>Ga0182039_10000268_pt1 | contig 26753 bp, 23 predicted proteins | sample sta12Can44000111_FD_125975 | JGI IMG/M metagenome (GOLD analysis project Ga0182039, IMG submission 125975) | Lab enrichment of tropical soil microbial communities from Luquillo Experimental Forest, Puerto Rico - statanox.12C.anox.44.000.111 | ecosystem: Environmental > Terrestrial > Soil >...
AAGGGCGTCGATGTCTCGATCCAGGCCGCCACCAAATTCATCGTCGGCCATTCCGACGCCATGCTGGGTGTCATCACCTGCGGCGCGGAAGCGGTGTGGAAGAAGATCAAGTCCACCATCGTCGCCCAGGGCGTCTGTGCCGGCGCGGAAGAGGTCTATCTTGGCCTGCGTGGTTTCCGCACCTTGAGCGTGCGCCTGAAGCAGCATCAGGAAAACGGCCTGGCGCTGGCCCGCTGGCTGCAGCAGCGCCCGGAAGTGGTGCGGGTGCTGCACCCTGCCCTGCCGGAAGATCCCGGCCATGCCATCTGGAAGCGCGACTTCACCGGCGCTTGCGGCCTGTTCAGCTTCGAGCTGAAGGCCGGCATCACCAAGGAGGCCGTGGATGCTTTCCTGGACGGGCTGGAATTCTTCGGCATCGGCTATAGCTGGGGTGGCTTCGAAAGCCTGATCATCCCCACCGACGGTGATGTGCGGCGCACCGCCGTGCCCTGGAAAGCCGGTTCGTTGCTGCGCATCCATACCGGCCTGGAAGACCCCGACGATCTGATCGCCGATCTGGCCAAGGGCTTCGAACGCATGGCGGCTATCGGCTAACACCTCTTCCCAATGCCACAGTCTCGACGTATTTCCGGGGTAGCACCGCAGTCCCGGACGTCTTTCTTATTGTCTCAGAGGTTCATTGCCATGATCCGTTTCGCCAAGCTTTCGGCCACCGCCTTGGGTTTCTGTCTGTTCTCGGTCGCCGCTCAGGCCGGCGACGCCGGCGACATCGCCCGCACCGTCAAGCTGCCCCAGCCGGTGGTGGAGAGCGTGCTCTCGAATGTCGACGCCTATTTCGCCTCGGCCAACGCGCCCGGCAATCAGTTGATGAGCGGCGCGGTCAAGACCGTCGCCCTGAAGGCGGTGAAGTCTCAGATCAGCAATCTCGACGACGGCACCCCCGGCAAGAGCGCCGACGCCACCGACGAGGAAAAGAACGCCACCTATAAGGCGGTCGTGCGGATTTCCCAGCGCAACACCTCGGAATCCAGCGACTGCGTCGAGAACAAGGTCACCCTGACTTCGGCGGAAGCGGTGCCGGTGGTCAAGGACGGAGCCTTCACCTTCGACGCCGTGCATCCCCGCGCCACCGGCTGGGAATGGAAGCTGACCTTCTGCCGCACCGCTGGCAGCGACGGCGCTTACGGCGAGTGGCAGTTCGCCGCTGGCAAGTAAAAGAAAAAGGCCGGAACGCTTAGAGTTCCGGCCTTTTTTGTTTTTACGACACCGCTTCCAACTCGTCGATGAAGCCGGTGACGATATTCAGGCCCCTTGCCCAGAAGGCCGGGTCGGTGGCGTCCAGCCCGAAGGGGGCCAGAAGATCCTTGTGCCGCAGGGTGCCGCCGGCCTTCAGCATCTCGATATATTTGGCCTGGAAGCCGTCCACACCACCCTTCTGATAGACGTCGTAGAGCGAGTTCACCAAACAATCGCCGAAGGCATAGGCATAGACATAGAACGGCGTATGCACGAAATGCGGAATATAGGCCCAGTAATGGGCATATTCCGGTTCGAAGCGGATCGCCGGACCTAAGCTGTCGGCCTGCACCTGCATCCAGATTTCACCGATGCGTTCCGACGACAGTTCGCCATGACGGCGCTCTTCATGCAGATGCCGCTCGAACTCATAGAAGGCGATCTGGCGCACCACGGTGTTCAGCATATCCTCGACCTTCGAGGCCAGCATGACGCGGCGACGCTTGGGGTCGGCCTCGGCATCCAGCATGGCGCGGAAGGTCATCATCTCGCCGAACACCGAAGCCGTCTCGGCCAGGGTCAGCGGAGTGTCGGCCTGCAACTGCCCCTGCCCGGCTGCCAGCACCTGATGCACGCCATGGCCCAACTCATGGGCCAGGGTCATGACGTCGCGGGTCTTGCCCAGGAAGTTCAGCAGCAGATAAGGATGCGCCGAAGTCACGGTAGGATGGGCGAAAGCGCCGGGGCTCTTGCCCGGACGGGCGGGGGCGTCGATCCAGCCGCCGGTGAAGAAGCGCTCGCCGATGGTCCGCAGTTCGGGCGAGAAAGCACCGTAAGCATCCAGCACGATCTTCTCGGCCTCGGGCCAGGTGATGACCCGGTCGATATCGTCGGGCAACGGGGCATTGCGGTCCCAATAGTTCAGCTGCTCGACGCCGAACCATTTGGCTTTCAGCTTGTAATAGCGATGCGCCATGCCGGAAAAGCCGGCTTTGACCGCCGAGACCAGGGCGTCCACCACCTCGTCTTCCACATGGTTGGACAGGTTGCGGAACGAGGTCGGGCGGGCATAGTGCCGCCACTTGTCATCGATCTCTTTCTCTTTGATCAGGGTGTTGGTGATCAGGGAGAAGAGACGGATGTTCTGGCCCATCACCTCGCCAAACGCCTTGGCCGCGGCCTTGCGGACCTCGCCGTCCTTGTCGCTCATCAGATGCAGGGTCTGGGCGGAAGTCAGTTCCTGGCCGTTCACATTGAAGCGCAGCTCGGCCATGGTTTCGTCGAACAGGCGGGTCCAGGCGGAGCTGCCGGCCACTTCCTTTTCATGCAGCAACTGCTCGATCTCGTCGGACAGCTGGTGCGGGCGGAAAGCGCGCAGATCACGCAGCCAGGAAGAATAGTGGGCGGCCTTGGGCGATTTCAGCTTTTCCGCCAGAACCTCGTCCTCAAGCTTGTTCAGCTCCAGAGTGAAGAACAGGGTCTGGGTGGTGATGGCGGTGGCGCGTTCCTGCATGCTCTGGCTGAAGCGGCCGCGCTCGGGGTCCGAGACATTGGCGGCATAGCGCAGCTGGGAATAACTCAGCACCTTATAGAGCCGGTCGCAAAGCTTCTCGAACTCGGCCACGGCCTCGCCCAGTTCATCGCCAGAGATGGTCGCCAGCTTGCCCTGATAGCGGGCCTGGAAAGCAGCGGCAGCCTGATCGGCGGCCTTCAGATCAGCCTCAAGCGCGGGTGCGTCCGGGGCGTCATAAAGGTCGCTCAAATCCCATTCCGGCATCGGACCCAAGTCCTTCGGCGTTGCGGAATCGGCGGCGATCTTGTTCATGATGAGAATACTCCTTGCACCCGAACGGCATATAAGGTTGAAAACCTGTTTAGCCAAGGGCTCGACCATACCCGAACTACGGGGGGTCGGCGCGCCAAAAAAGAGCGCAGTTGCGGGGAGACGGTAAAAGAATGGATTTCAAGGCCCTGACCAGCCTGACGGAAATGTTTTTCCAGACGGCGGCACGCCTGGGCGATCAGCCCTTCCTGTGGCGCAAGATCGACAAGCAGTGGCAATCGTTGAGCTGGACCGAGGTCTCGCGCACCGTCATTCAACTGGCGCATGGGCTGAAGAGCCTGGGACTGCAATCCGGCGACCGTGTGCTGCTGGTATCGGAAAACCGGCCTGAATGGCTGATGGCCGATCTGGCGATCATGGCCGCTGGCGGCATCACCGTGCCCGCCTATACCACCAACACGGTGGCGGACCATCTGCATCTGCTGAACAATTCCGGCGCCCGGCTGGCCATCGTCTCGACCCGCGCCCTGGCCGAGCGGCTGCTGACCGCCGCACTTCAGGCAGACCATCAGCCGACCGTGATCTCCATCGAGCCGCTGGGCCTGTCGCAGAACCCCGGCATCGAACTGCGCCAATGGCAAGACCTGTTGGCGCTGGGCATCGCTCATGACGTCGCCACGCCGCCCGTCAGGCCCAAGCGCGGCGATACCGCCTGCGTCATCTATACCTCGGGCACGGGTGGTGCTCCCAAGGGCGTGATGTTGAGCCATGGCGCCATCATCGCCAACTGCATGGGCGCCTATCACCTGCTGGAAACCATCGGGCTGGAGAACGAGGTCTTCCTGTCCTTCCTGCCGCTGTCGCATTCCTACGAGCACACCGCCGGGCAGTTCTTCCCCATCGCCATCGGGGCGCAGATCTATTACGCCGAGGGCATGGAATATCTGGCCGCCAATATGGCCGAGGTGCATCCCACCATCATGACCGCCGTGCCGCGCCTTTATGAAATGATGCGCGGCCGCATCCTCAAGGGGATCGAGAAGAACGGCGGGCTGAAGGCCAAGCTGTTCCATCTGGCGCTGGAATTGGGCAGCCGCCGCATCGAGGGCGAGAGGCTGAGCCTGGGCCAGATGCTGCTGGACCGCCTGCTGGACCTGCTGGTGCGAAGAAGGTAGCCGAGCGTTTCGGCGGCCGCCTGAAGGCCATGGTCTCGGGCGGCGCACCCTTGAACTATGATGTCGGGCTGTTCTTTACCGCGCTCAATGTCCCGATCCTGCAAGGCTATGGTCAGACCGAATCGGCTCCGGTGATCAGTTGCAATCCGCCCAAACGCGTCAAGCTGCGCTGCGTCGGCCCGGCGGTGGCCGGGGTCGAGGCCCGCATTGCCGAAGATGGCGAGATTTGCGTCAAGGGCGAGCTGGTGATGCAGGGCTATTGGAACGACCCGGAAGCCACCGCCGCCGCCATCAAGGACGGCTGGCTGCATACCGGCGATATCGGCCTGATCGACGAAGACGGCTATATCCGCATCACCGACCGCAAGAAGGACATTCTGGTCAATTCCGGCGGCGACAATATCTCACCCCAACGAGTCGAGGGCTTCCTGACCCTTCAGCCGGAAATCGCCCAGGCCATGGCCTATGGCGACCGCCGTCCGCATCTGGTGGCGCTGATCGTTCCCGATGCCGAACATACCGCCGCCTGGGCCCAAGCCAACGGCAAGCCCGCCGAGATGACGGCGCTGATGGCCGATCCCGCCTTCCGTCAGCATATCGGCGCGGCGGTGGATCGGGTGAACCGCAACCTCTCGCCTATCGAGAAGGTGCGCCGTTTCCTGCTGATCGCCGAGCCCTTCACCGTGGATAACGAGATGAGCACCCCCACCCTGAAGATCCGCCGCCATGTCATCAATGCCCGCTATGGCGCTGATCTGACAGCTCTTTACGAAGACAAGAAGGGTTAAGCTGCACCCTGGGCATGGCTGCCCCATCGAATTGGCGCAAGCGGATTCCTCTGATCCTTGTTACCCATCATAGGGTAGAGAAAACAAGACTTGGGGGAACCGCCCTTGCGGATGGATGCGGCCTATATGGCATTGCATGGCGACCTGCCCCGGCAAGGGGTCGGGGCCGACTGGTGCACGCGTGAAGCGATCCGCCGTCTGCCGCCTTTGCGCAAGCCGCCCGCCATCCTTGATCTCGGCTGCGGGCCGGGCCGCCAGAGCATCGTTCTGGCCCAGCATTTCCAAAACCCGATCCAGGCCGTCGATCTGAACCCGGTGTTTCTGGATCAGATGATGCAGTCGGCGGACGCTGCCGGCGTCGCCGCGCTGATCCAGCCCCGTCAGGAAGATTTCCGAAACCTGCCCGAAGCCGAGGCCAGCCAGGATCTGATCTGGTGTGAAGGCGCCGCTCGCGTCATGGGCCTGTCCGAATCCTTCGCCCAATGGGGCAAGCTGTTGCGGCCCCGCGGCGTGCTGGCGGTCAGCGACATGGTCTGGATGACCGCCCGCCCCTCGCCCGAGGCCGAAGCCTTTTGGGACAAAATCTATCCCTCGATGACCGATCTGGAAGGCGCGCAGACCAAGGCCCGCAAGGCCGGGCTGAAGCTGTTCGACCATTTCTTCCTGCCGCGCACCGCCTGGTGGGACGAATATTACGCTCCGCTGCAACGGCGCATCGCCCAGTTGAAACCCCAGGCCGATGGCGAATTGGCCGAACTGCTGAGCCAGGCCGAGAATGAAATCGCCCTGTTCCAGCGTTGGGGTTCGTGCTACGGCTATATCTTCATGCTTCTGAGGCCGGCCTGACGGGCTGGCTTGTTCAGGTTAACCCGCCCAATAGGGGGTTCGGAGCGCAGCCATGCTGACCGTGGATGAAATCGAAGACAGCTTCGACACCGCTTTCCTGCATTCGGCGGAAGACCTGCCCGATGAACAGCTGCGGCTGATGCTAACCAATCTGCGGGCCCTGCGCGAAGTGGCTCCGCCATCGCTGGCGGCATCGCGCGCCCGCGACATCATCGCCGCCGTTCTGGCCCGCCGGCACCCTGATGAAGCCATCCCCGAGCCTCAACCCGAGCCCGAGCCGGAAGTTTTGGAACCGCAAGTCGAACAGGTCGCGGTCGAGACTGTCGAAGTGGCGTTTGAGACGATGTCGATCTCCTTGGGCGTCGAGGCCGAGGCTCCGCAGCCTGAACCCGCCGCCCTCGAAACCGCGGAAGAGACTCCTCAGCCCAAGCCGCAAGACGATGGCGCGCTGGGCTGGAACCATCCCAGCATCCCCATGGAACAGCCTTTGCGTCGGCTTCAGCGCGTGATGCACTGGTTCTTTGGCTGAGATTAAAGGCTGACCGGGCCGCCGGCCGCCTCGATACGGGCCTTCACGCTGGCGATCAGGGTCGCTCCAGCCTCGCCGCCATTCCCTTCAAGGGCATCATCCAGAATGCGGCGCATGGCCGCCACGAGGTCGATCACCACCGCCAAGTCATGATCCGGCCAGTTGTCGCGGCTTTCCAGAAAGCGGCAGAGCTGATTACCCACCAGGGTCATCAGATCATAGCCGAAGCTGCCGCCCTGGCCCTTGACGTCATGAGCGATGGTGAAGATGCGCGGCATCAGGGCGCGACGCTCCCAGATATCGGCGCTTCGGGCTTCGTCGCACAAGGCCGTCAGCCGGCGCAAATCCTCGGCCACCCAATCCAGGTAGGCTGACTTGAGGTTGGCGATTACCGCCTCGGCCTTGGCGACCATTTCCTGGTCCAGCTCGTCTTCACCGTCCATCATCATCTTGTCAGTCCTCACCCGGCAGGATCAGATGCGGCGTCAGCAGCCGCCGGTCCGCCCCCGAAAAGGGCTGAAGGCTGCGGCGACGGTCGGGACCGAAATAGTCGGGCGTGCGCACGAACGGACGGGGATTGCTGATCACCGAGGTGATCCGCGCCACCAGGCTGCGGGCCGAAATCGGCTTGGGCAGGAATTCATTGACGCCGGCATCCCGCGCCTCGGCCACCAGGGCAGCTTCGGAATAGCCGGTCACCATGATGATCGGCAAAAAGGGATTGGGGCTTTCGATGCTGCGGCGGATTTTGTGCGCGAAGCCGATGCCGTCCATCGGCTCCATCTTCCAGTCGGCGATGACGAAGTCGGCGGCGAAGTTTTGCAGGCGGCGCAGAGCATCAGCGCCATCGCGGGCCTCTTCGACCTGCTGCACGCCGAGCGTATGCAGCACCGTGCTGATCAGCAGGCGAAAATGCTGGTTATCCTCGACCACCAGCGCTTTGAGCTCGACGCCGTCCAGGGCGCTCATCAGCCGTTCTCCCCCTCCCAGACGCCTGGGATGTTTTTTTACACTCTATCCCCTTCGCCGGCTCCCCTCAAGACGCGTGGCGCAACCTCTACCAGGGGAGAGTTTTGCCGGAATAATCCCGGAATACGCCGCTATCCGCCGGACCCGACATCTCGATAACCCGGCGCATGCCGGCCACCGATTGTTTGGGCAGCAAGGGGGCGTTCGCTCCGCCCATATCGGTCTGCACCCAGCCGGGATGCAGCAACACCGCCGAAATCCCCAAGGCCTTCAGATCGATCGACAGGCTTTTGACCGCCGCATTCAATCCCGCCTTGCTGGAACGATAAGCGTAATAAGCGCCCGAGCCGTTATCGGCGATGCTGCCCATCTGGCTGCTGACAAAGGCTGCCTTGCGTCCCTTGCCAGCCAGCAGGTTGGGCAGCAGGGTCTGGGTCAGCATCACCGGCGCCACCGTATTGGCCGCCAGGGCTCGCAGCCAAGCCTCGGGCTGGATATCGCCCAGGCTTTGATGCTCGCCATAGACGCCGGCATTGTTGATCAGAAGGTCGATGGGTCGGGCCATCAGCTCTTCGCCCACCGCGGCGATCTGGCCCCAGTCGGTCACGTCCAGGGCCAGAACCTCGACCCCCAGCGCCGCCAGTTCCGGGGCCCGGTCCGGATGGCGGCAGGTGGCGATCACCTGCCAGCCGTCGGCGGCATATTGCCGGGCGAACTCAAGCCCGAGCCCCCGGTTGGCGCCGGTAATGAGAACGCACGGCGTCGCCATGGGATCAGTCCTTCTTCGGCTTCAGGGCGGTGACTTCGATCTCCACCTTCATGCGGGGATCGACCAGGGTGCAGGCGATGGTGGTGTTGGCCGGACGGATGCCCTTGAAATGCTTGCCCAGCACCGGAGCGATGCGCTCGAAATCCTTGGGGTCGGTCAGATAGACATGCACCCGCACCACATCGGCCAGGCTGGAACCGGCCTCGGCCAACGCACCCGAGATGGTGGCGAAAGCCTGCTCGGTCTGGTCCACCACATCCTCGGCGATCTGGCCGTTGGCGAAACCGCTGGTGCCGGCGACGAACACCCAGCGGCCGTCGACCACGGCGCGGGAATAGCCGGCAACTTCTTCGAAGGGCGAACCAGAGGAGATCAGGCGACGGGACATGGCTTTGAAAACTCCGAAAAATATCAGGAGCAGAAACCATGTGGGGTAAGTCGTATTCCTGGCAAGCCGAAAGTGGTCAACCCGCCCACTCGACCGACAACCCCTCGGCGGTTTCCACCACCGGCAGAGCTGCCAGATCATCGCCGGCCAGCGGAAGTTCCCAGCCATGGCTGGGGCATTCCAAAGTGCCGCAGTCATGGTCCAGCTTGCCATGCACCATCTCGACGCCATGATGGGGGCAGCGGTTGCGCACGGCAATCAGCCGCCCGTTATGACTGATCACCAAGACATGGCGAGGAGTGTAGCCCGGTAGCCGCAGCCAGCCGGTCCAGCGGATTTCACCTCGGACATCGTGACGCTGAAGGTCGCGGATGGGGATCAGGTGCTGCATCAAGCTGCTCTCCTTTCATCCCCATCCGTTTATATTTAGGCCTTCTTGGGGGCCTGCGCCACCTGGGCGTCGACCACCGCCAGCGAGGTGATGTTGACGATACCGCGCACCGTCGCCGACTGGGTCAGGATATGGGCCGGAGCCGCCATGCCCATCAGGATCGGACCGATCGACAGGCCGTCGCCCAGCACCTTGGCCATGTTGAAGGCGATGTTGGCGGCGTCCAGCGACGGCATGATCAGCAGATTGGCCTCGCCCTTCAGCACCGAGTCGGGGAAGACGCGGTCGCGGATTTCCTGCGACAGGGCGGCGTCGGCATGCATTTCGCCGTCCACTTCCAGGCCAGGAGCCCGCTGACGCAGCATCTCCAGCACCTGACGCATCTTCAGCGAAGACGGGCTGGGCCGGCCGCCGAAGTTGGAGTGGGACAGCAAGGCCACCTTCGGTTTGATGCCGAACCGGCGCACTTCCTCGGCGGCCATCAGGGTCATCTCGACCAGATGCTCGGCGGAGGGATCATGGGTGACATAGGTGTCGGCCATGAAATAGCTGCCCTTATCCAGCAGCAGCAGGTTCATGGCCGAAGGAACCTTGACGTCCTGCTTCAGGCCGATGATGTCGGTGATATGCTTCAGATGGCTCCAATAACGGCCGATCACGCCGCAGATCATGGCATCGGCCTCGCCGCGCCGAAGCATCAGCGCCGCCACCGCCGTGGTGCGGGTCTGCACCACCGCCTTGGCATAATCCGGGGCCACGCCGTTGCGGCACATCAGGCTGTGATATTCTTTCCAATAGTCGGAATGCAGCGACGGGTCCAAGGGATCGCAGAGTTCGAAATCGACGCCGATGCGCAGGCGGGATTCCACCTCGATCATGTTCTTCTCGATCACATGGCGGCGACCCACCAGGATCGGACGGGCCAAGCCTTCGTCGATCACCGTCTGGATGGCACGCAGCACCCGGCGGCTTTCGCCTTCGGCATAGACCACCCGCTTCGGGTTGCGACGGGCGCGGTCGAACAGCGGCTTCATCACCAGACCGGAGCGGAAGACGAAGGCGCTCAGCTTTTCCAGATACTGATCGAAATCGGTGATGGGGCGCGTCGCCACACCGGTATCCATCGCCGCCTGAGCCACCGCCGGCGCGATCTTCAGGATCAGGCGCGGATCGAACGGCTTGGGGATCAGATATTCCGGCCCGAAGGACAAGGGCTGATCGGCATAGGCCGCCGCCACCCGCTCGTCAGGCTCGGCAAAGGCCAGCTCGGCCAGGGCGCGGACCGCCGCCAGCTTCATCTCTTCATTGATGGCGGTGGCGCCCACATCCAAGGCGCCCTTGAAGATATAGGGGAAGACCAGGACGTTGTTGACCTGATTGGGATAGTCGGAACGGCCGGTGGCGACGATGGCGTCGGCGCGGGCCTCGCGGGCCAGTTCGGGCAGGATTTCCGGGGTCGGATTGGCCAGCGCGAAGATCAGCGGCTTGTCGCCCATGCGCTTGACCATGTCCTGGGTCAGCACGCCGGCGGCGGACAACCCTAAGAACACGTCGGCTCCCTCGATCACCTCGCCCAGGGTGCGGGCGTTGGTATCCTGGGCGAAGGGGGACTTGTACTCGTCCATCAGGATGGTGCGGCCCTTATAGACCACGCCCTCGATGTCGCAGACGGTGATGTTTTCCCGCTTCACGCCCAGGCGCACCAGCAGGTTCAGACAGGCCAAGGCGGCAGCGCCGGCGCCCGAGGCGACCAGGCGAACCTGCGAGATGTCCTTCTCGACCACCTTCAGGCCGTTCAGCAAAGCCGCGCCGACGATGATGGCGGTGCCATGTTGATCGTCATGCATCACCGGGATGCCCATGCGCTCGCGCAGCTTCTTTTCCACCACGAAACATTCGGGGGCCTTGATGTCTTCAAGGTTGATGCCGCCGAAGGTGGGTTCCAGCGAGGCGATGATATCCACCAGTTTGTCGGGATCGTTTTCGTTGATCTCGATGTCGAAGACGTCGATGCCGGCGAAATTTTTGAACAGGACGCCCTTGCCCTCCATCACCGGCTTGGCAGCCAGCGGACCGATGGGGCCCAGACCCAGCACCGCCGTGCCGTTGGTGATGACCGCCACCAGATTGCCGCGGGCCGTCACGCTGGCGGCCTCGCGCGGGTCTTCCTTGATCAGTTCGCAGGCATAGGCGACGCCGGGAGAATAAGCCAAGGCCAGATCGCGCTGGTTGGCCAGCGGCTTGGTGGCCTGGACGCTGATCTTACCGGGAGTGGGAAGGCGGTGGTATTCGAGGGCGCTTTCGCGCAAGTCGTCGGACATTGGGTAACTTTCTTTCGTTTCCTGCGGCGGCGCCTGGTGGCGTCTTGTGAAATATTCGGAAATATGCCCCGAGCCGTCAGCCCGGAGCAACGAAAAAGGTCCCGAATTCGCGGGGCAGGAAGTATACGAAATTTTATGCCGGCAGCACGCTTTCCTGAGCGACGCGGTTGCGACCGTCGCTCTTGGCCCGGAACAAGGCCCGCTCGGCCCGCTCCATCATGGCGAACAGGTCGGTTTCGCCGCCCTCCAGGCAGGCCACTCCGGCGCTGACCGTCACCCCGACTTGCCGCCCGCCGCCGATGGTGACCTGCGTCAGCGCCGCGACGCCCCGCAAGCTATCGGCCTTGGCCCGCGCTTTATCCAAACTGGCGGCCGGAACCAGAACGGCGAAGGTTTTGCCGCCAAATCGTCCGAGCAGATCACGCTCTCCGACCGCCGTCGCCAGGGTCGAAGCCAAGACCAGCAGCAGCTCATCCCCCACCTCGCGACCCCAGCGGCGATTGAACTCCTGGAACTGATCGATATCGAGAATCACCAATGCCAGCGGCGTCTGCGCCGACAGCATTTCCGCCAGCAACTCGGCCCCGCGCGCCTCGAAACGGCGACGATTGGGCAGTCCCGTCAGCGGATCGGCCTCGCCTCGGACCAGCAAATTCTCCTCGACGCGCATCCGACGGCGGCGTTCTCGCGATAACCGAGCGCTGACCCGCCCCAAATGCAGCAGCATCAGCAGCACCGACACAACGCCGATGCCCAGCAGCATCCAGGACAGCTGAGGATGCCGACCGTCCATGCCGATATCTTCGAACAAAAAGCCCTTCAGATCGAAATCCCGACGCAGCATGCCGGCGGATTGAAACTGCTGAGCGATCGTCTCCCAGCGTTTCTGGTTCATATAGCCGACGCCGACCAGATCAGGCTCCATCAGGCGGCGGATTTCGTCGGCTTCGAACTGCAGCTTCATCACCGACTGAGTGGGAGCATAGTTTTCGTGAATCAGCCGGACCATCGCCCCCTGATGTTCAAGCGCATAGACCCACCCCTTGATCAGGGCGTCGCGCATGGCTCGCACCAGCCCGGGATCTCGCTCGGCCAGGCTGGACGAGGTGAACAGGGTATCGCCATAAAAATCCATTTTCGCCGAACGCAGCGTCAGGATCAGATGGGGGATCTTCTGGCTGATCAGGTCATAGGGCTCGTCGGTGGTATAGATCGAAGCCGCATCGATCCGCCCCGCCAGATCGCGAATATCGCCACTATGAGGAACCAGCCGCAGCCGTTGGGGCTCAAGCCCTTGCAGCCGCAGGAATGCCATCAGCTCGTCGGAGTCCGCCTCCAGCATTACGGAATGGCCCTTTAGATCATGCACCGTCTCGATGCCGATATCGGGGCGCACCGCCAGGACATAAGGCGAATGTTGCAGGATCGACGCCACCGCCACCACAGGCATGCCGTCGGCCCGGTTCAGCAGCAAAGAAGAGGTGCCGATCCCGAATTCGGCCTGATTGGAGGTCACGACCTTGGCGGGATCGATCCCCGGCCCGCCTTCCAGCAGCCGCACATCCAGCCCGGCATCTCTGAAATAGCCTTGGTCCAAGGCGGCGTAAAAACCGGCGAACTGAAACTGATGCCGCCATTTCAGCTGCACTCGCACGGCAGTGAGCCGAGCCTGCGCCTGACCAGCCGACGCCCCCAGGGGAACCGTGCCGCCGCCATCGGCCAACACCATCCCCCCTGCTCCGGCCAGCAAGCAGACTGCAAGCAATAACAGGCCGGTAACCGGCAAAGAACGCATATTTCACCCTCTCTTACCCACACCCAGAGGATAGAAAGCCCGTCACCATATGCAACTTCTCTTAAGGATCAAAAAGGAGGAGATACCAGAAAGACAAAAAACCCCGATCCAAGAGGGTCGGGGTTTTTTGTATTAAGCCGAAGCTTGGTGCGGTCAAGAAGACTCGAACTTCCACGGGTTGCCCCACAGCGACCTCAACGCTGCGCGTCTACCAATTCCGCCATGACCGCATCATGACTAGCCGACGCGAGCGCCAGCCGGTAAGGTTGGCCTATCTACCAAAACCCGAGACGAGGCGCAAGCACCGTGTTTGACAATAGTGCCGTGGAATGGATCATCAGCGACGAAAAGGTCGAATACCCCGAAGCCAAGGCTTTCATGGAGGCCCGCGCCCAAGCCATCCGCGATGACGGAGCCGCCGAATGTGTCTGGCTTCTGGAGCATCCGCCGCTCTATACGGCCGGCACCAGCGCCAGGCCCGAAGACCTTTTGGACCTGAACCGCTTCCCCGTCTATGACGCCGGACGCGGCGGGCAATATACCTATCACGGCCCAGGCCAGCGGGTGGCCTATGTCATGCTGGACCTGAAGGCGCGCGGCGCCGACATCCGCTGTTATGTTCATGACCTTGAGGAATGGATCATCCGCAGCCTGGCCCGCTTCGGCGTCAAGGGCGAACGGCGCGAAGGCCGCGTCGGCATCTGGGTGGCCCGTCCCGGCGGACGCGAAGACAAGATCGCCGCCATCGGCGTCAGGGTGAAGAAGTGGGTCAGCTTCCACGGCATCGCCATCAATCTTGACCCCGATCTTTCCCATTTCGGCGGCATCGTGCCTTGTGGCATCCGTCAGCATGGCGTCACCTCGCTGTGGGATTTGGGCCATACCCCCACCATGGAAGAGCTGGACATGGCGCTGAAGGACAGCTTCGACGAGGTATTCGGAAAAGATCGCGCCTGCGCGACTTAAGATCGGTGCCGGGTGGAGGCTTCCCCTCCGCCCGGCACCGTCCGTCTTACTTGGTGGCGCCCAAAGTATTCACCGCCATCGCCATGGGAATGATGGCCGAGCTGTTCATCTGGTCGATATAAAGGACGTTCGGATAGGTCTGCCCCGTGCAGGCCGGCAGAACATTCTGATAGAGGGTCGGGTCGGCCAGCGCCGCCAGATCCAGGATGCTATTGGCAATGCCGGTCACGCAGGTCACCGCCTGGGTGGAATCCTGGGTCAGGGTCCAAGACAGCAGGAAGGCCTGAGCATTGGGATTGGGCCGCTGGTTGCGCATCTTCTGCAACTGATCGGCGCTCATCTTGTTCAGGTCGTTGCTGTCGGAATAGCTGTTGTACAGCGGATAGGCCGAGGCGGGATAGAAACCCTGGCCGGCATATTTGCCCAGCGAGATATTGCCGGCCGACGGATCGACCACCACCACCACGGCGGCTCCCTTGGCCAGATAGCTGCTGAGGGTCAGCTGCGTCAAATCAGCGGTGCCGGCTGGAGCCACGTAGAGATTCTTCAACCCCGACAGCTTTTGGAACAGCGCGTCCCATTCCGACTGGTTCAGCGGACGGTAAGAGCTGTTGCCCACATCGGTATTCAGATCGTGAGACAGATTCAGCACCACCAGTTCGCCATAAGAGGCGGTGAACTTGTTGACGTCGGCGATGATCGAATCGATCGACTGACCGTTGGCGCCCTGCCAGGACGAGCCGATCTGGGAATAATGGCCGGTCAGATACTGGCCGCCATTGCCGAGCACCGGACGGATATCGAAATAGCGCGAGCCCACCAGCAGCTGGCCATAGATCGACTGGCTCTGGGTCAGCACATTGCAGGAAAAGGCGCCGGCGGTGCTGCCGTTCATCAGGCTCATGCCGGCATCGTGGGAACCGGGCATGCAAAGCTGGCGCAGCGTACGATTGCCCAGCGTGCCGCGGTTGTTGGCCATCCAGCCGGCGGGCGGGTTGTTGGAAATGAAGCTGCCCGAGGTGCCGGCCAGGACGAAGACGACGCTGCCGTCATGGCTCCAGCCCAGATCGATACGGCTGTTCTGGGCATTGCCCTGGGTCGAAATGCCGCTCAGCACCACCGCCAGATCGAAGCCCTTGTTGGCGCGAGCCTGGATCGAGAAGCTGTAGGGCGTGCCCTGCAGCGAATAAGTGGCATCGCCGGAGTCATCGCTGACCGTTTTGAAGATGCCCTGATCCCATTCGACATAAACATGGGCAGTCTTCCCCGAGGCGATATCGGGAAACTTCCATGAATTCATCTGATAAGAATGGTTATAGGTACAAACCCAGTTATAGGGAGTACCATTCACCAAAGTAATATAGCCACCCTGGCCCATGATATTTCTCCAATAAGGCAAAGACAGTGTATGGGCGATGTGATGATTACAGATCACGCCATACATAAATGGCCTTATAGAGAAGGTTTGATCGGCACCTAACCGGAACTCGTCCATCTGAATTGAACAGTTCTACATCGCCATTCCACCTCTGCCGCCTGAAAAATGCTCGCACGCCTTGATGCGACAAGGAGCCTGCCCTATTGACGACATTCCCCAACCTGTTTTAGGATTTCTACGTCACGGATTGACGGAAAGGCCCAGCCTTCCCACCGTGTCCGACATCGGTCTGAACCGGCTTTATTGACCTCGGCACTTGCTTGAAGTGCTTTGGAGGCCGGATCGATGTCCTTTTCCGTTCCCCGTACCCCCTTACTCTGCGCTTGTCATCGTCATCGCTTTGGCCGGCTGCTGGCCGGCATTTCCCTGCTGGCGGTAGCAACGGCGATGCCCGCACAGGCCGACGACACATCCGCCAGCGACAGCAAGGATGCTCCGGTTCAGCTTGCTCCGGTCAAGGTGGAGGACCAGCCGGCGTCAGAACGCGAGGACAGTGCGGAAAACGGTTATCGGGCCAAGACCCAGTCGGTCACGCCCCTGGGCAAGATGCCGCTGCAGGACACCCCTTATTCCATCAACGTCACCTCGGGCGAGCTGATCGAAAACAGCAACGCCCACAGCCTGGTGGATGCAGTGAAGACCAATCCCACCGCCAGCATGCTGATGTCGTCGGGCGGTTATAGCTCGATGACCCGCCTGATGGTGCGCGGCTTCACCGCCGCCGATCAGAGCGAGCTGCGCGACGGGCTGGTGGATCGCAGTTTCTCTTATCCGCCGATCGAGAATGTCGACCGCATCGAGGTATTGAACGGCTTTTCCAGCTTCTTCCAGGGCTTCGCCTCGCCGGGCGGCGAGGTCAATTATGTCAGCAAAGGCCCGACCGACAAGCCGATGGAAAGCCTAAGCCTGGGCACCTATGGCGGCGGCATCAATTTCGCCCATCTGGATCTGGGCGGCCCGGCCTATGAGGGCACCAACGGCAAGATGGGCTATCGCCTGAACGCCTATAAGGAAGACGGTTCCACCTATATCGACGGCAGCAATCAGAAGCGCGCTTTGGTCTCGGGCGTGGTGACCTATCAGATCGGCGACGCCACCACCCTGACCGCCGATCTGTGGCACCAGGATTATATGGCCACCGGCCTGCAGACCTATTTCACCAACGCCACCACCGGCGAGGCCAATTGGAACAGCACGCTTGGCGCGCCGCCCTCGGCCTCGTCCTTCAAGGCAACCACCCAGTACGGCCAAAACTGGACCTATAACAAGACGGAAAAGACCCTGGCCGGCCTGCGTTTCTCGTCGGACCTGAGCGACAATGTGACCCTGCGGCTGGGCTATCGGCATGGCTATATGTGGCGCGATTACGATTTCGTCTATGCCTATAACCTGCAATCCAACGGCAGCTACAAGGAAGGCAACGACGCCACCAACCGCCAGACCGAGCGCACCGATTCCAACTATGACCTGGCCGATATCCGCTTCGATACCTGGAACGTCAAACACACTCTGACCACCGGCTATTCCGGCACCTATTACTTCTATGAACGCGGTTCCGACGTGCAGACGGTGCTGGGCAACAGCAGCGTTTCGTCTCCGGTGTCCTACAACAATCCGAATTCGTCGGTAGGCTCGCTGAACAGCTGGTCGAATGTCCGCTACAACAGCCTTTTGGCCGGCGATCATATCGAGTTCAGCGACCAATGGTCGGCCCTGCTGGGCGTCAATCATGCCGAGATCGTTTCCACCTCATGGACCCCAACCTCGGCCAGCGGCTATGACCAGATGGGCAACACACCCACCTATGCCCTGATGTACAAGCCGGTGAAGAACCTCACCACCTATGTCAGCTATATCGAGGCCTTCCAGAACGGCGGCACCGCGCCTTCGACGGCAGCCAACAAGAACCAGATGCTGGCCCCCTATAAAAGCTCGCAATACGAGACCGGGGTGAAATCCAGCATCGGCGGCATGGATCTGAACGCCGCCCTGTTCCGCATCGACATGGTCAATCAAGAGACCGATCCCGCCGACAATGTCTATAAGCAGGATGGCCGGGAAATCCATCAGGGACTGGAGGTCACCACCACCGGCAAGCTGACCGACCGGCTGACCGCCATCGGCGGCTTCACCCTGATGGACGCGCATGTAGACAAGGCCACCGCCAACAGCCTGACCGAGGGCAAGACCCCGGTGAATGTGCCCGAGCAGGAAGCCAGCGCCTATTTGGAATATGCCTTGCCCTGGGTGCCCAACCTGACCTTGACCGGCGGGGCCAATTATTACGGCAAGCGGCCGGTGGATGTTTACGACACCTACTACATTCCCGGCGTCACCATCTTCAATGCCGGCTTCCGCTACGAGCCCGAGATTTACGGCCATCCCACCAGCTTCAATTTCTCAGTTTCGAACCTGTTCGACACCGCCTATTGGGCCTATTACCGCTCGGGCGACGGCCTGTTGCTGGGAGCGCCGCGCACGGTGTCTCTGTCGGTCAAAACCACATGGTAACCGCCATCCGGCGCCATGGATTGTGGGTGGCGGTTTTGGGACTGGGATTATCGCTCTCAGCCTCGCTGGCGGTGGGGCGCTATCCCGTCCCGCCCCAGGCGGCGCTGGCGATCCTGGCGGCCAAGCTGGGCGGTGCCGCGTCACTCTGGCCGCCCGAAATGACCACGGTGCTGATGAAGATCAGACTGCCGCGCATCCTGGGCGCCATCGAGGTCGGGGCCGCCCTGGCGGTGTCGGGCAGCGCCTATCAGGGACTGTTCCGCAACCCCCTGGTTTCGCCCGACATTCTGGGGGTTTCCGCCGGGGCCGGCTTCGGCGCGGCCCTGGCGATCCTGCTGCGAGCCGATGCCGTCACCATCCAACTGGCCGCCTTCTTTGCCGGCTTGCTGGCGGTGGCGCTGACCAGTCTGGCGGGGTTGAGCCGGGCCGGCGTGCTGGTGATGATCCTGGCCGGAGTGATCGTCGGCACGGTGTTTTCCGCCGGCATCTCGCTGGTCAAGTTCGCCGCCGATCCCAACAATGTCTTGCCCGCCATCACCTTCTGGCTGATGGGCAGTCTGGCCTCGGTCCGCATGGCCGAGGTCGCCGTGGCGGCGCTGCCCATCACGGTCGGCATCGGCGGGCTGCTGCTGCTGCGCTGGCGGCTGAACCTGCTCTGTTTCGGCGATGAGGAAGCACGGTCCTTGGGCGTGAATGTTCCCCTGGCCCGCATGCTGGTGATCCTTTGCGCCACTTTGGCGACCGCTTCCGCCGTAGCCATCAGCGGCGTCATCGGGCTGGTGGGATTGGTGGTGCCTACCCTGGCCCGGCTGCTGGTGGGACCGGACCATCGCCGCCTGATCCCCTGCGCCATTCTGCTGGGCGGCGGCTATCTGCTGCTGGTGGATGATCTGGCTCGCGGGCTGCTGCCGGTCGAACTGCCGTTGGGAATCCTCACCTCTTTGCTGGGCGCTCCGTTGTTCCTGTTTCTCCTCTTCAGGACGCGGAGGGCTTGGGCATGAGCAGGCAGGGAATTTTGCTGGAAGCCCAGGCTCTGGCCTGCGGCTATGGGGCGCGAAAGGTGCTGGAGAATGTCTCCTTCACCTTGCGCGCCGGCGAGGTTCTCTGCCTGCTTGGGCCCAACGGCATCGGCAAGACGACGCTGTTCAAGACCCTGCTGCGGCTTCAGCCGGCGCAGGGCGGCAAAGTACTGGTGGAAGGCGCCGACATCTCGACCCTGTCCAGCCGTCAGCTGGCGGGACGGATGGGCTATGTCCCCCAGTCGCATCTGCCGCCCTTCCCCTTCCGCGCCCTGGATGTCGTGGCGATGGGGCGCACCGCCCATCTGGGGCCGCTGTCCTCGCCCGGGCGGACGGATATGGCCCTGGCGAAAGAGACCATGGCCGGTCTGGGCATCGCCCATCTGGCCGAGCGGGCAGTGACCGAGATGAGCGGCGGCGAGCGGCAGATGGTGCTGCTGGCCCGGGCGTTGGCGCAGAAACCGGCGGTGCTGATGCTGGACGAGCCCACCGCCAATCTGGATTACGGCAATCAGATCCGGGTGCTGGACAAGGTTTCGGCGCTGGCGGCCGGCGGTGATTATGCCGTGGTGATGACCACCCACGATCCCAACCATGCCCTGCTGCGGGCCAGCCGGGTGGCGGTGATCGGTCGTGACGGCAGCTTCGCCTTGGGCCGCCCGGAGGAAATGGTAACCGACAGCTTCCTCTCCGCCACCTATGGGGTCGAGGCCAGAGTGGTGGAAACTGATCTGGGACAGGGGCGCTCGGCCCGCTTCTGCCTGCCGCTGGCCGAGGTGTTGCCATGATCCGCCGGATGCTGCCGATCCTGATCTGGCTGCTGGCGGGGCCAAGCCTTGCCGGGACCACCCCCGATATGGCCGGGCGCGAGGTCGAGGCCCCGCCTCATGTCGAGCGGATCGCCTGCCTGGAGGTGCTGTGCTATCAGAAAATGCTGATGCTGGGCGCCGCCGACAAGGTGATCGAAATGACCCGCACTGCCGCTCCTTGGATGGCGCAGGTCCATCCTCAGGTGGCGACGGTCCCGCAAATCTCTTCCGAGGTGGATTTCGAGCAACTGCTGGCTCTGAGAACCGACGTCGCCTTTTACGCCTATGACGCCAACCGCAGCGCCGAGAAGCTGAAAAGCCTGGGCATCGCCGGCTGGCAATCCCAGCCCCCGGCCTCGTCGGTGCGCACGGCCGAGAGCTATCTGGCCAGCTACAAGCAGGCTGTCCGGATGATGGCGGCGGTGCTGGGCGGCGAGGCTCCGGCCAGAGCGGAGGCCTATTGCGCCTGGGTCGATGAGCGGGTGACCCGCATAACCGCCGTGGTGCGAACCATCCCGCCCGAGAAGCGGCTGAAGCTCTATTACCTGCGCGGCCCCGATGCCTTGACCACCCAAGGGATCGGCTCGGCCACTTTCTGGTTTTCCACGCTGGGCGGTGGCGAGGTGGTGGTGAAAGACCCGTCCTGGCAGGGCAAGGGACAGGTCTCGATGGAAGACCTGCTGCGCTGGAATCCCGATGTGATCCTGGTCGGGCGACAATATTCCCCCGATCTGGTGTTGCGGGATTCCCGTTTCCGCGACATCGCGGCGGTGAAGGCCGGGCGCATCTATCCGACGCCCGAGGGTGTCTTCTATTGGGATGGCGGCATCGAAAGCGTGCTGCTGATGGAGTTCGTCGCCAAGCGGCTTTACCCCGAGCGCTTTCCCGATCTCGATCTGATCGCCGAACTGCGCTACTTCTACCATCGTTTCTATGGCTACGAGTTGAGCGAAGCCCAGGCGACATTGCTGCTGGCCGGGCGCTCGCCCGATGGCAGCAGCGCCAATCCCTATAACAATTGAGCGGAAGGACAAGGCGGCCATGACCCATCATTCATCCTGTTCGTCGCCGCGATCCGGCAAGGGATGCGCCTCGGGCCGGGGGCAGACCGGCTGCGCCTTTCGCGGTGCCAAGATGGCGTTGCAGCCGATCGCCGATGCCGCCCATCTGGTGCATGGCCCGGCTTCTTGCGAGATGGGATCGTGGGAATTCCGCCCGACCCGCTCGTCCGGGCCGCTGCTACATCGTCTCAGCCTGACCACCGACATGGACGAGCGCGACATCGTTCTAGGGGGCGAAAGCAGGCTGGCTCAGGCCATCGAGCAGATCATCAAGCGTTTTCAGCCTCCTGCCCTGTTCGTCTATCAGACCTGCCAGCCGGGGCTGATCGGCGACGATCTGGCCGCGGTCTGCCTGAAAGCCGAACAGCACTGGGCGATTCCGGTGATCCCGGTAGATGTGCCCGGCTTCACCGGCAGCCGGCCCTGGGGCAATCATCTGGCCGCCAAGGTTCTGCTGGAGCGGGTAGTCGGCACCATTGAGCCGGAATTCACCACGCCCACCGACATCAATCTGATCGGCGAGTTCAATCTGGGCGGTGAGACCATGCGGATTCGCACCTTGCTATCGTCCCTCGGCATCCGGGTGCTGGCCAGCCTGTCGGGGGATGGACGTTACGGCGAAGTCGCCACCGCCCACCGTGCCCGGCTCTCCGTCCTGCTCTGTTCGCAAGGCATGGCGAGCCTCGCCGAGGGTTTGCGGCGGCGCTGGGGCATTCCGGTGATCGAGGGCAGCTTCCACGGCTCGGCCCAATGCGCCGATCTGCTGCGCCGTCTGGCCGTGGCATTGGCGGAACAAGGCGGTCCTGCCGATCTGCCGCAGCGAACCGAAGCGCTGATCCGCCGCGAGCAAGCGCGGGCCGAGTTCCAAATGACCGATCTGCGCCGGCAACTGACCGGCAAGCGGGTGCTGGTGCGCTGCGGCGGCGCCAAGACCTGGTCGCTGATCGAGACCCTGCGTTCAGCCGGTATGGTGGTGGTTGGCAGCACTGCCAACAAGGTCGATGCGCAGGACCGGCTGAAGCTGCAGGATCATCTGGGAGCGCAGAGCGAGCCGGCGGAAGCGGATGCCGATATTGTGCTGGCGGGCGGTACCGCCCAGTACGAACTGATGAAGCAAGGCACCGCCTGGCTGGAGGTGAATCATCAGCGCGACTTCGCCCTGACCGGCTTCAATGGCGGGCTGGAGCTGTTGCGCCGCATCGCCAAGGCCTTGTCCAGTCCTGTCTGGGCCGAGTTGTCTCGGGATGCCCCTTGGGGGGCCGCTCCATGATCGAGATCACTGCAACGGCAAGCTTCAGGCCGCCCGTGTTGCGTTCCGACCGCCAGAACTGGTCCTTGCCGCTATCGGTCTTGCTGCATGTCCTGCTGCTGGGCGGCTTTCTGCTGATGCATTTCCAGCCCCCCGAGCTGACCGAACCGCAGGCGGTGCTGATCACCATCGCCGCCGCCGAGGAACCGGCTCCCCCGGCAGCGCCCGAGCCACCGCCCCTGCCGCCCGAGGTCAAACCCCAGCCACCTGCGCCTCATCCCGTCCATGCGTCCGTTCATGCTCCTGCGGTTGTCTCGAAGCCCATAGCAGCCGCGTCCACGGACGCCCCGACCAATGGCCCGCTGCCGACTGCCGAGCCCGCTGTGGCTCCGCCGTCAACGGCGGCGACCGAACCAGCGCAGAGCCCGCCATCGCATGCGGCTTCGCCGGCCCCTGCGCTCCCCGATCCGCTAGCACTGTATGCCGGAAAAGTCCGTTCCTTGTTGGAACGCTATAAGCGCTATCCCTCGGAAGCGCGTTACGACAGGATCGAGGGAACCGTCCTGCTGCGCTTTCAGTTGGGACGCAACGGGTCAGTCCTGGATTGGGCCATCGTCTCGAGCTCGGGCGACGCCAATCTGGATGCCGAGGCGGCGCGCATGCTGCGCCGCGCCTCGCCCTTTCCCGATCTTCCCGACGAGTTGGGGCGCGACAAACTGGAACTGGTGGTGCCGGTGGCCTTCAGCCTGGAGAAAAGCGGCCCGACCTGAAGGCCGTCATGACGGTCTGGCTAAATGCCCATAGCGGCCAAAGCGGGTGAATTCGCGCGGGGCGGCGCCAGCGCGAATGGCCGTGGCCAGACCTTCCGGCTGATCGACGATCAGGCCGCCCAACACCTCCAGGCCATAATCATGCAGCCGGGAAGAGAGCGGCGTCGAAGGCCCGATCAGCGCCGCCCGTGCCCCTTGAGCCAAGCGCAAGATGCGCGGCAGGCTTCGGTTCACCAGCGCCGAGGAATTGATCACCGCCCCGCCGCAGCCCGGCAACAGGGCGTCCATGGCGACGATGGGAAACTCGCCGGGGCGGGGTTCGGTCTCAATGATCGAGCAATTGGGCAAGATGCCGTCAACCCCCGGAAACGCACCAATCACCACCACGCGGGCGGCGACGTCGCGAAAGGCGCTGGTGCCGTTGCTGGGGCGAACCGGCAGGCCGGGGCGATTGTAATGGGCATTGATGGCGGCGATGCCGAGGGCCATCTCCAGCGGGTCCCAGGATGCCGACAGCTCGGCCAGGGCTTTCAGGCTCATCTTGGCATAGCGCGGCAATTGGGGGATCAAGCTGCGCGGATGGCGCGGCAGATAAGACAACCCGACACCGTAAGGCCCCTCGACCATCAGCCAGCGAGGACCGCAGACAATGCGACGCACATCGTCTTCGGCCACTCCCAAGCTCAAGTCGCGATAAAGCCGCTCGGGCCCCCACCATGACCAGAGGGACCGCAGATCCGGCGAGACCATCATCCCATGCCGCTGGGCGAAGCTGTGCCATTTACTGATGCACTGCCCGGCGATCGAGGTCAGGATCGGCAGCCCCTGGCCGCTGTCGCCGCCGATGCTGGCGCGGACATTTTCCATGGCCTGGCGGCAGGCGGCAAAGCGGCTGATCACCAGCAGATCGGCATTTTCCCGCATGGCCTTGCGGATGAAGCGCACAGCCTCGTCCCGCTCCACCGTCTCGATGCGCGAATGGGCCAGATCGAAATATTCGATGGTCGGCGCGCAGCCGTTGCCATGGCCGTTGCAGCCTCGGTTGTTGCGCTGAACATGCCCGACCACGTTGAAGCCACGATCGCGCAGCGTCAGGGCGAACTCCGCCAGCAATCCATCAATGCTTTCCTGGGCGGCATGAACCACCACACCGGGACGTATCCAGGGAGCCTGAACCGGCTCGTAAACATCGAAACGCGCGGCTCCCTCCTGCCCGGTATCGGCGGATGGCATGGAAGGATCGGCACGGCTGAAGCTGGTTCTCGTCATCGGACGACCCTCGGCGGCGGGGTTGGGTTAGGACGCCTGTCAAAAAGACAGAGCAAGTCCCAGGCCAACCCCGTTTGGGGCCGCTATCCCGAGACGCTTCGCCTCAGACTGTACGAGGCCGTACGCGCCGTTTTCCCGTTCGCACATTTCTGCACGAACAGCCCCGACCGAAGCATGAAACCGATTTATTGCGCCGGATGATCGCCTTGGCCATGCTGACGCAAGCTCCTGATCCGCTCCTCGGTCGGAGGGTGGCTTGCCAAATAGGCCGCCTCGGAATTCTTGCCGTGCTCCGCCTCCAGCTTCGTCAGCGCATCGGCCAACAGCGCCGGGCGCATGCCATTGGCCTCCAGAAGATCGGCGCCGTAATCGTCTGCCGCCTGCTCGAACTCTCGCGAGTATTTCGCCTGCAGAAGCGTTGTCGGAGCGGCGGCAAGCAACTGGCTGATATCGCCGACATAGAAGCTCCAGAATGCGGCGATGGCCGAACTCTGCAGCAGCATCTGCACGCCGTGACGGCCATGGGCATGCCCCAGTTCATGGGCCAGAACCGCCAAAATCTGATCATCATCGCCGACCAACGTCACCAGGCCATCCAGCAGGACGATGGTTCCGTCAGGCAAGGTAAAAGCGTTGGCGCCAAGCTGGGGCGAATTGCGGAACAGCAGGGTAGATCTGGGCGTTCCCCCTTCCGGCAAACGTAGTGCGTGGAACCGGGTGGTGATCGCCGCCTGCCGATCCTCGGGAAGCTTGCTCGGCAGCAACATCTTTCCGTCCAGAACCTTCAAGGTCTGGTTCGTCAAGGTTCGGCTGACGGCTGGCGGAAGAGTCCGCGCCCCCACCGCTGCCAGCCAGGGAAGCCCCCACTGATAAGCAGCCGCGGCCAGACCCACGCAAATCAAAGCGGCCAGCACCGCCACGCTCATGCGGCGCTGCAGCCGGTCCACGCGTCCATCACGATGCCCTGCCGCCGCCAGCAGGGTGTCGAGGCCCGCCAAATCGGCGACCTCGCAGAAAGCGCCGTCGCCGAGATGAATCTTACGCGCCGCGCGCCCCAGTCTTTCATCGATGACCAGATTGCGAAACGGGATGCGCAGATCGATGCCATTCCCCACAATGACCAAGTCGTTCGCCACCAGGGAGAGTTGAACGACTTGGATGCGGGTGGATCGTCCGTCAAAGAAATGAGCTGAGAGCATGCGATATCAGCTCATTTTTACAATGCGATGTCGATATCGAAGATCGACGCGGCCTCTTCGCCGAATGCGCCGATGGCTTCATGTTCGGCGGCGACGAATTCCTGCAAATCGCTCGCCGCCAGCAATCGGATCGAGTCAGCCTGGAAACGGGCCATGCGAACCATCGCCCAGGGCGCGAAGAACCCCAATGTCACGACCACCAGGACAAAGTTACTGACGGTAATCCAGATCAGCCGCAGAGCCGACATCCGGCATTCGATGCGATGTTCGCCCAGACGCGTATTGCTCCAGATCAGATTGGTGATCAGGGCATGAAACAGCGGACCGACCACCAACCCCATCAGAATGATCAGCGCCCATGTCGTGATGATGAAATAAACGACGCGGCCCGGATCAATTTGCTTTGCCGAAGCCTGCGATGAAAGCTGCGCCAGCAAGGGCAGGAGTCCGGTGAAGCCGGCGATCAGAAGGACCAGGAATGAGCCTGCCAAGAGCAACAGATAGGTGCGATAGAACTTTCCAGCGCCGGCATGGAAAGAAAACCGGGTCTGCCCGAACCAGGAATTGCCATGCTGATAGGCTTTCAGCCGCTGGTGCGCAAACGGGGCCAGCAGGTAAAGCGTAATCAGGGACAACAGCGTATTCAGCAGGAAGACGCGATAGGCCCCGCGAAGGCTGCCGCTAAAATGGAAGCGGGTGCCGCGCCAACTGCTGTTATAGAGGCGGAACCGCAGCGAATTGCGCAACAGCCACGGCATGATGATCGCGATGACGGCGACAATGGCGATCGTCCAAAGCGATTGCATTTTGACCGAATAGTTATAAACGCCAAACATCATGGCGGCGACGATGCGTCCGATAAGAATCCTGAACGAGCTGCCGTGAAAATCAAAACCAGAACCCGCGAGCTCGGTATGTCTGTAAAAATATTGCAGGCGCCGGACTTTGGCCCAGGGAGAATAGAGACCTACCGTAACGATCGTAAGCAGTAAATTTACAATCCAGATACGGAAATATTCCCCCCCATAGCCAGTGAAACGCAATTGATGCTGTTGCTCAGAAACCGAGAAACGATCAATCTGAACATCGTCCATGAATTCCCCCATTGAGCGTCACACCAGCAGATTTCCCCCAGCGGAACTGCCGCTTGCTCGCAGATTTTGTTTATGATGCAATCTCCATAGAGTTGCAATCATGAACAGAGTCCAGGTTTTCAAGATGATACGGCTTGGAGTTGACGCCAAAGAATTGTCTGCCCAGCCTCATCAAGCCTGGTCACGCCCTTCCGGCTGCCTGAAATGATCCCCGATCAGCCGAAGCCTTTAAGGTTGGAGGGAGGAAGGTCAGCAGTAAGCGTCCGGTGAAGGCCGTCAGTTTTTCTTGAGTTTCTTGGCATAGGCCATTTTACCGGCGAGGCGGCGCTTGGCGATGGCGCCGACTCCCAGTTTGATGACGAGAGTGTCGATTTTTTC
>Ga0182039_10000270_pt1 | contig 26698 bp, 30 predicted proteins | sample sta12Can44000111_FD_125975 | JGI IMG/M metagenome (GOLD analysis project Ga0182039, IMG submission 125975) | Lab enrichment of tropical soil microbial communities from Luquillo Experimental Forest, Puerto Rico - statanox.12C.anox.44.000.111 | ecosystem: Environmental > Terrestrial > Soil >...
AGCCCGCTGCGCACGATGGCGTCAAAAACGGGCTGCGTATCGGTCGGCGAGTTGCTGATCACTTCGAGAATTTCCGATGTCGCGGTCTGCTGCTCGAGCGATTCGGTCAGATCATCGGTGCGCTGTCGCAATTCGTTGAGCAGTCGCGTGTTCTCGATGGCGATGACCGCCTGATTGGCAAATGTTTCTACGAGCTCAATTTGTTTGTCAGTAAATGCACGCGACTCTCTGCGTTGTAGAGTAAAGACACCGACGATGATTCCCTCACGTATGAGAGGAACGCCAAGTCCACTGCGTATGTTGATTGCACCGCGATAGTCTTGGAGCCGGCGGCGGTCGAGGCCGGGATCAGCTAAAAGGTCCGGAACGTGAATTGTGCGGCCGTCTATTATTGCGCGGCCGAACACCGATCCGCGATCTGGTTTTGTTGAGTAGTTTGCGAAATAGCTGCGTTGTTCTTCGGTGAAGCCGAAGCTCGCTGCGAGCGGATATATGTCACCTTCGCGCCGCCGGATAATACCTGTGTCTGCCTCACATAGGCGGACAGCCGACTCGACCAGAGTGCCTAGCACCGCCTGCAGGTCGAACGTTGACCGGCTGATGACTTTCAGCACGTCGCCAGTCGCGCTTCGCTGCTCACGCGCTTCTTTCAATTCGCGGGTGAGAGTGGCGACTTGTTCTTGGAGGCTCGCAATGGACAAACCCGCGGTAGGCGTTTTGCGAGCCTTTGGCCCACTGGTGTGCCGCTGCTTCCCCGGTTTTCCCCTTCCACCGCGCCGCTGCATGTCACTCCTAGCGGTTCACGACGATACTCAATCCTAGGCAAATCCCCGTTTGATGCCATGGCGGGATGTCCGCTTTGGGTCAAAAGCAGACATATGCAGTGCAACACGCCATGTCTGCTTTACCCCCGAAAGCGACATCAAATGCGACGCATGGAGATGTCCGGGATGAATCCTGTAAGGTAGCCCGATGGCTTCTTCGGACAATGGCTTAACCGCCGATCTCTGCCAAACAAAAGGCGAGAGAGTGCCTACAACTGGCGCAACAAACGGTGTCACAACCCCAGCGTATCATGCTAGAGCACATTGCCGAGACATGGTATCGGATCGCCGACAAAATCTCTGCCAATGATGCATAAATATTCAGTCGGCCAGCTTGTGTATTTTGAAGGCACATTCGGGCACAATGCTGCTCGTGGTCAGTACAAAATCATTCGCTTAGTGCCAGTCGAGAAAGACAATAAGTTAATTTATCGAATCAAGAGTCCGGTGGAAGCATTCGAACGCACCGCCGAGGAACACCAGCTCAAGACCGCGCTCGCGTAATCGTCTGTGATTATCTTCTCGTCAACATCGGAGTTTGATTATGGCCAAGGGTACAGTGAAGTGGTTCAACCTGACCAAGGGCTACGGGTTTATTCAACCGACAAGCGGAGGCGCTAGGGACGTTTTTGTTCACATCTCGGCGGTTGAAAAAGCCGGTCTGAGCACTCTCCATGAGGGTCAGACTGTTGAGTACGAAGAAGTGCCCAACAAAGGAAAGACTTCGGCAGAGAATTTGAAGGTCGTCTGACGACTTCAACCTCAGTTGCGGGCAATCAAATAATGGCGAATTTTGACTTCAACGCGCCGGCCGATTTATTTCCGGCCCGCAGCAAGAAGGGTAATCGGCCCTTCGGCTACCGTCGTTTCGAGACCGCCGCCGAAGCTATTCGCTACGCCATCGAGGTTATGCCAACAGATTTTCTGCTCGGCGCCGTGCTCGAAGTGGAGGAGGACCGTGTCGATGGTCCGCGCATACGCGAACTTTACGACAGCGCCGCGTATCCGCTCGCCCGCAGACGCGACTAAATTCTGTTGCGTAAATAGGCGGACAAAAAGTCCAATACTGACCGACCTATTTGGCAATTTTAGAACGACCAGGTGTGAATGACCATTGCTGGGGCATTTCATCTTGGTATTCACTCAGGAACAAGCTGAGTGCTTTCCTTCCAGCGCGATTGGCCTCGGCGATTGTGCTGAAAAAGCCCTCTGACTGTTTGATCGGGCTATTCCTTCCGGCGCGATAAATCTCCCATTTCCAGGAGCTTGGGGGGCGGCCCCTGTTTTTCACGACAACGGAAAAATCGGAATAGTCTGTCATGATATCTCGATAACCGCCGCGATTAGGGAGATCGCGGATGCCCGTACCCTGGGCGCTGCCCGGGTCTCTTGACGTCCAGCAGCTTCTTCTTGCGCGTATCCGGAATTAGCCCTTCGCGCTGCGCTTTTTTGCGCGCAAGCTTGCGTGCGCGACGAATTGCCTCGGACTTTTCCCGATTTTTCCGCTCTGAAGGCTTTTCATACGAGCGGCGCTGCTTCATTTCACGAAACACGCCTTCACGCTGCATTTTCTTCTTCAGGACACGGAGAGCTTGATCAATGTCGTTGCTGCGGACGAGTACCTGCAATGGCTAGTTTCCCTTATTACAGTGACCACCAGTTTCCCGAGCGGGGCCGTCTGGTTCCCGGTCGACTCTCGGTGATTGGCAAGAAAATCGGACGCGATGTGTTCGCGTCGAAGCGAATTCAACGTAGGCCCTGGCTCAGTGCAAGTCGAGGAAAATCGCCCGTTCTCTCTTATTCGCTCGGCAAGTGGCCCGCGCAGCTTGCAATGGTCGATGATTGTCGGCGCCGACTCCGCCCCGAGCCAAACGCCGACATGCTAGCGACATATTGCGGCCCCAGGGTAGGAACCAATGCGCAAAGCTAAGAACAATATTCGTCAAAAACGCTCTTCGGGTCGGACTGATCCGAGCCACGATGTGAAGTTGTTTATAGCAAACGAACAAATAGATCAGATCGCCGATTATGCAAGTCGGGGTCGGATTTACGAACGCCTAACGGACGACGAACTGACGGAGAAATGGATCCGCGCTTTTAAGCAATTCGCTGACGCACCATCGGACGAACGCGGACGAGCATTAGAAATAGACCTGAAAGCGGAATTTCAATTGCGCAGTACTGAGCCGCCCTACGAACAGGTTAAATTAGAAATAAACCGCGTCGTCGCGAACATGTCATCTGGTTTCGAGATAATGAAAAGAGATGACCCCGATGCCATCGATGCGATGAATGAAGAGTTTCAACAAGACGTCGCTGATCTCAAAGCTCGCATAAAGCAGTCGAACTAACCGTCGAGAGCCGTGGGGTCCGGCGGCTAACCGACCAAACCGCCAGTTGGAGTTGCGCCGACACTTCGTGAAACAGTTTTTCGCGGGTGGGCATTAATGACCAGCGGCATCTAACGCGCGCTCAATAGCGGTGATCGGCGTCCTCTCCCTGCGACTCCTCTTGCGTGTCATCCCGCGGCTCTAGCGCCAAGCCCTCGATGCCCTTAAGCAGCTCTTCCTCGGTCGTGTGCTCAGATGTCACTTTAGTATCGCCGAAATCGACGCTGGCGCTACTCGTGCCGACCAAGGGCTCCTCGGGCTCCGCCTCATCGACCTCGACGTATTTCTGCAGGCTATGAATGAGGTCTTCCTTGAGGTCGCCAGGTGACACGGTGGTTTCGGCGATTTCCCGCAATGCCACGACCGGATTTTTGTCGTTGTCGCGCTCAATTGTTATCTTCGAGCCCGACGAAATCATGCGTGCCCGATGGCTCGCCACAAGGATGAGCTCGAAGCGGTTCTCCACCTTGTCGACACAATCTTCAACGGTGACACGGGCCATTGGCTCGCCATTTCGCTGGAGGAAATTTGTACTGAAAACCCACCACTAAAACCCCCGCTTTGTTCTCACGGGCCCGTTGATTTAATTGAAGAACCCGAAGCTAGGACGCCGATACTTGGCAACAGCGGTCCCTTTATTTATGGAGGCAACACCATGCGCGCCCGTCACATTTTGATTGCGCTTGCGATAATTGTAGGCTGGGTACCGCCGACATTCGCCGACACACTTAACTCCTTTCGCAAGGCCAACCGACTTCCGGCGCTCCACCGCAGCGGTAATCTTCAGGCCATGGCGCAGCGTCACGCCAATAGCATGGCGGCGCGCCGTTCGATGGACCACGACGGATTTTACTCGTCGCGAGGGCCGCGCGGCGCGCGAGCTGAAAATGTTGCCTATGGATGCGCGACCGAAAGCTGCGCAATGCGCATGTGGGAAAATTCCGGCGGACACCGCGCCAACATGTTGCTCTCTGACGTCAAGAGTTACGGCCTTGCGTCAGCGAGTGGTGGCCGCGATCGCTACTGGTGTCTGATCGTCGGCCGTTAAAATGTTGCTCGCGAAGACGTGATGTTAATGCTGGGTTTATGGGTGACGTTTTGTCTCTGCAGAAATGGTCAAAAACTTGTCTGCTGCAGTGCGACGAATGCGCTGTTGGCAACGGTTTCGAGTCAATCCAACACATTTCAGACGTATAATTGTTTACGGCGCGAGCGATCCTGTGTCGCAAAAGCTTAGTGCTCCGGCCACCACAGTTTCATTAAACCGTCTCGCCGTTGCCACGATGCGCCGCTACTCACCGGCACGGACAGGGGAAGAAAAGGAAGCCGTGATATGCACCTTCATCATTACAGGGCGAAGATCTCCCGCGCCTTCACAGCTCCCACGCGCTGTCCTCACTGCGGTGACCTAATGGTCGCTCCGGTCTCATCCGAATTCGTCGAGGGCGGCGAAATCCGCCACCACTGGGAATGCGATTCCTGCGGCGAACTCTCCAGCACATCAATTCCAGGCGCCTTTCATAGGCAGCACTTCTACACCTCCGGAATACGCGTTAGGCTGTGGTGTTGGCATGCTTGAGTGCACACCAGCACTCCACGGAGGAGTCATATGAAAACTACGATTCTGCGGTCTGCCTTGGCCGCCCTCGCCTGCACCGCCGCCCTTGTGGTCGCCGGCCCGTCTATAGCCGCGAACGTCAACCTCAAGGCCGACTTGAAGCCTTCGAGCGAGGTCCCGCCGACTGACAGCAAGGGGTCCGGTTCAGTGACCGCGATCTATGATACTGCCAGCAAGAAATTGACCTGGAAGGGCAACGTGTCCGACCTCAGTGGCCCGGCGACGGCCGCGCATTTCCATTCCGGCGAACCCGGGAAAAACGGCGGCGTCGTGGTGCCGATTGCCGGTGCCGACAAGGGCTCATTCGAGGGTTCAGCGACACTCACTGATGCTCAGGCGGACGAGCTGCTGGCCGGCAAGTGGTATGTCAACGTCCACACCGCGGCCAACAAAGGCGGCGAGGTCCGTGGTCAGGTGACCAAATAATCACCGGTCAGATCCTTTATCCAATTGAAAATCCGCCGGCGTTCCCGGCGGATTTTTCCGTCCGTAAAGGTGCTTTGCGTCCGGCCTTCCAGGTTTTATGGTCCAGACCGGTCGTTCCAAGTGAAGTGAGGTTGTGTTCATGGCTCGTACGAATGGCGGCTCCGCTCCATTTCTCATTTCCGGCGGAGGCATCGGCGGGCTCATCACAGCCTACGCACTCGCCCACCAGGGCTTTGCAGTCAGGGTCTTCGAGCAGGCGCCGGAATTCCGTGAGGTCGGGGCCGGCATCCAGCTTGGGCCGAATATTTTCCGGGTTCTGGAGAAAGTCGGGTTGAAGGACGCGGTCCTTGCCGACGCCCATCGACCCCCTGCCCAGGAAATGCGCGACGCGCTGACCGGCAAGCTGATTACAAATGTCCCGCTCGGCGATGCGTTCATGAAGAGGTTCGGGCAACCTTATGGCGTGACCCATCGCGCCGATATTCACGGCACGTTCCTGAAGGCATGTCAGGGGAGCAATCGCATTACGCTCGAAACCAGCCGGCGCGTTGACTCGTTCAAGGACCATGGCGACCACGTCTCGGTGACGCTAAACAATGGCGAAACGGTCGAAGGTCGGGCCCTGATCGGCTGCGATGGAATGTGGTCCAGTATCCGCGAGAGCATCGTCGGCGACGGCAAGCCGCGGGTGTCCGGTCACATCGCCTACCGTGCCGTCCTCAAGCGCGAGGATGTTCCCAAGGATCTATGGCGCCCCGACGTCGTTCTCTGGGCCGGGCCGCGCACCCACTTCGTCCATTATCCTTTGCGCCGCGGCGAACTGTACAATCTCGTCGCCGTCTTCCACTCGGATCACTACGAGGAAGGTTGGAACGCTGAAGGCAGCAAGGATGTGATGTGGCAACACTTCAAGATGCAGGTGCCGCAGGTCCTGCGCATGCTTGAACGTATCGAGACCTGGCGTATGTGGGTGCTGTGCGATCGCGAGCCTGTAAAGAATTGGACATCCGGCCGCATTACGCTGCTAGGCGATGCCGCACATCCGATGCTGCAATACCTCGCACAAGGCGCCTGCATGGCGACCGAGGACGCGATTATCCTTGCAGATAAAGTGGCGGTCTCTCCCGACGACCCGGGAAAAGCGTTCCAAGCCTATCAACAAGAACGTTATCTGCGCACAGCCCGCACGCAAATCATGGCGCGGGTCTATGGCGAGTTTTATCACGCGCGCGGGGTTGCCGCGGAATTGCGCGAGATGGCGCTTTCTCCGCGAACGGCGGAAGAAACCTACGACAGCATCGCCTGGCTCTACGGCGGACCCTGAGCGGACTCCATCAGCGTGTGGAATTACGAAATCTGAGATTGCGCCGCGATAACTGACTGACGGACGTACAGCCCATCAGTCTCATGTCGCGCTCGAGTCCAAGTCGCATCAGCTGTAAAGCACGCTCCACGCCGGCTTGGCCGGCCGCGGCAAGCGCGAAGAGATAATAGCGACCCACCCCCACCGCCTTCGCGCCGACCGACAGAGCCTTGAGCACGTGCGAGGCGCGCCGGACGCCACCATCGACGAGCACGTCGATTCGGTCGGCGACGGCGTCGACGATCTCCGCCAGCTGGTCAAAACTGCTCCGCGATCCATCGAGCTGGCGGCCGCCATGATTGGAGATCACGATACCTGCGCAGCCGATATCGACCGCCTTTCTGGCATCGTCGACACTCATGATGCCTTTAAGGCAGAACTTGCCATCCCACAGCTTGACCATTTCAGCCACGTCGGCCCAACTCATCGAGGGGTCCAGCATGTTCGTGAAGTAGTCACCGATCGACGTTGTCCCGCCAGCCATGTCGACGTGCTCGTCCAGTTGCGGCAGCCTGAACCTTTCGTGGGTGAAGTAATTCAGCGCCCATATTGGCTTGATCGCGAATTGCAGCATACCCGCGAGCGTCAACCGGAACGGAATTGAAAACCCGGTCCGCAGGTCGCGCTCACGATTGCCGCCCGTGATCGAGTCAACCGTCAGCATCATGATTTTGACGCCGGCCGTCTTTGCGCGATCCATCATGGCTTTGTTCAGGCCGCGATCCTTATGGAAGTAAAACTGGTAGGCCTGCGGAAAAGAAAAATTCGACGCAATCTCTTCGAGGCTGACCGTCCCCAGCGACGAGACGCCGAACATTGTGCCGAATTTATTGACGGCACGCGCGACGGCGAGCTCGCCGTCATGATGAAACAATCGCTGCAATGCCGTCGGCGAACAATAGAAGGGCATCGCCAGCTTCTGCCCCATGACGGTCACCGAAAGATCAACCTGCGCCACGCCGGTCAGGACGCTGGGGACCAGATCGCAATCTTCGAAGGCCTGCGTGTTTCGCCGATACGTCGTTTCATCATCAGCAGCGCCATCGATGTAGTTGAAGATCGGACCGGGCAGCCGACGTCGCGCCAGTTCTCTGAAGTCGTAGTAGTTGCAACATTGCGAAAGTCGCATGTTGCCTCCCGTCAAGCCGCTTGCGCGCGCGGATGTGCCGCCGGCTGGTCGAGGTTCGCATTCCAGGCGTCGTAACCGTAAAGCCAGCTGGTGTCGCCGTCACCTTCGCGCATCCAGGTATTGGCACTGGAAATCGCCTGAACCACTGATGTGCGCGGCTTGCGGTGGGCCTCGTAGCGCCTGAACGCGCCCTCGATGTCTTCGCCCTCCACCGCGTCAAGGCATCGCGCGAGGATGGCCGCATCTTCGATCGAAGTCGCGGCGCCCTGCGCCATGTAGGGAGTCATCGGATGCGCGGCGTCCCCGAGAAGCACAACACGGCCACCGCTCCAGTGTCGCAATGGCTCGCGCTCAAGGATCGCCCATTTATGGCAATCCGGGCACGCGTGCAGGACGTTGCGGACGTCCTGATGGAAGTCATCATAAGCAGCGCGCAACTCCTTCACGTCGCCCTTGGCCGACCATGACTCGCGGGTGAGCCATTCAGCCGGTTCCGGCACGCTGGTGACGAAGTAAACCTCGCTCTTCGCTTTGGTGGTGTAATAGATGACGATGTGCCGATCGGTGCCCCACCATTTCGTGCGCGAGGGGCCGATATCGAAGCCACCCATCAAGCTCGACGGAAATACAGCACGGTAGGCAATACGACCTTTATGGATCGGCACGTCCGGCCCGACCACGATGTCGCGCACGACCGAATGCACGCCATCTGCACCGACGACTGCGTCAGCGGTCGCGCGCATACCATCCTCGAAATGCAGGGTGACCTGCCCGCGTGCCTGATCGAGACCGTTCAGCTTCTTCCCCAAATGCACGATGTCCTGAGGAACTGCCGAGGCCAGCGCGTCGTGCAACTCGGCGCGATGCATGCAGAGGTAAGGCGCATTGTAGAGACTCTCGGGCATCGGCAATTCGCGCGACACCTCACCGCTGTAGCCGTCACGGTTGAGGTGCGAGTAAGGGGCAAACGATGTCTTGCGCAATCGCTCTTCGATCCCGATGCCGCGCAGGACCTTCATGGAATTCGGCATCATCTGGATGCCGGCACCGATGCGGGCAAAGCGCGCCGCCTGCTCGTAAACCTGAACGTCGATCCCGACCCGCCGCAGCGTCGCCGCCACGGCCAGACCGCCCATGCCGGCGCCCACAATGGCGACCGATAGTTTCTTGTTGCTCATTTTCGTTCCTGACTATCTTGCCGTTCCGCGATTGCGCCGCGCAGCACCGTATAAAGTACGGCGGCATTGAGGACATGCCAAAGGAAATGTGTGCCGATCGGGAACCGGGCACAAACGTCGAGGTCGATAATACGGAAAATCAGCGAAACGACGAAAAGACCTGCTGCGACGAGCATGGCCGAGCCGACACTATGTCCGCGCAAAAGCCAACCAAACACGATCAGGGCGACGAGCGCGGGAAGATAGCCGGACGAACCGTTGAGAACTTCGCGCGGCACGTATGAGGCGAGAGCAACCGACAGCGCGATAAATCCGACTAGGGATGACACCGCAGCCGGCCAGGACAAGAGCAGGAACCGGCGCAGCGCCAGCAAGAAGTATCCATAGATGAAGAAGCCGATCGGCGTGACGTCGAGCAACATCGCGCCCTCCGTCGCCAAAGTATGAAACGCGAATGACCCGAGGCCAACGACCACGACGATGATGATCAGTGCGAGAATGGCTGGATCGCCCTTCCCCTCCCGCCGCCAGAGAGCGTAAGCCGCATGGGCAGCGACCAGAAAGGCGACGTTGCTCACCGCGTTCAGTGGCTCCGCCCAGAATGAAGGCGTCACCCGCTCGCAGTAAAGATCAACCGGTGTAGACCACATTCGTGCAAGGGGCAGGATTGCGCATCCGCAAAAGCTACCTGATATAATTAATGTTTTCGCCCATGTTGCATGTTCATGTTGCTGCCGGATCATCGGTGCGCGGGAATGATTAAGATAAAAATCTCGTGAAACTCACAATTATTTTGGCAAAGCGAACTTTTGCGCCGTCTCACAAAAATCCGATGGTGTTAGGTCGGTGTCGTAGTAATCCCCGTCACCCGAGGGAACCTTTCCGTCATGATGATTTCGTATTTCGGAGATAAGCAGTCCGAGGGACGGGCCCATCGCAATTGGGGTCCATCAAATGTCCCTCGTAACAGCGTATTGGCGATTTCGCGCCGAGGAAGTGCGAACTCTCGCCGATGACATGAAAGACGCCAAAACCAAGCTCATAATGGCTGGGGTCGCAGATGATTGCGAACGAATTGCGAAGCTTTTTGAAAACGGGACTCTGAAACTGCAAACATCACCCTTGGCCGGACCGACCAAAAATGGCGAAAGTGGTCGAGGTCGTGTCCAGGGCAGCACGGCTTACTTATTCAGCCGAAGATCGCCGATCACGCGGATAGCGGGTCCAGAACAGTAAGCCCGCGCCAAACATTAGCGCCAGCGTGACAACTATCGAAAAGAAAATGAGTGCGTACAGTTCGGTCATATAAAGCCAATCAATACCCATCATTTCACTATCCTTCCCGATCAGCAAAAGGGCGGACGCACGGGCCAATACCGAAAGCAGAAATTAATTGAGCGCTACGGGGCCAATATGCGGCTGCCGAGTTTGCGTCTCGCTTATGTTTTCGTCGCCAAAGAAAAAGGCCCGCAACGATGTGAGGCGTTACGGACCAAGGTCAGGAATTCGACTTTCAACAGCTCTATACTGACATGGGCTGCACTGGCTTTTAAGTTGCCATTTTGACGCATGACGCCTGCATGGTTCGTTACGTTGATCTTATGCGCCGATAGCGTGGGCCTTGTTCCTGTAGTTGTTACTGGATCGACCCAGGGCGATTATCACGGCCGAGCAATAGTGTGTCGAAGAAGGATAGCGATCCACCCCTTCAGGGTCATACGAGCGCGCGCTTTCCGAGTCTTCGCCAGAAATCCACGTTCGCAAAGTCGGTCAACCTGATCGAGGTCGGGGCCGTCAAAGCTCCTGCCGAATGCGATATTGCTCAAAGCTCGCAGATCGCCGCGGGCCAGATCACGCTCCAATCGGGAGCGCATCATGATGACTCCGACCATTCTGCTCTGCCCCCGGCAACGCGGGGGTCGCCGTGTACCTGCTTCAGCCTTTCCAGTAGCGGGTCGATGAGTCCATCGGTGCAGCGGAGCGGGCGCGTGTCGATTAGCTGGTCAGGGTCATCACTCGGGTCATCAGATGACGTGAAATTCCTCTTGCGTTGGTTCATAACGCCCTTAACACGCCTCAGTGGCGAACGTGCTGCCGCAAGTTAGAGATACAAGGCCGCGTAGGAAAATACGCCCCCGCTAATGCAACAGACTGATTACGATAAGAGCAGCCATCATCGACAGGCTCCCGATGCGGACTGTTTAGATGAGGCGTAAATGTCTAGTCTTGTGAGTTCCTGCCAACCATTTGTTGGTTTGCGCGCCGATCTTATGCGACGATAGCGTCGTCTACGGCGCGCTAACTCTATTTCTTTTGCTGTTTTTGCGCGGATGATCCGCCGCCGGCGCTCAGGCTTTTTGTCCACGTAGAATGTAACGAATGGCGTACCCCATAGTGACAGCGGTCACACCGAGTCCGAGCGTAATAACCCACGTTGCTACGTCACGCGCTCCGTCTTGCGAGAATGAATAAACTAAGAGGGCCAAGCAAAGCGCCGCGAAGGCGTAGCCGGCCCAAAGCGTCATATTGCCAAGTACCGCTAAAATACGAGGGATCATTTACCGCCCCCAAATCTAACCAATGCCGCCCGGTCGACTAACGATGGGCTGGCAGCAAAAATGAACGCGTTGCATTCAACCGCGGATCCCAAGGGTGCCATAGGGAGTCTTAACCTGGACGGCGCCGTTGCCCTGGGATGCAGTCACAAATCGAAACGAGCCGCGCGTCGCCTGGATAGCAACGCTGCCGGCAGATTTGTTCGAGTCGTACACGAACTTATCAAGCCGGACGCTCGATTTTGGTCCGATAGTTAAGTTGCTGTGATCGTGAAATTGCAGGTCTGCCTGACCGGAATCTCCGGTGCGGATTGTTTCTCTCGAATAGACATTTGAACCACCTGAAAGTGGCCCTGCATGGCTTCCTTCGGCCTGCGGCTTTACCGAAGTGGCTTTGCCGATGGCCTCTTGGCCGTGCGAGGCTGTTGGCAGCAGTGCGAACAAGATCGCGAATGACAATACTGAAATCCAATTGCGGCTCTGCATGTCCCTTACTCCATCTGCCCCGACATTTGGCCGGAGGATCTTTCTGAACCTTGCAATTAGCAAAGTAGGCGCATCGGTCGCGCTTCACAGTGCTGGCCATCACAAATGTCCAGCCCCGCTGTGTTGGCGATCACAAAAAAGCGCTTTTTTAAGACATTCCTTCGATAGCGATGGTGCCTTTGAAGTTTTGCTCTCACTGCGCGGCCGCAGTTGTGACGGCTGTCACAGCCAACGCATTTCAAATCAGTAAAGCTGTTTGTGTGAAGGCCGTTCTACGAAACCTTCATACGTGTCCCTTCCCCCGCCGGCATGGCGCTCACCATTGCTGGCGGGGGTTTAACCAATAGGTCACTTGGGAACGTGGATAGGGGGGCTCAAGGCTTGAATCGCAATACCGCCAGCCACTTGTCGAAAAGATGGCCCAACAAATCATTGGCAACAACAATGACCCAACACTTAGTGTATGTGTTCGATCAGCGCTATGCCGTGCGCGTCTATCAATATGCAGATAATCTTTGGATAGCTGTCGGCGAGTTTCTTGGCCAACAACTCAGAACAGTAGGCAGAACCGCGCAAAAAGCGGCGCGGGCCTGGAAGAAAGCAGCCACAGAAAAGCGATTGTTTGGCGAGTGAGAGGGACGGATAAAAGGAGCAGCCGCGTCTTGCTCGCCCGAATTGTCGTCTACTCATCATCCGGCTCTATTGACCGAGCCTTGACATAAGGCGTGCGTAGGCAGACCCGACGGGGCGCACCAATCGTCGGTAAATTAGATCAGACAAAGCCACTTAGCGGCCTCTGCCCGAGCCTCGATCTTGCCAAAGGGCGGGTGGTAGTCGCCTCGGAACGTCAACTCGTTCCAATATTGGGGCCTGTGACGTTCTGCAACACGCCCTGCGATGGCAACCCGGCTGGTCTGGTTAATAAAGCTGTCCGACATGGGTGCCTCCAATCTCGAATCTATACGCAAGTATAAGATGGTGCTTTGCGTCCGACTGTGATGCGGATCACTAAAATCGCGATTCTCGTGATGCGGATCACGAAAATTGCGATGACCGCGGAAGCTGCTCGTGACTTAAGAGGGTACCTGGAATCGGCACGAGTCGTTCGTTTTAGCTGACATGGTAGCCCCGATAGTTGGGAATGGCCTGGAAGTCCGCCGAGCGCAGGCGGCAAAAGACGGCCCGGCATGTCGCATCCATGTCGCGAGGAGTTGCCGGGAGTGATTGCGCATCCGAGCCCGCCTTCAAAAATAGCGGTCCGCGTTACTTGCGCGGAATGCCCGCCTTATCAACCACATCATTCCATTTCTTGATGTCGGCACTCAGACGCGCCAGCGCTTCCTCGGGCGTGCTGGCCTTCGCAATGACGCCCACCTTGCCGAGTTGTTCCTGCACGTCGGACATGGCAAGGACCTCTCGCATTGCCTTGTTCATCGTGTCGATCACGTCCTTCGGCGTGTCCTTGGGAACGCCGACGCCATTCCAGGAGATCACCTCGTAACCTTTCACCCCTGCCTGGTCGGCAGTCGGCACGCCAGGAAGAAGCGGCGATGGTTGCGGGCTCGAGCTTGCCAGAATGCGCAGCTGCTTGTCGGCAACCTGCCCAGCCACGGCCGGCGGGAAGTCGATCATCAGCTGCACGTCGTTGCGAAGCAGCGCCACTACGATATCCGGCGAGTTCTTGTACGGGACGATCTGGATGTTGAGACCGGTGAGCGATTTGAACAGTTCGGCACCGAGATTCTGCGTGCTGCCGACCGCGATCGTCCCGATATTCATCTTACCGGGATTGTCCTTCGCCGCCTTGATGAAATCGGCGAGCGTCTTGTATTCCGACCGATTATTGACCACGAAGATCAGATCGAAGGTGCCCGCCATCGAGACCATTGCGAAATCCTTGACGGGATCGAAGGGCAGACTCTGGAACGTCGCGACACTGATGGCAGTGCCGTTGGTAACCCAGGCCATTGTGTAGCCGTCGGCTGGGGAGGTGACAACGGCCCGCGCAGCGGCGATGCCGCCGGGTCCGGGCATGTTCTCCACCACGACACGCTGATTGAGTTTCTGGCTGAGCTTGTCGGCCAGAATTCGCGCCGTGACATCAGCAACGCCGCCGGCACCGAACGGCAAGACAAACTTGATTGGCTTTTCCGGCCAGGCCGCCTGTGCCTGCGGCGCCAGCGCCACAAGCATCGCCGCAAGGCCCAGCCATGCGGTCCGGCGCGCAATCATCTCAACAAGCCCCTTCGCCATCGTGCGTCCTCCACTTTGATCGTTTTGTTATTCTTTAAGCGAAACCATAAAGCCGCGCCGGATTGTCCACCAGCAGACGTTTCTGTGCCAGCGGATCCGGCGCGGAATGAGGGACCAGATCGACCAGGTCGGCCTCGTCGGCTTCGTGCGTCGCATTGGGATGCGGAAAATCGGTACCCCAGAGGACACGATCCGGCGCGGCCTCGACCAGCGCGCGAGCGATCGGCACGGCCGCCATGTAAGGGGGCATCGATATGCGTTCGGATCCACAGACCTTGATCCAGCAACTTTCGAGGCGCGAAAGCTCAACCAAGGCGCGCAACGGGGGCTGATCGACGCCGGCCGCCGACGGCACCCGACCCATGTGATCGACGATGAAGGGCAGCGGTAGCTTACGCATCATGTCCGACAGCGGAATGATGTCAGGAGCATCGACATGCAGAACGACGTGCCAGCCACGTCGCTTGATGCGGTCGATCACGCGATTGAAAACCGCCATGTCTGGCGCGCCACCAAGGTGCTTAACGAAATTGAAGCGCACGCCGCGCACACCGCCGCGGTCGAGGACATCGAAATCCTTGTCAGTGAAGCCATCATCGACGATCGCGACACCGCGGTAACGTCGCGGGTCGGAGGCAATGCAATCAAGCATCGCGGCATTGTCGGTGCCGTGGCAGCTCGCCTGCACAATCACGGCGCGATCGATTCCGAGATGCGCATGCAGCGTTGCCAGCATCTCCTTTGGAGCATCAGCCGGCGTATAGCGGCGGTTTGGCGCATAGGGGAATCTGGCCGCTGGCCCGAACACATGGCAATGCGCATCACAACTGTCTGCGGGCAGTCTGAAGTTCGGTTTGCGCCGATGAGAAAAGAACTCAGGCTTGATGTTCATGGGGTCGCTTTAGCGAAGCAATGCGCTTCCGTCAAAGCGCAGGAAGATCGCCAAGCTCCCACCCCTCCACAATGTAATCGCGGAAGGCGGAAAACCGTCGAGCGACGATCGCCGCGCGCATACTTGCCGTCAGCGTCTGGTAGTAGGCGAGATTGATGGTGGAAAGCAGCACCGCGCCAAGGATCTCGTTGGCCTTTGTCAAATGATGCAGATAGGCCCGCGAGTATGTACGCGCGACCGGATGAGGACTCTCGGCATCGAGCGGGCGCGGGTCATTGGCATGGCGCGCATTGGCGAGGTTAATCGCACCATGCCGGGTAAAGGCCATGCCGTGGCGGCCGTTGCGCGTCGGCAAAACACAGTCGAACATATCAATACCGCGTGCGACGGCCTCGAGGAGATCGTGCGGCGTTCCAACACCCATCAGGTACCGCGGCCGGTCGGCGGGAAGCATTGGCGTCGTTTCGGCCACGATCCGCAACATGACCTCTTGTGGCTCTCCTACCGCGAGGCCGCCGATGGCGTAACCCTGGAAATCCATGTCAGTCAGCGCTCGGGCGCTGTTTGCGCGCAATGTCGGGTCATCGCCGCCCTGGACAATACCGAATAGTGCACGACCCTCGGGCGCCATGCTTTCAAAGGCGCGCTTGCTGCGCTCGGCCCAGCGCAGCGAGACCTGCATCGCACGATCGATTTCCTGTCGCGACGCCGGCAACTTGAGACATTCATCGAGTTGCATCGCGATGTCCGCGCCGAGCAGAATTTGAACGTCGATGGCGCGCTCAGGCGTGAGCTCGATCATGGCCCCATCAAGGTGCGATCGAAACGTCACGGCGCGCTCATCGACCTTGCGAAGTTCTGAGAGCGACATGACCTGGAAACCGCCGGAGTCGGTTAGGATCGGCAGCGTCCAGTTCATGAATTTATGCAGGCCGCCGAGCGCGGCGATGCGCTCGGCACCGGGCCGCAACATCAGATGATAGGTGTTGCCGAGCACGATCTCGGCACCCGTATCGCGCACATCATCCGGTGACAGCCCTTTCACCGTGCCTTGCGTGCCGACCGGCATGAAAGCCGGCGTCTGTACCCTGCCGTGTGGGGTAACGAACTCGCCACGGCGAGCCGCGCCATCGGTCGAAATCAAATTGAAGGAAAAGGATCCAGGCATGGCGGCTCACGGCTGAGGGTACAGCAGACACGCGTCGCCGTATGAGTAGAAGCGATAGCCCAACTGGATTGCGTGCGCGTAGGCCTGCCTCATGGTGTCGAGCCCGCTGAAGGCTGAAACCAGCATGAACAGCGTCGAGCGCGGCAGGTGGAAGTTGGTCAACATCAGGTCGACCGCGCGGAATTCATATCCTGGAGTAATGAAGATCGAGGTTTCCCCGGCAAAGGCCTCCAGGCGACCATCTTTGCCGACGGCGCTTTCCAGGAGCCGCAATGCTGTCGAACCGACCGCCACAATCCGTCCGCCCCTGGCCCGCACCTCGTTCAACCCGGCGGCCGTTTCCGCCGACACCGTCCCGAATTCTGCGTGCATTTTGTGCCCCGCGGTATCCTCCACTTTCACCGGCAGGAAAGTGCCGGGCCCAACATGCAGCGTAACCTTCTGCAGACCAATGCCGCGGTCCTCAAGCCGCTTAACAAGGCCCTCCGTGAAATGCAGACCGGCAGTCGGCGCGGCGACGGAGCCCTCTTCGCTTGCAAAAAGCGTCTGGTAGTCGGCCCGGTCTTTCTCGTCTGGCTCGCGCCGGGAGGCGATATAAGGTGGTAACGGCATATCACCGCGTTCGGCGATCGCTTGGTCCAGGATCGGGCCATGAAAGGCGAATGAAAGCGTTATCTCCCCTCCCTCATCCTTTTCTGAAACTTGAGCATCGAGTTGGCCGAGGAAACAGACTTTTCCCTCGGTTCCGAACCGCAGGACATCGCCGACCGCGAGCTTCTTGGCCGGCTTGACGAAAGCACGCCAGCGCGAACCGTCCAGCCGCTTATGCAATGTGGCCTCGATCGCAGGTTCGCTATCGCCCCGCCCGATACGACGGCCGGACAGCCGCGCCGCGATGACCCGGCTGTCATTGACCACAAGGCAATCGCCGGGCTGCAGCAGGTTCGGCAAAACCGCAATCGTGCGGTCCTGCAACTTCGGAGCGACGCCTGGCTGCACGACCAGCAGCCGCGCCGTGTCGCGCGGCGTCACAGGCCGAAGCGCAATACGGTCCGGCGGCAACTCGAAATCAAACAGGTCGGTCTTCATGACGTCCTGCGTCATGCCCGGCCTTGGGCCCGGCATGCAAGTCTTGCGTGCTTTCCCAGTGTCAAAAACGGCATTGGCCGGGACAAGCCCGGCCAATGCATCACTCTACAGCCTGGTCACGCGAAACTCACGCACCCATGGTCGCCTTGACGATCTTGTCTGGATCGCTGACCGGCTCGCCGCGCTTAATCTTGTCGACGTTCTCCATGCCTTCGATCACCTTGCCCCAGACGGTATACTGCTTGTCGAGAAAGCGCGCATCGTCAAAGCAGATGAAAAACTGACTGTCGCCAGAATCCGGATTGGAGGCTCTCGCCATCGACACGGTCCCGCGCACGTGCGGCTCGGCATTGAACTCAGCCTTGAGCTTTTTGCCCGATCCACCGGTGCCCGTGCCGTGCGGACAGCCTGTCTGCGCCATGAAGCCATCGATCACGCGGTGAAACACGATGCCATCGTAGAATCCGTCTTTCACCAGTTCCTTGACGCGGGCAACGTGGCCCGGTGCGAGATCGGGCCGCATCTCAATTACAACTTTGCCCTTCGTCGTTTCTAGCGTCAGGATATCTTCAGGCTTCGCCATCTTAAATCCCTCTCACAACTGACAATACAGACCGTCGGGGCGCCTCAGCGCTCGATCGTGGCTTTCTTTATGTAGTCCATGCGCGGGAATTCCTTCGCCAGATAGGCGTTGCCTTCGCTTTGGAGGCGGCTCTGATCCGGACCGCGACCGCGCGGTGCACCCTCGCCGTATTCGGCATTGAGTGCATCCACCACATTCATTCCCGAGATGACTTTGCCGAAAGGCGCGAAACCGGATTGGTCGAGCCGTGAGTTATCGGCAAAATTGATGAAGACTTGGCTTGTGCGGGTATTCGGACCGGCCATCGCAAAGGTGATCATGCCGCGTGTGTTGCTCTGGGTCACGGGGTCGTCTTGAATCTGCGCCGAGCGCCAGTTCGCCATGACTCCCGGATCGCCGTTGATGCCGAACTGCACCATGAACCCGGAAATTACGCGAAAGAAGCGGACGTTGTCATAGAAGCCGTTCTTCACCAAGTTGTAGAAGCGATCGGCACCCTTCGGGGCCCAGGCCCGCGTCACTTCGACGACGAACAGACCTTTGCTGGTATCGAACCGCACTTTAAATGTCGCCGGCGCCTGCTCACGCAGCGCAGCGGGGTTTGACACCGATTGCGCCACCACCGGTGTTGCGAACAGAGCAAAGACGACAGCGAGCGCAGAAAGCCATCTGTTGGTCATTAATTTCCCCATTGAAAGAACGACACGTCAGCGCGCGAATTTCTTCTTCAGACGCGCAGCGACAGGGCCCGGCACGAAGGCGGAAATGTCGCCGCCCATGCCCGCGATTTGCCGGACCAATGTGGCGGTGATCGGGCGCACGATCGGTGAAGCGGGCAGGAAGATGGTCTGCACGTCGGGCGCCATGGTCCCGTTCATGCCCGCCATCTGCATTTCATAGTCGAGATCGGTACCGTCGCGCAGGCCGCGGATCAGCATGGTCGCCCCCGCCTTGCGCGCGGTCTGAACCACCAGATCCGAGAAAGTAATACACGATAGTTCGCACTTGGCGTCACGCGCCAGCGGCCCGCAGGTTTCCTGCAGCATCGCCAGTCGCTCGTCCGTGGAAAACAAGGATGCCTTGCCGGGATGTACCCCGATAGCGATGACCAGTCGGTCGGCAAGTCGCACAGCCTGGCGCACCACGTCGAGATGGCCGTTGGTGACCGGGTCGAAAGACCCCGCATAAAGGGCGGTTCTCGGCATGGACCGGGGTCTAACCCGACCTCGGATGCCCCGCAAGACCACGCCGTTGGCGCTTTGAACCTTTTCCCCGGGTTGCCGCGACCGAAGTCCGCTTAGGCGCTAGACTCTCATCGGCTCTGTCCGAGGAGATCAAGTGCGCCGGCTCGTCCTCGCCATTGCTACGCTGCTGATTTGGGCGGTTTGCGCTTTTGCGCAGGACTACCCGAACCGGCCGATCCGCATCATCGTGCCGACACCAGCAGGAGGCCCGGTCGATGTCATGGCTCGGGTCCTGGCCAACGCCTTGCCGGCTGTGCTTGGCCAGAATGTGTTCATCGAAAACAAGCCCGGCGCCGGCAATTCCATAGGATCCCGTCAGGCGGCCGCGGCGGATCCCGACGGCTATACCCTTATGGTTTCGGCCGCGAGCGGCCTCATTATGAGCCCGATGATCGTCAGAAACGCAGGTTATGACGCATCAAGCTTCGCTCCGATCGCCCTGATTGCCGAAACACCGCAGGTTCTGGTGATCAAACCTCAGCTCCCGTTTCAATCGGTCGCCGAGTTGGTTGCCTATGCCAAGGCCAATCCCGGAAAACTCAACTACTCGACCGGGGGCATCGGCACATTGCCGCACCTCAATGCAGAACTATTCAAGTCGGCGAGCGGCGCGAATATCCTGCACGTCCCCTACAAAGGCGGCGGCCCTTCCCTCACGGCCGTTGTCGCCGGCGAAGTCCAGATGACCTTCGACACCGTGAGCACTTCGCTTCAGTTGATTCAGGACGGGAAATTGCGTGCACTCGCCATCGTCGGGCGTAAGCGTGCGCCGGAATTGCCCGACGTTCCAGCCATGCCGGAAATCGGATTCCCCGCAGTTACCAGCGGCGCCTGGACCGCTTTGATGGCCCCACATAACACGCCGCCAGCGATCGTTGCCCGGCTCAATGCGGCGACCAACGCGGCGCTCGACAGCGAACTGATGAAAACAGCGCTGGCCAAGCTTGGCGCCGAACCCCGCGGTGGTACGCCGCAGGACCTTGCCGATCACATCGACCGCGAGATCGCCAAATGGAAACCGATCGTGGCAACGCTGAATTTGAAGGCGAATTGAGCGTGGCAAAGCCCGGGAAAAAGCGCGCAGCGACAGCACGCGCATTTTTTCTGTCGATCCTATTGGGGATTCTGATCGCCCCATCGCCGCGGTCGCCAATGATGTGCCGATGCCGAAACTCGCGCTTGAGGGCGGATGCAAAGCCACCAACGTGACCAGTCCTTATGAAGGAACCGCGCTAATCGCCGCGGCCCATCTCGGTCACGACGAAGTCGTGCGCATGCTCATTGCCGCCAAGCCGCCTCTTGATCACGCCAACAATCTCGGATGAACCGCGCTGATCGAATCGATTGTGCTGGGTGACGGCGGCCAGCGTCACATCGCCACACTCAAGCCCTTGTCGACGCAGGTGCCAACGTCAAACTTCCAGATCGTTCCGGCGAAACTTTGCTCGCGCTCACCAAGAAACGCGGTTTCAGCGAGATGGCAAAAATTCTTGAGAGCGCCCTTGCGCACTAAAGTGTCGCCAGTAAAACTGAACGCCACCACTCCACAGACACAAAAACACCCTTGGTGACTTGCACCAAGGGTGTAAGGATCCGAATGGGAGGAAACAAGAAACCGCACTAGAGAGCAGTTTCAAGACTGTGGCGTGACACCGTTCTTTGGTCCCCACCGACGTAAACCTAGCATAAATTTTTCATTTTTTTGTTGTTTGATCGTCGAGAATTGTCAGCGGAGTGCAGTCCCAATGGCACGTTTGAAATACACTTCACTTTCTGTGTCGAGAAACAACCCACGGCTTACGGCCGAGGAATTTGCCTCTTTGAAGGAAGTGGGCAATCGCCCGATGCAGCGCACGATCCCCGATGAGCATCGGGACCGCCTACTCAAAGCTGGACTTATTCGAGAAATTGTTCGCTCTCAAGGAAGCGTCAGCGCTCTCGCTTTGACGGGGCGCGGATTGCGACGGCTCGCACTGGAAAAATAAGTTTCGCCCCCTGCTCCACTCGGCGGCAAACGTGCTCTCGCTCACAATAGTACACTCGGTCTAGCCGTCTTTTTTGTGCTTCTTTTTCTTCTTTTTTTTCTTTTTCTTGTCTTTTTTCCCGTTCTCTTCCTCGACTTCGGCAAGCAACTGGGCCTGTTCAACCTTATGCTTTTTGTAGTCTTCCCAGGCGTCGAAGACGAGGTGCAGCCACGGCATCACCTGGTCAATCGACGGTAGAACACCAGGAGGGCCCGGCTCGCCGCGTGGGCCTTGTAGACCTGCCTTGCCTACCGGACCCGGCTTGCCCTGCGGTCCGATCTTGCCCTGCTGACCGCGTTTACCAACCTTGCCGCGCGGGCCGGGACGACCGCGCTTGCCACGCGCACCCTTGGCCGCTTTTCTTCGACCCGATCTTTTCGACCGTTTTGATCGTCGAGCCATGTCAGTATCCCCCGATAAGGCTTTTGAACGCGCGATTATTGAAAGCTTTTGCGGTGAAGTTCAATGCGACTGCGGACCTGGAACCCCGTCTTCAATGACAAAGATCCGCAGTGTGGAAACGGACGAATTTGGGTCGCGGACATCCGCAATTGTTCGAAATCGCGAGATCGCACGTCGATGCCCCAACTCAACAGTTACGTAACCGCGCAGACGGCTCTCAAAGAAATGCACGTGCGGGTTATAGGGAAGAAACTTGGCAAATGTTTCGTAAGGCACACCGCGCGATGAGATTGAAGTACCAACAAGTTCTGTTGCAACCGTTGGAGATCGTTGGTCGTCAAAATCAATCTTCAGGTCGTTCGCCCAAAAAGAATGAATGTCCCCGCTAAGGACAATGGGATTCGATACGCCGCTATCTCTTATGTGCTGCATGAGCCGCTTGCGGTTCGCCGGGTATCCATTCCAATTGTCAGTCCAGTACCAGGCCGTGTGGTCGGCTCCTTCTTGACGCAGCTGTGCCATGAGGACGTCTTGCGCAATGATATTCCAGCGCGCCTTCGAAGAGGCCAACCCCTGATATAGCCACTGCTCCTGGGCAGCGCCGATCATCGAGCGATTTTCCCCAAGCCGCTCTGGACAACCCGCGTCGGTTACAAGGTGGCCGCCTCCGTGGTTCGGCGGCGCATAACAAGCCTCGCGTGCGCGATACTGTCGGCCATCGATCATTGAAATCTGAGCGAGCGTGCCGAAGGTGAAGCGATCATAGATCCGCATGTTCGGCCCATCTGGCCGTGAGAGGCTAGGCCGCAGCGGCATATGCTCGTAAAATGCCTGGTAGGCCGCTGCACGACGTTTCAGAAAGGCTTTGGGATCGTCGAAAGTCCGCGACCACTGATCGGCATAGTCGTTTTGGACCTCATGATCATCCCACGTGATCAATGCCGGGACCTCGGCGTGAAGTCGCTGAAGGTCCGGATCTAACCGATATTGTGCGTAACGATTTCGATAAGTCGAAAGCGTCGATGCTTCCACGCCATCGCTATGCGTGCGCACGTTAGCCGGATTGCGATCGATAACTTCGTAGATGTAATCACCCAGAAACAACACGAGATCCGGATTTTCGTCGGCGAGGTGACGATAGGCCGAAAAATAGCCGTGCTCGTAGTGTGAACACGATACAAATCCGAACGTGAATCGATCCAGCACGCTGCCGGGACTCGGCGCGGTAGTCGCTCTTCCAATTCGACTTTCGGCTCCTCCCAGCAAAAAACGATACCAGTACGGCCGTCCCGGCTGAAGCCCCCTGATTTCAACATGGACTGAATGGGCGTATTGCCTTTCCGCAGTTGCCTGTCCACGTCGCACGATGTTGCGCAAACTTGAATCGGTCGCGATTTCATAGTCAACCGATAGATCTCCGCTTGTCAGGCCACCGGGCGCATTCGGATCCTGAGAAAGCGGATTTGGTGCGAGGCGCGTCCAAAGGACGAAACCATCCGGCGACGTGTCGCCAGCCGCGATACCCAGACTGAATGGATTTCCATCCATCCGAACTGCCTCAGCGCGCGACTGTCGGACAATGACGTAGGGACAACTGAGCACGGCAGCCGTCGTGCCCGCCAGGGACAAAACATTGCGGCGGCTCATCCCTCTACGCAAGTAGTTGGAATCACTCTGCGCGCAAAAATATCGCATGCCGCCCCTCGCCTCCGAGGCTCAGATTGCAATATCGTATCGGCTGCAATTGCTGTGTAGAAGGCGGTACCCATCTTTTTGTGTAGCCACATCGCCGGTTGTCATAGGCGCGAACTTGAATCTGACTTTCAATAGTCTGCGTCCAAAAAGGGCCAGCCAATTTCTCTATCAACGCCGTCGACAACCGGAGGTCGCCGGGAGCGGATTACTACGCTAACTAACCCTGAGGCGTTCGGCAGAGGGATCAGTGTCGCCAATCTATCCATACCGAGAATTCTGTCGCCCCTTGGAGGATGGGCGGGACGCCTCAAGCTCGGCCAAGTCTTGTCTTGTAGGCCAAGCCTTGTCTTAAGAAATGTGACGGCTACTTGATCATCCACAATTTTAAATACGAGGGTTGCGCTTTAGGTGGTGGTATAAAAGTGCTGTAGTCATACTTGTCATTCATACTACTGTCACACTCGCCAAACGACGCGTTAGTGGGTTTCGCAATGTGGTTTCCAACCCAGGACGAAGCAGTGCAGCTTTACGCTCGTTTCTTGGTAGCACGCCACGGAAGCGGCGCAGTGCGGCACGCGCGCAGAACCGCTGAGAGGCTTCAGGCTGAAGGCGATCACGCAGGCCACGCCATCTGGAGTCGTGTGGCGGACGCTGTTGAGCAGTCTAAGTCGAAACAGCCCCGCCGGGTTGCGACCTAGCCCTGCCAGGGCTGTTTAGGCTCAGATCGATGATTTCGCGGCGAGACCGCCTATGCCGCGGTATCCCACAGGGACGGCGAGCCACGTACCAGCATTCGGCGGCCATTGGCGGTTAGTTCCAAGCGCTCGGCGTCAACAATCATGCCGTCACTGATCAATTGGCGCACAATCGCGTGATTGTTCGATCGGCCGGACACGTAAATATCCCTGAGAACGATCAATTCCTGCTGGGGTAGCTCTTCAACGGTTTCCATGCGTGCGCCGCCATATCTTTCCGAATGCGCCCGCCAGTAAAATATTCATGTTACGGCCGCGCGACAGGGGCAGGAAAATTATGTGGCATCCCCTCGTCGGCTAGTTATGGAATTTGATGTCGGTACGGCTGCCGCACCGATTGCACTCAAAAGTACGTGTTTCGTTCTTCAGTTCCGGCTCCAGCGACCTGCACACCAGATGCGCCGAACCACGACAGCGCGGGCACGCAATTTTGGTGATGTGACTTTGTCGAATGTAGGTTTTCGGGGCGTCCTCATGAAACATGGGAATTTTCTCATGTCACAGGCGTGAGGAACGGCCGTCCTCAGACCTGTCGACATTTGCAAGGTTGCGCGTCGGATGATTGAGCTATCCTGGACCGATGGACGCGCTGCCGATAGCCTGAAAAAATGTTTTCCAAGGCATTATTAAACGTTCGATCGTGCTTTTTGCTGGCCATGTGTCTTCCGAACCATTTCGTCGGCGATGCTGAGTCGAACACACTCGCTTGAGTGAATGCTCAGTGTTCCGGACCGCAAAGACTGAGTTCGCGCTCCGCGCAAAAAACATTGCTGTAAAGATTGGCGATCCACTGTCGTCCGCTCGACGTAACATTGAGGTAGCGGATCGCGCTCTGGATATGCGGCGATATGCTTCCCCAATAGAACTTGGGGTAGAGATCAGTAAGATCGGCCGGCGAGGTGTAGCCGAGCTGTTTATTCATTCCCACTTCTTCGAATTCGTAAAAAAGCGCATTGGCCTTGCGCAGATAATGTGGGTCCCCGAGCTGGCCGATGAGATCGGCCGCGCGAACGAGTTCTCCCTCTTCGCTGTCGATATTCCCCGCGCCTGGAGGCGACGGAAAGCGTGTGAACTCGATGGCATTTGCAATTCGGTTCGCGTCGAGCGTCTTAATCGACCCGAAGCGATGCATCACGAAGAGCTTTGAGCGATCGACGTGATAGGGCAACAGCGCGGCGTCGGAGGAGCCGCGCGGCAACTTCGCCTTATTGCCGGCGGCATCAATAATGTACCCGTCTTCGTCGTCACCCTTCAGAATGCCGCGAACATAACCAATGTCGTGAAACAGACAGGCAATGATCACGTGCGCGAAATCGTTGGCATTCGTTTCGCTCAGAAGCCGTCGCCCCCTCAGAATGTCGTAAGCGACGAGAGTGACCAGCAACGTATGCTCGACATTGTGATAGAGCGCGTCGCTGTTGCCGATGCAATCGATGGCAAGCCTCGCAGCCGACTGGACCCGTTCAATCGCAGCCGGATCCGTCGAGCCGAACCGACGGGACATGTGATTTGCAAGGTGCGACCCCAAGGCCTCGGCCGCAAGTTCGGGAATGGTAATCATGGCTTCCCCCGGGGGCCTGACTTTGAACGTCAGAACAGTTTTGCTCTTTTTCGCCCTAACGTCGACTGCGTTTTCGAACGCGGAAACAAGCATTTTTTGACCGGTTTTGAAGGTGACCCGCCGCGCCCGGAATTGGCGACGCAACGAGAAGTGACACAAATGTGTCACGCGTTCGAAACGTCTTCGCTGCGACAATCGGATGCCAGGATCGCAAGGTTTACGGGGCGCGTAGATGCCAAGGGTCGTATTGAACGGGGCCTTCTGGCGCGAGCGCGCAGAGGAATGGCGCGCGGTCGCGAACGGCACAATCGATCCGGAGGAAAAACGACTATTGACTCGAGCTGGTCGCAGACCACGAATGCCTCGCGGAGCGGGCGCCGAAGCGTGAACACAATCAAAGCTGATGCGCCCTCATGTTTCTGACTGCAAAAGATGCGCCTTGTGTCGACCGTCGCAGCACCGCACGCACGACTCTGTTTGGTTGCAATCACCACCGTCCTGGCGACAAGAACTCTTGAAGTGAGGTTCCATAGGCGCGACAAGATCGTCACCTGAGTCAGTTATGCGCAGCCAACATCTTTTGAGACAAGCGCAGTCGACGGGTCCGACGCGGATCAGTACCTACGGGCTCGATCCTCACCGCGCCATCGATTGGTGAAGTGAAATAGACATCAACAGTTTGCCCGAACGATAGGCAGTCGCCGCGGCTTCATCCATGGGGCTCCATTCATTATGGGCAAGGTCAACAAAACAGTGCGCCGGTGGAGGGGAACCACCGGCGCACTCCGAACAGAAACGCAAAGGGACTTAGCTTAACCAACTCAGGCTAACCGCCGCCCGTGGATTGGGTATTATACGAAGGTCACCTATCCCCATTCCAAAGGTATTGCGGGACGAGGTGCAGACGAGCAGATTGAAAAGACGTCGAGCGATTCAACGACAGCACGCGCATGCGCAACGAATTCAACCACTGCATGTATGTGCTCGACGAGCGGGGCGAGTTCACGCACACGAACCGTATGCAGGAGGTGAAGGGTCGCCTTCAGCCAGGCTTCGCAGCTGA
>Ga0182039_10000273_pt1 | contig 26511 bp, 22 predicted proteins | sample sta12Can44000111_FD_125975 | JGI IMG/M metagenome (GOLD analysis project Ga0182039, IMG submission 125975) | Lab enrichment of tropical soil microbial communities from Luquillo Experimental Forest, Puerto Rico - statanox.12C.anox.44.000.111 | ecosystem: Environmental > Terrestrial > Soil >...
CAGAATGTCGTCCTCGGTCTCGCCTTTCTCAAGGCGCTCGCGCAGCCACAGGGTACGGGCGCGCAGCTCGTCGTCGGTCAATCCAACCAGCGAGGGTTCCAAAGCGTTGATGGCTTCGACCTGCTTCTTGAAGGTCTTGAGGAGACGGTCGTTGGCAGTGCCGAACAGCCGACGGGCGATGGCGCCGAACATGAGAGAACCTCGACAGGATAGATAGACGCCGCACTCGTTACAAAGCCCGGAGCCTTTTCAGGGACGGTGACAGACATAGAGCCAGGGCATGCGTCTGTCAATCTTGGTGCGTCAGTTATAAATGGCCCCAGAAGTAGCAACAGCACCCGTCATCCCCGCCTGCGCAGGGATGACGGGGAAAAATGACCGCCAGAACACAGCCTTTTAATTATCCAGGAAGCTTTCCAGCGGCAGAGGATGCGATTTGCCGGGGCCGTCACCCACTTCCGGGATCGTCATTGCCAGATGCAGCCCCTGGCCCTGATCGGGGCGGGTCTGGAAGTTTTCGGCCCTGGGCGTGATGAAGGTCTCCATCTCGTCCATGAAGATGCCGCAGGCGCGGCTGTAATCGTCGCCGGTGGCGAACACTACGCGGAACTGACCGTCGGGGATGCCGTCGATGGTCGCCATGGAATCGGCGCCGACAAAGAAGGACAGCACCGTATGACCATTGGGGGTCTTGAGGCGCACCACCACATCGTCGCTGCTTTCGTTGGTGACATCCAGCTGATGCTCGCCGCCGGTGCGGCGCATCAGCACGTCGCCGTTCTCGGGCGGAGGGCCTTTCTGCTCGGCGCACCAGCGGTCGCGCTGTACGCTGCCCGGACCGCCGAACAGATAGCGCGACGGCACATAGCCGGTCACGCCGCCCTGGGTCAGAATACGGGCCCATTCGCCATTGCCCACCGAATCCACCACCTGCACGGTGGCGAAGCGGTCCAGCAGCGCCACCACCGGCTTGGCCGGACCAGGGCCCTGACGGACTTTCAGCATCTCGACCGCCACATGCCGGGTCTCGCCGGCCTGAGCGGGATGCACGAAGATGTCGGCCCCCACCTGATCGGTATAAGGATGCATGGTCAGCACCGCACCGCCGACGCCCAGGGCCGCGATCACCGCGAACATTGGCAGCGCCTGGGCCCAGGCGGCATAGCCGCCCTTGTCCCAGCGGCTTTTCAGCTTACGCTCAGACGGACCACCGGCCAGACGCTCGACCTCGGCGATGCGGGCGCGGTCCTGATCGGTGCGGGCGAAGGCTTGCGCCTGCTGCGCCAGAGCGCGAGCGATTTCGACCTCTTCCTTGGCCAGAAAGGCCTTGGCCTGGTGCAGCAGCACCCGCAGATTATCGGCCGGCGGCTGATCGCCGCCCCGCAAGTTCGCCAGCAGCGCCTTCAGGCTGACCCACGGCCCCTTGAGGCCCCACCAGCCCAGCAGCCAGGTGATGGTCGAGGCGCGAATGGCGGTGCGGTCAGCGCAGTCCCGGCAAAAAATGCCGTGTATGATCGAGCGCCGGGTGCTGGTGAAGAAGGATTTGACCCGGTGGAAAATGATATAGCGCGGTTGCGCCGTCACCTTACCGCAGCGGGAACAGCTCAACGCCTCGGGCGTCGGATCATTGGGGTCCAGCACCCGCACCGGCACTGGCAGCTTGGCCTGGGCATCATAGGCGGCACGTTTACGAGGATCGCGTAAGACCGCCCAAGCCTCTGAAAGTCTTAGGAATTCGTCGGCAGCATCGTCCGCCGGATTATAGTCGGGATGCAATAGCTTGGCGCGATAGCGATAAGCCGCCTTGATCTCGACGGCATCGGCCAGCGGCCCGACACCCAGCAGGGCATAGAAGCCTTGCGGGTCGGCAACGGAATAAGGAGCCCTTCCGGTCATGATAGGATCAAACTGCGCTCTCCAGACGACAGCTAGGATTTAAGCAAGAGTCATGCCGTTGGCAATGGATTGCTGCGCGAAACCGGCATCGCCTCGACAAAAGCCGGCACCGTCTGGAAGCTGGCCCGACCGGTCATGCCGAAGCCGTCGAGGGTGCGGGTGAACACCTCGGCAATGCCCAGCCGCATGGAATCAGCGATGGGAATATGGGTGCGGATGATCAGGTCGAACCGCTTGGCGCGGCCCTTCACCAATCCATCCAACTGCACCGAGCCCAAATGGGTCATGTCGAGATCGATCAGAAAGCGGGTCCCCTCTTCCGCCCGGCGCTGGGCTTCCGGGCCGCTTTCGCCCTCGGGCTTGTCGCGCACCACCAGCCGCAGGCTTTGTTCTCGCCCCTCGACCAGGAAGGGCAGCACATAGGCCTGCCACTGATCCACGCCAGAGCCCTGCACCGTCACCGTCTGGCGCAGTGACGATAGCCCCTGATCCAGCCCATGCAGGATGTCGGGCTTGCCCGTCAGTTGCGCCAGGGCCGAGGCAGCGGCGCCATCCTGGGCTTGCAGCAGCTCCGCCGCCTTGCCATGCCGCACCGCCGTGGTCAGAGCCAGCAGCTGAAAGGCCAGACGCGGATGGCCCAGACTTGGCAATTGCTTTTCCAGCTGATCGGCCAATTGCGGCAGAGCGGCCTTCAATGCCTCCATACCCTTGCGCAAAGGCGTGGGCGGAGCCGGATCGGCCAGGGGTTCAGGCTCGGGCGGTTCGGGCGGCGAGACGATCTGCAAAGCCACCTTGGTCCCGGCCGGCAAATCCAGATTGGCTTGCAGCGACAACAGACCGGCGGGGGTCGCCACTTGGGGATTGCCGGGACGGCTGCTGTCAGGGACTTGGCCGTTCAGGACTTGGCCCGGCTGAAGCTGAGGCTGAGGCTGAGGAGGAAGGGCAGGCGCGGTGGCTGGAGTCGGCAAGGGTGCGGGCTGCTCAGTGACAACAGGCGGGCTCGGCGGCTGTTGCGGCAATGGTACCGGCGTCGCTTGTGGGGCTGGCGCCGTGGTCTGGGCAGGTGGCGGCGCAGGAGCCTGCATCACAGGGGGCTGCGGGGTCTGTGCCGACGGAGCCGGCGAAGAGGATGCTGCCGCAGCCGGAGCGGGCGGCTCTTGCGGCTGTGTTTGGCTCTGTGGCGTCTGTAGTTCCGCCGGTGCAGGCTCTTGCGTCACTGAAGCTGGCGGAGTGGATGGCGGCGGCGCTTGCTCCTGCACGATGGGCTGCGGCGCTGCGCCATAAGCCTGGGCGGCCCGTTGCGGCGTCGCGGCAGGCGGAGCAGAAGCGGTCTGCTGCGGCTGCGCCCCGGCTTCCGCTGGCGCAGGCGTCGGTTCGGGCACCTCGACCGACAACAGCCGCACTGTGACATTGCTGCCCGGCGGCAATTGCGGCTGATCCGGCGAAGGCGGCAGCGGCGAGGGCAACACTAATGCCCGGATACCGGCATTGGCGGGCGGCTGCGACGACAGCTCGGGCGGAGCCGCCGCTGCTGGCGTCGGCAGGTTGGGCAGGGGCTGTTGCGGCGTCTGCACCTGCCCCGAAGCATTGACCGGCTGGCCGTCCAGGGCGGCGATGCGGAACTGCGGCTGCGACCCTTGCGCCGTCATCAACAGGGTCAGCACCGCGCCCGGCGGCACCGGCATCGGCGTCTGCAAGGTCATCTGCCCCTGCGGCGTGCTGACTTGCAGAGTTTGACCGACGCTGGACAGCACCTGCGCTTCGACCTGGGTTCCCACGGTCAATTGCGCCAGAGCCGGCGGCAGGCTGGCGGGATTGGCAACGCTGGCTTGATTGGCGGGCGGGTTCGCCGCCGCCGGAGAAGCCACGGCGGCGGTGGGAATGGAGGGAAGTGCCGGAGGCGGTCCGCTCATCGCCCGCGGAGCAGACGCTCCACCAGGGCTTCGACGTCGGTGGCCGCTTCGGAATTGGGCGAGCGGGTCAGCAGCGGCGTCTGGTTGCGGATGCTTTCTCGCACCTTCAGGTCACGGCGGATCACGCCGGCCAGGGGCGGGCTCATCTTCAGGAAGCCTTCGCAGGCCTTCAGAAGGGTGTTGTAGATGCGCTCGCCCTCGCGGGTCGAGTTGGCCATATTGACCACCACCCGCATATCGGTGCCGGGGCGCTCCATATGGGTGACCTTGATGAAGGCATAGGCGTCGGTCAGCGAGGTCGGCTCGTCAGTCGTCACCACCAGCACGGTGCCGGCATTGGCGGCCAGAGCCCGCACGGTCCGCTCGACACCGGCGCCCAGATCCAGCACCACCCGGTCATAAGCGCCGGCCAGCAGGTTCAGATCGTCGGCCAGCAATTGCAGGCGCGACAGCGGGATATTCGCCAACGAGCCCGAGCCGGAACGACCCGCGATAATGTCGAAGCCGCCTTCGGGATAATTCACCGTCGCCTGATTCAGGGTCAGGCGACCGGCCACCACGCTGCCCAGGTCGGTCTTGGGCATCAGCCCCAGCTGGATATCGACATTCGCCAGCCCCAGATCGCCGTCGAACAGCAGGCAACGCTGATTGGCCCGCGCCAGGGCATGAGCCAGGGTGATCGAGAACCAGGTCTTACCGACGCCGCCTTTGCCAGACGCCACGGCGATCACATTGCGGCCCTTGGCCCGTTGAGCGGGGCGGGCGGCAAGGGTGGGTGCGGGCGATCCGGTCATTCGCTGGCCTCTGTCCAGGGGTTAAACTCAGAAGGGTCTTCGTAAGGCATGGGCTCGGCGGCCCGTTGCGGCGGCGGCGGTGGAGCCGCCTGCTTGGCCTTGGCCTCTTCGACGGCTTCGTCGGGAATAATCATTTTCGCCATGGCGGCGGCAGTGATGGGGGCCACACCGTTCACCACATGAGGCGTGGCCGAAATATCGCAGAACATCAGCGGCCCGACATCGGCGGCGACGATCACCGCGCCCAGCCGGCGGGTGGTGTCCAGGCGGGTCGCCAGCAGGCGGGTCGCCCCGGCCTGGGCAAAGCTTTCCGCCACCTCTCCGGCTTCGACAGGGTCGCCGCCAGCCGCCAGCACCAGGATCGGCTCGCAATTGCCGGCCTCGGTCAGCGCCGCCAGATATTCCATATCGGTCAGCTTGAAGGGATTCAGACCCGGGCTGTCGATGAAAACGATGTCGAAATGGCCATAGGTCTGCTCTACCGCCCGATGCAGGGTCTCGGGGCCACGGGCGGGGATCAGGTCGATTTCCAGAATGCGGGTAAAGGCGGCCAACTGCTCGGTCGCACCGGCGCGGATATTGTCGGTGGTGATGACCCCGACCCGGCGGCCCTTCAGAGCCGAGCGGGCCGCCAGCTTGGCCACCGCCATCGATTTGCCGGTGCCCGGCGGGCCGACCAGCATAAAGGGGCGCGGCGCGGAATGATCAGGCAGGGGCGCGAAAGCGAAGCCGGTTTCCAGCGCATGGGCGCAAGCCTGCTGCGGGTCTTCGATGCCGCCGGTCTGCACCGCATTCACCAGCCGGTCCACCAGCCGGGCCGGCACCCCATGTTCGGCCAGATGATCGCGCACCACCTCGGCAGCCGGGGTGCGCAGCGCCTCGGCCAGCATCTCGCCCAGGGCTTCTTCGACGTCGGTGGGCTCCAGGGCGGCGGTGATGCGCACGCCCTTGCCGCCGGCGGCCCGCTGGGTCGAGACGATGATGGCGTCGTCGCCCAGCTCTTCGCGGACCATATGCATGGCCTCGGCCATGCTGGGGGCGATGTAGGATTTGAGCCGCATTTAGAGCTGCCCCACAGTCTTGATCCTGGCCTTCGGATGAACCTCCGACTGGGCCATGACCACGGTTGAGGGGCGGAAACGCTCGACGATCGAGCGCACATAGGGACGCACCGCCGGAGAGCAGAGCAAGACCGGCGACTCGCCTTGCATAGCGAAACGCTCGAAGGTCTGGCGGGTCTTGTTGATGAAGTCCTGCAGCTTCGACGGCGCCATGACCAACTGGCGTTCCTCGCCCTGGCCTTGCAGCGATTCGACGAAGGCCTGTTCCCATTCCGGCGACAAAGTGACCAGCGGGATGAAGCCCTGGAAGCCGGTATTGGCGTCGGAAATCTGCCGGGCCAGGCGGGTGCGCACATGCTCGGTGATGACCATGACATTGCGGGTATGGCTGCAGGCCTCGGCGATGCCTTCCAGGATCGAGTTGAGGTCGCGGATACAGACGCGCTCCTGCAACAGGTTCTGAAGCACGCGCTGGACACCACCCAGGGAAATCTGCGCCGGGATCAGGTCGCCGATCAGCTTCTGGCTCGGCTTGTCCATCTCGTCCAGCAGCTTCTGGGTTTCCGAGTAGGTGAGCAGCTCGGACATATGGTCCTTGATCACCTCGGTCAGATGGGTGGTGATGATGGTCGCCGGGTCCACCACGGTATAGCCGCGGAACAGCGCCTCTTCGCGGTTGGTGGCTTCGATCCACACCGCCGGCAGGCCGAAGGTGGGTTCCTTGGTCTTTTCGCCCGGCAGGGTGATGTCTTCGCCGCGGGGATCCATCACCAGCAGCATGTTGGGCCGCAGATCGCCGCGCCCGGCCTCCACCTCTTTGATGAAGACCACATAGGTGTTGGCCGGCAGCTGCATATTGTCCTGAATGCGCACCGACGGCATCACGAAGCCCATCTCGGCCGCCAGCGCCCGGCGCAGGGCCTTGATCTGGTCGGTGAGGCGTTGACCGCGCGGGCTGTTGATCATCGACAGCAGGCCGTAACCCAGTTCCAGGCGCACATTGTCGATCTTGAGCGCGGTCGAGATCGGTTCCTCGGCCGGCGGCGCGTCGGGCATGGCGGCGGCGGCGGCGGCCTCGGCATCGGCGACACGGACCCGCTCGCGCTTATCCAGGAAGTAGGCGGCGCTGCCGGTCATGATCGCCAGGACCAGGAACGGCAGCATCGGCATGTCGGGCAGCAGCGAGATCGCCACCAAAAGGGCCGAGCTGAGGCCCAGCGCCTTGGGGTAACCGGCCAGCTGGCTGAACAGCGCCTTGTCGGTGGCTTCCTGCAGGCCGGCCTTGGTCACCAGCATACCGGCGGCGGTCGAAACGATCAGCGCCGGGATCTGGGTCACCAGACCGTCGCCCACCGTCAGCTTGGTATAGAAATCGGCGGCCTGACTGAAGCTCAGATTGTTCTGAACCATGCCGATGATCATGCCGCCGATCATATTGATGAAGGTGATCATCAGACCGGCGACGGCATCGCCGCGCACGAATTTCGAGGCACCGTCCATGGCGCCGAAGAAGGAGCTTTCGCCTTCCAGCTCGCGGCGGCGGGAGCGCGCCGTAGGCTCGTCGATCAGGCCCGAGGACAGATCGGCGTCGATCGCCATCTGCTTGCCGGGCATGGCGTCCAAGGTGAAGCGGGCCGCCACTTCGGCGATACGGGTCGAGCCTTTGGTGATCACCACGAAATTGACGATGATCAGAATGGCGAAGACGATGATGCCGATGACGAAATTGCCGCTCATCACAAAGCCGGCAAAGGCCTGAATCACATGGCCGGCGCCCGATGTGCCCTCATGGCCATGGGCCAGGATCAGGCGGGTCGAGGCCATGTTCAGCGCCAGCCGGATCAGGGTGGCGATCAGCAGAACCGTGGGAAACGAGCTGAATTCCGTCGGCTTCTCGATGAAGATCGCCGTCATCAGGATCATCACGGCGAAGGTCAGCGAAAAGGCCAGCGAGACGTCCAGCAGCCAGGTGGGCATCGGCAGGATCAGCACCACCAGCAGCATGACCACGCCCAACGCCAGGGCGAGATCGCCCCGTCGTAAGGCCTGGGTCAGGCGGTTGAGCGTGGCCCCGAACTGGGAACCGCCCTCTCCTCCTGTCGCGCTGGCTTCGGCGTTGTCAGCCAATGGTTACGTCCCCGATGCGCCGGATCAGAGAGCCGGACGGTCCGAATCGCCGGGCGGAGGCACGGCAATCCCTTCGTCGGTATACTGACGCAGCTTGTTGCGCAAGGTCCGAATGGAGATGCCCAGGATATTGGCCGCATGGGTGCGGTTGCCCAGGCAATGCTCCAGGGTATCGATGATCAGGTCGCGCTCGACATCCGACACCGTGCGGCCCACCAGGGCGCGGGTAGTGCCATTGGCGACGGCGGCGGCGGCGGCCACCACCGACGAAGCCGGATCGACCTGGGTCGGAGCGCCGGTCAGCAGAATGGCTTCCGTCCCGATTTCGTCGCCGCCGGCCAGCAGCACGGCGCGATGCATGGTGTTTTCAAGCTCGCGCACATTGCCGCGCCAGGAATGGGTCACCAGCATCTTCTTGGCGTCCGCCGACAGCGGGCGGTTCGGCAGGCCGTTCAGCTCGGAATAGCGACGGATGAAATGGCCGGCCAGCAGGTCCACATCCAGCGGGCGTTCGCGCAAGGACGGCAGACGCAGGGTCATGACGTTCAGGCGGAAGAACAGATCCTCGCGGAAGGTGCCCTTGCGGACTTCCTCTTCCATATTGCGGTTCGAGGTGGCGATGATGCGCACATCAACCTTGACCGGGGTCGAGCTGCCGACGCGGTCGATTTCCTTTTCCTGCAGCGCACGCAGCAGCTTAGCCTGCAGACGGATATCCATTTCCGAGATTTCGTCCAGCAGCAGGGTGCCGCCATTGGCTTCCTCGAACTTGCCCAGACGACGCGCGACGGCGCCGGTGAAAGCGCCCTTCTCATGGCCGAACAGTTCGGATTCCAACAGGTTCTCGGGGATGGCGGCGCAGTTGACGGCGACGAAACGCTTGGAAGCCCGCTTGCTCTTGCGATGGATATGCCGGGCCACCAGTTCCTTACCAGTGCCGGACTCGCCGGTGATCAGGATCGAGGCGTCGGACGGAGCCACCTGATCAGCCATGCGCAACATCGCCCCCATCACCGGATCGCGGAAAACGATGGTGTGGGATTCTTCGGTGACGGCGGCCAGCACGGCGGCGATCAGATCGGCATCGGGCGGCAGCGGGATATATTCCTTGGCGCCGGCGCGGATCGCCTTGACCGCAGCCTGAGCATCGGTGCCGATGCCGCAAGCGACCACCGGCACGGTGATGCGCTCGGAAGCCAGCCGGTCCACCAGCGACTTCACGTCATAGACGACATCGATCATGACAAGGTCGGCGCCTTGGCCCGAGCGCAGGACGTCCAGCGCCGAGTCCACGGTATGCACCTGGCTGACGCGCGCCCCTCGCTGCATGGCGATCTGGCTGGCGGCTCCAACCTGCCCGTCCAGGGCGCCGATGATCAGTAGCTGCATGCGGCCTTACTCCCCGAACCCGATCAACTGCGGTCGGTCTTGATGATTTCGGTCATGGTCACGCCCAAGCGATCTTCCACCACCACCACCTCGCCACGAGCGACCAGGCGGTTGTTCACATAGATATCGATGGCCTCGCCGACCTTGCGGTCCAGCTCGACCACGGCGCCACGGCCCAGCTTCAGCAGCTGATTGACCTGCATGGTCGCCTTGCCCAGCACAGCGGAGACCTGAACCGGAATGTCATAGACCGCCTCGAGGTCACGCGCCGAGCGCGGACCATCGGGCATGTCGGAGTCCATGCCATCGGGTTTCAGTTCGTTCAGCTCGAATTCGGCCATACTTCGATACTCCTCTATGCCTTACTCGGCTTCGCCGTTTTCAGCGGTCATAGTGTCCGCCGTTTCGTCTTCCATTCCCAGCGCGCGGGCCAGCACGGCCTCGATTTCCGCCCAGGACCGGGACAGATCGCGCTCGGCGCCACCCTCGCCCCATTCCGTGCGGCAATCGCCAAAGGCGATGCGGGGGTCGGCAGCGTAGACCAGCTTGCCCTCGAAGGCCACAGCCTGTGCGACCTGTTCGGCTCTTTCCTGCACCATTCCGATCATCTCGGGATGGGCGCGAACCGTCACCTTGATCTCGCCATCCAGGTGGGACAGGCATTCATGCAGCAGCCCTTCCACCTCGTCCAGCCCGTGATGCTTGACCATCTCGGGCTGCAATTTCTTCAAGACGCCCACCGCCACCAGCACGGCGTCGCGCATCATCTGCTCGTTTGCGGCGGCCTGCTCGTTCTGAATACGGAACAGGCTGTCGGCCATCGACTGTTCGGCCATGGCCAGCAGACGCTCGGTCATGGACTCGGCTTCCTGAATGCCGGCGGTCCGCCCGGCTTCGAAAGCCTGATCGCGGGCCAGCTGCAGCTCCTCCTCCGAAAAGGTGGGCGGCGGCGGCGGTTCTTCCTCGACCGGCTCCATATAGTCGCCGGGCTCGCCTTCCCCATCCAGCACCGAGTCCTCGCCGTAAGGATCGGGAGCCGGCCGGGGCGGCGCTCCAAAATCCATGTCGAAGAGGTATTTTTGCAGCTTCGCCATGGTTTAGTACACCAGCTCGTCTTCTTCGCGGCCTTCGGAGATGACGATCTGACCGCTGGAGGCCAGTTCCTTGGCCAGCACCACGATGATGCTTTGCGCCTGATCGACGTCGCGCAGACGGACCGGGCCCATGGCATCCATATCGTCGCGCAGCATCTTGCCGGCGCGTTCGGACATATTCTTGAAGAACAGCTCCTTGATGCCGTCGGACGCGCCCTTGAGGGCCATCGCCAGCTTGTCCTTCTCGACGTGGCGCAGCAGGGTCTGGATGCCGGCCATATCGATACGGATCAGATCCTCGAAGGTGAACATCAGGGCCTTGATGCGTTCGGCGGCTTCGCGGTTGCGCTCTTCCAGGGCGCTCATGAAGCGGTTTTCGGCATTGCGGTCCAGGTTGTTGAAGATGTCGGCCATCAGCTCGTGAGCATCGCGCCGCGCGGTGCGGGCCAGGTTCGACATGAATTCGGTGCGCAGGGTCTTTTCCACGCCGTCCAACACTTCCTTCTGCACCGCCTCCATGCGCAGCATACGCATGATGACTTCCATGGCGAAGTTTTCGGGGAGCAGCGACAGCACGCGGGCGGCATGGTCGGGCTTGATCTTGGCCAGCACCACCGCCACGGTCTGCGGATATTCGTTCTTCAGATAGTTGGCCAGAACGGTTTCGTTCACATTGCCCAGCTTGTCCCACATGGTACGACCGGCAGGACCACGGATTTCTTCCATGATCATGTCGACGCGGTCCTTGGGCAGCGTCTTCATCAGCAGGCGCTCGGTGCTCTCGAACGAGCCGACCAGCGAGCCGGTCGAGGAAATCTGATCGGCGAATTCGACGAACAGGCGTTCGACCAGCCCGGCATTGACATTGCCCAGATTGGCCATGCTTTGGGAGATTTCCTTGATCTCCTCGTCATCCATCATGCCGAACAGCCGCGAGGACTGCTCCTCGGCCAGAGACAGCATGAGGATCGCCGCTTTCTGCGGGCCGGTCAGGCCACGATAGTCTTCCTTCACGCGCGACATGGCACAAACTCTCTGAACAAGGTCATCACGGGCTGGCGGGTTTCCATCTTACGCGTCCGAATACATCCAGGCACGGATGATCGACAAGGCTTCTTCCGGATGCTTCTCGACGATTTCGCCGATTTTGCGCAGAGACGAAGCCTTCACGCGGCCCTCCACCTTATCGATATCAATAAGCTCGTCGACGGTATCAAGCTCCTCCGACAATAATCCTGGCGCCGGGACTGGCGGGCCACCGGCGGCCAGCAGCGGCGGAGTCACACCGGCATCAGCCAGCATGCGCCGCCCATCGGCGCCAGCCTGACCGGCGGCCATGCTTTCCACCGCGCGGCTGACCAGCGGGCGCAGGACCAGCAGCAGGAACAGGATGGCGACCACCGACAGGCCCAGATTCGAGGCGATCTTCTCGACGAAGTCGCGATCCATGCCGAACAGCTTGTTCTCGGACCCGTCGGGCTCGGGCTCGTCATGGCCGGCGAAGGGCAAGGACGAAACCTCGACCTGATCGCCGCGATTGGCGTCATAGCCGATGGCGGTGCGCACCAGCGAAGCGATCTGCTCCAGCTCTTTTTCATCGCGGGGCTGATAGGTCAGCTTCTTCTGGCCTTCGGCGGGCGGGCCGTATTTGCCGTCCACCAGCACGGCGGCAGTGACGCGCTTGATCGAACCCATCTCCTTGATCTGGTTCTTCACCACCTTGGAGATTTCGTAATTTTCCGTGGTCTGGGTGCGGTTTTGCTTGCTCTGGCTCTTGGCGCCGGCATTGTTGCCGCCGGCATCCGGCAGATTCTGCTGCACGCTGACCGAGGAATTCTCGGAATCGGTGGTCTGCTGGTTCTCTTCGGTGGTCACCGTCGAGCGCACGACCTTGCTGTCGGGGTCATAGGTTTCCTGGGTGGTGCTGATGCGGTCGTAATCCATTTCGACCGAGACCTCGGCGCGGACCCGGTCCGGGCCCAGCGAGCGTTCCAGCATATCCTCGATGGTGCGCTGCAGCCGCTCCTCGGTGGCGCGCTTGGTGTCTTCGGCACTCTCGGCCATGGACTGGGCGTCGTCGGTGCCGCGCGCCAGCAGCGTGCCCTTATCGTCCACCACCGAAATCATGTTGGGCTTCAGCTTCGGCACGGCGGCGGCGACCAGATGCTGGATGGCCAGAACCTGCGGCTTGGTCAGCCGGCGGCCGTTCTCCATCTTCAGCACGATCGAGGCCGAAGGCTCTTGGGTGTCGTGGCTGAAGGCCTCGCGCTTGGGCATCACCAGATGCACGCGGGCGGTCTTCACACCATCGATGGAATGGATGGTGCGCGACAGTTCGCCTTCCATGGCGCGCAGCAGGTTAACATTCTGGATGAAACTGGTGGAGCCCAGCACATCGCCCTTGTCGAACACTTCATAGCCGGTCGAGACCGAGCCGCCGCTGGGCAGCTGCTGCTCGGCCATCTTGACGCGCAGGTCCAGCTTGCGGTCGGCGGCGACCCAAACTTCGGTACCGTCACGGCGCAGTTCGTAAGGAACTTTGTCGGCTTGCAGCTTGGTGACGATGGCGTTGGCGTCCGACAATTCCAGGCCGCCGTACAGCATCTCCATGGGCGGCGTCGACATGCGCGCCAACACATAGATGAAGAAAGCCAGAACCGCGACGCCGCCACCGGCTATCACCGTCAGGCGCATCGTCCCAAGATTCTTCAAGGATTGCAGGAACGAGTTCACGGCTAGGTCTACCCTCGGAATCGCGCGGAGGCACCGCGCACAGCTTCTTCCATGGCTATGACGCTATACCGGGAAAATGAAGGGATGGTTAACGACCCGGCAAAACTTGCCCAGCCCTAGGAAAACCCTGCCCAGAAGCCAAAAAAACCCCGGAAGGAAGACCTTCCGGGGCGTGCCGCGTCGGGGTGTGTGTTAACGCGGTTAAATGATTAAACCCGTATGTCCAGACCGTCAGCCGAACCGGCGCTCCAGGAGGCCAGGGCGGCGGCGCTGGTCAGGCTGCTGTCGGCGCTGTCATCGACCAGGGTCGTATCGGCCACGGCCTGCTGGCTCTGCCCGCCGCCATTGCCCGACTGCTGCTGTTGCTGCTGCTGGGCCGCCTGCTGGTCCGAACGCAGCTGGAAGTTCAGCGAATTGCTGTCCGCCGACAGGCCGGCATCCTGCAACGACTGCTGCAGCGACTGGGAGTCGTTCTTCAGGGTCTGCAAGGTGTTGGCGTTGTCGGCGGTGACGGTGGCCTTGACCTGACCGTCCTGGCCCATCTCCAGCTTGACCTCGACGCGGCCCAATTCCTCGGGATGCAGAATGACGCTGATGGTGTTGGAGCCGGTGGCGGCGCCCTTGTCGATCTGCACCTTCACCTGATCCACAGCCGAGGGCAGCGTGGCCGGACGCACCGTCTGGGTGCCCTGGGCCTGGCTGAGGGCCTGCGCGAAGCTGGGGCCCTGGGCGACGGCGGAGGGAACCGCCGTCTGCGGCTGGGTGGTCTGCGAAGTGGCTGCGCCCTGCTGCGCCGCCAGGGTCTCGGTCTTGGCGCCGGTGCCGGACAGTCCTTCGACGCCGCCTTCACCGCCAGTCTTGAACTGAGCCTGAACCTGCTGGGCCTGCTGCTGCAACTGAGCCTGAGCGGCGACCTGCGCCGAGGCATCGCCGGTCGGAGCCTGCACCTGCTGAGACGGATCATTCGCCGTCTGGCTGGAGCCCTGATGCTGCGAGGCGTCGGCCTGCACCGCCGGCTGGGTCGGAAGCTGCCCGGCGATCGGCAGCGAGATTGACGCATCGCCATCATCGCCCGCCTGAGCCGTGGTCACCGCCGACGACGACAGATCCGAGGTCGAGGAGGACTGGCTCTGACCGGCCGAGCTGGACGAGGCCGTCTGGCCGCTGGTCTTGACGGAAATCTGGGTGCCCCCCGCCAACTGGGCCAGCTGCGCCGCCTGAGCCGCCAACTGCGGCGAGGCCGGAGACTGAGCCGCATTATTCTGCGCCTGAGCGGCCTGGGCGGCGTCGGCCTGGGCCTGGGCATCGGCCTGAGCGGCGTCGGCATTGATCTGACCGGCGGCGTTCGAAACACCTGCGGCGGCAGCCACGGCGGCAGCCGCGGTCTGCGGGCTGGTCTGGTTCTGGCTGCTCTGGCCGGCCTGCTGCGGCTGAGCGGTCTGCGCGGCGGAAGTAGCGGCATCCACCGGCTGGGCAGCAGTCTGTTGGCCGGCATCGACCGGCTGGGTCTGAGCCGAAGCATCCCCCGAAGCCGGTTGGGCCTGCGCCTGCACCGGCTGCTGCGGCAAAGCCTGGGGCTGAGCCGGCTGGACGGTCAGGGTCGGATCGGTGCTGACGGTGTCGTCCTTCTGGTCATCATCGCTGGCCGCGCTGCTGCTGGAAGAGGAAGACGACGACGAAGACGAGGCCGTGCTGCTCTTGCTGGCGGTCTGCTGCGGCTGAGCGCTGGTCTGGCTGGCCGAGCTGCTGGCGCTAGCGCTGTTCGAGCTGCTGTTGCTGCTGTTGGCCGAAGAGGATTTAGCCGAGCTGGGCGAAGACGACTTGACCGGCTGCACCGGCTGGGCCGCTGGCAGGGTGACCGTGCTCTGGCTCTGTACCGCGCCCAGCGACTGGCTGGTGCTGCTGATGGCCGAGGAAGACGCGGAAGAAGACAGGCTCTGCGCCTTCTGCTGGCTGGCGGTGGAGCTGCTGGCCGCAGACGGAGTCGTCACGCCATCGGACTCGGACAGCACGCCCAAAAGGCCGCCGGCGGAAGAACCAGAGCCGTTCTGACCGTTCAACAGCGCCGAGAACGCGCCGGCAGCGCCACTATTGGCAGTGCGGCTGCCGATCAGGCTGCTCAGACCGTTCTTCAAGCTCTGGATGGAGACGGCGTCGACGCTCATATCACTATTCCCTTTGCCGGTCCCAAAATGGGGCTCTACTTTTCTTGCAATGGCCGGGCCAGATGCCAAGCCTTTGATTCCGCGTCATTCATCCTGACATCCCCCGCCTCTTCCCGGCTATTTTTGCCGGGTGGCGGGCAGCTAATGCAGGGCTTCATCGAACTGGGCGAACAACCTTCCCAACCCCGACATCACCGAGGCGTTTTCCAGATAGGCGTCGCGATAAAGATTCAAGGTGCCGGCATCGCCATCCATATCCAGGCGATTCACCTGACGGCGGTGACGGCGCAAACTGTCGGTCAGGGCGCGTTGATAGACCACCATGCCCCTGCCCTCGCTCAACAGCCGGCGATGACGCGAGACGATGCCGCCCGCCGCCTGTTTCAGGCTGGCCTGGCCGGCGGGCAACGCATGCCCCTCGGGGACCGAGATGGGGCTGTTCAAGGCCTCGGCCATTAGGACCGAGGCGGCTGGAGGCAACATCTCGGCCAGCAGGTCAGGGCGGCATTCCAGGGCGGGACTATTCGCCGGGCGAGCGCCTTCGCTCATCGACAACTGCACCGCCAGCGAGCCGGTGACCTGCAGGGCAGCCCCATCCAAAGACGAAACGATCATCCGCAGCATACCGTCCTCGGCCTCGGTCAGATGCGCGCTGACCATGTCGGCTTGCTCGGTGATCAGGGCGGCGATGCCCTCCAGCCCCATGCCCAGCGGGAAGCAGACTCTTTGCCGCCGTCCCAGCCGTTGGGTGATGGTCAGGCCGCTGGCGTTGAAGGTGGCGAAGCCGGGGGCCATGGGCTTGCTCTCGGCGTTCTCACCGCCCTTGGGCGAGGCGAAGAAGTCGTTCAGCCCGAAGAAACCCGCCAATCCCTTGACCGAGACATCAGGCGGCGGCCTAAGCCCCAGGCCATGAGCCACCGCACCCTCGGCCAGCAAAGTCTGGCCCGGCCCACCGGCCAGACGGATGATCCAGCGGTTTCCGGCTTCCTTCATCAGTGCCGACAGGCCGTTGCAGGAGGCGGCGGCGTTGAACGACCCGACCAGGGCGGCCAGGCTCATGCTGGGATCAACCCAAAGCTCGGTGCGCCGCCCGTCCTGAGCCACGATCTCCAGTGGGCCGTTTAAGCCCAAAGGCCGGTTATGATAGGAGAACGGCGCCGATTCCAAATTCACGCCCTGATGGTCGATATCCCAATCCACCGTCAGATCCACCGCCGGCAATGGCCGCGCCGGGATCAGCCGCAGGAAGGCCCCCGCCCCAGGCTGGAGGCCGGGATCAGGCTCCAGATAGAGGTCGCAGCCGGCGGGATTGTTGACGCGCAGGATTTGCCCATCGCGCTGAGCCACCACTGCGGCGGCCAGACCTGCCGCCTTCACCTTCTCGGTCAGGCTCCGCAGACTGTCGGATGGAGCGACCTGTAAGCCGTAGAGATTGCCGAACATATCGCGGAACCCTAGCGGCCCCGATGCGCCCAAAGGCTTGTCGGGATCGGCGAAGGGGATGGAATCCAGGGCAGTGCAGCGCTGATCGCGCCAGGCTAATTTCCCCGACGGCAGCGACAGGCAGACCCGCCCGGCGTCATCGAGGAAGGCCAGAGTGGCGTCACTGCGCAATTGCTGCCGCAGCCAGCCGTCAAGGGCATGAACGAAGCCCGCCACCGTCCAGGGCGAGGCCACCGGACGCCCTTCGGCGATCAGCGCCCGCGAGGTCAGCTGGCTGAGGCAGGTGGTCGCCAGGATGACGTTTTTCTCGTCATAGAGCGTCATCAGGCAGTCGCCGCCGCTGACCATCAGCCGTTCCATCTCGGGATTCAGGAATTCGCGGCTGCCGGCATAGAAGCCCGAAGCCTGAGCCGGCTGACCGATGGCGCGGTTGAACAGGCGATTGACCTGATCCTTGATCATCTCAGACAGACCGTCCAACTGATCGGCCAAGCCTTGCAGATGGTGGTCGCGCAGATTCAAAAGGCCGAACAGCCGCCCCGACCCGATCTCGGCTCCGATGTCGCGACCATCCAGGGTCACGCCTTCGCCGAATTTGAAGCCCAGCCTGCGGCGCATCGGCCCTTCCAGCAGCACGCCGCCGCCTTTCAGATAAACCGCCGCCGAGCCGTCGCCACGAATGAAGCTGACCACGTCGAGCAAAGCGAACAGCAAGGCCAGATGCTCGTCCCGCTCCTCGTACAACGGAGCCGGGTCATAGCCGCAGGCGGAATCAACGGTGATCTGCTGGCAGGTGTCGGCCAACCGCTCCAGGACGGTGTTCACATCCTCGACGGCACTGCCGATTTCCTGATCGGCCCGCTGCTTCAATCCGCCCAGCCGCTCGGCGATCTTCGACAGGCCTCTGGTCAGGCGCTGGGCCGAGGACAACAGGCGCTGGGTATCTTTTGCCCCCTCGTTGACGGCCAGATTGTCCAGCCAGTCCTCAAGCCCGCCTTCGCCGTCGATATTGTCCATCAGGCTGGAGAGCGAGTCGCGGAACTCCTCCATCACCTCGGCTTCGGCGCCCGAGGAAATGGCGGCATGGATGGTGCGGTCGATGCCGTCGGCGATATCGGTGCGGATGGACTCGAAGGGGATATCCTGCCCCAGCCGCTTGTCCACCACCCGAGCCGCCGGCCCCCGGTTCTTGCCATAAGCCGCCTGCGCCGCCGTGCGGCGTGCCGCCATCGCCGCCTGGATTTCGGCTGGCGTTGCCCCATCCGCAAGACCGGGCAACGCCGCCATATTGGTCATGGCGGGGTTGAAGGCGGTTTGCAATTGGCCGAGTCCGGCTGTCAGCGACATTTGCATGCGCTCCTGAAAACCCTTGAACGGGCGGAGAAGTCAGACGGTTTAAGCGGTAGCGTTAAAGGCGACCGAGGTGTTGTTGCCCCAGTTCACGCCTCCCTTGTTGGTATACATGGCTTCCCGACGGCGGGCCTCGATCACCGCGCTGTTGATCACCCCGAAGACCTTTTCCGTGGCCTCCATATTGGCTTTCAGCAGCATGGCGTTCTCGGCGCAGCGCTGTTCCAGCTGTCGGATCAAGGCCATCACCTGATCACGGATTTCCGGCGGCTGGCCGCGCATGCCATTGGGATCGGACAGCAGCGTGCGCAGCCGGTCGTTATAGATCTTGGTGGCTTCCTGCTTGCGGGTCTGCAAGGCTTCGACCGCCTTGGGATTGCAGGCGGCCAAGGCGTCGTTCTCTTCCACCAAAAGCTCGTCATACATGATGATGGCTTCCACCATCGGCACCATATGGGCCGGCAGAATGCGCAAATCGATGCGGGCCGAGGTGGTCGCCGCCGCCTGGGCCGAGGGACCCGGCCGGCTGGCGCTGATCGGACCGGCGGATGCGCCGGCGGGCATGGACGGACGCGCCGCTGGAACCGGAGCCCCAGGACGTCCGGGCAGCGCCGAGCTTTGAGCGGGCGCCGCCGGGCGACCCGGCAAGGCCGGAGCCTGCGGCCGGGATGGCGCCGGGGCCGGGGCGGCGGTCAGTTTCTTGAACAGGCCGCCAAGCCCTCCACCGCTGCTTTGCGCCGGAGCGGCGGCAGTGGCAGGCTGGGGAGCGGCAGCGGGGCCAGAGGCCGGCGCACCGGGGCGCGGCGGCAGTTTGGGGGCCGGCTTGGGCAGATTCTGCGGGAAGCTCATTGCGCCTTCTCCTGTTCGGCCAGAAGCGTATGCATGACCGACTTCGTGATGCCGATGCCTCCCTTGGAGACGATCTTCTTCGCGTATTCGTCGACCATCATCGATTGGAACATGTCCTCGCCGTGACCACCGCCGAACATGGCGTCGGTCTTGATGCCCGAGAACATGTGGTTGAACATTTCAGACAGGAACACGGTTTCAAATTTCTCGGCCGTGGCCTTGATGGATGCCATATCCTTGCCCGAGCCCTGCAGGCTGGCCAGCTTGCCCTGGTTCATGGACATCATGGCCTGGCCGGTCAGGCCGTCGGTGGCGGCGTAGGCGGAAGCTCCACTCATCATCACAGCACCTGCAGATCGGCTTGAAGGGCGCCTGCGGCCTTGATGGCCTGCAGGATGGTAATCAGATCGCGCGGGCTGATGCCCAGGGCGTTCAGGTTGGCGACCAGGTCATGCAGGGTGACGCCGTTCTGCATCACCGCCAGCTTGTTGCCCTGGCCTTCATCGACCTGCACGTCGCTGCGCTGGACCACTTCGGTGGTGCCGGTGGCCGAGAAGGGCGAAGGCTGCGAGACCTGCGGAGTCTCGGTGATCTTGATGGTCAGGCTGCCCTGGGCGATGGCGACCGTGCTGATGCGCACATTCTCGCCCATCACGATGGTGCCGGTATGTTCGTCCACCACCACGCGGGCCAGCTGGTCGGGCTGCACGCGCAGCTGCTCGATATCGGTCAGCAGCGCGACGGTGTTGCCCTTATAGCGGCCGGGAACCTGCAGATGCACGGTCGAGGGATCGGTGGGACGGGCGGCGTCCGAGCCTAGGAAGGAGTTGATGGCCTGAGCCATGCGGCGCGCGGTGGTGAAGTCGGGATTGCGCAACGTCACCTGCACGCTTTCCATCGAGGACATGTCGAAGGGGACTTCACGCTCGACGATGGCGCCGTTAGCAATGCGACCAGTGGTGGGAACCGCCTTGGTCACCGAGCTTCCGGATGCGCCCGAGGCCGAGAAGCCGCCGGTGGCGACCTGGCCCTGGCCGATGGCATAGACCTCGCCGTCGGCGCCGGTCAGCGGTGTGACCATCAGGGTACCACCCAGCAGATCCTTGGAATCGCCCAGCGCGCTGACGGTAATGTCGATCTTGGTGCCCTGGCGAGCGAAGGCCGGCAGCTTGGCGGTGACCATCACCGCCGCCACGTTCTTCGGCTTCAGGGCCAGCTGGGCGGTGCTGCTGCTGGGCAACGTGTTCACGCCCAAGCGATTCAACATACCGATCAGGGACTGACGGGTGAATTCCGAATTGTCCATGGTATCGCCGGTGCCGTTCAGACCGACTACGAGGCCGTATCCCACCAGCACGTTCTCGCGCACGCCTTCGAAATCGGCGATGTCCTTGATTCGCGAACTGGCTTGGGCCGGATGGGCCAGCACCAATGCGGCGATGAACAGGCCGGCGGCAATTAAGCCTTGCCGAAACCTGACGACGTCGATGTTAAGGGCGCGTGAGCGGGTCATTTTATCCTCTCCGTCCGTTGCCGGACCTTTATCCGGCCAACTCCTTGCGAAGATCATGCCAACAGATAAAATGGCGGAAATACTGGGATTCACCCCGGAATAAGCGGGGCAAAGAGGCAAGCTCTTCCCCCTTGGGCGGCAGTTTCTACCGCCCTCGCCTCCGGCCTGCCGAGGGGATTTACGATTTTTGCTCAATGGCAATCTTTTGTTAACTATCAATGGACTATAAGAGATTCATAAAGAAAAGTCGCAAGAGGGCTTTCCTAAACCCTTCTGACCGTGTATTGTGCGCCCATCAGACATCCTTCTGACGGGCAGGCATGAAGATCAGCGGCTACGGACCTACATCGGGTCCCGGACAAGCTAAGCGGACCGGGAAAACCGATAAGTCCTCGAACAGCGCGTTCGCCAAGCAGCTCTCCGAAACTTTCGGGGCGGCAGAGGAAGCCCATGCCGTCGAAACGCCCCCCTCGGTGGGCAATATCGACGCCCTGCTGGCCGTCCAGGCCGCCGATGACAGCCTTGAACGCGAAGCCCGCCGCCGCCTGATCCAGCGCGGCGAAGACATCCTCGACCAGTTGGAAGAGGTTCGTCATGGCCTGCTGATGGGCTCGATCCCCAAGGACAAGCTGATGGCCCTGGCGCAGATGGTGCGCAGCCGCCGCGACAATGTCGCCGATCCCCGCCTGGCCGCCGTGCTGGACGAGATCGAATTGCGGGCCGAGGTCGAGCTGGCCAAGCTGACCGCCCAGCAAAATTAACCTTTTTATCCGTTAATTGACCCTGGATTGCCCTCCGGCTGTAATCGCGGCTTGCGGAGACCCCTGCTCCTCCTTATATTCCGCAGCGGAATCAAGACTATGGGTTCCGGCCCTTTTTTGCGCTGGATCGTGGGGAAGCATGACTGTCACGTTGCCGCCCGATTACCGTCCTTCCGAGGACGAAGATTTCATGAACGACATGCAGACGGAATATTTCCGTCAGAAGCTGCTGAAGTGGCGCCAGGAACTGCTGCGCGAATCCGATGAAACCCTGCAGCATCTGCAGGAAGGCGGATTGCAGGAGCCCGACATCGCCGACCGCGCCCAGGCCGAAGCCGACCGCACCCTGGAGCTTCGCACCCGCGACCGCGCCCGCAAGCTGATCTCGAAGATCGACGCCGCCTTGCAGCGGATCGAGGACGGGTCCTACGGCTATTGCGAGGAAACCCACGAGCCGATCGGCGTGCGCCGCCTGGATGCCCGCCCCATCGCCACCCTGTCCATCGAGGCGCAGGAACGGCATGAACGGCTGGAACGCACCCACCGCGACGAATAGTCGGTGACGCAATAAAAAAGGCCGGTGGGATTTCCCTCCGGCCTTTTTGCTATCTGTGCCGCAGCCTCAATGCCCGCAGCCGCAGCCGCCATGGCCGCAGTCTTCGTCGTCTTGTTCTTCGGGCTGTTCGGGCTCGTGGCGGATGACGCCAGGATAAACCCGCGAGGTCTTGCCGGCATGGGTGACGCCGACGAAATGCCGGCCTTCCTCGTCCACCTCCATGCTGATGGCGATCTCGCCGGCTTCGATAGCCTTGGCGGCGGCTTCGGGCTCCAGCTCCAGCGCCTTGGCGATGGCGGTCAGAAGAGCATTCAGCTCGGCGAACATCTCGCGGTTTTCAGCATCCATCGGGCATCTCTTCCACAGGGCTGTTGACGGGGCCGGCAGAGTAGCCGCCCCCGCCCCCGCCTTGCAAGCAGGACAAAACCCCAGAAACGGGAAGACGGAAGATCAGGCCTTGGGCGCAGCCGTCTTCTTAGGCGCCGCAGCCTTTTTCGGAGCCGCCGCCTTGGGGGCAGCGGTCTTCGGAGCAGCAGCCTTCTTGGGTGCGGCCTTCTTCTTCAAAGCCTCGGCGGCCTCGGTCAGAGCGGCGCTCAGTTCGGCCTCGGCCTGCAGCCAATGATCGAAGTCACGGCCTTCCGGATGGCCTTCGGCCTGCCAAATCTCGAAAGCGCGCTGGCGGATCTTGTCTTGATGTTCGGCGGTCATCTTGGGCATTCCCCTGCGTTGAGATGGTCCGCAGAAAAAGCTACCGCACAGCAGGGCGCTCCAAAAGACAAATCTTGGCGACAGCCGTCATGCCATCCTGCCGATCGGACATAGCTACAGGCGCAACAGCATAAGAGGACGTAACCCTTCAGCATCAATGGCTACCCTTCGGCACCGATTGCCCCATCCATTGTCCCGCCTCTAGCATTTCAAGGTATCAAAGCGCAGTGCGACGAGGGCATGGACAATCACAAAAACAACGCCCCGGCCAAGGAAAAGGCTCACAGGGAAAAGCGGTTCCAGTCGCTGTTCGGCAGCGTTCTGGAAGGCGTCATGGTCCTGGACGAGGATGGACGGGTTCTCTATCTGAACGAACCGGGCGGAGGCATTCTCGGCATCGGGCACAAGGCCATGCAGGGACGCCGCCTGCTGGACCTGAAGCGCCGCTGTCTGCGCTCGGACGGCAGCCCCTATCCCTATCACGACTATCCGCCCATGGCGGCCATGCGCACCGGCTGCACCGTTTCGGGGGCGCTGATGGGCTTGTCCCGGCCCGGAGGCACGCGCTGGCTGCGGGTCAATGCCACGCCGATCCCGCCCGGCAGTCTGCGCCAGGCTTCGGTGATCGTCAGTTTCCTCGACATCAGCGACGTGGTGGACATCCAAGAGCGTCTGGCCAGCCGCGAAGCCAAGTTCGCCGCCATCTTCAACCAGACCTTCCAGTTCATCGGCCTGCTGGAACCGGACGGCCGCACGCTGGAGGCCAATCGCACCGCCCTGAATGCCGTCGGCGTCACCGAAGACGACGTGCGCGGCAAGTTTTTCTGGGACACCCCCTGGTGGAGCCATTCGGCCATCGAGCAGGACCGGCTGAAAGACGCCATCCGCCGGGCGGCGCAAGGGCAGTTCATCCGCTTCGAGACCTCGCATCCAACGGACCAGGGCCTGCGCTGGATCGATTTTTCCCTGAGCCCGGTCTTCGCCGAAGACGGCTCGGTGCGCTGGCTGATCCCGGAAGGGCACGACGTCACCGACCGCAAGAACAGCGAAATGGCGCTGGCCGAGGCCAAGGCGGCGGCGGAAAGCGCCAGCCAGTCGAAATCCCAGTTCCTGGCGACCATGAGCCACGAACTGCGCACCCCCTTGAACGCCATCCTCGGCTATTCCGAAATGGTGCGCGAACAATCCTCGGGGCCGATGATCACCGACTATCTGGCCTATGTGGACCATATCCACGAAGCCGGCCAGCGCCTGCTGGGGGTGATTCAGGAAATCCTCGACATCGCCCGCATCGATACCGGCAGCATCGATCTGGATTGGGACGAGGTGGATTTGGCGCAACTGGGTGAGAAGCTGCGCGAGCTGACTGTCCATTACGTCGCCAGCAAGCGGCTCGAGCTGCTGATCGCCATCGCCCCGCAGACCCGCCCCTTCCGCGCCGACAAGCGCCGGATGATCCAGCTGCTGCTGAGCCTGATGCTGAATGCGGTGAAGTTCACCCCATCCAGCGGGCATGTGGGGTTGGAAATCACGCAAGACGACCACGACACCCGTTTCGTCGTCTGGGACGATGGCCCCGGCATCCCCTGGGAGATGCTGTCGCGGATTTGGGAACCCTTCGGCCGCGCGACCAATCCTTATGTCCGCCTGGCCGGAGAGGAAGCCGCCGGCACCGGCTTAGGCCTGGGACTGACCCTGGCCCGTCATCTGGTCGAAGCCCAAGGCGGCACCATTTCAGTGGAAAGCTATCCCGGCAAGGGCAGCCGCTTTACCGCCAGCTTCCCTATCGCTTGAGAACAAATTTTTCCCAGGCTTCCCGATCCTGCCAGCCATAGCGGACCAGTTCCGGCACATCGTTCTCTTCCTGCGGATAACCGACGCAGAGATAAGCGACGAAGGCCCAGTCCTCGGGCACGTCCAGGATCGACTTGATGCGATCCGGCTCGACGATCGACACCCAGCCGACCCCCAGCCCCTTCAGACGCGCCGCCAGCCAGAAGGTGTAAATAGCGGTGACCACCGAATAATCCATGGTCTCGGGCATGGTCTTGCGGCCCAGGCCGTGGCCGGCTTCGGTGGCATGATCGCTGAACACTGCGATATGTACCGGCGCATCATCCAGCCCCGACAGCTTCAGAGTGGCGTAAAGCTTCGCCCGCTCGCCGGAATAGTCATGCAGGGCGTCGGAATTGCACGAGATGAAATTGGCCCGCACCGCCACCCGGTTCTCGGGTTCCTCGACCTTGACGAAACGCCAGGGCTGGGCATTGCCCACCGACGGCGCCAGGCAGGCCAGCGCCAGCAGATGGTCCACCAGTTCGGGGTCCACGGGATCGCGGCGGAAGTGACGCACATCGCGGCGCCAGACCACCAACTGCTCGAACAGCTCGGAAGAGAAATCATCGAAACGCGGCGGCGGGCGGTCGGTCATTTCTCGTCAGCCTCGCCCTTGCGTTTACGATGGGTCACCAGCTCATGAACGATGCCATGCAGGGTGCGCACCTCTTGCAGGGTCAGATCGGCCCGCTCGAACATGTTGCGGATATTGCGCACCATGCTGGGCCGCTTTTCCTCGACGCGCAGGAAGCCGCAGTCATCCAGTTCCCGCTCCAGATGCTGGAAGAAGCCGACCAGTTCATCCTTGGTCGCCACCGGAGCAGCACCCTTGGTCATCGCCCTGGGCTCGGTCGGATCGCCCGACTGATACCATTCATAGCCCACCAGCAGCACGCATTGCGCCAGATTGAGCGAGCAATAGTCCGGGTTCAGCGGCACGGTGATCACCGTGTCGGCCAGGGCGACATCATCGTTCTCAAGGCCGGTGCGTTCGGGCCCGAACAGCACGCCGGTGCGCCAGCCTTCCTCGAGTTGACCGCGCATTTCCTGGGCGGCGCGGCGGGGCGTGACCACCGGCTTGACCATGAAGCGGTTGCGGCCCGTGGTGGCGTAGACCCGGTGCAGATCGGCGATGGCTTCTTCGGTGGTTTCGAACACCTTGGCGGCATGCAGCACCGAGGTCGCCCCCGACGAAGCCGCCAAGGCGCGTTCCGACAGCCAGTCCTCGCGCGGGGCCACCAGCCGCAGATCGGTCAGGCCACAATTCAGCATGGCCCGCGAGGCGGTGCCGATATTCTCGGACAATTGCGGCCGGATCAGAACGACGGCCGGCGGCAGAATGGTTTCAGACATATCGCTCATCAGATTTCCGCGCCATCGCGCAGCAGCTTGTAGGTGATGCTGTCATGCAGCGCATTGAACGAGGCGTCGATGACGTTGGTGGAAACGCCCACGGTCGACCAGCGTTCGCCATTGCTGTCCGAGCTTTCGATCATCACGCGGGTCAGGGCCTTGGTGCCGGCGGTGGGGTTCAGGATACGCACCTTGTAATCCACCAGCTTCAGATCGCCCAATTGCGGATAAACCGGGGTCAGCACCTTGCGCAAAGCGGCGTCCAGGGCGCTGACCGGGCCATTGCCCTCGGCCACCGCCATCAGTTCCTCGCCCTTGACCTCGGCCTTGATGGTGGCTTCCGACAGGGTGATCAGGTCGTTCTTGGCGTTCCAACGGCGCTCGTCGATGACACGGAACGAGGTCAGGCGGAAGAAGTCCGGCACCCCTTCCAGCACCCGGCGGGCCAGCAGTTCGAAGCTGGCTTCGGCGCCGTCATAGGCATAGCCGTTATGCTCGCGCTCCTTCACATTCTTGACCAGCTTGGCCAGCTTGGGCTCGGTGGGATCGACATCCAGGCCGATCTCGCGGAAACGGGCCAGGATGTTCGAGCGCCCGGCCTGGTCCGACACCACGATATGGCGGCGATTGCCCACCAGCTCCGGAGCGATATGTTCGTAGCAGCGCGGGTCTTTCTCGACCGCCGAGACATGCAGCCCGCCCTTATGGGCAAACGCACTTTCGCCGACATAAGGCGAGTTGCGGTTGGGGGCACGGTTCAGCCGCTCATCCAGACCACGCGAAACATGGGTCAGCTTGGTCATGTCAGTGGCCGAGACGCCAGTCTCGAAGCCCATCTTGAGCACCAGATTGGGAATGATCGAGGTCAGATTGGCATTGCCGCAACGCTCGCCCAGCCCGTTCAGGGTTCCCTGAATCTGCCGGGCGCCGGCCAGCACCGCCGCCAGCGAATTGGCCACGGCATTGTCGG
>Ga0182039_10000274_pt1 | contig 26510 bp, 22 predicted proteins | sample sta12Can44000111_FD_125975 | JGI IMG/M metagenome (GOLD analysis project Ga0182039, IMG submission 125975) | Lab enrichment of tropical soil microbial communities from Luquillo Experimental Forest, Puerto Rico - statanox.12C.anox.44.000.111 | ecosystem: Environmental > Terrestrial > Soil >...
CAGACTCTCACCGATTCGGCTGGCCCGGCAAATTCTGCCGAGCTGGGTCAGTGGAACAGCGGGGTGATCTGGATGTTCAGCAGTAGCACCGGCACGGTTTCCTCGGGGATATCGAACAGCAGGAAGGGTTCCGGCTCGGCGGCGCGGAAGTAGCTGCCGTCCAGAATGGTGCGGATGGCCTTCATGCTTTCCAATCCCAGGCGTGCACCCTCGCGGCTGGCGGCGGCGGTGGCGATGTCGGCGCCGGCTTGCAGGATCAGGGATCGCACCACGCCGCGCTGGAACTGCGGTCCCAGCGGCAGGGCGATCATGCCGCCGCTGTCCTTGCCCAGCACCGGCACCCGCAGGCGCAGATCGCCGAAGGGAGTGAGCATGACGCTGATCGGTACCGGAATGGCCTGTTCGCCCTTCAGGATCATGGCCTCGACCTGACCGACGGTGACGTCGCCCAGAATCTCGTTGTTGGACAGGCCCAGGGCGCAGATGGAATAAGCGAAGCCGGTGATGCCGCTATGGGCGGTCAGGCTGCCGCCCAACCAGACGGGGGGGTGCGAGATGCTGGCCACCGCCGGGAAGGGCAGGGCGCCCATCAGGTTTTCGATATCGCGCGTGGTGATGGTGGCGATCAGTCCCTTGGTGCCAAGGCTGACATCATGCAGCAGCGGGCCGAAAGTCTGGCATTCCAGGCCGGTCGGCTGAATGACGAAGCGGGCCAGGGCGGCGGCGGTCCAGGCGCGGAAGCGCTCGTAATCGGCCAGCAGGTCCAGGCCGAAGGACTTCTCCAGCCGGCGCAGAGTGGTGACGAAGCGCAGGGCTTCTTCCTGCATCTCCATGCAGAAGGCGATCTCCTGCGGCAGACGGACGTCTTCCTCGCGGATTTCGACGCCCTTGTCATAGCCACGGGTCGAGCCCACCGGGGCGCAGCAGAATTCCTCGATCAGCGGGCCGTCGCGCATCACCGCCCGCTTGACTGCCGGGGTCAGGGACAGGTCGTCGTAATAGCCGCTGACGCTGTCGCCCTCGGCCAGATTGATGAAGGCCTCGCCATGGGGCAGCAGATAGACGCCATGCAAGGCGATCTTGATCCCCAGCTTGTCGAACACGCGGCGCAGCGCCCGCTGGATATTGCCGGTATAGCCGATATCCACCAGCACGAAGTCGGTGATCTGCTCCAGCGGTCCCAGCTTGGCCACCAGATATTCCAACAGCGAATCCTTGATGGCGATGGCCATTTTGGCGATGCGGGCGCGACCGCCCAGCAGACTGGCCATCGAGGCGGCGAAATCCTTGCCGGTGGGATAGCCGTCGAAGCTCTTGAAGAATTCCTTGGCCTTGGCCGACAGCTTGATCTTGAAGAACTGCTCGACGCTGGGCGGGGTGACGAAGTTCATGTTCTCGAACAACTCGCTCAGGGTCTTGTACCCCTCGTCCCCGTCCGAGGCGGCGATCAGGGCGATGCGGCGGTTCAGCTCGATATAATGGGCTTCTTCCTTCGACAGCTCGTTCCAGACGCGGAAGGACAAAGAGGCGTCGCGGGCCAAGAACATTAGCTTGGGGTTCCGTCCGCCGGGCGCTTTGACGCGGGCCATCACCTGCTCGATATGGCGGTGGAAGCCCAGTATCACCGGACCCAGCACAGCCGCCGAGACCAGCGACTGCGGCGAATTGGGACGCATGGCCGCCAGGGTGATGCCGCGCAGCAGCCTGAAACCATTGTCATGGCGCCATTGGAAGCCCTTATCCGACATGCTCAGCAGCCGGGCGATGCTGTCTTCGCGCTCATACAGGTTCGCCCAAGGATCGGCGGGCAGGTCATAGGGTGCCAGGGTGACGCCATGGCTGGGCAGTTCGAAGGGGTCTTCTTCGCGGCCGATATGCAGGGCCTGCGACGGCTTCAGAGCTTCGGCGGTCAGATAGCGGCGGAACAGCCCGCCGCCCTGGCGGGTGTCCTGATCGGCGGTGGAATAGATGAAGTCAGGAGCCAGGTCCGGGGCCGCCTTGGTCAGAATGGCGCGGATTTCGTCCGTGCGCCAAACCCCGTCGGACAGAATGCCGACCCGCTTGCCGGCCGCGCGGGCGGCGTCCCACAGGACTTTGACCAGAGGGTTGAGCAAGGCCAGATCGATCTCGGCCTGCAATTCGGCCTTGGCCAGCATCGGGCGGACGCTGGTCGGCAGATTGACCGCATGCACGGCGAACTGGCGATAAAGATCGTCGATATCGAAGCCGGGAAAGCCCTTGCTGTGCCAGCGATCGAATTTGACCCGGTTGCCGGCCAGATTGCGATGCTGCACGAAGCTGTCGGGGATTTCGCGGAAACGGGCGGGCAGATCGGCATGGGCCAGGATCTGTTCATACATCGCCTCGGGCCCGACGCCCTTGCGCAGCAGCAGCGTGCCGAACAGAGGGAACGACACCGACTTCACGCTCTTCTTCAGAATCAGGGCGTTGACATCGATGGGGGCAGGGGCGGCGGTCATGAGCGTCTCCGCAGGGCACTTCAGCGGATTCCAAAAGGGAATCCGCGACTTGTGCCTAAAATGCGAGAGGGGGGCTTAAGAATGTCTTAAAAGCCGTTGGCGATTAAAAGTTCTTTGCCGCCTCGACCAGCAGGGCGATGCGTTCCTTGACTGCGTCATCCAGGCTGCAGTCGGGGGACTGCTCGCGGCTTTTGATAACGTAGCGCGAGCGGTCGATGGCGTTGCGGGTGGCGTTATAGACCAGATCGCCGTCCAGCAGGCCGGGCTCGACCTGACTGCCGGTCAGCCAGCCGTTCCAGCTGTCGAGGAACACCGCCCGCTCATCCGCCGGCAGATGTCCACGCGCCCACAGCATGGCGTTCTCGAAGAACAGACCATAGAGATGGCGGTCCACAGGCTGGGGACCGGAGGAGCAGCGGTTGATCAGATGCATGGCTCCGCCTTCGGGATGCTTCTGCCAATTGAAGAAGCCGGGGAAGACGCGGGGCACCACCTTGCCGCGCTGATCGCGGTTGATCATGCGGGCCACGGCGAACAGCGGATAGTCGTAGAAGCGGTCCATGTAATCGACGGAATCCCGCAAGCCGGCCATCACTTCCAGATAGTCGAAGCCGGAAGGATTGTTGGCCGGCGGGCAGGACTGCCATTCGGCGGGGCCGGGATCCAGCAGGGCGTCGTAGCCTAGGGCGGCATAGCTGCCGTTCTGATCTTCGGCCCGGCAGGCCATCAGATAAAGACCGGGCAGACCGGCGGCCTTGGCTTCGGCGCGCAGTAGGGCCAGGGTGGCTTTCGGCTCCCAGATCAGTTTGGGATATTTCACCGCCAGAACCACGCCGCCGCCCATCAGGGCCGGAGCGCCGATATTGATGGCCTTGATCAGCGCCGCCGCCCGCTCTTGGCGCAGGGCGTCAGGGGCCGGGGACTGCCAGAATTGGTCGGGACCGTTTCGCCATTGGAAGGCCAAGCCGAAATGCTCGCCGGTCAGATCGGCCAGAGGTTCGCCGCCGCTGGAATAGGATTTTTGGGTCTTATCCCATTCCACATCCAGCACGAAGCCGTCGATGCCGGCATTGCGGGCGAACAGCACCACCTGGGCGGCTGATTGCGGGTTCGACAGATCATACCAGCCCAGGGTCGAGGGGCGGTCCAGGGCGAAATGCTGGCGGCTGGGCGGCACGGCCTCGCGCAAGGATTTCCAGGCATCGTCGCCGCCCTGATAGCGGCTGTCGAAGAAGGCCAGGACTTTCACCGTCATGGCGGGGGCTCCCTTACACCGAAAGGCCATAGAGCCGCTGGCCCATGCCGACGATGGCATGGATCAAGGGCTCGGGCGCGACATAGTTGGCGCATTCCTTGCGCCCGAACAGCGGGCAGGCGGTGTCTCCGCCACAAGGATTGCAAGGCAGGTTTTCGTCCAGGCTGCGATACTGCTCGTTCCAGCCGCCGCCGAAATTGGCGGCCATGGTGTTGCCGAACAGGCCGATGGTCGGCCAGCCCATGATATTGCGGACGAAATGATGGGGGAAGCTGTCCAGACCGACGAAGATGTGATGATCCTGCACGGCATTGAACAGCGGTTCGGTTTCCTCGGCATCGATGGAGGTGACGCCGAAAGCTTCCAGATCGGGGCGATGGCCGATCACCGAAGCCTGAATCCCCAAGCCCTGCAGGCTGCGGAACAGCACCGCCGCATGGTCGCTGGGATAGCTCTTGATGGCCAACCCGCCATTGATGTGGAACAGCACTTTCAAAGGATTGGCCGGCAACTCGCAGCGGCCCATCACGTCGGGGGCCTGCCATTGGCTGGTCTGCTCGGGGCTGTCCAGACTGTCGCCCAGGGCGAAGCGGTCATGGTCGATGCGATGGAACGAGGCCGAGCCCGAGGTGCGGGAATAGCGGTTGAAGGTGATGAAGCTGTTGTCCACCACATCCTTGCCCAGCCGCTCGAAAGCATGCATGGCGAATTGCGGCTCGCCCACCGAATTGTCGCGGGGCAGGAAGGGCAGCTTCAGCCATTCGGCTTCCAGCGGGCTCTTGGAATAGTCCCAGATATCGCGATAGCTGGTGCAGACGATCTGACGCTGGTACAGCGGCGTCTGGCATTTGCGCGCTGCCGCCGCGAAGAACACGATCGAGCCGGCGTGATAGGGGTGATAGACCGAGAAGGGCAAATGCTTCCAGCGCCCGCCGGTTTCCTCGACCAGACGGGTGGCGTTGATCGCCAGCACCTTCAGCACATTCTGGCGGTCGCGGCCCTGGAACCAGCCGGTCGAGGTCGAGACCGGATATTTGCCGATCTTCGGGATTTTGATGCTGCGCAGTTCGATGGCGCATCCCAGCACGCCCTTTAGCAGCCGGGCGTCGATCGCGGCCTCGGCGCAGCAGAGCAGCATCAGGAAGCGGCCCCATTCCTCGAAGGCCTCGCGCGGCAGAACATAGGTCAGCGGGAAACCGCCTTCATCCGTCAGGATGGTCGGGCGGCTGATGCCTGAAAGCCAAGGCAGCACCTGCTGGCAGGTCAAGGGCAGCAGCGGATTGCCCACCGCCAGCAGTTGGCTTTGCGGCTTGGCCTTCAGCACCCGGCGGCCCACCTCCAGCAGGAAGCGGCCGGGCGGGCTGGTGGAGGAATCGAGAATCTCGTTCGCCACCAAGCGCCCCTTCGAGACGCTGAGGTCGAAACCCTCGATGCCCTTTCCGCCGATATCCAGGCCGCAGAACATGCTGATCAGGCTCCTTGCGGGATGGCGATCAGGATGCCGGTCCCCTGGGGGGAGCGGTTGATCAGATGGCGGGGGAACAGTTCGGTGACGAAATTCAGATCGCTTTGGAACAGTGACAGATCATCGACCAGCAGCACATCCCTAGACAGATCGCGCAGCGAGGCCAGCAGGCGCAGCTCCCGCTCCAGCCGGGCATCGGGATCGGCCTTCAGGCGGGCGTCGGCGCCTTCGTAATCGTAATCCAGCCAGAACAGGGTAGGGGCGTCGCCCGGCACTTCGGTCAGGGCTTCCTTCAGCCCCTTCTCGCCGCGGCCATGGATGACGGTGATGTCCTGGCGCGAGGAATGGCGCAGCGCGGTGGCCAGGGCCAGCTTATGCTGGCTTTCGATGGAATGGACATGATCGAAGCCCAGCGTGGCGGCCAGATCGACGCCGGCGCCTTCGCCCATGCCCACCTCGACCAGATGGCGCAGGCCGAAATCGGCCTTCAGGCCGGCCAGATTGAAGTCACCGAGAGATCCCACTGTCTTCTTTCCTTCTAGACCGTGATGCCATAGAGGCTTTGCGCCAGATCCAGCACGTCGGCGACGATGCGCTCGGGGCCGGCGAAGTTGGCGCAAACATCGCCGCCGAACAAGGGGCATTCATACCAGGCGCCGCAGCGATTGCAGGACAAATCCCGGCAAGAGGTGCGATAGCCGCGCAGATAGGTGGCGTCCGAATTGGTCGGCTTGGTATTGCCGAACAGCCCCACCGTCGGCCATCCCATCACCTGACGCACGAAATGATGGGGGAAGCTGTCGACGCCGACGAAGATATGGCTGGCCTCGACCTCGCGCCGCAGCGATACCGCTTCGCCGGCATCCACCGAGGTGACGCCGTTGCCTTGCAGGTCGGGGCGATCGATCACCGCCACCTCCCAGCCCAGGCTGGTCAGGCTGCGGGCGGCTTGGCGGAAGGTGTCGTCGGTCAGGTTCTTCAGGGTCCAGCCGCCGTTCAGATGGAACAGCACGCGGGGCTTGTCGATGGGGCGGGCGCAGAGCGCTTCCGGCGCCGATGGCTGGGCATGGATGGTCTTCTCGAAGCTTTCCATCGGATCGCCCAGCGCGAAGCGGGCATGATCGATCAGATGAAAAGGCGTGTGCGAGTAAAGCCGCAGCAGCCGGGCAAAGACGATGAACTGGCTGCCGGTGACTTCCGGACCCAGCCGCTTCAGGGAATGGTCGAAATACTGCATCTCCGAGACCGAACCGTCGCGGGGAATCCAGGGCAGCTTCAGCGGCACCATCTCCAGCTTGCTGCCGCAGGCCTCGGGGATATCGTGGTACGAGGTGCAGACCACCTGCTTGGAAAACAGGTTCTGCTCGATCCGCTTCGAGGCGATGCAGAAGAACAGCACATCGCCGGCATGCATGGGATAATAGGTGGTGAAGGGCAGATCCCGCCAGTCGGGGCGGGTCTCGATGATCTTCAGCGCCGCCTTGCAGGACAGCTGCATGGACAGCAGCCGCAAATCGCCGTTCAGCCAGCCATTGCTGCTCAAGCCCGGCAGCCGCCCGACGGCAGGCAGCCCGCAAGGAATGCTGGGGATATTCTCTATCTCCAGCATGGCGGACAGCAACTGGGCGTCCAGCTTGGCGTCGGTGGTGCTGAGCAACAGCAGGAAGCGGCCGTAATCGTCGATGACGCTGCGGGGCAGCAGATACAGAACCGGAAAGCCTTTGGCATCGGTGGCGATGCCCATGCCCTTCAGGCCCGAGACCGCCAGGAACTCCTTCAGGCGCTCCGATGTCAGCGGCAGCAGGGGATTGCCCAGCACCAGCCAGTCGGCGGATGGATCGTCGGCCAGCATGCGCCTGGCGATTTCCAGCATATAGCGGCCCGGCACCGCCAGGGCGGAATCAAAGATTTCGTCCGAACGGAAGCCGCCATGGGAAAAGCGGTAGTCATACCGCCGCATCCCCATGCTTGAGGAAGAAAGGGCCAAGCCGCTCAACATCAGGAAAAAATCCGCCCCTGGAATGAGTTATTCCAGCAAGAAGGCGCTTTAAGGGCTTAATATTCGGTAAAGACCATCGCGGCAGAAACGGAAAAAGCCCGCTTCCCCAAGGGAAGGCGGGCTTTTAAACCGATACCGGCAGACGCCTGATTAGGCGGCGGCCTGGTTCTGCAGAGCGCGCTCGACGCGGCGCTTCAGGCGAACGGCTTCGGTGGTCAGCTTGGCATCGCTGACCGAGAGCAGGAAGGCGTCGATGCCGCCGTTATGCTCGATGGTCTTCAGACCACGGGTCGAGACGCGCAGGCGAACCATCTGGCCCAGGGCATCGCTCAGAACGGCGGTTTCCTGCAGGTTGGGCAGGAAACGGCGGCGGGTCTTGTTATTGGCGTGGCTGACATTGTTGCCAGTCAGCACACCCTTGCCGGTGACGACACAACGACGGGACATGACGGAACCCTCTAGACAAAAATCCAGGAACCCAGGCCCTATGGGCCGGGAAAGTCCGTGCTTTTAAGGTCTGGGCGATCCGCCGTCAAGAGGAATCTGACTCGCGGTGGTGGCATGCGATGATTCCTTTAGTTGCAGTCAGGCACTTGTCCTTTACTGCGGCTAAGGATAACGTCTGAGCCCCTTCCCATGAAGCGCGGTCCCCGCACTTCATCCATGCTGCCCGCTTGATGGAATGGTAGACATAACGGACTTAAAATCCGTAGGCCGCAAGGCCGTGCCGGTTCGAGTCCGGCAGCGGGCACCAATCTGAAATCAGCCGAATCCGTAAGTCCAGACGCAAGCCCGCCTGTTGGTATTTGGCTGAGATATGGTCAGTGAGATTGGCGCGGGTGAAGCCCCATCATCGCGTTGGCGAACATCGTCGCTTTCGCGCCAATCCGCGGAATGCGATCGCTGCGTGGGCGGGGCAACAGAGCATGCCGGGCGGCGTTGTGCGGGCTGAATCACCATCGACGAGGTTGTCCGGGGCATCGCCCATGCGGGCGAGTCCGACCGCATGGTGGGAACCAAGGCTGCGACCCTTGGAATTCGGTGGCAGGTGCTGTTGGCCTTCGGAAACTTTTATCCAAATTGCAGCAACCCAGGAATCTCCTCCCATTCTCTGGTTGTTGATGTTTGGCATGTAAATTTTTATTGACATATTGAATTTTGATTAAATTGCGAAGAGAAAGTGAGGCATTCCGTAAGATTCCGGCAAATTTTTAAAAAGGGAAGCATATGTGAACTCGTGATTTCTGCGCGTTTGTTTGTTCCAATTCCTTCTTTCTGGAAGGGTGAGATTGAGATATTTTGCCATGATCAAGGGTTGGTTGGGTCTTAGTATATGCTAAACGTCGGGTTGGATATATCATTAGGGAAAAGTTCTTGGCATCGGGCAATGCTGGGAGGTGTTTCTCTTCTGGCTCTCAATAGCGGTCTCTTGGTTGCCATGGCGCCAACAGATGCCATGGCTGGGATCACGCTTTCCAGCACTACGAGTGCTTCTGTGAACCCCGGGACTTCGGACTATACGATCCTCTCAAGCGGAACGATATCGAGTGGAAATACCAGCTTCATTGTTAACTCATCTGCCGGCACCCTGGTCAATCAGGGCCTGATCACCTCCACCTGGAGCGGTATCTCCATCACCTCTTCGGGCCACGAAACCTTGATCGACAACCAGGGTTCGATCTCCAGCTGGACCAGTGGGGTGGTTAACTCGGGGGGCATCGGCACCCTCACGAACAGCGGCAAGATTTCCGCCGATTTCGGCTATGCGATAGAGAACAAGACCGGCGCTTCGATCGGAACTCTGAACAATACCGGCACCATTAGCGGCGCCACCGCGATCCTCAATCAGGGGACCATCAGCACGCTGACCAGCAGCGGCAGTATCAGTGGCGGGGTGGTCAACAGCGGTTATCTGGGCATCGGCGGCACGGTGTCGTTTTCCAACGGCGTCTACTATCAGTCATCGGGTACTTTGGCCCTGGGCACCTCGGGCGAGCTGGTGGTCACCTCGGGAGTCGCCACCATCACGGGGGGCACGGTGACGGCCAGCATGCTGTCCACGGGCAATTATCTGGTGGGCGGTAGCCGGACCCTGATTAGCGCCGCCGACCTTGTTACAGGCGCCTCGATTTCGATCACTAATCCGACTGGCCTTTCGACCAGCATCAGCGCCGGCAGCGGCATTCTGAAGGCCGTCTATCAGAACGACTATATCGGCGGATCGCTTTCCAGCCTTTCCAACAGCGGCACCATTTCCGGAGTGGATCAGGCCGTCTATGTCGCTTCGACCGGCAGCCTGGGGTCGCTCACCAACAGCGGCAAGCTCAGTGGGTCCAGCAGCGGCCTTAACAATAGCGGCGCGATCAGCGCGCTGACCAACAGCGGCACCATCACTGGCACGAACTACGCCCTTAACAATAGCGGCACGATCAGCACGCTGACCAACAGCGGCAGTATCATCGGCAGTGTGACCAACAGCGGCTATCTGGGGATCGGCGACACGGTGTCGGTTTCCGGCGCCTTCTCTCAGACATCGGGGACTTTGGCCCTGGGCAGCTCGGGCGAGCTGATCCTCACGGGCGCCGCCAGCATCACGGCGGGCACGGTCACGGCCAGCATGGTGTCCACAGGCAATTATCTGGTGGGCGACAGCCGGACCCTGATCAGCGCCGCCAACCTTACTTCAGGCGCCTCGATTTCGATCGCCAATCCGACCGGCCTTTCGACCAGCATCAGCGCCGGTAGCGGCATTCTGAAGGTCGTCTATCAGAACGACTATATCGGCGGATCGCTTTCCAGCCTTTCCAACAGCGGCACCATTTCCGGAGTGGATCAGGCCGTCTATGTCGCCTCGACCGGCAGCCTGGGGTCGCTCACCAACAGCGGCACCATCAGCGGTGGCACATACGCCATCAACAATGCCGGCACCCTGGGCCTGATCACCAACAGCGGGCTGATCAGCGGTAATATTTCTTCGAGTTCCGACAATTTGTCGATCGCCGGCGGGACCAGTTCCTTCGGCACCCTGTCGGGCGGCACCATCGCGATCGGCAGTTCCGGTTCCGGGACATTGTCTCTGACCTCCGGCAGTCTGTGGCTGATGGACAATATCACCGGAACTCTGAAAAGTTCGGCCACGGTCAAGCTGTCCACTGGGGTGTCAGTCAGCGGCGATTACACCCAAAGCAGCGGCGCTCTGGTGATCGCCGAGACCAGCAGCACCAGCTACGGTTATCTGACGGTTTCGGGCGCGGCCACGGTGACGGGGACCAGCATCACCATTTCTGGCACCAATCTGACTGCCGGAGAGACCTTCACCATCGTGCGCTCGGCATCGAGCGGCAGCTATAGCAGCGATACCGCTACGGTCCGCCAGACCTCGGGCCTTTCCGCCTCGGTGTCGACTGTCGGCAACAATCTGGTGGTCACGCTGGCCACCTGCAGCAGCTGCGGCAGCACTGGCAGCAACGTCTCCTATGCGTCGCTGGGCCAGTCGAGTGGTGTCGGCGGCCTCGGCTCGGCCCTCGATTCCCTGTCTTCGTCATCCAACACCTCGTCGGACATGACGTCGATCCTGACCATCATCAACAATCTCGGCACATCCGCCGCCCAATCCGCGGCGGTGAAGGAGTTGGCACCCTCGCAATCAACGACCCCCAGCCAGATGGGCTTTTCCGCCAGCCAATTGTTGGGCAATGCGGTGGAGACTCACCAAGAAACGGCGATGGACTACGATCCCGCGACCGGCAAGGCGGCGGGATCGGAGGCATACCAGAATGCTCTGTGGGGCGAGGTGCTGGGGGGTGGCGCCATTCGGAGCGGAGCGGACGGAGCCAATGGCTACCGTATGAAGGAGGCCGGCCTAGCCTCGGGCGTCGATCATATGTTCAGCGACGACCTGCTGGGGGGCATGGCCCTGAGCTGGGTCCGCGGTTATTCGGTGAACAGCGACGCAGCGGCGACGAACTCCACCTTGGATTCCTATATGGCGACCGGCTACACCACCTACCGTCAGGGCCGGATGTTCATCAGTGGCCAGCTGGGCATGGGATACGACCAGTTCCACCAGAGCCGGGCGATCTCCTTCCTGAATCGCACCGCCACCGCTGATTTCGGCGGCTGGCAATATCAGCTGCGAAGCAAGGCCGGGTACAATATCCCGCTCTCGGACGGCCTGACCGCGACGCCACTGGCGGGATTGGCCTTGGGGCGCTCGGTCAACGACGGCTACACGGAAAGCGGAGCCGGCTCGGCCAACCTGACGGTGCAGCGTCAGGACGTCATCAGCCTGACCCAGGACATTGGCGGCAAGCTGGGCTGGAGCCTTGATACCGGCTGGGGGCGCCTGAAACCGGAAGTGCGGGTCGAATGGGTGCATGATTACAGGCAGTCGGCCGTCACCAGCAGCGGTTCAATCGATGGCGCCGCTTTCACCTCGGCGGCGCCGCGCCTGTCATCCGACGGCTTGCAGCTTGGGCTGGCCGCTACCCTGGACCGCACCGACAATCTGAGTCTCCGCGCCGAATATACCGGCGAGCTGCGGCCTAGCTATCAGAGCCATACCGCCATGGTTAAAGCCATCTGGGGGTTCTAAGGCCAGCGGCTCACCGACTTTCCGCTTTCGGCCTTCAATACGACACGGGCATGTTCTGATAATGAGGAAATCTATGCACATCGGACTGGCCGTGGCGGCTGGCATGGTCGCCGTTCTTCCCCTCTGGCTGGCGTTGGAGCCGGCGACGGCGAAGGAGGAGCCCGCGAAGGAGGTTCTGTGGGGCAAGCAGTGCGGCAAGAGGCCGGATGGAAATGACCTTTGCGTGGTGCAGCAATTCATTTCCGGCCAGCCCGGAAACCGGCAGCTTTTGCTAGTGCAATTCGGTTATAACGGAGCACAGAATAAGCCCCGGCTGATCTTGTCGGCGCCATTGGGAAGCCTGCTGCCGGGCGGCATATCGCTGTCGATCGACGGGAAGAAGCCCTTGACGGTTCCCTTTGAAACCTGCACCGCTGGGGGCTGCCTGTCGATCATCGATATGGATGGCACGGCTTTAGAGCAATTTCGCAAGGGCAAGGTCCTGACGGTGCGCTATTTCGCCGGGGAACAGAACCCGTTGGAGCTTCCGGTCAAGCTGGATGGGTTGGATGCCGCTCTGAAAAACATCGCTCCGTAAGGCCAGGAGAGAGGAGATCATGAAGTTCCGCAAGGGGAAGGCCGAACCGCCGGCGGCGCCTCCGCAGCAGCAGGGCATGACCATCGATCAGGCCATGGCCACCGCCTATGCTCACTGGAATGCCGGGCAGGCACAGCAGGCCGAATTCTTATGCCAGCAAGTTCTTGCGGCCTGGCCCGAACATGCCGACTCCCTGCATCTTCTGGGGCTGCTGGCCCATGGCTTCGGTAATCTTCCGGCCGCTTTGGACTACATGCGGCGCGCCTGCGCGACGCCGAGGGCTCCGGCCCTCTTTCACAGCAATCTCGCCGAGATGCTGCGGCAAGGCGGATTGCATGTGGAGGCCGAGGCGGCAGGACGCCGCGCCGTGGTGCTGGACCCCCGCGTTGCGGCGGGCTGGGTCAATCTTGGCATCATTCTGCAGGAGTCGGGCAAGCTTGAGGAAAGCCTGCAATGCCTGACCAAGGTTTGCCAGCTGACGCCCGACAGCCCGGAAGCCCACAACAATCTGGGCAATACCTATATGCGGCTGGGGCGGCTGAACGAGGCGAGGGGAGAATACGAAGCGGCCATCCGCCAGAATCCCTCTTACTCCGAGGCGCACAGCAATCTGGCCAATCTGCTGAATACTCTGGGGCAGCACGATGAAGCCATGACGATGGCGCGGCGCGCCATCGAGCTTAATCCCCAGAATGCCGACGCTTATCTCAACACCGCCGCCATCGCCCTGGCCAGAAAGCAGCCGGAAGAGGCCTCGCGCTGGATCGGCAATATCCTGTCATTCGCCCCCGACCATCCCGGCGCCCTGTTGGCTTTGGCCCATAACCGCAGGATGGCCGAAGATTTCGTGGCCGCCGAGCAGGCGGCGCGGCGGGCGGTGGCCGCGGTGCCGCAAAGCGGTGAGGCTCGTGAGGCCTTGGGACAGGTGCTGCAGGCCATCTACCGCTCGGGCGAGGCCCTGCAGGAATTTGAACTGGCGGCAAATCTGCCGATGCCCAGGCCCGAGGGACCCGTGGAGAAAAAGGGACTTCTGTTCCTGGAACTGGGGAAAAGCAAGGAGGCACTGGCCGCCTTCGACGAGGCCTTGAGCATCAATCCCCGCGCGGCAGGGGTGTGGTTTAACCGAAGTGACGCGAAAACCTTCGCCAAGGGCGACCCCGACATCGCGGCGATGGAGCAGTTGCTGGCTGACGGCGAGCGCCAGGGCATCAGCCGCGATGACCGGATTTCCCTGTCCTTCGCACTTGGCAAGGCCTGCCTGGATGCCGGAGAGGATGGCCGCGCCTTCGCTCATCTCAACGAAGGCAACCGGTTGAAGCGTTCGACCTTCGATTTTAACTCGGCGGCCACCGGCCAATGGCTGGACCGTATTGTCCAGACCGTTTCGGCCCAACAGCTTTCCCGTCTGGCTGGGAATGGCGATCCGTCGGAGTTGCCGGTGTTCATCATCGGCATGCCGCGATCCGGCACCACCCTGGTCGAGCAGATCCTGGCCTCGCATCCTCTGGCCCACGGGGCGGGAGAGTTGTATCTGCTCCAGCACATGGTCGAGCAGATTTCGGGGCCGGACCTTGTGCCGCTGGGCTATCCCCACCTCGTCGAGGCGACGGCGCCGCAGGATCTGTCCCGTTTGGCCCGGCATTATCTCGACCGGGTGTCTGTTCTTGGGCCCGGCAAGACCCGCATCATCGACAAGATGCCGAGCAATTTCCTGTATGCCGGCTGGATCCATATCCTGTTCCCCAATGCCCGCATCATCCATTGCCGGCGTGATCCGGTGGATACTTGCCTGTCCTGCTACACCAAGCATTTTTCCGGAGAGCAAAGCTTTGCTTACGATCTGGCTGAGCTGGGCCAGTTCTACCGGGGCTACGAACGGTTGACCGCTCATTGGAGGTCCGTCCTTCCCGCCGATCGCTGGATGGACGTGGATTACGAGGCGGTGGTGGGCGACCTTGAGGGTGAGGCGCGGCGTCTGGTGGCGTTTTGTGGCCTGGACTGGGACGAGGCCTGTCTGTCGTTTCATAAGCTGGAGCGGCCGGTCCGTACCGCCAGTGTCAGCCAGGTGCGTCAGCCGATTTACCGGAGCAGCGTCGGCCGCTGGCGGAAATACGCCGAGCATATTGAACCGCTGCTGACGGCTCTGGGGATGTCCGAACCGGCATGAGCAGGGGGCTGACTTTCGAAGAGGCCGAACAGCAGGCCCGCCAGGCCCTGGCTGCCAACGATCCGATGCGTGCCGAGGGACTGGCGCGGGCCATGCTGGGCAACGGTGGTGGCGCCGCGCACATATGGTCGATTCTGGTCCTGGCCCTGCGCCGCCAGGGCCGTTTCGCGGAGGCCAGACCGATTCAGGAAATGCTGGTGGACCATTTCCCCGCCAACATGGAATTGCGCTTCGATCTGGCCGAGATCCTGCTGCAACTGGGTGAATTCGAGCGGGGCTGGCGGGAGTATCATTACCGCTACAGGATGTCCCATACCGTCGGTCTGGAGCGGAAGGTGCAGAAGCCGCGCTGGGACGGACGCTCCCTGGCCGGTCAGACGCTGCTGATCCATGACGAACAAGGGTTTGGCGACACCTTTCAGTTTCTGCGCATGGTGCCTTGGGCCAAGAAGAAAAGCGGCGCCCGACTGGTGTTGCAGATCGCGGCGGAGCAGGAAAGCTTCGCCCGGCGCATGGGTGGTATCGACCAGATCGTGCTGCGTGGCGAACTCCCGCCTCACTTCGACATGCACAGCGAGATGATGAGCCTGCCCATGATCATGGGCCTGAAACTGGAGGATCTGCCGGGGCAAATGCCCTATCTGTCGGTGGACAAGGTCCGTCTGCAGAAATGGCAGCGCCGTTTGGCCAAACTGCCTCGGCCCATCGTCGCCCTGGTCTGGGCGGGTCGGCCGACCCACGGCAATGACGCCAACCGTTCCACCAGCCTTGCCGCCCTGGCGCCTCTGGCCGCCGTGACAGGATGTTCGTTTGTTTCGATCCAAAAGGGCCCCAAGGCGGACGAAGCGGGATCGCCGCCGCCGAGCATGAGCCTGACCAGCCTGGATGCCGAAATAAACGACTTTGACGATACCGCCGCCATTTTGTCCGTCGCCGACCTGCTGATTTCGGTGGACAGCTCGCCGGTCCATCTGGCCGGAGCCTTGAACTGTCCGGTTTGGGCCATGCTTCCTTATATCGGCGAATGGCGCTGGATGACGGGACGTGAGGACAGTCCCTGGTATCCCTCTTTGCGCCTCTTCCGCCAGGACAAACCGGGCGATTGGGATGGCCTTGCCCATCGGATCGCCGAGGCTTTGCGCCTTTTTCAGAAGCGAAACGGCTTCAAGTCGTGAGCACTGCGCGGGCCTGTGTCGTGCGAAATCTGATCCGGATGAACCGTCTCTGGGGCTGACGGGCTGATCGCGACTGCCAATAGCACGATGACCTATCTATGCCGTTCGGTCTGAATGGCGTGCGTTCGCCGATTAGGGGGGAAACAGGTGGGGCGTCGGTCCAAGAACCGTATAGCCCCTCAAATGTTCGCGGCGTTATGCAGCAGACATACCTAGGTCGTTTCGAGGAACTCTCGCAACCGTTGGCCCAGGTCGTCAAAACCCGTCAGTCCAGGCCGCGTCTCTTTACCTAAACCGCGAACATGCGGCCGCATTCCTGCATGTGCAGCCGAGGAGCCTTATAAGTGGGCCTGTAAAAGCTGGATTTGTTCGCTAACAGCTTGATTTTGTTGGAGCGGGTGAAGGGAATCGAACCCTCGTCGTAAGCTTGGGAAGCTTCTGCTCTACCATTGAGCTACACCCGCGCTCCGGGCGCCCTCGGGGTCGAGGGGAGGACTTATATAAGGCAAAAGGGCCGGGGCTGTCTAGCTCCGGCCCTTCGCTATTTTTCAGCGGCCCAAAAACTTAGCCGATGATGTGGTAACCGGCATCGACGAACAAAGTGGTGCCGGTGATCGTCTTCGAGCCTTCGCCGGCCAGGAAAGCCGCAACGGCGCCGCAATCCTCGATGCCAACCAGCTGATGCTGCGGGGCGCGTGCCGCGGCCATTTCCATCAGTTCGTCGAAATGGTCGATGCCCGAAGCCGCGCGGGTCTTCAGCGGACCGGGCGAGATGGCGTTCACGCGGATGCCCTTCGGACCCAGCTCGCTGGCCAGATACTTCACGGTCATCTCAAGGGCGGCCTTCACCGGACCCATCATGTTGTAATGCTCGACCACCTTGCGACCACCGTAATAGGACACGGTCATCAGGCTGCCGCCGTCCTTCAGCAAAGGCTCGGCCAGCTTGCTCATGCGCACGAACGAATGGCAGGAAATGTCCATGGCCATCTTCCAGCCCTCGGCCGAGCTGTCGGTCACGCGGCCATGCAGGTCGTCCTTCGGCGCGAAGGCGATGGAGTGCAGAACGAAGTCCAGCTTGCCCCACTTCTTCTCGATCTCGGCGAACACGCTTTCCAGCTGGCCATCGATCGAAACATCCAGCGGCAGATAGATCTCGGCGCCCAGCTCTTTGGCCAGCGGACCGACATATTTGTCAGACTTCTCGTTCAGGTAGGTGATGGCCAGATCGGCGCCCTGGGCGCGCATCGCCTTGGCACAGCCATAGGCGATCGATTGATCGTTGGCGATACCGACCACCAGGCCCTTCTTACCCTTCAAGGAAAAAATGTCGCTCACGGCTTTACCCTTCCTGCAACCAACAAGGTGTTGTGCATTGCAGCATATGCCCATGTTCGGGGCTCGGCAAGCCGGATGGGGAAAAAGTCCCTAAACCTTAACAGGGATCAGGTCGAAGGCAGCCATGCAAGAAAAGATAGTCTGTCGTCTTGACGGAAAGCCTGCCAGAGCGCTATGACTCGATCAGTAACGTGGTGATTTGGCGACCGGCTTGCGGCCACGTAAAACAAACGGCTAAAAGGGTCCTGAGCACGACGCATTCGAGCCTCGACCTGAATTTCCGGTCGGGGTTTTTTGTTTTTGCGTTTAGTTCAGGAGTCTCTCATGTCCGACAAGACCTCGAACCCCAATGATTGGCAGCTGGCGACCAAGCTGGTGCGCGGCGGTTTGAACCGCACCGGCCATTGCGAAACCAGCGAAGCGCTGTTCCTCAATTCCGGTTATATCTATGGCAGCGCCGAAGAAGCCGAGGAAAGCTTCGACGGCACCCGCGAACGCTATGTCTATTCGCGCTTCCGCAATCCCACCGTCACCATGTTCGAGGAAAAGCTGGCCCTGATCGAAGGCGCCGAGGCTTGCCGCGCTACCGCCAGCGGCATGGCTGCCGTACATGCCGCTCTGCTCTGCCAGGTGCGGGCGGGCGATCGGGTGGTGGCGCCCCAGGCGATGTTCGGCTCTTGTGTCTGGATCATCGCGGACCTGCTGCCGCGCTATGGCGTCGAGATCGAGCTGGTGTCCGGTTCGGATTTGGATGCCTGGAAGAAGGCGCTGTCGAAGCCGACCCGCTGCATTTTCCTGGAAACCCCGACCAATCCCAGCCTGGAGCTGATCGACATCGCCGCGGTGTCGGAGCTGGCGCATGCTGCGGGTGCGACCGTGGTGGTGGACAATGTCTTCGCCACGCCGCTGCTGCAAAAGCCGATGCAGTTGGGGGCGGATGTGGTGATCTATTCCGCCACCAAGCATATCGACGGCCAGGGACGCTGTCTGGGTGGCGCCATTCTGTGCTCCAACCAGTTTCTGAACGATATTCTGGGCCCGTTTCTGCGCCATACCGGTCCCTGCCTGTCGCCCTTCAATGCCTGGGTGCTGCTGAAGGGGCTGGAGACTCTGGAGCTGCGGGTGTCCCGTCATGTGGAGAATGCACAGAAGCTGGCCGAGTTCCTGGAAAGCCATTCCGGCATTTCCCGCACGCTCTATCCCACTCTGGCCAGTCATCCGCAGAACGCGCTGGCCAAGCGTCAGATGGCCGGCGGCGGCGCCATCATCGCCTTCGAGGTCAAGGGCGGCAAGGCAGGTGCCTATAAGCTGCTGAACGGCCTTCAGCTGATCGATATCTCGAACAATGTGGGCGATGCCAAGAGCTTGATCACCCATCCTTGGACCACCACCCATCAGAGCCGTGCGCCGGAAGAGAAGCTGCGCATGGGCATCACCGAGGGGCTGCTTCGTCTTTCGGTTGGGCTGGAGGACGCCCGCGATCTGATCGCCGATCTGTCCTCTGCCTTAACCGCTTGAAAAGAATCGGCAAAGGGTCTATTCCGGTTACCCTAGGAAGCCGATCCCGCGACCGGATGGATGTTTAGTGTCCATCCGGCGCGCGCTCGCCGGATGTTTAGGGGGAGGGAATAGGATGAAGTTTTCCAGGATGCTCGCCACTGTGGCGCTGCCGCTGGTCATGACGGGCTGCGCCTCGTTTCCGGGGACGACTCTTTATCTGGACGAGCTGAAGTCGGCCAACCCGACCGGGGCTGCCTTTACCCAGGCTTTGAGCCATGAATATTACGCCTTCGCCCAGTCGGAAAAAGATCAGTACGACTGGAACAGCTCTTGGCACTTTGCCAAGAAGGGCCTGGATGCCGCCCATGGCACCGTGGTGCCGCCGGAAGATCTGAACGACTGGAGCTTCGACGACAAGGATGCCGCCGCCGATCTGGCCGCCGCCCGCGCTCGTCTGGTCGCCGCTCTGGCCAGCAACGCTCCGGCCCGTCTGCCGGCTCTGACTGCCACCGCTCAGGTGAAGTTCGATTGCTGGGTCGAGCAGCAGGATGAGGGTTGGCAGAAGGACGACATCGCCGCCTGCCGCAACGACTTCCAGGCCGCCATCGGCGCCATCGAAGCCTCGGCCAAGCAGCCCGCCGCTCCGATCGCCGCCGCCAAGCCGAGCAACGACCGCTTCCAGATCTTCTTCGACTTCAACAAGGCCAAGCTGCCGGCCGAAGCCGCGAAGACCGTTCAGGAAATCGCCAAGGCCGCCAAGGCCGCCGGCTATCCCAAGCTGGCTGTGATCGGTTACACCGATCTGTCGGGCAAGGCCGATTTCAACATGCGTCTGTCTCTGAAGCGTGCCGAAGCGGTGCGCAAGGCTCTGATCGCTGCCGGCGTTCCCGCCGACCGTCTCAGCGCCGAGGGCCGTGGCAAGACCGATCCCCTGGTTCCCACCAAGGACGGCACCCGCGAGCCGCAGAACCGCCGGGTGGCGGTGCGCTTCCCCGGCTAATCGCTTTTCGGGAAAATGCAACGGCGCCGGGGAAACCTCCGGCGCCGTTTGCTTTTGTCGGTTGCGATCCGTCTCCGGCAAGGCGATGATGAAAGACAGGAGCCAGCGGAGCCCGCATCAGCATGTATTCGGAAATCACCCGCGACATCATCGTCACCGTTCAGCCCAGCTTTCTTGACGACCAGTCGGTGCCGTCGGAAAATCATTTCGTCTGGGCCTATCATGTGCACATCGAAAATCGCGGCTTAGAGACCGTGCGGCTGGTCAGCCGCCATTGGCGCATCACCGACGCAATGGGCCGCTTGCAAGAGGTGCAGGGGGCCGGCGTGGTGGGCGAACAGCCGGTGCTGCATCCCGGCGATTCCTACGAATATACCAGCGGCACGCCTCTGACCACGCCGTCGGGCATCATGGTCGGCAGCTACCAGATGGAGACATCGACGGGCGAGCGTTTCGACATCGCCATCCCCGCCTTTTCGCTGGACAGCCCCCATCAAACGGTTCGCTTGAACTGAGCGGGGCTTGCAAAGCCGGGGGCGCGGCCTCACATGCCTGTTGGCTGATGCCGTGAAAAGCTAGAGGTTTTATATCGTGACCGAACACAAACCCATCTCCGTTCCCAAGCAGCCCGAGGCCGGCAAGCCGAGTCGCCAGGAAGCCGAGGAGGCCGTGCGCACCCTGCTGCGCTGGGCCGGAGACGACCCGGCCCGCGAAGGGCTGGTGGATACGCCGTCGCGCGTGGTGCGCGCCTACGAGGAATTCTTCTCGGGTTATCATGAAGATCCCGAAGACATTCTGCGCCGCACCTTCGAGGAAACCGACGGTTATGACGAGATGGTGTTGCTGCGCGACATCCGTCTGGAAAGCCATTGCGAACATCATGTGGTGCCGATCATCGGCAAGGCGCATGTGGCCTATCTGCCCGACAAGCGGGTGATCGGCATCTCGAAGCTGGCCCGCGTGGTGGAAATCTACGCCCGCCGCCTACAGATTCAGGAAAAGCTGACGGCGCAGATCGCCAACTGCATTCAGGATGTGCTGCATCCCCGCGGCGTGGCGGTGGTGATCGAGGCGGCGCATCAATGCATGACCACGCGGGGCATCCGTAAGCCGGGCGTGACCATGGTGACCAGCCGCATGCTGGGCGAGTTCCGCGACAATCCCGCCACCCGTCGCGAATTCATGGCGCTGATCAACACCCCGTCGGGCAGTCTCAGCAATATCTGATGTGATGGGCGAGGCGCGTTTCTGCGAGAGACGCGCCTCCTCGACTATCGTCACTCCCGCGCAGGCGGGAGTCTGTGGATGCCCTCCTGCGAGGGCATGACGTGAGGATGGGATCAGACGAAGGCCGACAGGTCCGCCAGATAATGGGCGGCGACCAGCGGCCATAGCGTCCCCAGCCGACGATAGGCCGGCATCGCCAGCAGGCCGAACAATCCCGCTTCGACCATGTTCGGCGCACCTGTCCACCAATGATAGACGGCGAACAGCACGGCACTTTTAACGTCGGTGCGCCAGCCGCCATCCTCGCCGATGATGGGCAGGGCGCAGCGGCGGAACAGCACTTCTTCGTGATAGGCCACCAGCAGCAGGCCGAAGCTGAGATCAATCAGCTTCAAGGCTCCGTGCAATGTCGGATAGTGCCCCAGGGCGGTATGGGGCAGCAGCTTTTCCAGCCAGTCGCCCAAGGGGTCGTTCAGCAACGGGAAGAAGGCCACCAGCCCGGCGATGCAGGCCAAAGCCAGCCAGAGCGGCGCTTTCAGGCTTTCGCGGCGGAAGGCGACGACACGGGCCTGGGGCAAGGCGGCCAGCAGGCCCAAGGCCGCTAGCCGTCCGCCGTAATCGCACAACATCCAGGCCAGCGGCTGTTGCTGGCCCAGGCGCAGCAGTTGCGACGCCACCATCGGGATGAAGGCGGCGGCGAACCACATCAAACTTAGGCCTCGGCCCGCATGCCGTTGACGAAGTCGGCCAGACCGATCTGGCGGTGCCGCTTAAGCCGTTCGGCAGCCAGGATGGTATCCACCGAGGCGACGCTGTCCTCCAGCGCATTGTTGACGATGACATACTGATATTCGGGGAAATGGCTCATCTCGTCGCCGGCCTTGGCCATGCGCTTGGCGACCACTTCGGCGCTGTCCTGAGCCCGGCCCAGCAGGCGGCGCTCCAACTCCTCGACCGAGGGTGGCAGGATGAAGATGCTGACCAGATCATGCGGCGCATTGTCGGCCAGTTGCTGAGTGCCCTGCCAGTCGACGTCGAACAACACATCCTTGCCAGCGGCCAGGGCGGCTTCGACCGGGGCCCTGGGCGTGCCGTAGTAATTGTCGAAGACGCGGGCATGTTCCAGGAACTCGCCCTTGGACACCATCTCCTCGAAGCGGGGCTTGTCGATGAAATGATAATCCTTGCCGTCCACTTCGCCGGGGCGGGGCGAGCGGGTGGTGGCGGACACCGACATGACGATGTCGGGGTTCTTGGCCATCAAAGCGCGGGAGATTGAGCTTTTGCCGGCGCCCGAAGGCGAGGACAGCACCAGCAGCAGGCCGCGCGGACGCACGCCGGGAGCGCGGACAGCCTGAAAGGCGGAGGGGAGAAGATGGTCGCTCATTCGATGTTCTGCACCTGCTCGCGGAATTGTTCGATGACGGCCTTCAAGGACAGGCCGATGCGGGTTAGTTCCACCTCGCCCGCTTTGGAGCACAGGGTATTGGCCTCGCGGTTGAACTCCTGGCAGAGGAAGTCCAGCTTGCGGCCCACCGCCTCGCCCGAGGCCAGCATCTCGCGGGCGGCGGCCATATGGGCCTTCAGCCGGTCCAGTTCCTCGCGCACATCGGCCTTGGCGGCGATCAGGGCGGCTTCCTGGGCCAGACGGTCCTCGCTCAAGGCCGGCACGGCGTCGAGCAAAGCCTGAACCTGCTGACGCAGCCGCTCCTTGATGGCGGCGGGGTCCAGGGCGGCGCAGCCCTCGGCCTGCACCACCAGGGCGGCGATCTCGTCCAACTGGCCGGTCAGAACCTCGGCCAACCGGCGGCCCTCGGCGGCGCGCATGGCGGACAGAGCCTTCAGGGCTTCGGCCAGACTGGTCTTCAGGGCGGCGGCGCGGGCTTCGATGGCGTCGGGGGTGTCTTCGGCTTCGTTGCCGGTCTCGACCACGCCGCGCAAGGACAACAGACCGTCGGCGGAAGCCGGGGCGATGCCGGGATGGCTGGTCAGCTTGTCGGCCAGGGCCAGATACTGGTCCAGCAACGCCTCGTTCACCACCACGCCCGCCGACTTCTGGAGGCGGGTGACGGTCAGATTGACGCTGACATTGCCGCGCTTCAGGCCTTTCTGCACCGCCTCGCGGGCCGGCAGGTCCAAAAGGTCATAGCCGGGGGGCAGGCGCAGGCGCAGTTCCAGGCCGCGGCCATTGACGGATTTCAGCTCCCATACCCAAGAGACATCGGCATCCTGGCCCTGGGCGCGGGCATATCCGGTCATGCTGTTCAGGGTCACGGCGGGCTGTCCTTAAGTTTCATCGGGAATATGACGTCAGAGGGTTATAGCCTTCCGCCCCACACCTCTCAAGCGCGTGCTATGATGAAGCGCAGAAGGGGGCGAGATGCGAGAACGCCGACACAGCCGCAAGGGCCTTGCCGAGGTCACCGTCTGGGTTCCGGTCGAAAAGGCCGAGGCGGTGAAGACCTATGCCCGCCGCATCGGCCAGCGCCGGGCTCCGCCAGAGCGCGAACTGATCATCGCCCAATTGCTGGACCATCGCAGCGAGTTGGAACGCCGTTTCGGCGTGGTGTCGCTGGCGCTGTTCGGCTCGACCCGGCATAACTCGGCCAAGCCTCATTCCGACATCGATCTTCTGGTGGAATTCGCCCCTGGCCGGCCATCAGGCCTGTTCGAGTTCGTCGATCTGAAACATTCCCTGGAAGGGCTGTTGGGCCGTCCTGTGGACCTGACCACCGCCGCCACCCTGAAGCCCCGGCTGAAGGAACATATCCTGAGTGAGGCCCTGCTTATTTTTTAGAAAAACTAATTGGAAAACTCTATCAAGTTGTCCATGATCCGCGCCATGAGACAAATATCCCGCTATGCTCCCAGTCAGGTCTTGGCCTTGCGGCTGAAGGCCCAGTTGGACCAGATCCATCAGGACGCTCTGGCCGGCGGGCTGCCGCTGGTGGCGAACCTGGCCGGAGCCGCCGCCGAAGCGGCGCAGGATGTAGTGGAATTCCCCGCCCCGGCGCCGCTGCTGCGGCTGGTCAAGTCTTCCAAGCTGCCGTAAGATTCCCGTCATAACATCAAGAATGACGGTGAGGGGCGATGTCCCATAAGGACTGGCGGGTAAGGGTCGAGGATATGCTGGAGGCCCTGCGCCGGGTCGAGCATTACTGTTTCGAGATGAGCCAGGAAGACTTCATTGCCGACGAGCGCAGCATCGACGCGGTGGTGCGCAATCTGGAGATCATCGGCGAAGCCGCCCATCGCGTGCCGATCGATGTGCAACAGCGCCATCCCGAAATCCCCTGGAGCCATATGACCGAGATGCGCCATATCCTGGTGCATGAATATCATTCGGTGGATGCCGGGCTGATCTGGTCGACGGTGCGCAACGATATTCCCGATCTGGCCTCGCCCCTGCGGGCATTGCTGCGGGAGGAGCGGGATTGAATATTCTGATTACCGGCGCCTCCAGTGGGTTGGGCGAGGCTTTGGCCTTGGACTATGCCGGGCCGGATGTGCGGCTGTTCCTGTCGGGACGCAGCGCCGAACGGCTTGAGGCCGTGGTCTCCGCCTGTCGTGCCAAGGGCGCTGAAGCCGAGGGATGGGTGATCGATGTCTCGGACAGGGAAGCCATGGCCGAATGGATCGCCGAGATCGAGCAAGAGGCTCCGCTTGATCTGCTGATCGCCAATGCCGGCATCTCGGCCGGTGATCCCAGCCTGATGTTTCTGCCGGCGCAAGAGCGCAGCCGGGCGATCTTCTCGGTCAATCTGGATGGTGTCCTGAACAGCGTGCTTCCCGTCATCGAGCCGATGAAGGCGCGGGGGCAGGGGCAGATCGTCCTGATGTCGTCGCTGGCCGGCATGCGCGGCTTTCCATCGGCTCCGGCCTATTGCGCCGCCAAGGCGGCGGTGCGGGTCTGGGGCGAAGGGCTGCGGGGTCAGTTGGCGCCGTTCGGCATCAAGGTCTCGGTGATCTGCCCGGGATTCGTCAAAAGCCGCATCACCGCCAGGAACCGCTTCCCCATGCCGTTCCTGATGGAGCCCGCCCCGGCGGCGCGGATCATCGTGAAAACAGTGCGCGCCAATCAAGGATTGATCGCCTTTCCCTGGCCTCTGGCCTGCGTCATGGCGGTGGTGGCCCGATTGCCGCATGCGCTTTTTAATTGGCTCTCTCGTAAGTTGCCTGAAAAAGAATGAGAGTCTTTTGATTTTGCTAATTTACTAGCCATGCAAAAATGCGAGGGTATTCCCCTATTTTTTGCATGGTTTACAATGTGAATTTAGTTAGATTTTTTTCTATCCTTTAAGGTATCTAGTCCTCCTTCGTTAAGGGGCCAGAATTCTGGCTGCCACTAGGGCTCGTGGGGACGGTGATCATTATGCTGAACAATATGAAGATCACGGCGCGTCTGCTGATCGGCTTCGGTCTTTTGGTTCTGATGCTGGCTGGCTTGAGTGCCTTCACCTTGTTCTCCGGCAGCAGCATCGAAGAGACCTTCGGGGCGCTGCGCAATGCCCAAAGCACCCAGATCATCGACGATAAGCTGGTGAAGAACCTCTATGTCGCCCGCATGAATATCTATGCCGGACTGGCTACGGGCGAGGAAGTGCGTTGGACCCGCGCCCATGACGCCCTGGCCGCTTCGCGCGAGGCGCAGAGCAAGCTGGTCGCCCTGGTTCAGGATCCCGTCCGCAAGGCCATGGTGGTGCAGATCGGCAACCTGATCTCGACCTATGAGGCGACCGCCTTCAAGCTGCACGAGTTCAAGACCAATAACACCGCTTTGGAAAGCCCCGAGGCCCAGCAGGTGCTGCAGGTCGCCGGTCAGGCCGCCATCGGCATCGATCAGACCGGCCAGTCGCTGTCGGAGTCTCTGGAGGCCGCCAATGTCGAGCGGGCCGAGGCGACCACGGCCGCCATCAGCCATCTGATCAACACCGCCATGATCATCGGCTGCATCAGCCTGATTCTGGGGATCATGCTGTCGATCAGCATCTCGCGTTCGATCATCGCCCCGCTGGGGGTGATTATCGCCAGCGTTCAGCGCCTGGGCGGCGGGCAGGTGGATCAGGCGGTGCCTGGAACCGAGCGTCATGACGAGTTGGGGCCGCTGGCCGCCGCCATCGAGCAGTGGCGTCAGAGCCTGATCGCGGCGGAAGCTCGCAAGCAGCAGGATATGGCCGAGATGGCCACCCGCGAAGCCCGCCAGACCCGCGTACTGGAAGCCACCAGCCGCTTCGAGACCACCATCGTCGATCTGTTGGCGCGCATCAAGCGGGCGGTGGAGCATCTGCATAACGCGTCCGACACGTTATCGGCCAATGCCGAACAGACCAAGCGTCAGAGCAATGCGGTTTCCGAGGCCACTGAAATCGCCAGCGCCAATGTGCATTCGGTCTCGGCTGCCGGCAGTCAGCTGACCGCCGCCATCAACGAGATTTCCGAGCAGGTTCAGCGTTCTGCGGCGATTGCCCGCGCGGCCCAGCAGGAAGCCGAGGAATCGACTCGCAAGGTGTCGGGTTTGCAGGAATCGGCGCAGAAGATCGGCGAGGTGGTCAATCTGATCAACGACATCGCCGCACAGACCAATCTCTTGGCCCTGAATGCCACCATCGAAGCGGCGCGCGCCGGTGAAGCCGGCAAGGGCTTCGCCGTGGTGGCCAACGAGGTCAAGCATCTGGCCAATCAGACCGGCCGCGCCACCGAGGATATTGCCGCCCAGGTCGCCAGCGTGCAGGC
>Ga0182039_10000275_pt1 | contig 26481 bp, 23 predicted proteins | sample sta12Can44000111_FD_125975 | JGI IMG/M metagenome (GOLD analysis project Ga0182039, IMG submission 125975) | Lab enrichment of tropical soil microbial communities from Luquillo Experimental Forest, Puerto Rico - statanox.12C.anox.44.000.111 | ecosystem: Environmental > Terrestrial > Soil >...
CACGAATTCCTCGAACAGGAAGGCCAGCTTGCCCAGATGCCCGATCTCCGGCCCCAAACCCAGCGAATAGAACTCGTCGCGCAGGGCCAGCAGGCAAGAGGGCTCCAGCCCGATCACCGGAATGTTCTCAGCCAGCGCCGGACGCAAAGCCGCCAGCACCCGCTCTGCCTCGCGCCGGGCCTGGGGCACCATGCCGGTAGAGAGATAAGTGCGGCCACAGCAGAGCGGACGGTTGGGCTCGGCGTCATCCTTGGCCGGGCTGGCGATGCGGACTTCGTAGCCGGCGGCTTCCAGCACCTCGACCGCCGCCTGAGCCAGATCGGGCTCGAAATGATGGGCGAAGGTATCGACGAACAGCATCACCGGCCCGCGCTCGCCCTTTTTCGGCAGAGCGGGACTAAAGGGAGCCGCAGCCGGCGGCGGAATGCGCCGACGCGCCGACAGGCCGAAGCCCTTCTCCGCCAGCCGCGCCAGCAGCCGCGAGCGATTGCGCCACCTGACCAACGAGCGCACCAGACGGCGATGATTGCCCACCCAGGCCGGCAGGCCACCGAACAGACGGGCGCGGCGCGACACGCCGGCGACATCATTCTTCTGCGCTAAATATTCCGTCTTGATCAGGGTCATATCGACGGCGCTGGGACATTCCTTCTTGCAGCCCTTGCAAGAGACGCAAAGATCCATCACTTCGGCCAGAGCCAGGCTGGTAAAGGGGCTGTCGCCCAACTCGCCGTTCAGCGCCGCCTTGAAGGCAGCGACGCGGGATTCGGTGGAATGTTTGGCGTCTTGGGTAATGCGGTAACTGGGGCACATCACGCCGCGGCCTTCGCGCTGGCACTGACGGTTGTGCATGCAGACGGCCACGGCCTTGGCATAATTGCCCCCGGTGATCGGAATGCCCGAATAGGCATCGCCGATTCCATAGGTGTCGTAAGCTGTCCAATCCAGATGCGTTTTCATGGCACGACATAACGCAATCATCGTGCCAGAATATAATATCGTTCAGTTTCAAATAGATGAACGATCGTTCGGATGTTGAAACCGTTAACATCCGACAGGCTTCGTCGCAAAAGCGACAAGATTATGTACGGAGAAAGCTAGTCCTTCAGGACCGTCGCGGGATCGACGGCCTTGGTTCCCTGGCGCAGCTCGAAATGCAGCTGCGGTTGGGTGACACCGCCGGAATCACCCGAGACGGCGATCTTCTGGCCACGCTTGACCATCTCGCCACGCTTGACCAAAAGCTGGTCATTATGGGCGTAAGCCGTCATCCAGCCGTCGGCATGTTTGACCAGCAACAGATTGCCGAAACCGCGCAACTCGTTGCCGGAATAGGCCACCACGCCATCCTCGGCGGCCACCACCGGCGTCCCCTTGGGCACGGCGATATTGATGCCGTCGTTATGCACACCCTTGCCCGCCGCGCCGAATTCCGAGATCACGTCGCCATGCACTGGCCAGACAAAGCCCTTGCCCGATTTAGGCGGCGGCGCCTGCACCGGAGCCTGCTGGGCCGGAGCGGGCGCAGGCGTCGCGGCGGCCTGCTGCTGCGGCGGCTGGGCGACTGGCGCAGGAGGGGGCGGCGGCGGCGGAGGAGGATTGGCGGCCTCGGCAGCCTTTTCGCGCTCGGCCAGGGTGGTATAGCCCCCCTTGCCTGCCGGAGCGGGTGCCGGAGTTGGCTGCTGAGCGGGTGTCGCAGGAGCCGGCAACAGTGCTGCCGTCACCGCGGCACGGCCCGCCGGTTCGGCAGGCGGCGGCGCAGTGGTCGAAGTCACCGGCAGCTTCAGGCGCTGCCCCACCTTGACCAGATTGGGATCGGTGATGTTGTTCATCCGCGCCAGGGTCGAATAAGGAACCCCGGTCTTGCGGGAAATGCCCAGCAGGCTGTCGCCCTTGACCACCACATATTCGCGGGTGGTGGTCAGCGACAGCACTTGGCCCACCGTCAGTTGATAGGGCGGCTGCAGATTGTTGGCGTCGATCAGGGCACGCACCGAGACGCCGAACTGCCGGGCGATGCCGTAAATCGTATCCCCGCGCTGCACGGTATAGCTGCCGGTAGCGGGCAAAGGCCGTTCGACATTGCCGCCCTGGCGGTATTCCGCGCCATTGTTGCCTTCAGGCGACAAAGCGCAGGCGCTGGCCAGCAGGCTGAGAGCCAGAACGGCGGCAAGGCGCGGCAGAACAGAGGGGTAAAAAGGCGGCAGGCGGTTCATGGGCGGAACAGTATCGGAAGCGACCGGCGCGGGCAATGGTGGAACGGCAGCAATTACGAGCTGGCTGAACGGCCTATTGGCGCTCTTGAAAAAGCAATGCTAGGGTCGCGGCATGACGCCCGTCCATATCGCTTTGGCGGTCCTGGTCACCTTGATCTGGGGCTGCAACTTCGTCGCCATCAAGCTGGGCTTGGGCGACATGCCGCCCCTGCTCTTCACTGCCTTGCGCTTCATCCTGGCCGCAGCGCCCTTCCTGCCGTTCTACCGTTCGCCGGGTGTCGGCCTGAAATGGGTGTTGGGCATCGGCCTGTTCCTGGGCGTCGGGCAGTTCGGCCTGTTGTTCACCGCCATCAATCTGGGCATGCCCGCCGGCCTCAGCTCGGCGGTGCTGCAGATGCAGGCCTTCTTTACCGTCGGCTTCGCCGCCCTGATGCTGCACGAGCGCCCCAAGCCCGGCCAGCTGCTGGGCATGGCGGTAGCCTTCGGCGGCGTGCTGGTGATTGCCGGCAGCATGGAAATCAATGCCGTCATCCCCTTCCTGATGGTGATCGGCGCTGCCGCCAGCTGGGCGATCTCGAATGTGTTGACCCGTCAGGCCAAGGCGTCCGACCCCATGCGGCTGATGGTCTGGGTCAGCCTGGTGCCGCCATTGCCGATGCTGGCGCTGTCCTGGCTGCTGGAAGGCCCCGACAAGATGGTTCATGCCGTCACCCATATGAGCTGGGTCGGTTTCGGTTCGCTGGCCTATATCGCTTTCGGCGCCACCATCGTCGGCTATGGGCTGTGGAGCATGCTGTTGAAGCGTTACCCCGCCGCCATGGTCGCTCCCTTCTCGCTGCTGGTGCCGCTGTTCGGCCTCAGCTCGGGGGCCATCGTGCTGGGAGAACGCCCCGGCCCGCAGAAGCTGGCCGGCGCCGCCCTGATCATTCTGGGCGTCGCCGTCAACTCCTGGATGGCCCGGCGCAAGACCGCCTGATCAGCCGCGCAAGGCGCATTCGGCGGCAATCGCCATCGAGACCTCGGCATCGGACATCTGGGCCGGGAACGGCGACAGACGCACGACGTTGCTGCTTTCGGCAATGGCGCGTTCGCGCTCATATTCGACCACCACGGCATCCGCCGCCGCATAGCCCTCGGCGATGGAATGGTCGAGGTTGGAGTGGCTCCAGTCGTAATTGATCTCGGCCGAGACCGCGATCTCGACGATCTTGCCCTTCCAGCCCAGTTCCTCGGCATGGCGGCGGAAGGCGGCCACATTGTTCTCGCTGACCGTCGAGGCGAACAGCATGATCAGGTTGTTCAGCGCGTCATAGAGATTCTCGGGCGAGCGGATCTGATGATGGTCCAGCACCCGGCTGACCCAGATTTCCTCCAGCTCGGGATGATCTTCGATCAGCCGGCGGAAATTGACGGTATCGACCGTCGCCCCTTCGCAATAGACGTCGTCGCCCCACTGCACCGGCTCTTCGATATAAGGCAGAGCCGAGCAGGCGCATAGAGTCTGGGCCGTCACCGGGCCATAGCCGGGCATCGGCCGGTTGGCGAACAGGTCCAGCCGCTGCTGGGTGATGTTGTAGGCGTTGTAATAAAGGAACGGCTTGCCGGGATCGTTCAGCCGCTCGAAATCCAGTGCCTTCAGGAACGAGCTGTCGGGATAGAAAATCCGCGCCAGCCCCTTGGACTCGTTCTTGTAGATCATGCTGGTCATGAAGCGGCTGGCGGGATTGACCGCCATCACCTGATTGAGCATCCAGCTGTTGACGTCGCCCCGGTTCCATTTGCCCGGATCGGTCAGCATGGACAGGGTGGTTTCCGCCGCCTCGACGATCTTGTCAGGCAGAATCAGGCCCTGATAGCTGGAGGGCGACATCATATAATTGACCGTCCGCTGCGCTTCCTCGATGAAATCGGGCGCGAACACCGACGGGATAGGGAATTTCTCGTAAGTGCGGTCATCGCGGAAAATCTTGCGGAAGAAACCTTCCGCCGCCTCCAGCCCACGGCCCTCCTCGGCTTGATTATAGGCGACACCCAGCCAGGCGCCGATGCAGGACAAAGCCCAGACGTCGAAATGAATCCCCGCTTCCTCAAGTCGCTTCAGCGTCCCAAGGGACAAACCGACCGCCGGCCCGCCGCCGGATATGGAAATAGCACGTTTCATGGGATTTCACCTCTTAAGTGCTGAAATATTACAGACACACTTTATAAGGGTATTGGCAAACATCGTCAATGATCATCCACAACTATATTGCGAATTATCTAGATATTACCAATTAACGATTAATTTAAATAAAGTTTTATGAGCTTTTTGCATAGTAGTCTCAAGGCATAAATATGCACTCAAAAGCTCATAAGACTCGTATTTACAAAAATACATGAAATCTCATCATGACGAATACAGACTTAATGTCATATAGACTCAGATAAAATCCGATCATCCCTATGGATAAGTCGTTTGCAGCCAAGGCCATAGCCCCCTTTGCGGCAAACAAAAAAGGAGGCAGCCCACAGGCTGCCTCCCCTTTTCACATCGCTTGGCATTTCCCGTCCTGACGCGGTCAGAGGGGGAAATGCAGATGGCCTTTCGACCGCGACTTTTTACTCGACGGCATGCAGAGCGCCGCGCGCCCCACCCTTGCCCGCCGCCGGCCTGGCAGCCGCATCCGGCTTGCCTTGCTCGGCTTCATACTTCTTCAGCACGGCGCTGGTAGCCTCGTAGCCATCCTTGATCGAACGATCGAGGTTGGAATAGGTCCAGTCGTAATTGATGTTATGGGCAACCGGAATCTCGACGATCTTGCCCTTCCAGCCGACTTCCTTGGCGTGGAACTTGAACAGCTTGACGTCGTCCTCGCTGGTGGTGGCAGCGAACAGCATCACCAGATTGTTGAGCGCGTCGTAAAGCGTGTCGGGGGCGCGCACCTGATCGTGATCGAGGATGCGGCTGACCCAGATTTCATCCAGATCGGGATGATCGCGCAGCATATCCTCGAAGTTGACCGTATCGATGGTGGCCCCTTCGCAATAGATATCGTCGCCCATACGGGTCGGCTCTTCGATATAGGGCAGCGCCGAGCAGGCACAGAGGGAATGCGGCGTGATCTTGCCATAGCCCTTGGCCGGCTTGTTGGCGAACAGCTCCAGGCGCTTCTTCGTCAGGTTATAGGCGTTGTGATAGATGAACGGCTTCGAGGCCTTATAGAGATTCTCGAAGTTCAGCTGCTTCAGCACCGGGCTTTCCGGATAGAAGATGCGCGACATGCCGTTGTTCTTGGTCAGATAGATCGAACTGGTCATCAGGCGGGCCATGGGATTGACCGCCAGAACCTGATTCAGCAGCCAGCTGTTGATCTCGGCCTGATTCCAGCGCTTGGGGTCGGTGAACAGGCCCCAGGTGATCTCCAGCGCCTCGGCGATTTTGTCGGGCAGCACCAGATCGGCATAAGTGTTGGGGTCCGCCATGAACTCCAGCATCTTTCGGGTTTCCGAGAAGAAGTCGGGCGCGAACACCGAGGCGATCGGGAACTTGGAATAGGTGCGGTCGTCTTTGAAGATTTGCCGGAAAAACTCCAGCGTCGTCTTCATTTCCTGGCCTTCCTCGGCCTGATTGTAGACGATGCCCAGCCAGGCGCCGATACAAGACAGCGCCCAGACATCGAACTTGATGCCGGCCTCGTCCAGACGCTGCAAGCTGCCGATGGACAAACCGACCGCCGGACCGCCGCCGGCAAGGGTAATCGCACGCTTCATCCGCTAACCCCTCTTGATGGAATTAAATCCGATAACACAATTTAAACCAGAATTTTTGCGCTGCGGAACATGATTTTTTCGCGACTAGCCGGAATGCCTGCCCCTGCCCTTCGCCCGGAAAGCTAAACAGGCCGTGAGAAATCCTACTTAATACGAAAGAACCCCCGCCTTTTAGAGTGAGAAATATGACAAAATACCCCCTGAGCGTGTTAGCCGGTTCCCATCAAGGGACGACTGGGCTATTTATCGCCAAGTAGTTCCCGGCAGGCCGCGCCGGTAACGGGGATGGGGACTGGCGGCCAAGGAATTGGAAGGAAGAAGCCATGAATTTCGCCGGGACCGTTGCCGGCCAAGGCCAGCAAAGCCACGTCGAAAAAATCGCCGAGGATGCAGACAAGCTCAGCATCAGCCTGTCGGAAGTGATCGATGTGGTCGATGACCTTTCGGGTCACGTGAAGCGCCAGGGCGAGGACTTCACCGAGCTGAAGCAATCCGCGGACACTGTCTCGAAGATGTCCGAGCATATCGCTCACAGCACCGACGACGCCTTGGAGGTGATCCGCGACGCTCGCGGCACGGTGGAAAGCTCGCAGGGCCAGATCCAGACCTCGCTGGGCGAAATCCGCAGCCTAGCGACCATGGTCACCAACATGGAAAAGCAGCTGTCCGGTCTGCGGGAAGCGCTGACCCAGGTGGGCAAGGTGGCCAAGGAGATCGGCGCCATCGCCGGTCAGACCAACATGCTGGCCCTGAACGCCACTATCGAAGCCGCCCGCGCCGGTGCTCTGGGCAAGGGTTTCGCCGTGGTCGCCTCGGAGGTCAAGGCCCTGTCGCGCAAGACCGCCGAAGCCACCTCGGGCATCGAGGGCACGCTGCGGGCGCTCAATGATCAGGCTCAGAAGCTGATCAATGAAAGCGCCGCCGGCAGCGCCAAGGCCGCCGCTGTGGCCGACAGCACCGATTCCATCGCCTCGGTGATGTCGACCATCCGCGAAGCCATGGACCGCATGGAAGCACAGTCGCGGGAAATCAACACCGACGCCGCCACCATCAGCGACGGCATCAACAATATCGACGCCCGTCTGGCCTCGATGACCGCCGGCGTCTATCAGACCTCGACCCGCCTGGAGAGTGCGCAGGAGCGCATTCAGGTGGTCCGCAAGCTGGGCGAAAGCCTGCTGGGCACCACCGCCGAGATGGGGCTGGAGAACAGCAACACCCCCTATATCCTGGCGGCTCAGGAAGTCAGCGCCAAGGTCATCGACGCCTTCGAGCGCGGGCTGGAAACCGGCCAGATCACCGAGCGCGACCTGTTCGACGAGAACTACAGCCAGGTACCCGGCTCGAACCCACCGCAATATCTGACCCGATTCACCGAATTCTGCGACCGCGTGCTGCCGCCGATTCAGGACCCGGTGGCGGCGCGGCTAAACGCCATGGCGGTTTGCTCGGTTGATCGGAATGGCTATATGGTCAGCCACCAGCCGCAATATTCCAAGCCGCAGGGCCCCGATCCGGTGTGGAATGCCGCCAATTGCCGCAACCGCATCAAGTTCAACGACTATACCGCCCTGGCGGCGGCGCATAATCGCAAGCCAATCCTACTGCAGACCTTCAATCGCAAGATGGGCGACCGCACCCTGACGGTGAAGGACGCCAGCGTGCCGATCATCGTCAAGGGCCGCCATTGGGGTGCCCTGCGCGTGGTGTTCAGCACCTAGGGATGTCGCTACTACCAAATAAAAAGGCGGGGAATTCCCCGCCTTTTTTTTATTTTTCCAGCTCGACCAGCCGGCCTTCGCGCAGGGTGATCATACGATCCATCCGTCGGGCCAGTTCCGGGTTATGGGTGGCGATCATCGCCGCCAGTCCCTGGCCGCGCACCAGCTCCAGCAATTGGGCGAACACCCCCTCCGAGGTATGGGGGTCCAGATTGCCGGTTGGCTCGTCGGCCAGCAGCAGGCTGGGGGCATTGGCCAAGGCGCGGGCGATGGCCACGCGCTGCTGTTCGCCACCCGACAACTGGCCGGGACGATGTTCGGCGCGCGGAGCCAGCCCCATGCGGCCCAGCAGGTCGAGGGCGCGCGGCTTGGCGTCGGATTTCTTCACGCCGGCAATCATCTGCGGCAGCACCACATTCTCGATGGCCGAAAATTCCGGCAGCAGATGGTGGTACTGATAGACGAAACCCAGCTTGAGCCGGCGCATGCGGGTGCGCTTGTCGTCATTCAGCGCACCGCAGCTTTCGCCGTCGATCAGCACATCGCCGCCGTCGGGACGCTCCAGCAAGCCGGCAATCTGCAACAGGGTCGACTTGCCGGCGCCCGAGGGGCCGACCAGGGCGACGATCTCGCCTTTGCGCACCTCCAGCGAGGCGCCATCCAGCACGGTCAGCTCGTCCTTGCCCTGATGGAAACGCCGGACCACATTGTCCAGCTTCAGCGCCACCTCACTCATAACGCAGAGCCTCCACCGGGTCGAGGCGGGCAGCCCGCCAGCTGGGATAGATGGTGGCGGCGAAGGACAGCCCCAGCGACAGCGCCACTACGGTGACCACCTCGCCGACATTCACTTCCGCCGGCAGCTTCGAGAGGAAATAGATTTCCGCCGAGAACAGATCCTGGCCGGTGAAATGCTGCAAGAACTGGCGGATGCTTTCGATGTTCAGCGCGAAGGCCAGACCCAGCCCGACGCCCAGCGCCGTGCCGATCACCCCGACACTGGCCCCCGACAGGAAGAAGATGCGCATGATCATGCCACGCGTCGCCCCCATGGTGCGCAGGATGGCGATGTCCCTGCCCTTGTCCTTCACCAGCATGATCAGGCTGGAGATGATGTTGAAGGCGGCCACCAGAATGATCAGGGTCAGGATCAGGAACATCACATTGCGTTCCACCTGGACCGCCCCGAAGAAGCTGGCATTGGCCCGCTGCCAGTCATAAACGCGGGCATGGCCCTTGGTGACATAGAAAATCTGGTCGGTGACGTAGGGCGCCTTGTCCGGGTTATCCAGCATCATCTGCAGATCGGTGACCTGATTGGGCAGCATGAAATAGACCTGCGCCGCCTCCAGCGGCATGAAGACGAAGGTCGAATCATATTCATACATGCCGACATTGAAGGTGCCGACGATATGGTAAGAGCGCAATCGCGGCACGGTGCCGAAGGCAGTGACATTGCCCTTGGGCGAGATCAGGGTGATCGAGTCTCCGACCCCCAGCCCCAGCTTCTCGGCCAGCCGGTCGCCGATGATCACCGCGTCGTCGCCCTGGAAATTGGCGACGGAGCCAGTGCGGATGCCGTCCATGATCTTCTGGCGCGACATCAGGTCTTCGCGGCGGATGCCGCGCACCATGGCCCCCGAAGCACCGTTGCCGGCGCCGGTGACCATCACCTGACCCTCGATGGTGGGATAGACGGCGGTGACGTTCGCCAGGCCCTTCAGCTTAACCGCCAGACCGTCGAAATCCTTCATGCCGCCGCCCGTCTCGGCATAGACGCTGACATGACCGTTCAGACCCAGGATGCGGCCGAGCAGTTCCGAGCGGAAACCGTTCATCACCGACATAACGATGATCAGCGTCGCCACGCCCAGCGCGATGCCCAAAAGCGAGAACCAGGCGATGATGGAGATGAAACCCTCGCGCCGCCTTGCCCGCAGATAACGGGCCGCCACCATGCGCTCGAATGCATTGAAGATCATGGGTCTGTCGTTCCTGCCCTTTAAAACATCGTCACCCCCGGACTTGATCCGGGGGTCCACGCCGCCAACCCGCATTCGTGGATGGCCGGGTCAAGCCCGGCCATGACGATAAGACTAAACCGAGAACCGCTTCAGCGCTTCGTCCAGAGCCACTTCCTGGCGTTCGCCGGTGGCGCGGTTCTTGACCTCGACCAGACCGTTCGCCAGACCCTTCGGGCCGACGATCACCTGCCAAGGCACGCCGATCAGGTCCATGTTGGCGAACTTGGCGCCGGCCCGCTCGTCGCGGTCGTCATACAGGGCTTCGTCGCCAAAGGCCTTGTAGAGCTTCTCGCAGGTCTCGTCGCAGGCGGCGTCGCCCTTCTTCAGATTGATCACGCCGACCTTGAAGGGAGCCACGCTGTCCGGCCAGATGATGCCGTTATCGTCATGGCTGGCTTCGATGATGGCGCCCACCAGACGGGACACGCCGATGCCGTAGCTGCCCATCTCGACGGTCACGCTCTCGCCGCCCGGACCGGCCACCACGGCGCCCATGGCCTTCGAGTATTTGGTGCCGAAATAGAAGATATGGCCGACCTCGATACCGCGGGCCGAGACCAGCTTGTCGCCCAGCTCCGCTTCGATGGCCGGGTCCTGCTTTTCCTCGGTAACGGCATATTTTCCGGTCAGCTCGTCCACCAGCGGCTGAAGATCGCCGTCGTAATCGACATCGCGGTCCTTCCAGTCCATCTCGATGAAATCGCGATGCACGAACACGCCCGATTCGCCGGTTTCGGCCAGGATATGGAACTCATGCGACAGATCGCCGCCGATCGGGCCGGTGTCGGCCTTCATCGGGATCGCCTTCAGGCCCAGACGGGCGAAGGTGCGCATATAAGCGATGAACATGCGGTTATAGGACCGGCGGGCGGCGGCGGCATCGATGTCGAAGCTGTAGGCGTCCTTCATCAGGAACTCGCGGCCACGCATGACGCCGAAGCGCGGACGCACCTCGTCGCGGAACTTCCACTGAATGTGATAGAGGCTCTTCGGCAGTTCCTTATAGCTCTTCACATTGTCGCGGAAGACGGCGGTGATCAGCTCTTCGTTGGTGGGGCCGAACAGCATCTCGCGGTCATGGCGGTCGGTGATGCGCAGCATCTCCTTGCCGTAATCGTCATAGCGGCCCGATTCCTTCCACAGCTCGGCGGACTGGATGGTCGGCATCAAGAGTTCCTGAGCGCCGGCGCGGTTCTGTTCTTCGCGCACGATCTGCTCGATCTTCTTCAGCACCTTGAAGCCCAGCGGCAGCCAGGTATAGATGCCGGCGGCGGACTGGCGGATCATGCCGGCGCGCAGCATCAGACGGTGCGAGACGATCTGAGCCTCGGAGGGGTTTTCCTTCAGGGTGGGCAGGAAGTAGGAGGAGAGACGCATTCTGAATCCTCGGGCCAAAAAACTGGCCGAGACTTTAGGCAATGCGGCAGGCTAAGTCACCACTAATTCCCACATATCGGTGATCGCAAGCGATCACCTCTGCCCCTCAATCGCCGGGCGTCGCCTCCGGCGACTTGGCTTTCCTCCGCTTCCCTCCTCCGCTATCGCTACGTCGTCGCTACGGGGCGCTCAATGCGCCAGCCACATCCTGACGATCTGCGTTCGTCAAGATGCGGTGACTTACTTAACTGATTTCCCTCGGCAGGCTTCCTCGACGATACGGTCCTGCTCCGAGGTCAGTGGCTGGCCGTTGATCATGGTCCGTCCGCTGGCCAGATCGACCGAGACATGCGCCACGGGTACGCTGGTATTGTCGAATCGATGCTGGGTCGAAGTCGTGCCGGTGCTGTTCGCCGCCGCCGTGGCTCCGGCGGCATAATTCATCGGATTGATCTGCAGATTGAACTCGATCTTATCCGGCACCAGTCCGGGGATCTGATTGCCCGGCAAATCGGCGGGCGCGACATATTTGCCATGCACATCCTGGCCCGGCTGATAGGCCACGTCGGCCGAGGCCGAATGGGTCGACAGCAATCGGGCGCAGTCGCTCTTGGTGACATAGACCGGCTGGTTGGTCACCGTCACCTGATCAGCGAACGTCATTCCGCCACTGACCGCGACCAGCCCCCACAGAACGGCAATGCGCATCGGCTGCATGACCATGACCTTCGCACCAAAGGAGTGAAATCTTATCTCAAGAGTGCCCCTTCCCTTGAGCTTTCGCAAGGGAAGGCAGCGATTCCAATGCATTCGACTAAAGTCGCACACACTCCGGCGTGCGAGAAACTTTTGCAAAAATCTTTGGTGACATGCGTTAGGAAATTTCGTAGATTGTGGCTCGAAGAAAGGGGCCAAGCTCAAAAAGACGCTGGCCTGAGTTTAGGGAGGAGCCAGGAGGACAGCCGGGACTAACCCAGCGTCCGACCCAGCTCGAAGGAAAAAACTAAAGGGCAGAGCCGCCGGTTCTGCCCTTTAGTTTTTTGGCCTGCTCCCTACCTCGCTTGCGCGTTCAAGCGATCGATTTCGGCCTGAGCCGGACAGTCGGGACGATGAGCGCCGGGCAGCCGGCCGATGCTCATCAGAAATTCGCCGACGATCTCGCCACCCATGAATTTGAAGCTCTTGCGGAACAGCTTGACCCAGTCTTCCTTGCTGACGGCTGTCTGCTTGTCCATCCAGGCGGCGAAGGAGCCATGGGCGGCGATGATGACTTCCAGCCGCCGGGCATTCTCGATGATGGCGGCCACCTTCAGCCGGTTACGGATGATGCCGGGATTGACCAGCAGATGCGCCACCTCCTCCTCGCCATAGGCCGCCACCTTGGCGATGGAAAACTGATCGAAGGCCAGACGCATGGCGTCGCGTTTCTTCAGCACCGTCAGCCAGGACAGACCGGCCTGCATGATCTCCAGCGACATGCGCTCGAACAGGCCGTCATCATCGCGTAAGGAGAAGCCGTATTCCTGGTCGTGATACGGGCCGTGAAAGGGATGGCCGGGGGCGATGTCGCAATACCAACTCATGGATCATTCCTTGACGTGAATTGCCCCCACGAAAGCGCTGATCTGCCGGTCGTCCAAAGGAGCTTGAGAGAATTTATCGCAATAAAGCCCAACCATGTAAGAGCCATAACCGCCCAGCTTGATCGAAATGATGTCGTAGAAACCGACACAGGACCAGCCCTTCACCCTCACGCGGCGATAGGTGAGATCACCCGCGACCACAGGATCTGACAGTTCGCTGATGCCCTGTCCCAGAAAGGCTGCGATGGCTTGCGATCGCTCTTCCAACGAGGCTGCCAAGAAATAGTTCCGACCAACCGGTGCCGTCCGCAACTGGATCACATAGATCAGCCCGGAGTTATCCTTGGAAATCAGATAGCTGGGAAAATTGCCGCGAAAGCCTCCGCTCACGGTGGCGATGCTTAACCCGGTTTTGCATCGTTCGCCCTGCTGTATCCAAATATGCTCCGAACAGTCTGTATGAGCGGCTTCGACCTTTTTCCCCTCAAGCCGCAATCCCCAGTCGGGCGCGATTTGACCGTCCTGATCATAGATAAAGCAGTCCTGACCAGGCTTGGCATTCATCTGGCAATTCGCCAAAGCATCGGCCCGCGCCTGCTCGACCGTTTCGCGCTGCCAAGCGCCGCCCCATCCGCCATTTCCCGAAAGCGCCAATGCCCGATGGCCGTCGGTCGATAGATATTTCTGAAGGCTTTTGTCTTTGAAATCAGATGGCTCGGTCGGGATCGCGTCGTAATTGGTGGGACCGGAGGAGACGAACGACGTCTGCTCCAGCTTCACTTCACCTTGAAAATCGTCATCGATGGCGACGACGGCGCAATCACTATCGGCCAGCAGCCGGCAACGCTCCAATGCCAGACGGCGGACGCTGACCGGGTCTTCCGTCCCGCTCTTATTGCTGAAATAGGCATAGTGGCCATTGCGGCTTGCCGCCAACAATTTCGGCTTCGGCTGATCGGCATAGGTTTTTAAGATGTCTTCGCGTTTTTCGTCGGGCAACAGAGACAGAGCATTCGGCTCCCCTGCCCTGACCATTCCAGCAAAGGCCAGAGCCATCGCCAGCGACAAGAGCGACTGCTTGATCAATGTCCATTCCCCCCAAAGACGCACCACAGTCTATCGGGGAAATATGAAAACAAAAAAAGCCCCCAGATAGATTCCGGGGGCTTTCTTACGGAATGGTAAGCCTGGTCTGACCCTAGGCCTGCTCCAGCTCCACCAGGGTGCCGATGAAGTCCTTGGGATGCAGGAACAGCACCGGCTTGCCGTGCGCGCCGATCTTCGGCTCGCCATCGCCCAGCACGCGGGCGCCGGTGGCCTTCAGCTTGTCGCGGGCGGCGATGATGTCGGGCACTTCGTAGCAGACATGATGGATGCCGCCCGAGGGGTTCTTGTCGAGGAAGCCCCGAATGGTCGACTTCTCGCCCAGCGGATGCAACAGCTCGACCTTGGTATTCTCCAGCTCGACGAACACCACGGTGACGCCATGGGCCGGCTGCGGCAGCGGGGCCGAGACCTTGGCGCCCAGCGTGTCGCGATAGGTAGCAGTGGCGGCCTCCAAATCGGGGACGGCGATGGCTACATGGTTCAGCTTGCCGATCATTGGGTAAAGCTCCTTTCTTGGTTTATGACCGGCGGGTCTCTTCCGAGCCCCGCCTCATTGTCCCTCGCCGGGCGGTCGCATCCGCGCTCTTGGCCGCGCCCGCAATGGGCGCTGGAAAAAAGTGGAGTACCCATCCCTGGGAATGGGCCGTTTGCCTTACTTTAACCTGACCAGATGCACTTCGGTCAGCGGCTTTTTGCCATGGCTGCCCTTCAGATGACGCCGCACGGCCAGACGGGCAGTTTCCTTGACCAGCTCGTCATTGCCCTTGGCCGAATGACCGATCTCCAGCAGAGCCGTGCGCACCGCCTCGACCACTGCGTCATGTTCCTCGGCCTCATGCTCGGCATCCAGCAGACCCAAAGCCGTCACCTGCGGATCGCCCAGCAGACGCCCGGTGCGGTCCAGCACGATGGTCACCACCGCCGAGCCGTTATGCACCATGCGGTGACGGCTGCGCATGATCTCGCTATCCATCCGCACCAGCCGGTTGCCGTCCAGCGCCAGCCGCCCGGTGGCGACATGATCAACCACCTCGGGCTCGCCGGGGGCCAGCTTGACCATGTCGCCGTTCTCGATCACCAGCGTCTGTTGCACATCGCAGGTCCGCGCCAAGGCGGCATGCTCCAGCTGATGGCGGTTCTCGCCATGCACCGGCACCGCGATCTTGGGGCGCAGCAGCCCATACATCCTGGTCATTTCCTCGCGGCCCGGATGGCCCGAGACATGGACGAAGTGATCCTTTTCCGTCACCAGCTCGACGCCTTGGCGCGACAGGGCGTTCTGCAGCTTGTAGATGGCCTTTTCGTTGCCGGGAATGATGCGCGACGAGAAGATCACCACATCCCCCCGCCCCAGCGTCACATGCGGATGCTGGTCGGCGGCGATGCGGGCCAAGGCGGCGCGGGGTTCGCCCTGGCTGCCGGTGCAGATGTAGCAGACCTTGTCTTCCGGCAGATAGCCGGCGTCATGCTCGTTCAGGAAGGGCGGGATGCCCTTGAGGTAACCGCATTTGCGGGCCGCTTCCTCGATCCGCCAGAGCGAGCGCCCCACCAAAGCGACATCGCGGCCATTGGCCGCCGCCGCCACGGCGATGCTTTCCACACGGGCCAGATTGGTGGCGAAGCAGGCCACCGCCAGCTTGCCGGAATATTGCCCGAAGAGCTTGGTCAGGCTTTGCCGCACCTTGGCTTCCGAACCCGAGGTGCCGGGGGTGAAGACATTGGTGGAATCGCCCACCAGCGCCAGCACGCCCTCGTCGCCGATGCGCTGCATCTTGTCATAGTCGGCCACATCGCCGATCAGCGGCGTGGGGTCGAACTTCCAGTCGCCGGTATGCACCACGGTGCCCAGAGGCGTACGGATAGCCAAGCTGTTGGGCTCGGGGATTGAGTGGGTTTGCCCAATCATTTCAACGTCGAACGGTCCGATCTTAAAGCGGCCACCCAACGGAATCTCATGCACATCCACCTGCCCGACCAGCCCAGCTTCATGCAGCTTGCCGCGCAGCAGGGTGGCGGTGAAGGGCGTGGCATAGACGGGGCAGCGCAGACGGCTCCAAAGCCAATGCACCGCGCCCAGATGGTCCTCATGGGCATGGGTCAGGACGATGCCCAGCAAATCCTTGCGCCGTTCGGCGATGAAGGTCGGATCGGCCATCATCACTTCGACGCCCGGCGTGCTGTCGTCGCCGAACGACACGCCGCAATCCACCATCAGCCATTTGCCGGAGATGCCATAGAGATTGAGGTTCATACCAATCTCGCCGGAACCGCCCAGCGGAAGAAAAATCAGTTCGTCAGAGTGAGTTAAGCTCATATTTTCGCGTTCAGCCGATGGATTTCCAAAAGTCCCCGCAAGGTCAGGTCGGGGTCGAGATGCTGGATGACGTCGATCGTCTCCATGAACAGCGGCGCCAGACCGCCGGTGGCCAGCACCGTCATGGGCTTGCCGAATTCTTTCTTGATGCGCCCGACCAAGCCTTCGATCAGGCCGCAATAGCCCCAGAAGATGCCGGAACGCATGGCCGGCACCGTCGCCCGCCCGATCACCGATTTGGGCCGCCCAATCGCCACGCGGGGCAGCTTGGCCGCCGCCATATGCAAAGCCTCGAGCGACAGATTGATGCCGGGCGCGATGGCGCCGCCGCGATAGGTGCCGTCACCATCTACCACATCGAAGGTGGTGGCGGTGCCGAAATCGATGACGATCAGCGGCCCCTGATAATATTTATGGGCCGCCACCGCATTCACAAGACGGTCGGCGCCGACTTCCTCGGGCCGGTCGAGGTCGATTGCGATGCCCAGCTTGACGCCTTCATCGCCCACCACCAGGGCCTCGCAATTGAAATAGCGGCGACAGAGGGTTTTCAGGCTGAACACCACCGCCGGCACCACCGAGGCGATGATGCAGGCGCTGACCACCTCGCGGCCCAGCCCTTCCATGGCCATCAGCTGCGTCAGCCAGACGCCGAACTCGTCGGCGGTGCGGTTGGTGTCGGTCGAAGACCGCCATTCGCCAAGGACTTTCTCGCCGTCGAACAGAGCGAAGACGATGTTGGTGTTACCGGAATCAATAGCCAGAAGCATCCGAGCCCCCTCTTCGCTTCATCGCGGGAAAAAGACGTCGCCGGCCAGGATCGGCCGGACGGATCCGTCTTCGGTTTCAAGCAACAGCGCTCCGCCGGCATCCAGGCCGGAAAACCGCCCCTGCAACTCACTATGATCGGCCAGACGCACGGTCACGGCCTCTCCCACACCCTGCGCATGATCGAGCCAGGCCTGGCGGATGGGCGCGAAACCTTGCGTCATCCAGATGCCATGCCACTTTGACAAAGCCTCGCAGAAGGCTGATAAAACATCGAAATCTTCCGCCCCGCTGCCCAATTGGCGCAGGCAGGCGGCGGGATAAAGCGCCGGATCAGGCGCTTCCACCACATTCACCCCGACGCCCAGGATGACATGGGGGGCCGCCGATTCCAGCAGCATGCCGGCGATCTTGCGGCCCTGGACCAGCAGGTCGTTCGGCCATTTGCAGCGGAACGGCAATTGCGGCAGCAGGCTGTGCAGCCCCTGGCGCAAGGCCGCGGCGGCGACGAAGGCCAGTTGCGGCGCTTCCTCGGGCGAACGCGCCGTCAGCAGAATGGAACAATGCAAATTGCCGCGCGGGGAAATCCAGGTGCGGCCCCGCCGCCCCCGGCCCGCCGTCTGCTCCTTGGCCCAAACCACTAGGCCCGGTGCATCCCCAGAGTCAAACCGCCGCCTCACCTCGTCGTTGGAACTGTCGATACAGTCACAAGCGACGAGCTGAAAGGGCGGCGGCAGAGCCTTCATTTTATCTTCAGCCGAAGACGAGGGTTATGGCGGGGACCGCCATCAACCCCCGAACAGAGCGGCGGCGGCGGCCCCGGCGCTGGAGACCAGCGGCATGGGGACGAAGGTGAAGACCAGGATCAACAGGGCGTTGACTGCCATGATGAAGCCCAGACCGCCACCGACACCGCGATCCAGCACTTCGACGGGCTCGTCGAAATACATGATCTTGATGATGCGCAGGTAGTAGAAGGCACCCACCACGCTGGTCAGCACGCCGATGATGGCCAGGGTCAGCAGGCCCTTGTCCATGGCGGCCATGAACACATAGAACTTGCCCCAGAAGCCGGCCATCGGCGGCACGCCGGCCATCGAGAACATGAAGATCGCGGTCCACAGGGCCATCGCCGGGTGGGTCTTGGACAGACCGGCCAGATCGTCGATGTTTTCCATCAGACGCCCCTTCTGACGCATGGACAGGATCACCGCGAAGGTGCCCACATTCATGAACAGATAGATGGCCAGATAGATCAGCAGGCCGCGGATACCCACCTGATCGCCGGTGGCCAGACCCATCAGGGCATAGCCGACATGGCCGATCGAGCTGTAGGCCATCAGACGCTTGATATTGCGCTGATTGATGGCGGCGAAGGCACCCAGGATCATCGAGGCGGCCGAGACCAGCACCACCACCTGCTGCCACTGATGGGCCAGCTCGCCGAACGGGCCGATCATCAGACGGATCAGCAGCGAGAAGGCGGCCACCTTGGGAGCCACGGCGAACAGAGCGGTCACCGGAGTCGGCGCGCCCTCATAGACGTCGGGGGTCCACATATGGAACGGCACCGCCGAAATCTTGAAGGACAGAGCCGCCAGGATGAACACCACGCCGACGATCACGCCGGTGGGAGCGCCATGCTCCAGCGCATGGGCCAGACCGACGAAGCCGGTGGTGCCGGCAAAGCCATAGACCAGCGAGATGCCGTAGAGCAGCAGGCCCGAGGCCAGCGAACCCAGCACGAAATACTTCAGGCCGGCTTCGGTCGCCTTGGCGTTGTCACGCTGGAACGAGGCCAGGACATAGAGCGCCAGGCTCTGCAGTTCCAGACCCAGATACAGCGAGATCAGGTTGTTGGCCGAGATCATCATCAGCATGCCCAGGGTGGCGAACAGCACCATCACCGGGAATTCGAAGCGCTCGACCTGCTCCTTGCGCAGCCAGTTGACCGACATGCAGAGCGACAGGGCCGAGGCCAGCAGCACCAGCATCTTGGTGAACACCGCGAAGGCATCGACCACGAACAGGCCGTTGAAGGCCTCGGCGCGGCTCGCACCTGCGGCGGGCTCCAGGAAGAAAGCCACCGCCATCACGAACACCGCCAGGGCGGAAACACCCGCCGTGAGGTCACGCTTGGCGAACACGCCCAGAAGCAGAAGCAACAGGGCGGACGCGGCCATAATCAATTCCGGCAGAGCCGGCAGGAAGTTCGGCAATTCCGACACGTCTATCCCCTCCCCTCTCAGCGCACCGCGACCGACACCGCGTCGGCGGCGGACAGCGCGAGCTGGTAGTCGTTGATCAGCTTGGACACGGATGCATGGATCGGCTCAAGGAAGGTGGAGGGGTAAACGCCCATCCACAGAACCATGACGATCAGCGGCACGAACACGATCACCTCACGCGGCGACAGGTCCAGCAGTTCCTTCAGGTCGTCCTTGGTCAGCTTGCCAAAGGCGATCCGGCGATACAGATACAGCATATAGGCGGCACCCAGGATCAGGCCGGTGGCGGCGAACAGGGCAACCCAACTGTTGGCTTCGAAAGCGCCCATCAGCACCAGGAACTCGCCGACGAAGCCCGACGTGCCCGGCAGGCCGACGGAAGCCATGGTGAAGACCATGAACACCAGGGCATAGGCCGGCATGTTCTTGGCCAGACCGCCGTAACGGGCGATCTCGCGAGTGTGCAGACGGTCATAGACCACGCCGACGCACAGGAACAGCGCGCCCGAGACTATGCCGTGCGACAGCATCTGATAGATCGAGCCCTCGATGCCATGCACGTTCACCGCGAAGATACCGATGGTCACGAAGCCCATATGGGCCACCGACGAATAGGCGATCAGCTTCTTCATATCCTTCTGCACCAACGCCACCAGCGAGGTGTAGATCACCGCGACGATCGACAGGGTGAAGATCACCGGCGCCAGATCATGAGAGGCCAGCGGGAACATCGGCAAGCTGAAGCGCAGGAAGCCGTACCCGCCCATCTTCAGCAGCACGCCGGCCAGGATCACCGATCCGGCGGTGGGCGCCTCGACATGGGCATCCGGCAGCCAGGTATGCACCGGCCACATCGGCACCTTCACGGCGAAGGAGGCGAAGAAAGCCAGCCACAGCCAGGTCTGCACCGCATGCGGGAAGCCATGGCTCATCAGCACCTGAATGTCAGTGGTATGGGCGTCATAATACATGGCCAGAATGGCCAGCAGCATCAGCACAGACCCCAACAGGGTGTAGAGGAAGAACTTGAAGGCGGCAAACGCGGCGCGGACCGCCCCAGACACCGATGATGATGAACATCGGGATCAGCACGGCTTCGAAGAACATGTAGAACAGCACCAGATCCAAGGCGCAGAACATGCCCACCATCATGGTCTCCAGGACCAGGAAAGCGATCATGTACTCCTTGACGCGCTTCTGCACCGCTTCCCAGGCCGACAGAATGCAGATCGGCGTCAGGAAGGTGGAAAGCAGCACGAAGAAGATCGAGATGCCGTCGACACCCATCTTGTAATTGATGTCGAAACCGGGCAGCCAGCGGGCCTGATCGACCAACTGGAAGTCGGCACTGGTCGGCTCGAAGCCGGCCCAGGCCAGCAAGGAGACCAGGAAGGTCGCCAGGCTGGTAAGCAAGGCCACGTTCCGTGAGTTACGGGCAACCACCGCGTCTTCGCCGCGGATGGTCAGGATGAACGCCGCTCCCAAAAGGGGCAGGAACGTCGTGATGGAGAGCAGAGGCCAGTCAGTCATCGCGCGTCAGCCCACTTTCACAATGTACCAGGTTACGAACGCCGCCACGCCGATCAGCATGGCGAAGGCGTAGTGATAAAGGTAGCCGCTCTGCAGCGCCGAGAACCGGCGGGCAATGTCGCGGGTAGCCGCGGCGACACCGTCGGGACCGACGCCGTCGATCAGCTGACCGTCACCGCCCTTCCACAGCCCCTCGCCCAGCCAGAAAGCCGGCTTGACGAACAGGAAGTCGTACAGCTCGTCGAAGTACCACTTGTTCAGCAGGAACTTGTAGACAGGCTGGAAGACGCTCGCCAACAGCTTCGGAAGGCTGGGGACGAACATGTAGAAGATGTAGGACAGAGCAATGCCCGACACTGCGGCGATCGCCGGCAGATTGCTAATCAACGCAGAGACATGTTCCCTGTTCTCCAAGGCCTGGTGGTCTTCCAGCAGGAAGATCGCCTTGCCCCAGAACTGCAGATGGTCCTCGCCCACAAAGTACGGGTTGCCGACGATACCGGCGAACAGCGCGCCGCCAGCCAGCACCAGCAAGGGGACAATCATCACCGCCGGGCTTTCATGCACATGCGCCATCACATGCTCATCGGCGCGCGGCTTGCCATGGAAGGTCAGGATCAAGAGACGCCAGGAGTAGAACGCCGTCAGGAAGGCGGCGCCGACGCCCATGACATAGGCGGCATGACCGACGAAGGTGCCCGAGGCCCAAGCCGATTCCAGGATGGCGTCCTTGGAATAATGACCGGCGAAGGGAATGATGCCGGCCAGCGCCAGGCTGCCGATATACATCAGGGCGGTGGTCACCGGGATCTGCTTCCAGATGCCGCCCATGCGGCGGATATCCTGCTCGTCCGACATGGCATGGATCACCGAGCCGGCACCCAAGAACAGCAGCGCCTTGAAGAAGGCGTGGGTGAACAGGTGGAAGATGCCCGCCTGATAGGCCGAGACGCCGATGGCGAAGAACATGTAACCCAGCTGCGAGCAGGTCGAGTAAGCGATGATGCGCTTGATGTCGTTCTGCACACAGCCCACCGTGGCGGCGAACAGCGCGGTGCAGGCGCCGACCACCGTCACCACCGTCAGGGCGGTGTCCGAGTACTCGAACAGCGGCGACATGCGGGCGACCATGAACACGCCGGCCGTCACCATGGTGGCGGCATGGATCAGGGCCGAGACCGGGGTCGGGCCCTCCATGGCGTCGGGCAGCCAGGTATGCAGGCCCAGCTGGGCCGACTTGCCCATGGCGCCGACGAACAGCAGCAGGCAGCAGGCGGTGATCGCATGCACATCCATGCCGAAGATATGGAAGGTGGCGTCCGCCTTGCCCGCCGCCGCCGCGAAGATGGCGTCGAAGCCCAGCGAACCGGTCAGCACGAAGGTGCCGAAGATGCCCAGCGCGAAGCCGAAGTCGCCGACACGGTTGACCACGAAGGCCTTGATCGCCGCCGCCGAGGCCGAGGGCTTCTCGTACCAGAAGCCGATCAGCAGGTAAGAGGCCAGACCCACGCCTTCCCAGCCGAAGAACAGCTGCACCACGTTGTCGGCGGTGATCAGCATCAGCATGGCGAAGGTGAACAGCGACAGATAGCTCTGGAAGCGCGGCACGCTGGGATCGTGATGCATGTACCCGATCGAGTAGACATGCACCATGAACGACACCCAGTTGACCACGATCAGCATGACCGCCGTCAGGGTATCGAAGCGGAACGCCCAGGAGACGTCGGCGCCGCCCGAGGAAATGAAGGTGAACAGCTGCACCGTCTGCGGATGCGAGTTCAGCACCACATCATTGAAGATCACCACCGACAGCAGGGCCGAAAGGCCGACGCCGGCGCAGGTGACAATCTGCGAGGCCCGGTCGCCGATCTTGCGGCCGAAAAAGCCGGCAATGATGGCGCCCAAGAGCGGGAGGAAGACTACGGAAGCGTACATGTCCCGCCTACCCCTTCATCTGGTTGATGTCTTCGACGGCGATGGTCCCGCGATTGCGGAAGAACACCACCACGATGGCCAGGCCGATGGCCGCCTCGGCGGCGGCGACGGTCAGGATGAACATAGTGAACACCTGCCCCATCAGATCCCCCAGCGCGTGGGAGAAGGCCACGAAGTTCAGATTGACCGCCAGCAGCATAAGCTCGATCGACATCATGATGGTGATGACGTTACGGCGGTTCAGGAAGATTCCGGCCACGCCCAGCGTGAACAGAATAGCCGCTACCGTCAGATAGTGGCCAAGACCGATAGCCAACATCAGATGCCTCCCCCGCTGGCGACCTTGCGGATTTCCACCGAGCTGGCCTTGTTGCGGCTGTTCTGGTCGTAAATCTTCTGCTTACGGACACCCGGACGGCTGCGCAGGGTGAGCATGATGGCGCCCATCATGGCCACCAGCAGGATCAGACCGGCCGCCTGGAACAGATAGATGTAGTCGGTATAGATCAGACGGCCCAGGGCGTCGGTGTTGGTCACCGCGTCGGGGGTCGGGATCGGCGCCGCCACCGACAGCGGAGCGCCGTCGGCGAACTGCCAGCTGCCGAACACCAGCGCCAGCTCGACCAGCAGGATCAGGCCGATCAGGCCGCCGGTCGGCAGGTACTGCAGGAAGCCTTCGCGCAGCTTCAGATAGTTGATGTCCAGCAGCATGACGACGAACAGGAACAGCACCGCCACCGCGCCGACATAAACCACCACCAGCACCATTGCCAGGAATTCCGCGCCATTCAGCAGGAACAGCCCGGCGGCGTTGAAGAAGGCGAGGATGAGGAACAGCACCGCATGCACAGGGTTGCGGGCCGAAATCACCATCACGCCGCTCGCCACCGTGACAGTGGCGAAGAGATAGAAGACGAGAGCCTGGATCATTGGGCCCCCCATTTACGGACGGTCGTCATAGGTCTTCCCCTCAACGATACGGCGCGTCGGCAGCGATACGGGCGGCCAGTTCAGGCTCCCAACGCTCACCATTGGCCAGCAGCTTGGCTTTGTCATACATCAGTTCGGCGCGGGTTTCGGTGGCGTACTCGTAGTTCGCCCCCTCGACGATGGCGTCCACCGGGCAGGATTCCTGGCAGAAACCGCAATAGATGCATTTGGTCATGTCGATGTCGTAGCGACGGGTACGGCGGCTGCCGTCGTCCCGAGGCTCGGCCTCGATGGTGATGGCCTGGGCGGGGCAGATGGCCTCGCACAGCTTGCAGGCGATGCAACGCTCTTCGCCATTGGCGTAGCGGCGCAGCGCATGCTCCCCACGGAAGCGCGGGCTCAAGGGCCCCTTCTCATAGGGATAGTTGATGGTCACAGGCGGCTTCAGCATGTAGCGGAACGTCAGCACCATGCCGGAGAGAAGTTCCAGCAGGAACCAGTCGCGCGCGCCGCGGCTCAGGAACGACATTGGACTTCCCTCCTTAATTCGGCAGCAGGTGGCCGAATTCCAGCACGCCCGCGGTCAGGATCAGCCAACCCAGCGAGAACGGCAGGAAAATCTTCCAACCCAAGCGCATCAACTGATCGTAGCGGTAGCGCGGGAACGTGGCGCGAACCCACAGGAAACCGAACAGAATGAGCGCGATTTTCAGAGCGAACCAGACGATGCCCGGCAGGAAGGTCCAGCCAAAGGGAGCCAGCCAGCCGCCCAGGAACAGAATGGAGATCATTCCGCTCATCAGGATCATATTGGCGTACTCACCCAGGAAGAACAGGGCAAAGGCCATCGACGAATATTCGACGTTATAGCCGGACACCAGCTCGGCTTCGGCTTCAGGCAAGTCGAAGGGAGCGCGGTTGGTTTCCGCCAGACCCGAGATGAAGAAGATCACGAACAGCGGCAGATGCGGCAGCACGAACCACACGCCCTTGGCCTGCGCATGCACCACGTCGGACAGGTTCAGCGAACCGACGCAGAGCAGCACCGAGATCATCACGAAGCCGATCGAGACTTCGTAAGAGACCATCTGCGCCGCCGACCGAAGACCGCCCAGGAAGGCGTATTTCGAGTTCGAGGCCCAGCCGGCCATGATGATGCCGTAGACGCCCAAGGACGAGATGGCGAACAGATACAGCACGCCGACATTGATGTTGGCCAGCACCCAGCCTTCGTCGAACGGCACCACCGCCCAGGCCACCAGGGCCAGGATGAAGGTCAGCGCCGGGGCGATGAAGAACACGCCCTTGGAAGCGCCGGTGGGAACCACCGTCTCCTTCAGGAACAGCTTGGCACCATCGGCCAGCGGCTGCAGCAGGCCGAAGGGGCCGACCACGTTCGGGCCCTTGCGCAGCTGCATGGCGGCGATGACCTTGCGCTCGGCATAGGTCAGATAGGCGACCGCCAACAGCATCGGCACGACGATCACAAGGATCTCAAGGACGATCTTGATGATCGGCCAGGCGGGTCCCAGTAAGGCGATGATATCAGCCATTGGTGCCGGTCCTCTTATGAGCGCAGCCGACGAAGGTGGCCGTGCATTCCGCCATGGTCTGCGAAGCGCGGCTGATCGGGTCGGTCATGTAGTAGTTGTCGATATTGCTGTCGAGCGGCTCGGCCGAAGCCTGACCCTCGGCGCCGAAAGCACCCCAGGCAGACGGCAGAGCCTGATCGACGGCGGCGAACACCGGATTGACCTCGGCCAGACGGGCGCGGACCTGATCCAGGCTGTCGTAAGGCAGGGTGGCCCCGGCCAGATCCGACAGAGCGCGGACGATCTTCCAGTCTTCCTTGGCCTCGCCGGGCGGGAACACCGCCAGACGGGTCTGCTGCACGCGGCCTTCGGTATTGACGAAGGTTGCGTCTTTTTCGGTATAAGCAGCGCCCGGCAGGATCACGTCGGCGCGGTGCGCACCGGCATCGCCATGGCTGCCCTGATAGACCACGAAGGCCTTGCCCAGACGATCGGTGTCGATCTCGTCAGCACCCAGCAGGTAGACGACCTCGATCTCGCCCTTCTCGGCGCCCGACAGGATGCCTTCCACGTCGCGACCACCCGAACCGGGCAGGAAGCCCAGATCGAAAGCGCCGACGCGAGCGGCGGAGGTGTGCAGAACATTGAAGCCGTTCCAGCCGTCCTTCACCAGACCATTAGCCTCGGCGATCTTGCGGGCCAGACCCAGCAGGATGTCGCCGTCGGTACGGATCAGAGCCCCCTGCCCGATGATCAGCATCGGCTTGGCAGCGGCCTTCAGGGTGGCGGCGAAGGGATGGCTGCCATCGGCGATAGCGGCCAGAACCGAGGCGGCATCGCCCAGATTCTCGTGCTTGTAGGTCAGATTAGCCTTCGGCCCGACCACCGCCACCGGGAAGCGGCCCTTGAGGTAACGCTTGCGGATGCGAGCGTTCAGCACCGGCGCTTCCTTGCGCGGGTTGCTCCCGATGATCAGCAGAGCGTCGGCCTCGTCGATGCCGGCGATGGTGGTGTTGAAGACATAGGAACCACGCGGGCCGGTGCCGATCATGGCCCCGTCCTGGCGGCTGTCGATATTGACCGAGCCCAGCTTGGCGAACAGGTCCTTGACCGCCACCATGGCTTCGGCATCGGCCATGTCGCCAGCAATCGCGGCGATCTTCGACCCGCCTGCCGACTTCAGCTTGGCGGCAACCGCGGCCAGGGCTTCCGCCCAGGAAGCCGGCTGCAGCTTGCCGTCCTTGCGGACATAGGGCTTGTCGAGACGCTGGCGCAGCAGGCCATCGACCGCGAAGCGGCTCTTATCGGCCAGCCATTCCTCGTTCACCGCGTCGTTGGTGCGCGGCAGAACGCGCATCACCTGATTGCCGCGGGTATCGACACGGATGTTGGTGCCCACCGCGTCGAAGACGTCGATGCTCTCGGTCTTCTTCAGCTCCCAAGAACGGGCAGTGAAGGAGTAAGGC
>Ga0182039_10000279_pt1 | contig 26390 bp, 26 predicted proteins | sample sta12Can44000111_FD_125975 | JGI IMG/M metagenome (GOLD analysis project Ga0182039, IMG submission 125975) | Lab enrichment of tropical soil microbial communities from Luquillo Experimental Forest, Puerto Rico - statanox.12C.anox.44.000.111 | ecosystem: Environmental > Terrestrial > Soil >...
CCGATGATCGCTTCCAGGCGGGCGCGATCCTCGTCGCCGACGACGACACAAAGCTCCTGGGCCATGCGCCCATGATACCATATACCAGCCTTATGACCCGTCTGTTTCAGTCCGTGCACTAGGCAGGCGGCCATCGAGCCCGCGCAAGTAGCTGGCATGCATGATTCCGTGCGATGTGTTCAAACGGCAGCCGCCAAAACTCGAGTCATCTGCACCGAAGGTTTCCGAAACGCTTCTCGGCAAATATCGGCCGTAGGCGGTATCCCATTCAGAAAGCAGGAAAACGCGATCGTGATGGAGGCGAAGGCATCGCGAGCCTGGTCGCGGAACAACATCGCGCGAAATCTGCTCGGGACAAAGATCGATCCCCCGCCGACGCAGCTCTTGAGCCAGCACCTCGGCGAGTTCTTCATCCGAACTGATGGTCCGGTAATAATTGATGTCGTCGCCGCGAAAGAGGCTTGCGATGTCAGTTTTTTCTGGAACACCAGCACGTTGGAGGATGATCCGGTCCTCTGCAGTCGCTCCGTAATTGTAGATGGCCAAGTCGCCGGCAAGGGGTTTGTGCTGCTGTACTTTGGCAGCTTCGTGTGATTGCGCTTTGGTCGAAACCGATGCCGAGACGCTTAGCTCACTTTCGGGCAATGGGCAATTTTGTTTTAGAGCTTGATCTTTATCACTTCTTGCCTCTTGAACCATTCTCTGCAATACGTCTGAATCTTGCGGTCCAAGGAAAACAAAACTTTCATTCTTATGTTCATCCAGATCTAACTTGCACAGTAGGCCGGCAAGGCTGGCGATCGGGTTTTGCCGGTGCACCAGGGCCGCCTCGTCGAGCCAAAGGACAATCACACGTTTTTTACCGTCTATCGCCTCGAATTGCTCGAACGGCACGATTGCCGGCACGGACAGTTTATTATCTTCGGCCGCCCCTTGGGGCTTGGCGGTGCCGTTTGTTGTGACCTTGAAGACGCCCTCGCCAAAGGCGCCTGCCGCCAGCGCGTCGCTGTCAGCTGGGCGCGCGACCTCGAAAAACCCCGAGGCGACAGCTTCCGGTTTCCGTGGCTTAGCGGTCGACAGATAGCCGATATGCCGTTCGTCTGCGGGAACATATCTTGCCACGTGCAACGCCGACAGGACGGCGTAGCGCAGTCTTCGGCGCGTTTCGACGGCTTCCGGATAGGGATCCCCCGGGAGGGTTACCCCGATCAACAAAATCTCGGGAGGTTTTTCCCCGCCTTCCAGCGATTTGAGGAAATCCGCGACCCGGTGCCCGTCGTCCGGATCGATCTTTGCACTGCGCTTGTCTTCAATGCTGCGGTTGACCGCGCCGAACGGGTCCTCCCACAGTCGCGCATCGATGTCCTGCGTGCTTTTGGTTTGGCTGATCTCGTGATTGGACCCCGCCGGGCGAGTGCTGACGAGCGGCGGACTGCGCCAGCTCATGTAGACAGCGCTCGCTGCCGCCGCCACCAGTAGAATTATGCTGTTTCCACCCAGTCCGGGGCCGGGCTGCTTATCGTCCGCCATTGTCGCGATCCCCAGAATTGGCCTCGCCGGTGGATGCCGGCGTTAACCATTTCAATCGCAAAAGGGGATCGCGCGTGTGATCCACTTCACACTTAGGGCAAAAAAATGGCAGAGACGACAGATTATGGCGTCGTCACAGCCCGCCCTGCGTGACGATGAAGTTGATAATATGGTCCACGCCGTCACCCGTCTTGAGGTTGGTAAAGACGAACGGGCGGGCGCCGCGCATGCGGCGCGCGTCGCGGTCCATGATTTCGAGGCTGGCGCCGACCAGCGGGGCGAGATCGATCTTGTTGATGACGAGGAGATCGGAGCGGGTGATGCCGGGGCCGCCCTTGCGCGGGATCTTGTCGCCGGCGGCGACATCGATGACATAGATCGTCAGATCTGCCAACTCGGGAGAGAAGGTCGCGGCGAGGTTGTCGCCGCCCGACTCGATCAATACCAGGTCGAGACGCGGAAATCTTCGGTGCATCTCGGCGACGGCCGCGAGATTGATCGAGGCATCCTCGCGGATCGCCGTGTGCGGGCACCCCCCTGTCTCGACCCCGCGGATCCGCTCCGGCGGCAATGCGCCGCTGCGGGTCAGGAATTCGGCGTCCTCGCGGGTATAGATGTCGTTGGTGATGGCGGCGATCTCGTAGCGGCCGCGCATCTTTTTGCACAGCCAGTCCATCAACGCGGTCTTGCCCGACCCAACCGGACCGCCGATCCCGACACGCAATGGATTACTCATGACCGGAAAAGCCTCGTGTATTGCGTCTCGTGCGCCATCGACGCGAGTTCAACGGCAAAGGTCGCAGTGCCAAAGCAGTCCGGCTCGCGGGTCAGCGCCGCGGCGGACGCCGAGCCGATAACCGGCTCCAGCGCGGCGAGAATGCGCTGACCGTCGGTCTGCCCGATGATGCCGAGACGCAAACCGGCCGAGACCAGATTGGCCGCCATTGTCTGTAGATACCCGACAAGTGCCCATTCGAGGGGAACGCCAGCCCGTGCCATTGCAGCGCCAACCGCAGCTGGGTAGCACGCCGCTTCGCTACACGCGGCCCAACGATCGAGAAACGGATCGGCCCACGCGGCGCAACATGTTTTGAGGAAAGCGTCGCCTTGTATTGTGGTCTCGAGCCGGATCTCGGCGGTTGCGCGAAATGCGATCCCGCGCCGGTTGGCCTCCGCCAAGGCGCCGACGTCTCCTGCCGCCGCCGCGCGATGCCCCGCGGACAGAATATCGGCGTCAATGCGGCCGTCGCCCCATCTCAGAATTGCACCGATCCAATCCTGTAATGTCTCTCGATCCCGTACTGCGCCGTTTTCTGCCGCGGCCTCGAGGCCGTGCGAAAAGCTGAACGAGCCGATCGGGAAGCCCGGCGAGAGCCAGGCCAACATCTTATAGAGCGCCGCCCAGACGCTCTTCTCCGGATCACTCGTCCGCATGATGGGGGAGTGTCCCGGCGTAAGCCCCGAATTCGGGGTCGAAAGGCGCCTCGAGGCGGACGATCCGGCCGCCGAGCCCGGTCACCATATCGGCGATGACGTGATCGGCGCGGATGCGCAAGCGATCGTCGACGACTTGCAGCGGCAAATGGCGATTGCCGAGATGCCAGGCGATGCGCAGCATGGTGGCGCGATCGGGTGCCTCGATCTCGAAGACCGGCTCGGGCGCCGCCCGGACGCACAGATAACCGCCGCTGTCGAGTTCGAGACCGTCGCCGTCGGCAAGATGATATGCACGCGCCAGATCGAGCAGAAACGTCTCGCCGGAATCGGCGACCAGTCTGATGCGGCGGCGGTGCCGATCGAGATAGGCCAGTGTGACGCTGCCGGCCGCAGTGTCCTCCGGCCAGTGCCCTCGGCGGTAAACGGCGATGGCTCGGCGCATGGACTATCGAGCCGTCGCCCCCGCGAAAGCGGGGGCCCAGAGACAATCGTTATGCCCTCGCCGGCCCTGGATTCCAGCTTGCACGGGAATGACGAGGAGGAGTGCTTTTCCGTACCTCCGTGGTGAAATCATTCGTGACGCTCAATACAGAAAATAACGCTGGGCGAGCGGCAGCACGGCGGCAGGCTCGCAGGTCAGATGCACACCATCGGCGCGCACCTCATAGGTCTCGGGGTCGACTTCGATATGGGGCGTCGCGGCATTGTGGACCATGCGGCTCTTGTTGATCGCGCGGATCCCGTGTGCGGGCAGCACGATGCGCCTGAGCCCGAGCTGCTGCGGCACGCCGCGCTCGATCGCCAGGCCCGGCAGAAAGGTCGCCGACGAAGCCGACAGCGCGCGACCGAAAGCGCCGAACATCGGCCGGTAATGGACCGGCTGCGGCGTCGGGATCGAGGCGTTGGGGTCGCCCATTAATGCCGCGGCAATCGTGCCGGCCTTCAGCACCAGGTCCGGTTTGACCCCAAAGAACGCGGGCGACCACAGCACGAGATCGGCGAGCTTGCCGATCTCGACCGAGCCGACGTGCTGTGCGAGACCATGGGTCAAGGCCGGGTTGATTGTGTATTTCGCGATGTAGCGCTTGACCCGGAAATTATCATTGCGATCGTTGTCTTCGGGCAGCCGGCCGCGCTGGCGCTTCATCTTGTCAGCGGTCTGCCACGTGCGGATGATGACCTCGCCGACCCGGCCCATCGCCTGGCTGTCGGACGACATCATGCTGAAGGCGCCAAGATCGTGCAGGATGTCTTCGGCGGCGATCGTCTCGCGCCGGATGCGGCTCTCGGCAAAGGCGACATCCTCCGGGATGCGCGGGTCGAGGTGATGACACACCATCAGCATGTCGAGATGCTCGTCGACGGTATTGACCGTGAACGGCCGCGTCGGATTGGTCGAGGACGGCAAGACGTTCGGCAGACCGCACAGCTTGATGATATCGGGGGCGTGGCCGCCCCCTGCCCCTTCGGTGTGAAAGGCGTGGATGTTGCGGCCCTTGAAGGCGGCGATCGTGTTCTCGACAAAGCCGGATTCGTTGAGCGTGTCGCTGTGCAGTGCCACCGCGATGTCGCATTGCTCGGCGACACTGAGGCAGGTGTCGATCGCCGCCGGTGTCGTGCCCCAATCCTCGTGCAGCTTGAGACCGCAAGCACCGCCCTCGACCATCTCGACCAAGGCCCGCGGGTCCGAGGCGTTGCCCTTGCCGAAGACGCCGAGATTGACCGGCAGCCCCTCGGCGGCCTGGAGGATCCGGCCCAAATGCCAGGCACCGGGCGTGCAGGTCGTCGCGGTGGTGCCCGCCGCCGGCCCGGTGCCGCCGCCGAGCATTGTCGTGATGCCGCTGTAGAGCGCCTCTTCGACCAGTTGCGGGCAGATCAAATGGGTGTGCGAGTCGATGCCTCCGGCGGTGACGATGCGGCCTTCTCCGGCGATCACTTCGGTCCCGGGGCCGATCACGATGTCAACCCCGGATTGGATGTCGGGGTTGCCGGCCTTACCGATGCCGCCGATGCGGCCATCGCGGATGCCGATATCGGCCTTGACGATGCCCCAGTGGTCGAGGATCACGGCGTTGGTGATGACGGTATCCACCGCACCCTCGGCGCGGCTCGCCTGGCTCTGCCCCATGCCGTCGCGAATCACCTTGCCGCCACCGAACTTGACCTCCTCGCCGTAGGTCGCGCGGTCGCTCTCGATCTCGATGATCAGGTCCGTATCCGCCAGCCGCAGCCGATCCCCGGTGGTCGGACCGAACATTGCGGTGTAAGCATCGCGGGGTATTGTCGTCGCCATCGGTTAGGCCAAACCCGTACCGTCGTCCCCGCGCAGGTGGGGACCCAGGGGCGACGGCTCGATGCGGGCCCTGGATACCCGCTTCCGCGAGTATGACGACCAAGAAATGGGAGATTTGTGCAGCATCACAGCTTGCCGTTGATCCTGCCGTTGAAGCCGACGACGCGGCGCTCTCCGCCATAGGCGACGAGCCTCACTTCGCGGCTCTGGCCGGGTTCGAAACGCATCGCGGTGCCGGCCGGGATGTCGAGCCGATAGCCCCTCGCCTGCTCGCGATCGAAAGCGAGCGCGGCGTTCGTTTCGTAGAAGTGATAATGCGAGCCGACCTGGATCGGGCGGTCGCCCGCGTTGGCGACGGTCAACATCACCGTCGGGCGCCCCGCGTTGATCTCGATATTGCCCGCCGCGGGGATGAGTTCGCCGGGGATCATCGCACTCTCAGCGGATCGGCTCGTGGACCGTGACGAGCTTGGTGCCGTCGGGGAATGTCGCCTCGACCTGGATCTCGCGGATCATCTCCGGAACTCCCTCCATGACCTGCTCGCGGCGGATGACGGTGGCGCCGTCGCGCATCAGCTCGGCGACACTCCTGCCGTCGCGCGCACCCTCGAGCAGGTAGTCGGTGATCAGCGCCACTGCCTCGGGATAGTTGAGCTTGACGCCACGCCTCAGCCGACGTTCGGCGACCATCGCCGCGACCGAGACGAGAAGCTTGTCCTTCTCCCGAGGGGTAAGGTTCATCGACAACCCCGGAGCATCAAACGTGCCAACTGCGGGGCAGGTGCGGTGGCAATCCCAGCGCCGCCGCGCGAAAATGGCAAGCGAGATCGGCATAACTTTGGTGCAACGCGGCGGGGTCGGCGGCGAGCCACCGCACGACGACCAGCCCGGCGATCACGGTTGCGCCGGCTTGTACTCTCCTAGCGGCGCACAGCACGGCTCGGGCGGAGGGGAGAAAGTCCCGCGCCTCCCGTCCAGGCGGCGACAAGAGCATTGTGGCAAATGCCGCTGCCCCGCCGAAGCAGGCCGGGCGGTCGATAACGCCCCCCACATCGCCGCCGAGGTGGAGCGCGTCTCCCCAGACGAGCTTTTCTTCCCGTCGCACCTGCCAGACCTCGTTGAGAAATCCGCTGGTAAACCGCTCGCCCCGCGCGCGGCGGCCGAAGACCACAATGTCGCCGCCAAGAAAGCCGGAGCCAGCCGAAAGATCGATGCTCGTGTGCCGCCTCAGCCGGGCCCCGTCGAACAGGATTGTCTCGGGCGGCAGAAATTCGAGCGCAGCACCCGCACCGACCGACAGCGTCTGCGCAACCGTCGTGGTCGGACCGGTCGAGCGGTAGATCTTCTCGGCCGCCGAGGCGGTGACATGCGCTCTCGCTCCGGGCGCGAGCCTGACAGACACATCGAGGCAGTCGCCGGCAACGAGCCCGCCCGATGTCGTGACAATGACGGCAAGCGGCGGATCGCCCGCAGCGGGCGCCGGGAACAAGACGCGCAGCGGGTCGCGCTGATAGAGATGGGCGAGTCGGGTGCCGCGGTCGCGGTGGTCGAAGCCGATTTCGGCGATGCCGTCCGTCAATAACCGAGCGCCAGCCCGTCCTTTCGCGGCTCCGAACCGCCGATCAGGACGCCGCGGTCTCGGTCGATCCAGATCGCCTGGCAGCCGCCGAGCGGGACATCTACGACGAGGATCTCATGCCCGCGGCCAGCGAGATCGGTAACGATCGCGTCGGGGTTGGCGCGCTCGACCTGCAGCAATCCGTTCAGAGGCAGGATGCGTGGCTGCTCGGCCGCCTGCTGCGGATCCATGCCGCGGTCGAGCAGGCGATGGATGAAATGGGCGTGTCCGACCGCCTGGTAGTGCCCGCCCATCACGCCGAACGGCATCACCACACGCCCGTCCTTGACCAGCATCGCCGGGATGATCGTGTGTAGCGGGCGTTTGCGCGGCGCGATTGCGTTGGGATGGCCGGGGATCGTGCGAAACCCAGTGCCGCGATTGTGCAGCAGGACGCCGCTTTGCGGCGCCACGATCCCCGTCCCGAACGAGGAGAACAGCGAATTTATGAACGAGCAGGCGTTGCCGTCGCGATCGACGGTGCACAGGTAGACAGTGTCCTTGTGCTCAATCTCGGCCCAGTGCGGTCCGGGCAGCGCGCGGTCGAGGCGGATCGTTGTTCGCACGCGTTCGGCGCGCGTTCCAGACAGAAAATCGGCGACATCGACGGGCACATGGTCGGGATCGCAGATGAAGTTGTCGCGCACCCAATAGGCCGCCTTGCTCGCTTCGGCGAGGAGATGCAGCCGGTCGGCCTCGCTGAACGCCTCGCCGCCGAGGGCATAACCGGCCAGCGTGCGCAAGATCATCAGCGCCGCCATGCCTTGCCCATTTGGTGGGCACTCATAAACCTCATAGCCGCGATAAGAGGCGCTGATCGGCTCGACCCAATTCGAGCGCTGAGCTGCGAAGTCGTCCTCTTCGTGCAAGCCGCCCAGTGATTTGAGCCGCGTTACGATTTCGCGCATCACCGCGCCGTCGTAAAATGCCTCTCGGCCTTCCCGCCCGACGCGGCGCAACGTAGCGGCGAGCGGCGGGTTTCTCATCCTGTCGCCGGCCTTGGGCGGCTTGCCGCCGGGCAGGAACAGCGCGGCGGTGACCGGATCGCGCAATTTCTGCTGGGCGCGTTCCCAGTCGGCAGCGACCCGCGGTGTTACAACGTACCCCTCTTCCGCTGCTCGCGCCGCCGGTTCGAGTAATTCGGCGAGCGGTCGCACGCCATATTTGCGGTTGAAAACACACCAGGCATCGACTGCGCCGGGGATCGTTGCCGCATGTGGGGTCTGCACGCCGATTTCGCGGATACCGCGCTCAACATACCAGTCGACCGTGGCCTTCGCCGGAGCCCGTCCTGAACCGTTGAGCGCCACCGGCAACTCGCCAAGGCACGAATAGAGGATGAAGCAATCGCCGCCGATCCCGGTGCTCTGCGGCTCGACGACACACTGCATCGCGACCGCGGCAATCGCGGCATCGGCGGCATTGCCGCCCGCGCGCAGCACGTCGAGCGCGGCCAGCGTCGCCATCGGGTGCGAGGTCGCAGCCATACCATTGGCCGCCATTGCCGCCGACCGACCCGGTACATTGAAGTCGCGCATCGTGAGGCCGTCTTCCTCAAATTCTGTGTCCCGCCGGCGATCCATTACTCACCGGCGAGGTTCTCGCTTGTCCGGCACTAATGCACCGTCCTAACTTCCCGGTCAATTCACGACCCGGCAAATGCATCGGATATGGACGGCAGCCTGACACCGTTGGAGTTTCCGGTTGTAGCGCCGCCCCGACCCGGCGAAGCTCTCGCGGTCGCTTCCGGGGTGTGGTGGCTGCGAATGCCGCTTCCATTCGCGCTCGACCACATTAACCTTTGGCTGCTGGAAGACGGTCCGGGCTGGGCGATTGTCGACACCGGCTATTCGACGGCGGAGACCAAAAGCCTGTGGCGGCGGATATTTGCCGAGCGCTTGGGCCGATTGCCGGTAACCCGCGTGATCGTTACCCACTATCATCCAGACCATATCGGGCTGGCGGACTGGCTCACCCGGCGCTGTCAGGTTCCGTTGTGGATTACCGAAAAGGAGTGGCTGTATGCCCGGGTGATGAACCAAGACGCGGATGATTTCGCGCCATTGCGCCGCTCTTTCGCCCGTGGCGCGGGGCTCGAAGAGACGGCAAGCGAAATTTTCGAGCGCCGGCAAAACAGCTATCGGCGCGGGGTGCCCTCGGTGCCGGCGAGTTTTCAGCGGCTTCAGGATGGCACGACGATCGAGATCGGTGGGAGAGAATGGCGCGTCATTGTGGGTGAAGGCCACGCTCCCGAACTGGCGTGTCTCTATTGCCCCGAGACCGGGGTGTTGATCTCGAGCGACCAGATTCTGCCGAGGATCTCGCCCAATATCAGCGTCCAGGCGCACGAGCCGGATGACGATCCGCTCGCCCGCTATCTGTCGTCGCTGGTCAAGCTGCGGGAAGCGGTCCTGGCGGACACGCTGGTTCTGCCGTCACACAATCTTCCATTCTTCGGGCTGCACGCCCGCATTGCGAGCCTCGCCGCGCACCACAAGGCGCGTTGCGATGAGGTTATCGCCGCCTGCGCGATGCCGAAGAGGGCGATGCAATTGGTGCCGCTTCTGTTTCGGCACAGCCTCGATCCGCATCAGATGGGTTTTGCGCTCGGCGAAGCGCTTGCTCACCTCAATTACCTGATGCATCAAGGCGTCCTTAGCCGTACCCTCGGCAGCGACGGCGTCTACCGCTTTATGCGCCCTGGGCGGGTAGCGGCGAACGCCGATCTTGATAACCAACCGAACCTAGGGAGGTAGCAATGATCCGACACAGGAACGGGCCCGCCGTCGCATTGGCTGCGGGGTTGCTTGTCGCGACCGCGGCGCAGGCAGCCGAGCCGATCACGATCGGTTTTGGCATGGGGCTGACCGGCGGGCTCGCCGCCGCCGGCAAATCTGCGCTGCTCGCCATGCAGATCTGGCAGGAGGATGTCAACGCCAAGGGCGGTCTGCTCGGCCGGCCAGTCAAGCTGATACATTACGATGATCAGAGCAATCCGGCGACGGTGCCCGGGCTCTATACGAAGCTTCTGGATGTCGACAAGGTCGACCTCATCGTGTCGGGCTACGGCACCAACTTAATCGCTCCCGCGATGCCGGTGGCGATCTCGCACGACAGGGTGTTCCTCGGTCTGTTCGGACTCGCCGTCAACAGCGAGTTCCATTACCCCAAGTATTTCTCGATGCTGCCGAGCGGCCCCGACCCGAAGCACGCCATTTCCGAGCCCTTTTTCAAGGTCGCTATGGCGGCAAATCCAAAGCCGAAGACGCTCGCCCTCCTCGCCGAAGACGCCGAGTATCCGAAGAACTCGTCCGAAGGCGTCCGCGATCACGCCAAGTCCTACGGGCTCACAATCGTCTACGACAAGACATACCCGCCGGGGACACCCGACTTTACGCCGATCGTCCATGCTATTCAGGCGACCAAACCCGAAATCGTGTTTGTCGCCTCCTACCCGCCGGGCTCGGCCGGCATGTTGCGCGCTGCGACCGAAGCGGGGCTCAAGACCCGCTTCTTTGGCGGCGGCATGGTGGGATTGCAATACACGCCGTTCAAACAGCAGTTCGGACCGAAGCTCAACGGCGTCGTCGACTACGATTTCTGGATCCCGGCGCCGACGATGCAATTTCCCGGGATTCTCGATTTTCTGAAGAAATATCAGGCCCAGGCGCCCGCCGAAGGGGTGGATCCGCTCGGATGGTACCTACCGCCCTTCGCCTACGCCAACCTGCAGGTACTCGGCGAGGCGGTCGAGGGGGCCAAGACGCTCGACCAGACCAAGCTTGCCGACTACATGCGCGCTCATTCGTTCAACACCATCGTCGGCGATATCAGCTTCGGCAAGGACGGCGAGTGGTCGAAGCCCCGCGCGCTCGCCGTGCAATGGCAGAACATCAAGAGTAACAATATCGACGAGTTCAGGGACACCAAGACCGAAGTCATTCTCGAGCCGGCGGAATACCGAACTGGCACGGTGATGGAACCCTATTCGGGTAGCAGTGAATAGGAGAATGGTATGGCGCGGATCAACCATGTCGCACTCAAGGTCACCGACCTCGAAGCGGCCACGAAGTTCTACGAGAATGTGTTCGGCTTCCGGCAGGTGCATACCGGGCGCTCGCGTGGACATATCTCGCGCCACCTGACCGACGGCTATGTCGACCTCGCACTGATGGTCTATGACAGCGAGGAAGACGAGGAAGCCAAACTGGTGGGCCTCGGCCCGGCGATCCACCATTTCGGCATCGAGGTCGACGACCACATGGGCTTCGCCGAAAAGGTCGTCTCCAATGGCGGCACCATCCTGTCAAAACCGGCGAAGTCCCGATCAAATGCCGCTCGCCCGACGGCACGGTCGCCGAAATCGTGCCGCGAGGGCGCTACGAGAAGATGCGGGAGCGTAACGCGTAGGATGGTTTGACCCGGCAAGGCCGGGGAAACCCATCACCTCTGCTCGCTACGATGTGTTTCGCAAAGGGAGGCTGGGCAAATACTCGGATAGAAACAGCAGGTGCTCTGTCGTCGTCCCGGCGAAGGCCGGGACCCACTCCTCCGCCTCTCCAAATTTGCAAGCAATGGCAATGTCGTACAAACTATTATCCGTTCGTCCCGCGGAATCCTGGACCCCGGCCTTCCGCCGGGGTGACGAGTAGAGAGGCGGGAACCGAAATTCCTGCCCAACCTCAAGGGGCTCAACCCATCCTACACGGCTGGGGCGCGGAGCGGGCGCACGTCGGGGGCCGGGCGTAGCGCCGCTTCGGTCTTGGCCTGAAGGGTGGGTAGGTCGATGTCCTCGACCAATTCGCGCACGACAAGGCCCTCGCGGGTCACGTCGATGACCGCGAGGTCGGTGTAGATTCGGCGTACGACGCCGGCGGCGGTCAGCGGGTATCCGCAATGGCGGCGGATGCGCGGCGCGCCCGATTTGGTCGTGTGCTCGACCAGGACGCGGATCTCTTTGGCGCCGACAGCCAGATCCATCGCGCCGCCGACACCGGGTGGAAATGCCGGGTCGTCGGTCGTCCAATTGGCGAGATCTCCCTTCTCCGACACTTCGAAAGCGCCGAGTAGCGCCAGATCGAGATGCCCGCCGCGGATCATCAGAAATGAATCGGTGTGATGCACATAGCTGCCGCCGGTCACTAGAGTGACCGGCTGCTTGCCGGCGTTGATCAGATCCCAGTCGACCTCGTTGTCGCCGGGCGCCGGTCCGACCCCGAGAACGCCGTTCTCGCTGTGCAGCACTATTTCGCGTTCGGTGGGGAGAAACTCGGCCACCAGTGTCGGCAGACCGATCCCGAGATTGACATAGGCACCGTCGGCGAGATCCTGCGCGGCCCGCCAGGCTATTTGACGACGTTTGAGCGGCATCGGGTTTTCCTCTACGCCAAACCCTCTATCCAAACGGTAGAAATGGGCTATCCTGTCTTGTCCGTTCGGGAAAGAGATCTGCAGCAACGTTGCGATGCTACGCAGGTCTCACCCGACCCGCAAGCGGCTGACGCGGATCAGTGTCGGGAGCAATATCGGTGCCGGCGACGATGGTATATAGCTAAAACTGGACCGATACCGGGCGTTCAAATCCCATCCAAATCACGTGAGAGGTACACCATGTCCATTATAGGTTGGATCATCCTCGGGCTGATTGCCGGGTTTATCGCCAGCAAGATCGTCAATAAGACCGGGCAAGGCCTAATCCTGGACATCGTGCTGGGCGTAGTCGGGGCAATCGTCGGGGGCTTCATCTTCTCGGCCTTCGGAGCCAGCGGAGTTACCGGCTTCAACCTTTACAGCATGGTGGTGGCGATAATCGGCGCGGTTGTCGTGCTGCTGATCTACCACGCTGTGGCCGGCCGACGAGCTTGACGAGAGGCGAGCGATAGGACCGCTCGATAATATTCCTCGCCCCGGCGATTCGCAGCAGGGTGGACTCACCTAGCCTAGCACTTGGACGACGCGGTCGACGAAAATGCCGGGGGTGATGATCATCTCCGGGTCGAGTTCGCCGAGTTCGACGATGTGGCGCACCTGCGCGATGGACAGATCGGCTGCCATTGCCATCGTCGGGTTGAAGTTGCGTGCCGATTTTCGGTAGGTCAGGTTGCCCCAACGATCGGCGTGGTCGGCCGACAGCAGCGCGACATCGCCCTTGAGCGGCTTCTCCAGCACATACATGCGGCCATCGATCTCGCGGTGCTCTTTGCCTTCGGCAAGCCGGGTGCCGACCGAGACCGGCGAGTAGAAGCCGCCGAGCCCGGCGGCGGCGCAGCGCATCCTCTCGCTGATGATACCCTGCGGCACGAGCTCCAATTCGATGCGGCCCGCGGCATAGAGCTCCTCGAACACGACCGAGCCCGAGCTGCGCGGAAACGAGCAAATAATGCGTTTGACGCGCCCGGCGGCGAGCAGCGCGGCGAGGCCGGTCCGTCCGGTCCCGGCATTGTTGGCGACTACCGTCAGGTCGCGCGCGCCCTGCTCGATGACCGCCTCGCACAATTCGTTGGGCAGTCCGGCGCCGCCAAACCCGGCGCAGAGCATCGTCGCGCCGTCGGGGATGCCGGCGACCGCCTCGGCGAGGTCTCGTACCCTCTTGTCGATCATCAGAACGCGACCGCGTCGCCGCCCTTCAGCGCGAGCATAGCCCGCGCCTCGTCGGGTGTCGCGACCTCGAGTGACAGGTTCTCGATGATTGAGCGTACGCAGGCGACCTGGTCGGCATTGCTCTCGGCAAGCTTGCCCCTGCCGATCCACAGCGAATCCTCGAGTCCGACCCGGACATTGCCGCCCATGATCGCACCCATCGACACAAGCGGCAGCTGGTGCCGGCCGGCGGCGAGGATCGACCACGCATAATCGTCGCCGAACAGCTTGTCGGCGATCCGCTTCATGTGGACGACATTCTCCGGGTCGGCGCCAATGCCGCCCAATATGCCGAAGATCGTCTGCACGAATACCGGCGGCTTCACCAGCTTCCTGTCGAGGAAATGAGCCAAATTATACAGGTGGCCGACATCGTAGCATTCGAACTCGAAGCGGGTGCCGCAGCCTTCACCCAACTCCTTCAGCATGCGCTCGATGTCGGCGAACGTGTTGCGGAAGATAAAGTCGCGCGTCATTTCAAGATAGCGCGGTTCCCATTCGTACTTCCATTCCTTGTAGCGGCTCAGCATTGGGTAAAGCCCGAAATTCATGGAGCCCATATTGCACGAGCACATCTCGGGCTTGGCGCGCAGCGGGGCGGCGAGCCGCTCGTCGAGGCTCATGCCGTGACCGCCGCCGGTCGTGATATTGACGACCGCGCCGGTCGACTGCTTGATCCGCGGCAGGAACTGCATAAACACCTCGGGATCGGGGGTCGGCCGCCCATCCTTCGGATCGCGCGCATGCAGATGCAGGATCGCCGCCCCCGCCTCGGCCGCCGCGATCGCATCGCGCGCGATTTCGTCCGGCGTCAGCGGCAGATGGGGGCTCATCGTCGGGGTATGGATCGACCCCGTGACCGCGCAGGTGATAATGACCTTGCCTCGGAGCGGCATCTTCTTCTTCCTCCCTACTCTTCTCCTTCGCATAATGGCCGAGTTTGCGCCGGAGGTGGTGCGTCTTTTTTGCAAGAGAAAGTCCAGCGCGTCCAGCTTTGCAATCATAAATTGGTTCGATTATTTTCGGATTTGTCTATCTGCAGCGAATCAACAGCGAATCCCTCTTGATAGTTGTATAACGACTCGTTTCCGCCGCGGCTCCTCAGCCGTCGGGTCATCGCCACGGACTAGAGTATCAAATGCCAATAAGGCGATTTTAGGATCATCATTTCGTAAGATCATTATTGCAACGCCACGATCGGACGCTGCGCGCGGGCGCACCCGAGGGACACTTCCGGGCTCCGCGCGCAGGGAGGATCTGGGCTAGAGGGGATCGCCGCGATGGACACGATTTTGACGTTTACTCAAATAGAATAAAAAAGTCCATTAGTGGAGGCATCCGATATGCCGGACCATCGATTGTCCAGGCGAGGCAACGGCCGATCGGGAAAACCAGGGAATTCACTACCGCAATGGCCTTGCATGCTTCCGAGCATGGCGGTGGCCGTCGCTCCGTTGCGCAACCTGACCGACGATTCTGAACAGCAATTTCTGGTCGACACGTTCACCGACCGCCTTGTCGCTGATCTATTTCGGCGATGTCGCAACTTCACATTCGCTTGGCTACCAAGCGAGCTGCGTTGGAGCGCTGACCTTAAGCCGCCCAACCCATCCGAGCTCAAGTACGTGATCTCCGGCAGCGTCCAGCGGGGCGGTTCCGACGGGATGCTGAAGGCGAATCTCCGGATCTCGAACGCCGAGACAGTGGACTACCTGTGGGCGGCCCGCCAGAAATTCCGGCCTGAGGATCTCGCGTCAATCCAGACCGAGATAGCGCACCAAATCGTCCGAGTGCTTCACGTCCTGGTTCTGCATGAGGCGAGCCGCCGCGCCTCCCTCACCTCGGATGCGGAGCTTGGGGTCAGCGAGTGTCTCGCCCGCGCGTGGGCGACATTCGAGGGAGAACTGTGCGCCGAGCTCAGTGTCGAGGCTCAGCAATGGTTCCTTGCTGCGCTCGCTCGCGACTCGCGCAATGTCGAAGCGCTCGTTGGTCTTGCGGTTACCTGCCAGCATCTGGTTAGCAATCCTTGGTGGTGCGATCCGCGTGCTGCCGCAGCGGCGTCCGATCTGGGCTGCGAAGCGGTCACGATCGCCCTCGAACTCGAGCCGGGACATGCCCATGCCAGATGCGTACAGGGGATGCTGTACTCTGCGGCGGGACATTTAGAAGAAGCAGCTGTAGCGCTCCGCCAGGCGCTGGCAATGGATGAAGGGCTCGCCAGCGCCCACGGGTTCAGCGGTTATAATGCCGCCCTCCTTGGCCGCGCTTCGGAGACACTGCGGGCGGTCGAGCGGGCTATGCGCCTCGATCGGACAGATCGGCGGCAGGGCATCTTCTTCTTTTTCGCCGGATTTGCCGAACTTATGCTCGGCCGGACACTCGAAGCGGTCGTGCTCCTTCAGAAATCGCTGGAACGCAACCCTACCCATGGCGGCGCGCAACTTTTGTTGATGGCCGCCCTGGGCCTAACCGGACAGAACCGCGAAGCGATCGGCATGGCCGAATCATTCCGCCAACAATATTCCGCATCCCCCGCCGGCGCATTCGAGCAGCTCTGGCTGTCGCGCTCGACTTCCCCGATCTATCGCGCGCGGGTCTACCCCCTGTTCGAGGAGATCCGAGCACTCGGTGCGGCCTCTTAGGCACTGGCCAATGCGACGAGCCCAGCCACGCGGGTCTTGACCGCTCCGGCGTTGTGGCGATGCGAGTGCGCGCCAAGTCTGGTTGAGTTCCTCAGCAGGGCGAGACGCCGTTGCCGCCGCAGGATGATCCTGAATTTTCGAACCACAGAAAGTTGTCGTTTTCGATCGTCGCCGCCGATATCGGGTTGCCGTCGTCGTCGAGCATCGTGAAATTTTCGAGCGTCGCATTGCTCGGGCTTTGACCTAATAGGTAAGTCGTTGGGCGGATGGCGGAGTAATTCCACGCGACCCCTTCGGCCCACGGCACGTCGACGTAATTCGCCAAGGGCGTGAGCACGCCGCCACCCTCCGGGCGCTCGACGATCCATTCGACGCTCGCATCCTGCAATGCGGTTCCCGAGGGCGCGGTAATGGAATATTCGGCACTCTCACCGGTCGTGTAATTGTAGAAATACGCATAACCCTGTGTCGGGCTCGTATTCCAGACCTCGACAAAGACCAGATCGCCGGGATTGAGGGCGGGCGAGGACAATTCCGTCTCATAATTCGGGTACTACTCGATCCACGGGAAATAGTCGCCGACAACCGAGCCCTGGCCGGTATTGAAATCAATCACACAAAACGCAACGGCGTTGACACCGGCCTGCAGGACATCGGAATTGCCATTGCCGTCGATGCCGGGCCAGATCGAAGCCCATTTTGGCGCGCCGCACTCTCCGTTCGCCTGGTGCACCTCCGGTACGACAAACATTCCAGTAACGGCTCTGAGTTCGGCCGCTGGATAGCCGACAATCGACGTTCCGCTCCAATTTGCAGATTGGACGGCAATGATGCCGTTGGTCTCCGCGACTGCGTGTTTGTTCGTAATCGGGGTGTGGCGACGTTTCGTCGGCGTGATCGTGGCGCTCGCGCGCCGACCGACTGAGTGCATCGCTCGCGCCCACGCCGCATGGGCTCGCGGCGCCGCGGCGGCATCGGGCTCCGGTGGGACCGCGTAACGGGCGTTGAGCCCAGCGCTGGCCGTGGTCGGATTGTAGCCGGCTGGCAGCGGCGGCACCACGCTGACGGCACCCGGCGAATGGGCATGGGCGGCGGAGATGCTTACCAGCATAGCACCGGCGATAATAACTGGTGACTGGCGCAGCATAAATTACTCCTTTCGGGTTAAGAACTGTCACGGGACCGTCCCAACGACCGTCAATGTGTCGTCCAATAAAATGTTAATGTCACCGTTTTAAGACTTGGTTTTTATTCAATTCCCGCCCATCTATCGCAGAATCCTTGACGTTGATGCTGAAAAGGGCACGGCGGCCGCCTTTACGGGACCGGCGAGGCCCCGCAGTTCGGGAGATCGTGATTTTAGGGCGGAGACCGCTTCAGCTCTGAATGTTGAGCAGATGCAGGATCGCCGCCCGCGCCGCCGCCGCAATAGCATCGCGTGCAATCTCGTCCGGCGTCAGCGGCAGATGGGGGGCTCATTGTCGGCGTATGGATCGACCCTGTGACCGCGCAGGTGATGATGACGTTGCCACGCAGCGGCATCTTGTTCCTCCCTGCCCTTCTCCCTCGCATAAAGGCCGAGTTTGCGCCCGAGGTGGTGCGACCTTTTTGCGGGAGGAAGTCCGGCGCTACCGGCTCTGCAATCAATCATTGCGGCGGCGAGACTTTCGGCAAAGACTGCGCGACAAATCGGTCAAAGCGTTCAATCGGCTCGTTTCGACAGTAGGCCGACGCCGCACCAAGCCGCCCCCAACTTGAAACAATGTCCATCGCCCCTTACCTCGGCGACACCATGACCCGCCGCGAAGGCCAAGCGTTTCGCCAGAACCGTCGCCAAATCGGAGAATCCAGGTGCATTGGGAGCCGCTTGAGTCCCCCTACACTCACGCGCAAAAAGGGGGTTTACAAATTACTCACCAAAGTGAGGGCCGCGATTATTCTCCTATTGTCGCCATGGTTTATGAAGCCGAGCGACTTTCGACCCGGATCTAATTCAATTTACAAAAATCTCGGCTGGGGCTTACCGTTGATACCGGGGATTACTTATGCGTGGGCGCTACAACATTTTACGGACCTATTATTGAGTATAACTTTGCTCATTTGTCACCCAGTATTGAGAACACCATACCTCATTTTACGGCGCTCTTTCTGACAATATTCTTTATAGGGAATGACATATTCATAGCATCAATTATATATCTTCGAGCGTTCTCCGTTTTTGTATTTCATTCACTCATGTGCGGCGTTGGACAAATTTACGGAATGCAAGAATCGCCACCGCCATATGAGTTTTTCCTAGTGCGGGCTGGTGGTGTTTTCATGTGGTTGTCAGTAGTAGTGTCACTTATGGCGTTACCCGTGCTCGCGCACACGCCTGGTCTAATGGGCCATCTTGCTGCCGATGCTCTTTCGGTTCCCTTGATATCTTTTACCTGGGGGGTGCTTTTCCTAGTTGCCGGGTTTTCGTGGATGGTGGCAAATGGAATGGTGTTAGCTGGAGACAGGGAAAGAGTTCACCTGAAAGAAATGTATGAGTCTGACGGATTTGTGAAATTGGTGTGGCGGACGCAATTCACTATTAGTGTCGTCGTAGTGCTTATCGCAATGACTTTTCTTTTTCTTATCCGTCAAAATCTGATTTTCTCCCACCACTAATAAAATAGTGCGTTAGAGGGTGGCATCATCGGCTCCGCCCATTTTCCAGAAGCGCCATTTCGCGACAATTGACAGCGCGGGAGACTGTGCTACACATTTCACATTCCTTTATCGTATTATCGAGCGCGACGGTCTCGGCAACATCGATCTGCTCGTTCGCTTTCCGAACGGCCTGCGCTGCCCGATCGGAAGGCTGCAACAGGTACCCTCCCCTATCGGCCATTCGTTGCCGTGTTCGTGCCGTCCTCTGATCGGAATTACGCATAGCGGCCATCTACTGGAATTTCTGAGCCCATTTCTGTTCGATCTGGCTGCCATACTTTCGCCGGCTCGCGCTCTCGGAGCGCAGAAAACCAAATAGGACCGGTAGGACGGCGTCTTCTGCGGTGGTTTCCGAGATGAGACTGCGATCCCGAATGCACCAGAGCAGCGCCGCCGCGAACCAGACAAGACCGATGATCCTTTTCTTCTTGTCGGAACGCTTGTCCATGAGGGATCTCAAGTGCATGACCTCCCAGCGGGGCGGCGCCGCGGCGATGTGAAGCGCGGCGGATGCTGGATGCGTTCGCCAGTGTCGGAGCCACGCATTTCAATGTGACCTGGACGAATTGATTGAGCCGATTATTTCCAATTTGCCTATCTGCAGCGAATCAGCAGCGAAACTCTCCGAACGATTGTACTGGACTGCCCATTTCGCCGGGACAGCGTCTCACGCCGTTGGCACCTCTGCTTCGTCCGCCATCGGCTCCCTTGCGGAACCCGTAAAGGACCCGAAGCATGCGATCAGAATATACCCATTTCAAAAAAGGCGATATTCTGATCGGACGCTGTTCCAGTCGGCTCTGCGCATTATTCCCTAAAGAAGCCCATTTTATCATTGATTACCAGGAACGGCCCCACGGGAACCATCTTGGGATGCGCCGTGGTCGCACGGAACACCAGCCTGTCTGCGACGATCCGGCGGATGAGGTCCTTGAACACTTCAACGGTGAATAGCTCGCCAGCGCAGCGCCGATAACCGAAGCCGAACGCCGCATAGCCCGGGTAATCCAGGACCGTCATTGGAGTTTGATCGCGCTCGCCATACACGGTGCCGAATGGCGTATTTGTCATGTCGACGTTCCGCCCATCCTTGACGTGCATTCTGGTGATCTCGAATGGACATCCGGTCGGTATATGCACTTCAACACGCTTACCGAAGCGCTCCGGATCGAAATCATCGGGATTTTGCCAGTGCCGCCGATCTCGACAGGCCGAGGCATGCGCAGTCAGAACATATCCCTCAGATCCGGTTACGGGCGACTTGCGAAACATCGGCGATGCCGAGAAGCTCCCAGGATTCGGGGCTATAAAACGGAAGAGCTCCGTAACAAAGGGACCGAGCCAGTTTTCATCGAGCCGACCATCTAGCCACTTCTTTACATCGGGGTTGCCGCCATCAGCCGCGAAAAGGTCAACGATGCTGTGCAGCATGTTGCCCCACTGACTAAAGGCAACTAAGTTGTGGAACACCTCAAATACTATATCCTCGCGTTTGAAGAGCCCATCGACGTTATTCTCGAGCCAGTAATATACAAGTGTTTTGTGGCGATCAGGCGCATCCTTGGCGGCAATAAGATTAACGTTGCGGTCGATCCATTCCTTCAGGTGCGGCCTCAGCTTCCGAACCTTGAGGTAATTCTTGTATGTTATGTAATTGAACGGGTTTCTATAGGCCAGCACAGCGATTAAAGCGGCGCCGATATCGCGTACGTCTTGCGGTATCGCGCCGGGAGCAATGCCAAGATGCAGATCCCAATAGAGATCATAGAAACTGTCGAGATACAGTGAAAGAAGAGGCTTCCCCTCATTCGCGGGTGCAAACAGTCTATCCCAGAACGTCACGACCTTTTCTTGGTACATTGGACCATATAGGTCGGGGGTGAGAGCCGATACGTAGATGCGCTTCTTCAAGTTATCCGGGCCCCTGTTCTCAAGGCCGGTCAGAAAGACTGTGCTGCCGTCTTTTGGCGTCGGCTTCCAGCTATCATACAGAAGACCCCAAAGATCGGCGGGCACCGCATTCTGCTTGCTGAGTGTCGTATCAATCATCGGGACCGCAGGACGCTCAGCGAGCGGCACGCTCTCAAGCAAGAGCGGCAATACGTGACGAATGTATTGGATAGTCTCGATCATTAGGTACCCGTGGCAACGAGGGCCCCGGCATGCGACCGGCGACCCGAATGAGCTTTGTAAATTTTTCGCCTTGATAACCAGGAACAGTTGTAGCCTGGGAAGGTACAACTTTACCGTCCCGAAACGTTTATTCCGCGCAATTACAAAATTTCCTTACATCCACTAAAATGATGCTCTGGCAAACCTGACCACAGACTCAGGAAACCGCCGCGAGCTTCCGATGAAGACGTCCGGGCATTGACAGTCGCCTACCGGTTCCCAGCGAATCCGGCTGGCCGACGCCTCCAGAAGTCAGCCGCTTCTCCGGCCGGCGGGCACGATCTGTAAAGCTGCGCTCTTTATTGTTAACCGGTTAGTTTGATAAACGGACAAGGTATCGGAAAAAACGTCAATTGTCAATAAGAATTATCGTTCGCGCATCGCCGGCGAGATAAAGAGGGTTTCATGACCCAAGCGCCCTCCATCATCGGAATGTCGCGGCTATGCCCATCGGCCAATCCCGAAGGCCGCGTTGAAGGAATGAAAGCCCCGGTAAAATGACTGACCCTTCGCGGGCCGCGAGCGGAATGCTGCTCGGGGTGCAATTGTTGCGGTTGCCGCTCACACCACGGGCGTATCTGACGCGTCCCAGGTGGTTGGCCGTGAGTAGCCATTCTGGTCTGGCATCGGCGGCCTGAAGGCGCGCGGAACAACTCCCGGCCGCGGGGCGCAAACGCCGTCCGGTAATCTCCAGCGGATTGTCCTCCGAACAGCCGGGCCTGGTTAGCGCCGGCCTTTAGCCGTGCGCGCGGATGAAGGCTCTGACCTTAGGGTAAATCTCGGTCTGCCAGCGGCGGCCGTGGAACACGCCGAAATGGCCGACTTTCAGCTGGAGGTGGTGCAGCTTTTTCGTTGGAGGGATGCCGGTACAAAGATCGTGTGCGGCGACGGTCTGCCCGACGGCGCAGATGTCGTCCTTCTCGCCTTCGACCGTCATCAGCGCGGTGCGTTCGATCGCCGCCGGCTCGACCAGATTGCCGCGCACGCGGAAGCGCCCCTGCGGCAGATCGTGGTCATGAAAGACACGTTTGATGGTCTGCAAATAGAAGTCTGCCGGCAGATCCATGACCGAGCTGTACTCTTTGTAGAAGGCGCGGGTCGCCGCCGCGCTGTCGCCATCGCCCTTCACCAGATTGTGGAACATCGACCAATGCGCCGAGACGTGGCGGTCGAGATTCATGCTGAGAAAACCGGCGAGCTGCAGGAAGCCCGGATAGACCCGCCGGAATGCTCCGGGGTAGCGGCCCGGCACCGTCGTGATCACGGTGCGGTCGAACCACTCGGGCGAGCGCGCGATCGCGAACCGGTTGACCTCGGTCGGATTGGCCCGGGTATCGATCGGTCCGCCCATCAGGACCATCGATGCCGGCTGGCACGGATCGCCCGTCGCCGCCAGCAGCGACACGGCAGCCAATACCGGGACGGAGGGCTGGCATACCGCCATGACGTGAATGCTCGGTCCCAACAGACGCACGAAGCGGATCACGACCTCGACAAAGTCGTCGAGATCGAACCGCCCGTGGAGCAACGGCACGTTTCGCGCATTCACCCAATCTGTAATGTAGACATTGTGCTCCGGCAGCAGCGTCTGGACAGTGCCGCGCAGTAACGTCGGGAAATGGCCGGATAGCGGCGCGACGACGAGAATCGTCGGCTCTTCACGGGCACCGCCCTTACGGAAGTGGACAAGCTTGCAGAAGGGGTGGGAGGCGACGATTTCCTCGGTGACCGCGACCTCTTCGCCGCGCATCATTATGGATCTAATGCCAAAATCCGGCCGGCCGTGCGACATGCCGGCATTGGACAGCAGCTCCATTGCTGCCGCCGTACCGCGGACGAACGGCGCATCCTTGATCAGCGGCCATGGCTGGGCCAGAAAGCCGCGGCAAAATTCCGCCAGCAGGCGAATCGGGGCAAGTACATCATTGTGGGCCTGGTAGGTATCGTAGAGCATAAATCCTCGTGTCAATGCGCCTTCCTGCTCGTGCACTTCCCAGCCGCCGAAACGCTCCCGCTCTCGATCGATTTCGAGGCGAGGCATCCCAACTCAAAACCTCCGAGATTTCAACGAGATATTTGCAACGCGTCTATTTATGCAAGCGTAAGCCGGATCTCGTGATCCAGGACTGCCCCAGTTCACGCTGCAATGCTTGAATTGTGGTTAATGACGCCGCATTAGAAGGCAAATACGAAAACTTGCCCGATTATTGCTCAATGCAGGTGATCGCGGCGTGAGATGGAGGGGCCGGTGCTAGTTCAACGCGGTGGGGCTGCGAGGCCGCCGCGGACTTCGTGAACGACGATGCCCGAGAGCCGGGATGGCGGAGCGAGCCACCGTGGATGCGCCAGACTGATGGCGACGTCGCTTTCGCCAGCGCGCCACCGCCGCGTCACCGAAGCTGACGAGAAATCGGCCATTTTCGTGGAAAGGTCGTCGGCGTTGCCCTCGTGGACGAGGTGCAGGACCGTCATCGTCGCATCGCTCGCCTCGGACAAGCAGCGGCGGATGTCGACATCACCGCGCGAGGCCGCCGGAAGCCGCTCGCCGAGCAGCGCGATCCTGCGGCGTAAATCATGGGTGCGGCGCATTGCGGCGATCTCCCGCGCCGTGCGGCTGATCCCACCGTCAGCCCCGGGGATCGGATCATAGCCGTCGACGGCAAAACACAAGGTGTCGGCCGGTCGGGCACCTTCCAGCGCCGACACCATCACCGCACTGCCGCCGAACGGCTGTCCTCCAATCATTGCCGGCGGCAGACCCAGCAACGGGCTGCCGGCCAATATGTGGTCGGGGCCGAGCACGTGCCGATCATTATCGAAAAAGGTCTCAGCGCCGGTGGCAAGATTGACGGCGCCAAAGATGACGCGGACGGTCCCTGCATTGATGCGCTCGAAATCAACCGTCTCTCCGATCAGCACCCGCAAATCGGCGGCGGAGATCACCGGCTCGTCGTTTAGAATTTGCGGCGAGACCACGCGAGGGCCGGCCGAGAAAAAGCTCGTCAGCGCCGATCTCGCCCATTTGGCGGCGCCGCGCGGCCGAGGACTGGCCGCGCGTCTGCTCAGTTCGCGCCAGAATTGGCGCAGTCGTGCGACCCGCTCATGTGGGAGATTTCCGGCGACGATCGCAGCATTGATGGCGCCGATGGCGGTACCGGCGATCCAGTTCGGCCGCACCCCGCTCCGCTCGAGCGCGGCATAGGCGCCTGCCTGGTAGGCTCCCAGGGCGGCGCCGCCCGACAATACCAACGCGATCCGCTTAAAACGGTCCAAATTCCGATCCGCTCGCCCTCGCGCCAAGACGCGCTCCTTACCGCCAGCCTAAAGAACCATCAACGCGCCTCACAGGTGCCCGGCCGAACGCCGTGCCGCAGGCCCGACATCATAGGAAGTCTCGCCCGCGCGTCCAGTGGCGAAACCCGATCATCGACTCTTCTTTTGCGTATGGATGGGAGGAAGCGACCTTAGATAGACGGCAATCGCCTGCCGATCGTCGTCGTCGAGCCGAGAGGTGTTGCGAACGATTTCTCCCATGGCGCCGCCGACAAAGTCGAAATCAGGGGTCTGCCCGTCCTTCAGAAGAGTGATAATATCTTGCTCGCTCCAAGTGCCGATTCCAGTGTCCGGATCGGGCGTGATGTTCGGCACCGCCTTGCCCTCCGGGCCGTGAGACGTACCGGCGAGAAAGCGCGACGGCTCGGTGGCGCCGAACCAGTTGCGCGGCGTGTGGCATTCGCCGCAATGGGCGAGCGCAGTGACGAGATAGGCGCCGCGATTGTAAGCTGCGCTGCGCTCCGGCGCGGGCCGGAATGGTCCCGGCGTAAAAAACAGCCATTTCCATCCGGTTTGCAGGAAGCGCCAGGAGAACGGGAACGCCACGTCATGCGCACGGCTGGATTGGCTCACGGCCGGCTGGGCAAACAGATATGCCTGGATCGCCCGCACGTCGTCATCGGTGATTTTGGTAAAGCTCGGATAAGGAAATACCGGGAAATAGTTTGAACCATCTGGCCTTACACCTTCGCGCATTGCGCGCAAGAATTGAGCCTCGCTCCACCGGCCGATGCCGGTGTCCAGATCGGGGCTGATGTTCGGAGCGTAGAAGGTCCCGAACGGAGTTGCGAGGGCGCGGCCTCCAGCATAAGGCCGGCCGCCCTGCTTACTGTCGGTGTGGCAGTCTGCGCACCCGGCCGCCGTGGTGAGGTAGGCGCCGCGGGCGATCAGGTCTGCATCGGCGGCGCCAGCGGTGCGCAAGGCGGCGAGGGTGAGCAGAACCCCAGCCGCCGCCCCTGCCTTGCTACTTTTCGATCTTCTCGCGGAAAGTGGTGTGGCATGCGCCGCAGCCATTCTTCCCCAGATCGCCGAAGGCGGCCTCGATCGCGGCTCTGTCACCCCCGTTCACCGCGACCAGCAGCGCATCCGCCTTGGTGGCGGCGTTCTTTTGCGCGTCGAGAAACTTGTTCCAATCGGTCCAGATCACAGCCTTGGCTTCATAGTCGCCGTCGGGACTTCGCCCCGCCGTTCCCGGCGGAAACAGCTCGGGGATCTTCTTTGTCGTCTGCGTCAGGCTGGCGGCCCCGGTCTTGGCTTGCGCCAGATCCCCCTTGCCGTCGAGATAGGCCTTGACGGCGCCAATGGATTTGCCTTGCTCCTTCATTGCCGCCTCGCGGTTCTTCAGGACAGTTTCCTTGTCCTGCGCGAGCGCCGAACCGTTCATGCCGGCCACAGCTATCGTGAGTGTTGCCGCGAGAGCGAGGATTTTCGTCAGCGACGCCATTTGCCTCCCCTATCGGATCGGGGCCGGGTTCATCCCAGGCCGACCGGCACAGACTAGCTACCGGTTGCGGCAAGGCAATCCCCGTGGCGACCCGTTCACCATTACGTGATCGGGATTTCGATATGTTTTTTGAAAGCGGGGCGCTCGCGCATTCGCTCGTACCAAGTTTTCAGTTTCGTCAGTGGCGGCCGCTCGATCGGGAAGGCGTGCCAGCGATAGACGAGAGTGCCGAGCGTAATCTCGGCGAGGCTCAGCTCCTGCCCCGCGAGATATGGCCGGCCGTCGAGCGCATCATCGACGATCGCCCAGGCGGCGAGCGCCTGACGCCGCGCCGCCTCGATCGCGCCGTGCTCGCGCTGCTCGGGCTTGGTGCGGATCAGTCCAAAGAGTAGTGACCCCATCGGCGGCCCAATGCTAGCCAGCTGCCAGTCCATCCACCGCTCGACGCGCGTTCGCGCGGCCGAGTCGGCAGGGTAGAGGCGCTCTCCACCGCGCGTCGTGCACAGGTAGCGGCATATCGTGTTCGATTCCCAGATGATCAGGTCGCCGTCCTTGACCGTGGGGACGCGGCCGTTCGGGTTCATC
>Ga0182039_10000284_pt1 | contig 26220 bp, 26 predicted proteins | sample sta12Can44000111_FD_125975 | JGI IMG/M metagenome (GOLD analysis project Ga0182039, IMG submission 125975) | Lab enrichment of tropical soil microbial communities from Luquillo Experimental Forest, Puerto Rico - statanox.12C.anox.44.000.111 | ecosystem: Environmental > Terrestrial > Soil >...
AATGTTCATTGTGCATGCCGGACACATCGCTACGGCTTTCCTTTCCTGTCTGGCGGCTCCTTGGTTTCTTCCAAATAAGCGGCGAGGCGATCGAGCGATCCCTCCCAAAATTTTCGATACTCTTCTACCCATTGGGCGGCTTGCTTCAGCGGCTTCGCTTCCAATTGCATTTCGTGAACGCGTCCGTAGCGCCGGCGGCGAAGCAATCCGGCTTTCTCCAGGACGCGCAAATGTTTTGAGACTGCCGGCAGCGACATCGAATACGGCCGCGCGAGATGGGTAACGCGCTGATTGCCGCGGGCGAGATGGGCCAGCATGCGTCGCCGCGTCGGATCTGCCAGCGCTGCGAACGTCCGGTTCAATGTCTCTGTCGCATATTTAACCATCTGGTTAAATATCTAGCATAACCATTTTCCAAGAGCAAATAAATTTATTAAAGCAAAGCGTTGATTGCGCCGACGGCGGCGGCGAGTGGCCAGGCCGAGATCGCGAAAAGGGCGCCGAAGGCCAGAGCCTCGATCGCAAACTCGAACTGAATTTCTTTCGCGCAGAAATCGCGAGCGAATTGGCGCATCGATCGACCGTTGGTCAATGTTCCCGTGCTCTCACCCTTTACGATTGTTCGTTGAATCCTAGTTACGCGCATGATTGAGCGTAACCGCCGCGCCGACGTCGTCAGGTTACGAATTGTCAAAACGCGGTGACGATTGAGTAACGTGCGCTCAGTTTCTCGGATTCTCGGATATAAATCGCTGGATTCAAGTGCCTTATATCAAGACTTCTTCGGTCGGGAAGCTCGGCTTCGCATTATTTGTCGAAGTGGGAAGCCCGCCGGAACGCTTTCCCGGCGGGCTTTAGTGACCTAAAGCCTCTAATGCTAATCGCCCGACTGTTCTTTAGAATTTGATGTTGAGATCGGCGAAGAACAGTTGGTACTGGTCGAGGACACTAATATGGGTAATCGCGATCGGCGTTCCACCCGTGCCGAGATCGTCATTGTAACGCCAGGCATAGTGATAGGTGAAGTTGACGCTCACCGCATCACTCAGCGCGTATCCCGCTTTAGCCACGACGCCTTGCATGTTTTGACGGCTGTCGAAAATGTCGTCGTCGACGAGGTTGGGATCGAGCGAGTATTGTTCGGAAAGTTGGTAGTAAGCATCGATTTGCCAATCATGCTTCTTCTTTAGCTGCCCAACTCCTAGGCCAGCTTGAAACGCGTAGCGCTGATCGCCGAAGCCCGGGTGCCCGGCAGCCTCCGCGCGGTCGTCCGCTTCCAGATTCGCGGCGAAGTCGCCGAAAATGTGCATCGGCAGTTTCCCGATCTTCCAGCCAAGCTCCATCGGCATATCAAAAATAAGGAGACTGTTGATGCCAGTCTGGTTTTGCGCCAGCGAAGCCGCGTTTGTCAGTGCTGGATCACCGCCTTGGTAATGCGTGTCGAAAGCCGCGCCATTACCAGTGTAGTTAAGGATTGTGGGCGCGAACTGGAAAAAGACGCTATTTGGGAAGTTCAATCTTGCGCCGACCTGCCAGGCAAGCATGAACGCGTTCGTATTTGGGACAAGCTGCGTGCCGTGTTGGCCGGGTTGAGTGTGTACCGGACGCGGACCAAGGTCGTTCTCCGTCGGCGTTTCATCGTAGACAAACTGAGCAAAGTTAGCGAAGAGATCGAGCTTTAGGAACGGTTCAGACGGGTGCACCGGTGCGATCGTCTTTCCATCTTTACTATAGGAAGCTGGTTCAACTGGCGTTCCGCCAAAGGTGAAGGTGTGCTTCCACTGCTCGGCAAGTCCTTCTGGATTGATGTCGGGGTCCCACACCATTGGCGTGTTGACGAGCGGATTTGGCATTCGGCCACCAGTCAACGTGATATCTTTGAAACCTTTATAGCCGGCATACGCTTGGCCGACGAAGATGCCGTCGCTACCTTTGGCGAACGGTCCACCACTCGTCTCGTCGCCAAACGTCACGTTCGTTGATCGCGAGCTGTTGCTAGTTTCCAGGCGAATTCCGAAGAACCAATCGTCCAAAAGTGTGCCGCGTAGGCCTAATCGAATCCGGTAACGCTCACGTTCACGCTCCTGCCAATCATCATGTCCGGCGATCCCGGGAGCCGGGTGCTGGAGCGGCGACTCATCATCCGTTTGGCCGCCGTTGTAGGCGTAACGCAGTCGGATATCTCCGAAGAGCTCGAGCTCCGTAAGCGGCGTCGACAATTTCCATTTGTCGGCCGCGGTTTTTTCGACTGGAACATTTGTCTCAACGTAAGTTTTTCCGTCGTAGGTTACCTGTTTCTTGGTTGGCCCTTCAGTTAGAGGAGCAGGAGCCGCGGTCGCCTGCTTTTTCAGGGTTGCCACCTCGTTTTCCAGTTCTGCATTGCGCTTTTGCAACTGGTGAACGGCTTGCTCCAGTTTCGAGAGCCGATCGTCATCCGACGAGGCCTGCGCGCGGACCGATTGGAGTGGTAGAAAGATCAACGCAGCCAGGCATGCGCCGGCTGTTCGTGAGAAAAGTTTTTGGTTAGTTTGGTTAGGCATGGATTCTCCTTGAGTTACAGCATTTGCGATGAAGTTGGATCGCAGGTCAAGCTAGAAATCGACTGTTACGAGCAAATGGCGGCTAAGTGACAATCGTGTAAACTCGCGTTCGCGAGGTTGGCGCCGCGCGATCGACAATTCTTCGCGCAAGAGAAGGGCGAACTCTAGAATTTTACGTTTAGATCCGCTTGAAACAGCTGAAAACTTTTGAGCGGATTGATCGCGATGTCCCGAGTAGAATGCTCGGCTTAGTGCGCATAACCATAAAGCAACCGCACCCAAGCCACGTCGCTCAACATCTAAACCACGGGTCGCGCCGATTTCTTACTTGTTCAGCTTTGAATCCCAAAACTCAGTATCTACCAGACTTGGATCGTCCCCCTCGAGGGTCGGCTCGAATCCCGCCGGAGATTAATTGCTCCTGACTACTTTGGTTTCGCGGAGGGCGAGGGAAGAATCGGCGGCAGTGTTGTCATGGAGCCCCGGGGAGCCGCGCTCGTGGCTGGCACAACAGGAGCGCCCGGAGAGGGAACTGCGGGCGCGTTTGGACTTGCGGGCGCCGGTGATGCCGGCGGTTGCCGAGCCGTTTGTTGCTTCAACAATTCGCTCCGCAGTCCGGTGTCCCGGCTCGTTTTGTGCGAATACAGGATCGACAGCGCGAAGGTAAGCAGGAAGAAAATTCCCACCAGCCAGGCGGTGAACTTGACCAGCACGTTGGTGGTCTGTGCACCGAAAATATTTTCGGTTACGCCGCCGCCGAACGCTGCGCCAAGTCCTTCACTCTTAGGCCGCTGCATTAAAATGACCAGCACCATCAAGAGGGCAACCAAGACGTAAATCGCCAGCAGGAAATTTATCAGGATCTGCATCGGGGACGGGAATATGGGCGATCTCGCCGTCGAAGCAACCGCTCATCGCTTCTTAATGTCGTTCCAGATCGTATCTAGCTCGGCTAGATCGACATCACCCAGCTTCTTGCCGCGCTTCCTCAGTTCGTCCTCTAACAAGTTGAATCGCCGGACGAATTTGTCAGTGGCGCCTTGAAGCGCGCTCTCGGCGTCGAGGTTGCATTTCCGGGAAAGATTTACGACCGCGAAAAGCAGGTCGCCGATTTCGTTTTTGATTGATTTTTGATTTTGGCTTTCGATCGCGCTCTCCAGTTCGCCGAGCTCTTCTTCTACTTTAGCGATCACGTCGCGCAGCTTTGCCCAATCAAAATTCGCCCGCGCCACTTTGCTTTGCGCCTTTTGCGCGCGCATCAGCGCCGGAAGCGCGGTCGGAAGGTTCGAAAGATAGTGCGTGTCGCCCTTCTTTTCATCGCGCTTGATCGCTTCCCATTGTTTTAAAACAGCGCCGCTATCTCGGGCATCGCTTTCGCCAAAAACGTGCGGATGTCGCCGGATCAGTTTCTCACCGATTTCATTAAGCACGTTGTCGATATCGAATCGGCCGGCTTCGCGCGCGATCTCGGCATGCATCACGACGAGCAGCAGAAGATCGCCGAGTTCTTCGCGAAAATGCGCGTCGTTCCTGGTGCGGGCTGCTTCCGCCACTTCGTAAGCCTCTTCAATCGTGGCGGGCAAGAGCGATTCGTGTGTTTGTTCGCGGTCCCACGGACAACCGCCCGGCGCGCGCAACTTCGCGACAATCTCGCAGAGCTTCGCGAAGTTGTTAGTTGATTGTTGATAGTTGATAGCGGCCGGCATTTCGCATTCTTCTATCAACTCTCAGCTCTTAACTATCAACCCCTTCAAATGCGCCAGAGCGACCGGTGCGTGCCGAACTCCGAGATTTCGCCGGAAGATTTCTTGCCAACGTAAACGGCGATGCCGATCGAACTGATAAACGTGCCCAGCATCGCGAAGGCGATCAGCCAGGCCGGAATGTGACCGACTCGCAGGGCGCGATAAAAGTCCCAAAATCCTTCCATTGCGTGCGGCGCGTGCAAAAAGATTTTCGTGATCCACGCGACCAGGATCAGGATGAAAATGAAAACGTAATTGCGTTTCAACCGGCGCCCGATCGCCTCCAGCTTGCTGATCTTGAAACAGGGAAGAATGAGATCCTCGCAAACCAGTTGCTTCCAATCGCCCTGAAGCAGGTCACGATTTTCCATCACCATCGGCACGAGAAAATGCGCTTCGAGCATCCGGATGCGCGCACGGAAGGCATCGTAAAAACGATAACGGCGCGCTTCGATCCAGAGCAGCACCCAAACAATTGCGAGATTGAAAAAGAAAATGATGTGCGGCACGCCCGCGTTCGCGAACGCGATCGTGATAATGGCAGTGCTGCTGGTGATAGCCCAGTTGGTAGTGACATCGAGCCGTTGCCGCCAAACCATGATTCGTCCCATTTCGCCGCGGTAAAAATGCGACATGGCGTTGACGTAGCCCGGATCGTAGATACTGCGCTGGACCGAAACAGTCGTCTCCTGCTGGTTCGCAATAGGAGCGTTTTTTTCAGTTGCCACGGTCGATCAATTAACTGGATAAGTGCGACAGAATCCAACATTTCCTCATGGCCATCGCTCTTGCCGACCTGATCGATCCGGCGCAAGTCAGCCTAAACCTGGGCGCCCGTAACCAAATCGACACCCTGCGCGAAATTGTCGATCTTCTCGCGACTTCCGGAAAGATCAACCACGCTAGCGCGTTTCTGGAACAACTACAGAAGCGCGAAAAGACCAATTCCACGTATGCCGCGGACGGCGTCGCGTTTCCACACGCCCGGACAAAGTTGGTCGACGAGATCGTCGTTGGAATCGGCCGGAGCGAAGCCGGAATCCCGTGGACTGGCAAAGGCGAGATTGCCCACCTGATTTTCTTGATTGCGGTGCCGGAACGATTAATTAGCGACTATCTGGTGGTGGTCGGCGCGATTGCGCGGATCACGAAAGATCGGCCGTTGCGGACTCTTTTGCTCCACGCCGACAATGCGGGCGATTTTATTGCGACGCTGCTGAGCGCGCCTTCAATCTGATTTTTTCAAGAGCCGATTTCGCGCGCGGTCGAGAATCTTTTTTTCGGTCTCGGTCAAACTGCTCATGCCGGACTTGGAAATCTTGTCCAGGATCGGGTCGACCGATTCATAAACATCATCCGGCTCGACTGTGCGCCGCGCCGAAGACGTTTGCACCACGTACAATTTTGGCTTTGGGCGCAGATGCATTTTGAGATTGTTGATCCAGGCCAATTCCGGTCCAGCGCCGCGCAGCTCGATAAAGAAGAACGCCAGCGCGATGCTGGTCCAAAGAACTACTAGGTCCTGCCAATCATGCGCAGCCAGCGCACTCAAGGCGCCAATCGCCGCCAGGATCACGAAAACCCATTTCGCCGGAATCCGCAGAAAGAATTGAACATTCGGATAAAGCGTAACGAACGCGGCAAAAACGGCGAAATGCAGTGCGCCGGAGCCGGCCAATCCCGTGCGCGTGTGCAGGCCCCACAAGGTTAGCATCAGCGTCGGCACGAACAACAAGAGCGCGTAAAGCCAAATGTAAGCCCGTTGACCGATGAATCGTTCCACTTCGCGCCCGAAGAAAAAGAGCATGTACATTTCAACGGCGAACCAAAGCAAGGCGTAGCCCGTCGGCGGATGGATTATTCCGTAAGTGACAAGCCGCCAAACTTGGCCGTGCAGCAAAACGTGCATGCTATCGAACATTGCGTAGTTAAGCACGCCCGCGTAACCGATCGCGAAAAGGAACGCGGTCAGGATCGCACAAACGACATGCACTCCCACCAAAATCGTTGTGACGTCGACTGGGAAACGTCCCATCCACGTTACCGGCCGGTAATCATCGGAGGTAGTGACTCCGAACATGATTCAATTAAACAACGACCGTTTCGCATGCGCAAGGTGGATCGAGCGCTGTCATCTCCGCATTTCTTTGGAATTCTTCCGCAAAGCGGCGGTCCACCCATAAAAAATTCTTGGAGAACCGCGCGAACCGGAAGAAATTTGCTTTTCGCTCTAATCTAGATCGACATCTACCGATGAAGAACATCGCGCCCGCGATTTCGCCTCCTTCCGGGGTCGGAAGCGACAAGCCGGCGAACCAGGCCGTGCTGGATTGGGTGCACGAGGTCGAGCTCGTGACCAAACCGGAGAATGTTTTTTGGTGCGACGGTTCTGGGCGCGAGCACGAATTCCTGCTCGATCAAGCGCTGAAGCAAGGAGTGTTGATCAAACTCGACCAGCAAAAAGTCCCGCGCTCGTATTTGCATCGCTCGAATCCGAACGATGTCGCGCGCGTTGAGCAATTCACTTTCATCTGCACGCCAACCAAGGAGGAGGCCGGACCGACGAATAATTGGAGCAAACCGGCCGAGACCTACACAAAACTTCAGAACATGCTCAAGGGCGTGATGCGCGGGAGAACGATGTTCGTCGTGCCTTACGTCATGGGCCCGCCCGATTCGCCGCTCGCCAAAGTCGGATTCGAAATCACCGACTCGATTTACGTCGTCTTAAGCATGCGAATCATGACCCGCATGGGCGAAGTCGCGCTCCAACGGCTCGGCAACGATCCGAAGGCAGAATGGAACCGCGGCGTGCATTCATTGTTAGATGTCGATCCGGAGCGGCGTTTCATCTGCCATTTCCCGCAGGACAACACGATCATCTCGGTCGGCTCCGGTTACGGCGGGAACGTTTTGCTCAGCAAGAAATGTCTCGCGCTTCGGATCGGTTCTTATCTCGCGCGCAAACAAGGCTGGATGGCCGAGCATACGCTAATTCTCGGTGTCGAATCGCCCGACGGGAAAAAGCATTACGTGGCGGCGGCGTTCCCGAGCGCGTGCGGCAAAACGAATTTCGCCATGTTGATTCCGCCGAAGCATTTCGCCGGTTGGAAAGTGACCACGATTGGTGACGACATCGGCTGGCTTCAAATTCGCGATGGTCGGCTGTACGCGGTCAATCCGGAGAACGGGTATTTCGGCGTTGTACCTGGAACCAATTACAAATCGAATCCGAACGCGATGAAATCGATTTCTCACGACACGCTTTACACCAACGTCGCGCTTACTGACGACGGAGATGTTTGGTGGGAGGGCAAAGACGGCGCGCCGCCGAAACACGCCCTCGATTGGCGCGGTAATGATTGGGCCCCGGCTTCAAAAGAAAAAGCGGCGCATCCGAACAGCAGATTCACGACTCCGGCTCGGAACAATCCGGTTTTAGATCCGAATTTTGAGAGAGCCGACGGTGTTCCGATCAGTGCGATCATTTTCGGCGGACGCCGCAGCAGCACTGTGCCACTGGTGTTTCAGGCTTTCGATTGGAACCACGGTGTTTATCTCGGTGCGACCATGGCGTCGGAAACAACCGCCGCTGCCACTGGCGCCGTCGGCAAGGTTCGTCGCGATCCGATGGCCATGCTGCCGTTCTGCGGCTACAACATCGGCGATTATTTCCAGCATTGGATCGACATCGGGAGACGGTTGACCAATCCGCCGCCCATTTTCAGCGTGAATTGGTTCCGCAAAGGCGTAGACGGAAATTTCCTCTGGCCCGGGTTCGGCGAGAACATGCGTGTGCTCAAATGGATTCTGGATCGTTGCGAAGGACGCGGCGGCGCCGTGGGATCGCCGATCGGTTGGCTGCCCGGCGTGCACGATCTCGATCTCGCCGGCCTCGAGATCGACCATAAATGCGTCGATGAATTGCTCGAGATCGATCACGAAGACTGGAAGACGGAGCTGGCCGAACATAAAGAGCTTTTCGATTCGCTTGACGGCATAGTTCCGAAGGAGTTGCTAAGACAGCGCCAACAGGTTGCTGAACGTTTCGGGCAATAATCCGCCGACAATTTGCGAATGCAGCTGCGATCTGGAATTGTCTCCAGTGGGTTCGAGGCTTGCTGAACAAGAATGCGTCACTCCGCCCGCTGTGCACGGATGCATCGAGATTCGCGGGGCGCGCCAGAACAATCTCAAAGGCGTCGATGTCGATCTTCCGCTTGGGAAATTGACCGTCGTGACCGGTCCGAGCGGCTCCGGAAAGTCATCGCTCGCGTTCGAAACCATTTACGCTGAAGGGCAGCGCCGTTACGTCGAAACTTTTTCGCCGTATATGCGGCAATTCCTCGACCGCATGGACAAACCACGTGTCGACGACATCCGCGGGATCCCGCCCGCAATCGCAATCGAACAATCGAATCCGGTTAAGACATCGCGCTCGACGGTCGGCACGATGACCGAGATCAACGATTATGTAAAGTTGCTGTGGCCGAGGATCGCGAAGGCATTCTGTCCAAGCTGCCTTCGCGAGATTCGCCCCGAAACGGCAAAATCGATCGCTGACGAAATTCTGCGCGACTGCGCTGGCCAAAATGTTCTCGTCACCTTCTGGGTTTCAGTTCCGGCGAAGACTGAGCCAGAGAAGTTTTTCGAGTTCCTTCAACAACAGGGCTATCTCCGTGTCTGGATCGGCAACGAAGTGGTGCGCGTCGATGGCGATCCAAAAAAGATCAAGCGTCTTGGCACGCGCGTCCAAGTTGTCCAGGATCGAATCGCGATTACTTCCGGGAACCGAGCGCGCCTGGTTGAAGCGATCGAAACCGCTCTGCGTTTTGGAAAAGGCAAAGTCAACTTTGCAATACCGGAAACCGGAAGCCAGAAACCGGAAAGAGCAAACGCTGCGCGTGAAGAAAATCTATCCGCTATCCGCTATCCGGTATCCGAAATCCCTTTTTCGACGGGCTGGCATTGTGCGCATTGCGATCTCGATATTCGTCCGCCCAGCCCCGGCCTTTTTAGTTTCAACAACCCACTCGGGGCGTGTCCGGAATGCCGTGGATTCGGGCGCACGATCGCGATCGATCTCAATAAAGCGATCCCCGATCGATCGTTATCGATCAAGCAAGGCGTGATTCGCGTTTTCCGAGGTCGGGAATTTGGCGAATCGCAAAAAGATTTACTCCGCGCCTGCGCCCGTGAAGAGATCGACATCAATGTTCCATTCGAGGAATTGCCGAAGGCCGATCAGGATTTCGTCATCGACGGTGAAAAGCGAATCGGCGAATATACCGAAGACGACTACGAAAACGACCGTTGGTACGGCGTGCGCGGATTTTTCCGCTGGCTCGAATCGCAGGTTTACAAAATGCACATGCGCGTGCTGCTCAGCCGTTACCGCGCCTACACGACTTGTCCGAGTTGCAACGGTGGACGCTTTCAACCCGAAGCGCTGAATTTTCGAATATCCGATAGCGGAAAGAGGAAACGGGAAAGATCAAACGAGTATCTTACTTTGCCAGAGTTTGCGGCGTTGTCCGTTGCTGACGCGCGCGATCTTTTGACGACCGTCGATATCACGCCCCTCGATACGACCGCGCGGATGCTGCGCGGCGGAATTTGTTCCCGCTTGAACTACTTGTGCGAAGTCGGCGTCGGTTATCTGACGCTCGATCGATCAACGCGCACCTTGAGCGGCGGCGAAGTGCAGCGGGTAAATCTTACGACCTGTCTTGGAGCGTCGCTCGTGAACACGCTCTTTGTGATGGACGAGCCGAGTATCGGGCTCCATCCGCGCGACATCGGCCGGCTCGTCCGAGTCATGCACAGCTTGCGCGACCGCGGGAACACTCTGCTTGTCGTTGAACACGAAGAGCAAATTATTCGCGCGGCTGACAACTTGATCGACATCGGACCCGGCCGCGGTGAACGCGGCGGCGAATTGGTTTTCAACGGCATGCTCGATCACCTTGTGCTCCGCAAATCGCTAACTGCCGATTATCTCAGCGGTCGCAAAACGATTCCTGTTCCCAAATCCCGGCGAAAATCGACATCGTCGATCAAAATCGCCGGCGCTCGCGAGCACAATCTCAAGAACCTCGATGTCGATCTTCCGCTTGGCGTCTTTAGCTGTGTGACTGGCGTTTCGGGCTCGGGGAAATCAACGCTCATCCACGATGTGCTTTATCGGAATCTGCTCGTTGCAAAGGGGCAATCGACCGATCAGGAAGCAGGCGCGTGCAAATCGGTCAGCGGTGCGCATCGGATCAACGAAGTGGTTATGGTCGATCAGTCGCCGCTCGCGCGTACGCCACGCTCGACTCCAATTCTTTATCTTGGCCTCTACGATCGCGTCCGCGAATTGTTCGCCGCGCAACCGAAAGCGATGTCGCAAGGTTTAACCGCGAGCGCGTTCTCGTTCAACTCCGGCAGCGGACGCTGCGAACGTTGCTCTGGCACGGGATTCGAAAAGATCGAGATGCAGTTCCTGAGCGATCTTTATGTGCGTTGCGCCGAATGCGAAGGCAAACGGTTCCAGCCGCACATCCTGCAAATTAAACTGCACGGCAAATCGATTCACGATGTGCTCGAGCTAACGGTGCACGAGGCGATTCAGTTTTTTGCCCAAATCGGAGAGGAAAAAACCTTATCCGATGGGCTCGGCGTTCTCGACGAAGTTGGCCTGGGCTATTTGCGACTCGGTCAACCGTTGAACACGCTTTCGGGCGGCGAATCGCAACGTTTGAAACTAATGCGGCATCTAGGAGATACCGGAAAAGGCCAGTCCGGCTCGGACAAAGCGGAAACAGGAAAGAATGGCGAGGATCACGGGCGTGGAAATCTTTTCATCTTCGACGAACCGACAACTGGCTTGCATTTCGATGACGTCGCGCTGCTGCTGCGGGTGTTTCATAATTTGGTCGATCGCGGAAACTCGCTCGTCGTCATCGAGCACAATCTCGAAGTGATTAAGTGTGCCGATTGGATTGTCGATCTTGGACCAGAGGCAGGTGACAATGGCGGAAACGTCGTTGGCGTGGGAACTCCAGAACAGATGGCGAAGATTTATGATTCGCACACGGGAAGATTTTTAAGAGCTATCATCTCGAGCGGCAATGCCAGTCCGGCTAGGATCAAGGGACCCCGCAAAAGTTCGCGCGAGTCGGGGAGATCCTTCGCCCACGCTCAGGGTGATAGCGCTGAACCTGCCCGCGTAGCGGAGACAGCGAGGCGTTTCAAGATCAACGGCATGAACGGCGCAATTGGCGTTCATGGCGCGCGCACACACAATCTAAAAAACATCGACGTCAAAATTCCGCGTGACCAAATGGTGGTGATCACCGGTTTGAGCGGCTCCGGGAAATCAACACTGGCCTTCGATATTTTGTTCGCGGAAGGCCAGCGCCGATTTCTCGACAGCATGTCACCTTACGCGCGGCAATTCGTGGAGCAGCTGGAAAAACCGGATGTCGATCTCGTCACCGGATTGCCGCCGAGCGTGGCGATTGAGCAGCGCGTAACGCGGGGCGGCGGCAAATCAACCGTCGCGACCGTGACGGAGATTTATCATTTCCTGCGACTGCTTTTCGCGAAAACTGGAACCCAATTTTGCCCGGACTGTGACTTGCCAGTGAAAAGCCAAAGTTTGGTCGCGATCGCGCAACAGATCGAGGCCGCTGCAAAACGCGGCGCGGTCAAAGTTCTCGCGCCCCTCGTCAAAGCGAGAAAAGGATTTCACACCGACGTCGCACACTGGGCCGGGCGACAGGGCTTCGACACTTTGTTCGTCGATGGGCAACTCACTTCGATCGCGCAATTTCGAAGGCTGGCGCGTTTCAAAGAGCACACGATCTCCGTCGTGGTCGGCGCCATCGACGCGAAGCGAATCGCCAAGGCGCGCAATCTCGCGCAGCGCGCGCTAGAAATTGGCCGCGGCACGGCGCATCTACTCGATTCGAAGAATCAATTCACAGTCGTGAGCACAGAAATGAGCTGCCCGAATTGCGGCCGTGCCTTCGAAGAGCTCGATCCGCGCTTGTTTTCATTTAACTCGCCACATGGCGCCTGCGAAGAATGCGGTGGGTTCGGCGAAATTTGGGACCAAGAATTTCAGATTGCCGCGAAAGAGACGAGTGACTCAGTTTTGGAAAATGAACTCCGCGCCGAGCGCGAATCGGAGTGGATCGACGCGACCGACGCGCACGAATGTCCGAGCTGTCACGGCTCGCGCTTGAACGCCGTCGCGCGACACGTCCGCGTGAAAGGCTACACAATTGATAAGTTCGCAAATCTTTCGGCAAGCGAAGCCGCAGAAAAGATCGACAAGTTGAAATTCGCGGGGACGCAGCAAACGATCGCGGCCGATCTGATTCCGGAAATCCGCCAACGATTACGTTTCATGGAAAACGTGGGGCTTGGTTATCTCGCGCTCGGTCGGTCGGCGAAGACGTTGAGCGGTGGCGAATCGCAACGAATTCGATTGGCGGCGCAGCTCGGCTCTAACTTGCGCGGTGTCCTTTACGTTTTGGATGAACCGACAATCGGACTGCATCCGCGCGATAATTTGCGTCTGCTCGACACGCTGGCTGCGCTTCGGGAAAGAGGAAATTCGCTCGTCATCGTCGAGCACGACGACGAAACGATGCGGCGCGCCGACCACATTGTCGATCTTGGCCCGCGAGCGGGCGTTCACGGCGGCGAAGTTGTTGCTACTGGAACGTTGCGCGACATCGAACGCGCGAAGAATTCAGAGACCGGTCGTTGTCTCAAGACGCCGCTTTGTCACCCAACGCGCGAATCGCGGCGATCCCTGCGCACCGTTGAGAATTGGATCGAGATCCGCGGTGCATGCGCCAACAATTTGAAAAATGTCGATGTTCGATTTCCGGTCAGTCGTCTTTCGGTCATCACCGGAATCTCCGGCTCCGGAAAATCGACCTTGATGCACGACGTGCTCCTGCCGGCGGTAGTCGAGCAATTGGAAAGCAAGAAATGCGGCGGCAACGGCGACTTGTTCAAGCTGGTAAGCGGTACCGAAGAGATCGAAGCGGTTTACGAAGTCGATCAGTCGCCGATCGGCAAGACGTCTCGGTCGACTCCGGGCACTTACATCAAAGTTTTCGACGAGATTCGAAATCTTTACGCGCAGTTACCGGTGTCGCGCGTCCGCGGCTATTCGGCGAGCCGATTTTCCTTCAACGCCGAGGGCGGTCGTTGCGAAACCTGCAAAGGCCAGGGCGTCATCAAGTTGGAGATGAATTTTTTGCCGGAAGCGCTCGTGCCCTGCGAAGACTGCGGCGGCCGCCGTTACAATCCACAAACGCTGGAAGTCCTTTACAACGAAAAATCGATCGGCGACGTGATGGAGATGACGATCGAGGAAGCGGCGGAATTTTTTGCCGCACATCCGAAAATTGCGCGACCGCTTTGGTTGCTTGTCGAGACGGGACTCGGTTATCTCAAACTTGGTCAACCAAGTCCGACTTTGAGTGGTGGCGAAGCGCAACGGTTGAAGCTCGTCACCCAGCTGAAGCGCGGCGTCGGTCGCGCGGAAAACGAGCGGATTCGCAAAATGCGAAAACCACGCTCGACCCTTTATCTGCTCGAAGAGCCGACGATCGGCTTGCACATGGCCGATGTCGACCTTCTGCTCAAAGTGCTGCATCGATTGGTCGACGAGGGAAACTCCGTTATCGTGATCGAGCACAATCTGAGCGTAATCGCGGAAGCGGATTACATTGTCGATCTTGGCCCGGAAGCCGGCGCCGACGGCGGCAAAGTCATCGCCGTTGGAATACCAGAACAAGTCGCCAAGAATAAAAACAGCCGCACGGCGCCGTTTTTACGAAAAGTGTTGAACCGCTCGGGCGCGCGGTGAGAATCGCGCACACGAATGTTCGCTTATTACGTCCACGATCTTGATCCGCTGATTTTCCGCCTCTGGGACAATGTCGGTCCGCGCTGGTACGGACTCGCTTATGTGCTTGCGTTCGTCTGCAGTTATTTGGTTTATCGCCAACTCGCGCAACGCGGCTACGCCGACCTGTCGGTGGCGAAAGTTGGTGATTTCATCACCGGCGCCGCGCTGTTCGGCGTGATTGTTGGCGGGCGCCTCGGTTACGTTTTGTTTTACAAGCCGGAAATGTTGCGCGCGCCGTTGTCGACCTTGCGGGTTTGGGAGGGCGGAATGTCGAGTCACGGTGGAATGGTCGGTTTGCTCGCGTTTACGTTTTATTACGCGTGGCGCCACAAAATTTCGTGGACCAATCTCGGCGACAACCTGGTGGCGGCTGCACCGATTGGATTATTTTTCGGACGCTGCGCCAATTTTATCAACGGCGAGCTTTACGGTCGCGCCGCGAATGTGTCATGGGCGATGCAGTTCCCGAAAGAGCTGACCGAGAACATCGGCGAAACTGAGCGCGCCATCATCGCGTGCCAACAGGTTGATCCGTCGCTCACTTCAGCGGATGCAATCGTAGCCGCGGTGCGTCGTCAACCGCAAGTGAAGGAAATTCTGCGCGGCATTTTGACACCGCGGCACCCGTCTCAGCTTTACGAAGCATTTTTCGAAGGAATCGTTTTGTTCGCGATTCTCTGGTTCGTGCGCACGCGAATGCGGCAACCGAACGGCGTGCTCACGGGCTTATTCTTTATCTGCTACGCGACTTTTCGGATCATTGTGGAAAATTTTCGCGAGCCCGACGCGAGTCTGATTGGCGGTTTCACGCGCGGTCAGTTTTTCTCCTTCTTCCTGATGGCGATTGGAATCGCGTTCGTCGTCGTCGCGAAACTGCGGCCCACGTTTCCGAAAAGGATTGGCGCGCGAGAGTAGCCCTTTCGCTTTCCTTAGAATCCGCTAATAGTTCCTCGGTGATTGGCGAGTGTTTTCTCCTGAGGTGATTGCGACCGGTGGTTTGGTGTTCGCCTTTGAACACGCCACCCCTGCCGGCAAGCTGGTTCTGCTTTTACTCGCGATCGGATCGATCTTCAGCTGGTCAGTCATGGTCACCAAACTGCGGGTGATCCAGTTCGCTCGAAAGCAAAACACGCGTTTCCTCTCGGCGTTCCGACAAGATCGGCAACCGTTGCGTTTGTTCGAAAAAAACGCGCGCTTTCCCGGTTCGCCGATTTTTAACGTTTATCGCGCCGCTTGTCAGGAAATCACGTTTCAGTTACTCGGCTCGGCTGAGGTTGACGAGACATTCAAGGCGCGACTTGGCATCGCGGACAAAATTTCGGCGGCGCAAATGGGCGCGGTTAGGGCAGCGATGGAGCGCGCCGTCGGCGAAACTGGGCTTGAACTGGAATCGCAAATGATTCTGCTCGCGACGGCAGTAAGCGGTTCGCCGTTTCTCGGATTGCTCGGAACCGTCTGGGGAGTGATGGATGCCTTCACCGGAGTCGCTGAAGCCGGCGCGCCGAATCTTGCGGCCATGGCGCCCGGCGTTTCCGGTGCGCTCATTACCACAGTGACTGCGCTCTGCGTCGCGATTCCCGCAATGCTCGGTTACAATTTTTTAGTCACGCGCATTCGCGGCATGATTGTCGAGATGGACAACTTCGCCGGTGAGCTCGGGTCGGAGTTAGAGCATAAATTTGTTGATCACGCCGTGCGCGAATCGGCTTTTCGAAGATGAGGCGTTACTCGCAACGGCAAAGCCTCAGCTCGCTCTCCGAGATCAACATCACGCCTTTGCTCGATCTCGCGTTCGTTTTGCTGATCATTTTCATGATCACGACGCCGCTTCTCGAAAGCAGCATGAGCCTCATCATACCCTCCAGCGGCGCGAAAAATCCGGCTGTCACTTCATCCCAAGTCCAAACGATTTCGATCGATCGCAACGAAGCGATTCGACTGAACAATCAACTCGTGGATCTCGAATCGTTGAGCGCGCAATTGAGTGAATTGAAGCGCGCGAGCCCCGATGTTGCAGTCGTGATTCGCCCCGATCGGGACTTGCCAGTGCAAAAACTGATCACGTTGATGGACGTGTTGCAGCGCGTACAAATCATGAAGGTCGGGATCGCTACCAGGGCGGAAACGAAATAGATGATGCCTATAAATCTTCGCTTTTGGGGCAACGTGGCGCTGATCGCGGTGGCGCATGTCGCGATCATCGTTGTTTTGATTCACTGGAGCAGGGAAAGCAAAGACACGAACGCGCAAAGTATCGTTTGGATGAACGGCGGCGGCGGTAACGGCGTTGTTGCGGAAAAAAGGAACCCACCACCGGTCAAATCTCCCGCGCCGCAGGAGGAATTGAAAACCGACGCGCTCAAGAACCGCGGCTCAGATGAAGATCGTCCGTTCCTTGCGTCGGCCCAGAGCGAGATTCAACTGCCGACGCCAACGTTGACGTCTACTCCGGCCCGTAGTCCGAAACCGACTCCAAAGGTCAAAGTAACGCTAAAAAGCACACCCAAACCAACACCAAAGCCTTTTCCCAAGAAAATGGTTTTGGCCAAAGCTTCGCCGAAACCGGCACCGATTCCTAAGATCACTCCCAGAAAAGCCGGCAGCGAACCGGCTGGGGGCCCCAGTGAGAAAACTGAAATCGCGAAAGCTGTCCCGGTAAAAGAAGAGCCGAAAGAATCAAAGAAATCAGCCGCGACTCAAACCGGCAGCGGCAAAGGGACGACGGCTGGGACTGGAAATGGTCGGGCGGGCGGTAACGCGAGCGCGGGGCAGTTCAGTTGGTACGGAAGCATGCTGCACGACCGCTTTTACAGCGAATGGGTGCAACCAACGACCGTCGCGAACACGGAAGCGAAGAATTCCGTGCTTGTGAAACTTCGTATCGAAAAAGACGGCCGCGTTTCAAATTTCGAAGTCATTCGCCCGTCCGGAAACGCCGAGCTCGATGACTCGGTCAACGCGCTGGCGAATCGTGTGAGTCACGTCGAGCCGCTGCCCGATGGACTCGGAAAAGGCGATCACTACGACGTAAAGATAAACTTCGAATTAAACTCGGAATAGGCGTCTGTCCTTGAGATGTCGCCGCGGAGGGAGTTTTGGCGAGGCGTTTTCCATTTAGCACCGCGCCGGCGACGGAAATGTATCGCAATTCGGTTCGATCCGCGCCGCAAAGGAGCATCAATCCGTCGCGACTTATGTCACCGCGCTCGACGAAATCAGCGGAAAAGCGGAGCCGCTTCGTGAGATGTTTCAAGAATATGTCGATGTATTTTCCGGTGGCGATGTTCCCGAGCAGAACAATGTCGCAATCGGCCGGCAAATTCTTCGCGAGACGGCGCGTGCCGTGCGACGTGGATCTTATGAGACATGGGGTTTTGCAATTTGCGAATCGACCGTGACGTCGGCAAGAAGCGATCAATTATTTTCGGCGCCGTCTCGTTTCGCTTTTGCTCGCGCGCGATTCGCCTGCAACTCGGCCAAATGTTTTTCTGACCACCGGCAAAGCGCGCGCAGCGGTTCGATTAGCGTTCGGCCGAGTCGGGAGAGGGAATATTCGACCCGCGGGGGAACGACCGGATAGACCTGGCGCTCGACCAGCCCGTCGCGCTCCAGGCTGCGGAGGGTTTGGGTGAGCATCTTTTGCGAAATCCCACCGATCTCACGGTGCAGCTCGGCGTAACGCATCGTTTTTTTCGAAAGGAGTTGAATGATCAGCGCCGTCCATTTGTCCGCGATCCGGTCAAGGACGAGACGGGAAGGGCATTGGGCATCTAAGACTGAAACGGGGGACGGCGATTTCGACATTCGATCTCTCTAGCCAATAAGCCGAAGCGAGCAAGTAGAGAGTAACCCCCCAAATGGACTGTATGGCTCAAGCGGGCCGGCGACGAGCGCTTGTTTTTTGCGCGACCGCGTTTTCAATTGGCTCGCTCGATGAAAATCCTTGTCATTGGCAGCGGCGGCCGAGAACACGCGCTGGCGTGGAAACTAAAACAATCACCGGGAGTCGAGCGCGTTTTTTGCGCGCCGGGAAATGCCGGCACCGCCGCGATTGCCGAAAATGTTGCTATTCCAGCGACGAATCTGCCCGAGCTAAGTGCGTTCGCGAAACAGAACGATATCGATTTAACTGTAGTTGGCCCGGACGATCCGCTGGCAATTGGGATTGTCGATCTTTTCACGATCGAGCGATTGCGAATTTTCGGACCGACTCGGTCCGCCGCGCGGCTGGAATCGTCCAAGATCTTCGCGAAGGAGCTGATGCGCGCTCAAAAAGTTCCGACTGCGAAGGCGCAAACGTTTTCCGACAGCAAAGAGGCGCTTCGTTACTGCGAGCAGGTGAAATTTCCGGTGGTAATCAAGGCTGACGGTCTCGCGCTCGGCAAGGGCGTGATTATTGCACCAGATGTCGCGACTGCACGGTCAACGATCCACGCGATGATGAACGAGGCGCGTTTTGGCGACGCCGGTCGCCGGATTGTGATCGAGGAATTTCTGCGCGGGACGGAATGCTCAATTCACGCCCTGGTTGATGGGAGACACTATCGGCTGCTCGAATCCGCGCGCGACCACAAGCGCGCATTCGACAACGATGAAGGTCCGAACACCGGGGGGATGGGTGCGTTCAGTCCGGCGAACAATTGGAATGCACAGCTCCAGTCACAATTCGAAGCCAACGTGATGCGACCGCTGCTACGCGGCTTGGCGAAGGAGAAAATCGTTTATCGCGGATTATTGTATCCAGGCTTGATGATCACGAGCGATGGTCCCCGTGTGCTTGAGTTCAATTGCCGATTTGGCGACCCGGAAACGCAGGCGCTCTTGCCGCGGATGAAATCCGGTTTACTTCGGCTGTTGGAGGCGACGATTGACGGCAAGACCGACAGTTGCGAAATCGAGTGGGATAAACGCCCGTCCGTCACGGTCGTTCTCGCATCGGCGGATTATCCGGGGAAATGCGAGACTGGAAAACCGATCTTGGGCTTAAGTGAGGCCGGGAAGCTCGAAGGCGTGCATATCTTTCATGCCGGAACGAGAATCGCGAACAACGAAATTGTAACGTCGGGCGGACGGGTTTTGGCGGTTACTGCGCTCGGAGCGGACATCGCCGCCGCGCGCTCCCGCGCTTACGAGGCCGTCGCCCTTATCCAATTCGAGCGCTGTCATTATCGGCGCGATATTGCTCTTCGAGTGGCGAGCGGCTAACAATGAACGCAATGTTCAATCGCGTGGACGTTACGGCCATTTCGTTTTTATTCGCGGCCAATCTATTTGGGCAAAGCCCGGCGCCATCAGTTTCGAGAGCTTCGTCACCGTCACTGTCGCCCTCGCCATCCGCAACTCCGAGCACCGAGCAAATAATTAATTCGCTAGGCGAAGCCGATCTTCAGGCGGCGATCGCGCTGTTGAAAAGCAATTTCACAAATCCGGAGGCGATCACCGACATGGAATTGAATCGCGCGACACTCCAAGGATTGCTCGTGCGGCTGCCTGGCGGTCTCTTGCTTGTGCCTGTTCACGAGAACGCGCCGGCGGAGCAAGCCACTCCGTTTTACAGCGAAATTTTTGAAGGCCACATCGGTTATCTCCGGTTCGGCGCTCTCGATAATGGAAATCTGAAAGAGTTGGACAAGAAGCTTCAAGATTTTGGTCCGAAGAAAGTCGACGCGGTGATAGTCGATCTTCGCGGTAGCGCGACAAACGATTTCGCGAGCGCAGCTGAGTTCGAAAAACGCTTTTGTCCGAAAGGCAAGACTTTGTTCAGCATGCGCAAACCGGGATCGCGTCAGGATCGCGCTTTTAGTTCCGACCGCGATCCGTCGTTTCAAGGATTCGTCGTTGTCTTGACTGACGCGGACACATCAGGCGGAGCGGAAGTGCTCGCCGCGGTGCTTCGACTTTACGACAAGGCTTTGGTCATAGGGCAACCGAGCGCAGGGCGTGCGGTTGAATATTCCGATTTACCGTTGCCGAGCGGAAAAGTTTTGCGGGTCGCATCCGCTGAGGCAGTCATGCCGGACGGTCAGCCGTTGTTTCCCGGCGGCGTGAAACCGGATTTGCCGGTTGAGATGTCGGTCGCAGATAAACGGCAAATTTTCCATCAAAGCGAAAAGGGAATGTCTCAATTCGTTTACGAAACGGAACGTCCGCATTTGAACGAAGCGGCGTTGATCGCTGGCACAAATCCCGAGCTGGACATTCCGGACGTGCAGCGCCGCAATCGCGGTGGCGAGAAACCGCCGCTTCGCGATTCAGTTTTGCAGCGCGCCCTCGACGTTGTCACGTCGCTCGAAATTTATCAGAAGCGCTGACGTGCATCCGCTCGAAGAACGAATCGGTTACAAATTTCGCAATCCGCTGTTACTGGCCGAAGCGCTGACCCATCCGAGTCTTGGTCACGAAACGCAACAACGGCATTTCGATAATCAGCGGCTCGAATTCTTGGGCGACGCAATTCTCCAGCTCGTGACTACGGAATATCTTTTCGGACATTTTGGCGATCAACCGGAGGGCCAGCTGACAAAATTGCGTTCGCGGCTAGTTTCACGGGACGCGTTGAAAGCGCACGCCGCTGCGCTTGACCTCGGGCAATTTTTGTTAATGGGGCGCGGCGAGGAGGCGAGCGGCGGTCGCTCACGCTTATCGACATTGGCCGACGCTTTCGAAGCCTTAATCGGGGCGATTTACCTGGATGGCGGTTTGGAAGTGACTAAAACATTCATTCTCGCCCAAGCTGGGGCGGACCTAACGCGGCTAGCAGAGGAACCAGTCGACGTTAATCCGAAAGGGCATTTGCAGGAATTGCTGCAAAGCATTTCGCCACGGAGTCCGGTCTACGAGCTCGTTTCCCAAAGCGGACCCGAGCACGACAAACGATTCGTCGTGCGGGCGGTTTGGGAGGGAATCGTCCTCGGAAAAGGTCGCGGCCGCAGCAAAAAGCAGGCGGAGACCGTGGCGGCGGAAGAAGCGATGCAGTTGAAGCGCTGGAAAAAAGCGAAACGCCTCGGGAAGATCGACAAGAAAAAGAAATGTTAAGGTTTTTCTCGCAGATGGTTCAAAGCGTCGATGTTGCCGCTGCTTTTCGATTTCCAGCGAAAATGATTAGCGATGCACGTGGTGACAAATTTTTTGGCCCGCAGAATTGAATCTGCGAGAGGTTTGCCGGCGGCGAGGTTAGCGGTGATGGCTGCGGAATAAGTACAACCGGTTCCGTGCGTTGCCATGCCGCGGACGAACGGCGTGGAAAAAACGGACACTTTCCCTTTGGCAAACAAAAGATCGACAGCTTCGTTGCCGGACAGGTGTCCGCCTTTTAGCAAAATCGCAGTCTTGAATTTGCGTGCCAATTCCTTGCCCGCGCGTTCCATCGACTTTCGGTCTGTGATTTTCCCGGCGCGCAGTTGAATCGCTTCGTCCAAGTTTGGCGTAATCAACGTGGCCAAAGGAAACAATTCGCGCTGATAGGTCTCGATCGCATCGCCTTTGAGTAGCGGATCACCGCTCGTCGCCGTGATCACCGGATCGACAATTAGTGGAAGCTTGCGCGGAAGATCGACAAGCGATTTCGCGACCACTGAAATGATTTCAGCGGAGTAAAGCAATCCGGTCTTGATTGCTGCGATCGGAAAATCTTTCGCGAGAACCTGAATTTGCTCGCGAACCATTTCCGGCTCGATCGGTTCGATTCGCGAAACTCTGCCGGGAATTTCAGCGACTACGCAGGTCACCGCGCTCAATCCGTAGACTCCAAGCGCGTGGAATGTTTTCAGGTCCGCCTGGATTCCCGCGCCGGCGCTATTATCGGAGCCAGCAATCGTAAGCGCGACCGGAATCGATTTCGTCACGCGCCGTCGTTACCGATCGCTTCGACTAGGCAACCTTCCATCGCTTCCTTGCAAGGGCCCGCTTCCTCCGGCGATTCAGGTTGCTTGTAAACGTGGGAGTAACCGCCGTCGTCATTACTCTTGAAATCGGCGGGCGCAGTCTCGCGCCACAAATCGCAGTCGATGCACTGTTCGTCGACATAGAACTGCCCGGGGGTGTTCTCGGGATATTTGTTTGCTGCGTCGGCCATATTTTACCTCGTTCGGTGAGAAAAAAACGTTAGGGAGAAACGTGGGGACGCGCAACGGAATTTGACCTTTCCTGAAATTGTAGGCGACCATAAAAGCGGTTCGCCTCGAAGCATCTGGAACAAATGAGGAAGAAAACAGCCAAGGCGCTCCGCGTTTTTCTGATTGAGCTCGTGATCTACGCCGTGCTGGTGGTGGCTTATTTCTTTCTCGTTCTGCATTTTCTGGGGGAGTGGCTCCGTCACCTTGAAACTCATCATCGCTACACGTACGGGCTCGTGGGTATTCTGCTGGTCATCGGTCAGGCTGTGCTTCTTCAAAACGTGACCACCTTTCTGTTGCGCCTGGTTCGCGGCCGCCCCGAATAAGTATGTGGTTTCCCGTTTCCGGCGCGCACATCAGTCCGATTTATCTGGTCGTCGTTGGATTCGTGATCGGCATTCTGGGCGGTTTCTTCGGCGTCGGTGGCAGTTTTATTGCGGGCCCGGCCCTGCGTATCGTTGGACTGGACTGGAATTTTGCGGTCGGTACCGACCTCGCGCACATCGTCGGCAAATCGGTCGTGGCGGTCCGGCAGCATCGCGCCTTTGGCAACGTCGATCTGAAACTGGGCTTGATCATGGCGGTCGGCACGATTGGGGGCGCCGAAGCCGGGGCACAATTGATCCAAATGCTAAAACGCGCCGGGAACGTCAATCTGGTTGTCAGCATCGTATCGATCGTCGTTTACGTGAGCATCTCCACATTCATGATTTGGGAGATTCGCAAGACGTTAACTTCGCTGAAAGGTCGGGAACAAATGGCAAGACAGGATCACTCCGAATTCATGCACGTTACCGAAGGAATTCAGCGATTGAAGATTGGGCCGATGATCGAACTCCCGGTCTCGGGTGTGAAGGCGATCTCACTTTGGGTTGTCCTTGCGGTTGCTTTTGTAGGCGGGCTCTTCAGCGGCTTTCTTGGCGGTGGCGCTGGTTACATCCGGATGCCGTCGATGGTTTATGTCCTCGGAATCCCGACTCATCTCGCAGTCGGCACCGATTTGTTCGAAATCATTATCTCAGCCAGTTACGGAACCTTTACTCACGCCATCAAGGGTAACGTCGATATCCTGATCGCCCTGGTAATGCAGACCGGCGCCGCTATCGGCGCACAGATCGGCGCGATCTCCACTCAGTATTTCGCCGGCCCGAAAATTCGGCTCGCGTTTGTGCCGTTGCCATTAATCGGTGCGGCCATCGTCATTTACACGCTCGTTACCGGCAACAAATTATAAACGCGACATGAAGATACTGATTTGCAGCGACGGAATGCCCGCAGCCGACAGCGCCACCAAGCTCGGCGCGATCGTGGCCGCACCGCTGCAAGCGCAGACGACTCTGTTGGGCATTGTAGAAAGGGCTGAAGACGGACCGGCCTTGCGCTCCGCGCTGGAAAAACAAGCCCAGTGGCTGCGCGAGAAAAATGTCTCGCCGCAAATCGCGATCGGCGCCGGGGAGCCGGTTCGGCAGATTGTCGCTCAAACTACCAACCAGAAATACGATCTAGTTATCATCGGCGCTAGGAAGATTGGTTCGACCGGGTTCCATTGGCGATCTGAGAAAACCTACGAAGTGATCAAATCGATTTCGCCACCAGTGTTGGTGGCAATGGGCGAATGGGCGCAACTGAAGCAGTTTCTCGTTTGTACGGGTGGAAAGGAGTTCATTGAAAAGGCCATTCAATTGACCGGCAAACTCGCGTCCGCAGTTGGCGCCGCGGTCACGTTGCTGCACGTGATGGCCGAACCGCCGGCGATTTATGCTGATTTGGTGCAGCTCGAAGAAGATGTTGATCGTTTGCTGGCATCGAATTCGGAGCTTGGAATCAATCTTCGCACGCAAAAACAGGATTTGGAAAAAATGGGTGTCCCGACGCAAGTGCACATCCGTCATGGAATTGTTGTCGATCAGGTGTTCACGGAAGCGCGTGAAAACCATTTCGACTTAATCGTGACCGGTTCATCGCAAGCGCGCGGTATGCTTCGGCATTACGTAATGGGCGATCTCACTCGTAGCATTCTGAATCACGCAAATTGTCCGGTTTTGGTCGCGCGCGCGGGATCTGTTCAGGGGCCACGCGGCTTCCTGCGGTCGATCAGGCTCGCGTTTGCGACGAGGCCGGCTCAGCCGGTTAAATAACCCCAGCGCAGCTGTTCGAGCGAAACGTCACCACGCATCAACGCTTCGCCAACCAGGATCGCGTCCACGCCACACGCTTTCACTCGCGCCACATCTCGCACCGTTTTGATTCCACTTTCGCTCACGAGAATAATCTCATCGGGAACTTCGCGACAAAGTTCTTCCGTCACTGCCAGATCGACATCGAAGGTGGCGAGATTGCGATTGTTGACTCCGACGATCTTTGCGCCGGCCTCGAGCGCGCAATACAACTCGTGGCGGGTGTGAACTTCAACCAGCGCCTCGAGGTGATAGTCACCCGCCGTCTTTAAAAGATCGACGAACTCTGTTTGCTCCAGCGCCGCAACGATTAACAAGATCGCGTCCGCGCCATTCGCCGCCGATTCCGCGATTTGAATGTCATCGAGAACGAAATCTTTCCGCAACAGTGGCGACGAGACAGCGCCACGAACATTAGCGAGGTCTTGCAATCTGCCCTCAAAGAACTTCGTGTCGGTTAAAACCGAAACCGCATTCGCGCCATTGCGCTCGTAATTTTTCGCGATCTCGATCGGATTGAACGATTCGGCGATTACCCCGGCCGACGGCGACGCCTTTTTTACTTCAGCAATGACTGCAAGCCTGTCATCCGGTTGCTGCAAAGCTCCACGAAAATCGCGGAAATCTTTTCGCTGTCGCGATCTTCGTTCTAGTTCCGCTCGCCGCGTCCTGAGCTGCTTAATCTCTTCGCGTTTTGCGTGCAGAATTTCTTCCAGCCGATTCATGTTCGCTGGAACAGTTATCCGTGAGATAGGGGCTTCCTGGCGACGAAAAGACCGAACGCCATTGCGCCGTTGGCATAAGCTTCGGTCATTAGTGGGAACGACTTCACGAATCGGCGGGTGGGAGAATCCGCCAGATACACCAACCATCTCAGCCGCAGACGCTGCGCCATTCGGGAACAATACTCCCACGTTGGAGCGATATTTCTGGTAATATCTTTCGCGGTCTCGACATCCAGATTCGCGTGGCGCATCCAGTCGGCGTATTGACTCAAGGTATCGAGACTTGCACTCGGCATGGCCTGGCCAATCCTGGCGACCAATTCTTGATGATTGTCCAACGTTGACCGTTCGCCGCGAAGCCACGCACAAACCGCAAAAACTCCCCCCGGCCTTAACGCGCGGGCACAGCGTTCAAAAAAATTCTTTTTATCATGAAGGTGTTCGCTGCTTTCCATGATCCAGACAATATCCACGCTTTCGGCCTCTGGTTGCCAAAGGTTGGCGTCGACCACGAGAAATCGGACTCGATCTGCCAAGCCTTTCACTTTCGCTTTTTTGTTTGCCATTCGAACCTGGACGGGACTGATGGTAAGTCCGGTGACAGAGCAATTGTATTGGTTCGCCAGCCAGAAAGCGGAGCCCCCCAGTCCACATCCGATATCCAAGACTTTGGCGCCACGCGGAATCCCGGCTTGCTCGGCGAGCTGTTCCATTAACTTTATCTGAGCGCGCTCGATCGATTCGCCATTTTCCCAATAACCGTGGTGGAGGTGTTCGCCCCAAAGCATTCGGTAAAACATCGACAGTCGATCGTAATGCTTCCTGATCTCGCCGATATCGACCTGAAACTGTGGTGAGGAATTCATGTCCGCTTTGTCAGACGCACCGAGAATCAAGGGGTTGAGGTCAGTCGATTCAACTCGAGCGAGTAAAGCTCATTGTTGGGAAAGCGCTCGTGTAAAGCGCTCAAAATCTCGCGTGCCTTTTGCGGTTCATTATCTCG
>Ga0182039_10000295_pt1 | contig 25551 bp, 21 predicted proteins | sample sta12Can44000111_FD_125975 | JGI IMG/M metagenome (GOLD analysis project Ga0182039, IMG submission 125975) | Lab enrichment of tropical soil microbial communities from Luquillo Experimental Forest, Puerto Rico - statanox.12C.anox.44.000.111 | ecosystem: Environmental > Terrestrial > Soil >...
TCCGCGCTGCCTTCCCCAAAGAGAACCGAATAGCCCTTCGCGGGGTCGGGCGACCAATCTTTGCAGTGCATCGAGCGAATGCGGCCAGGGTTCGCGCGAATCCAAGCCACCGGGTCGGAGCCGGCTTTGAGGCACGTGCCGACGTCGAGCTGAAGCATGACAGAGGCCTTGGTATTTTTCGCGAGAATTTCCATGGGCCGTCCGCCATCCAAGGGGGTGAACTCGGGTTCGTGATTGTGGTAGCCCGCATGCAAACCGGCTTTTTCCAATTGCTCGTCGGCGGAATTGAGAGCGTCGGCGACGATTTTCCACCCCTCGAGCCCGGGGCCGGGCTTGGATGATGCCATGACCACGTATTTCGAGCCGAGGATGAGGTTTTTGTCGCGGGCGCGCGCGATGTTTTCCGCGTTCATCGAAGAGCTGTCGTTGTGCGTAGAAAAGCAGCGGATGCCGAGGTCGTCGAGCAGTTTCCGCATCTGCTTGGTTTCGTCCTCGGACCATTGGAAATACGGCGCGTAGAATTCCACGCATTGGTAGCCCATTTTGGCGACAGCGCGCACAGTGGCTTGCGGGTCGCGCTGCAACTCCTTGCGGACCGAGTAAAGCTCCAGCCCGGTCGGGATGGAGGAGGCCGCGCCCGCCCGCAAAGCGAAAGGTAGCGTTGCGGAGAAAGCGAGAAAAGTGCGGCGCGAAACGGTGTGCGTGGTCATGGGTGAATCCTGCCGATGTGCATCCTAGGCCGAGAACCCACGCTTACGCAACTACTTTGCGCAAGAAAGGGAATTTCACACGCGGGCTCGAGCCGCGGGCGGCGTCTTCCGTCCCGGAACGACGCTGCGCACGATCACGTACAAAACAGGAATGAAAAGCAGATTCAGCGTGGTTGCGGCAATCATTCCGCCGAAAACGGTCGTGCCCACGGAGATGCGCCCGGCGCGCCCGGCGCCCTGGGCGAGCACCAGGGGAATAACGCCGAGGATGAAGGCGAACGAGGTCATCAGGATGGGGCGGAGGCGGATGCGCGCAGCTTCCACGGCAGCTTCGACAAGCGTCAATCCCTGGGCGCGCAACTGCTCGGCAAATTCGACAATCAAAATAGCGTTTTTGCTGGCGAGGCCGATAAGCATCACGAGCCCGATCTGGCAGTAGACGTCGTTTTGCAATCCCCGCAATGCTTGCGCGCCCAGAGCCCCCAGCAGCGCTACCGGCACGGCCAGCAGCACGATAAACGGCAGCACGTAGCTCTCATATTGCGCGGCAAGCGTCAGGTAAACCACCACAAGGCCCAGCGCGAAAAGAATCAGCGCCTTTCCGCCGGACTCGATTTCTTCCAGTGACAGACCGCTCCATTCGAAGGCCATGCCGTTGGGCAGGACTTTCTTTGCCACCGCTTCCATCGAGGCGATGCCTTCGCCGGAGCTGCGGCCGGGTGCCGCCGAGCCGTTGATTTCCGCCGAGCGAAACAGATTGTAGTGGCGAATCACCTGGGGATTCGCCGTTTGCTCCACCGTCACCAGATTGTCGAGCGAGATCATCTTGCCCGCGTCGGAACGCAAGTAATACTCCCGGATATCTTTGGGCTGCGAGCGGAACTTGCTGTCGGCTTGAACATAAACGCGGTAAGAGCGGTTGTTGAAGTCGAAGTCGTTCACGTAAACCGAGCCCATGTAGACCTGCAGCGCGTCGGTGATCTGGCTGAAGGGCACCTGCAAACTCTTGGATTTTTCGCGGTCGATCTGAACGATGTATTGCGGATCGTTCGCGGTGAAGCTGCTGAAGAGTCCTACTAGATCTTCGCCCGCGTTTCCTTCGGCCGCCAATTTGTTGGCGGTTTGCGCGAGAGTTTCGAGCGTATTGCGCCCCAGATCCTCGAGTTCAAACGTGAACCCGCCGAACTGGCCCAGACCGAAGACAGCCGGCGGATTGAAAACCACTACCAATGCCCCGGAAATGCTCGCCAAACTTCCGCGCAAACGGCGAATCACCGTGGCCGCCGAGTGGCTATCTCCGTTACGCTCTTCGAAGGGCTTCAAGCTCGCGTACATCAGGGCCTGATTCGGCGCACTCCCGGCGGCGCCCTGTCCAACGATGGTGAAAACTCCTTCCACTTCTGGGTCGCGCTCGATGACCTGTTCCGCTGTGGCGCAGATGTCGCGCGTATAGCTCAGCGACGCGCCCTGCGGCGCCTGCACCACGAAAATCAGGTAGCCCTGGTCGTCTTCCGGGAGAAACGCGCGCGGCACACGTTGATACACAAAATAGGTGCCGGCGAGGAGCGCCAGGAAGACCACGAGCGCGGCAACGCGCCAGTTCAGCAGACGGCGCACACCCTGGCGATAGAGGCTCGTGCTTCGAGCGACGATTTCATTGAACCACCGGAAGAAACGGAACTGCGCGCGCTCGCGGTGATGCCCAAGGAAAATCGCGGACAGGGAAGGCGTGAGCGTCAGCGCGTTGAAGGCAGAAATCGCAACGGAAAAGGCGATGGTAAGGGCGAATTGGCGGAAGAGAATTCCCGTAGTGCCCGGAAAGAGCGCCACGGGAACAAACACGGAAACGAGGACCAGCGAAGTGGCAATCACGGCTCCCGCTACTTCCTTCATGGCCGCGGACGCGGCGTTGTGCGGCTCGGTGATGCCTTCGGTGATGTGGCGCTCCACATTTTCGATGACCACGATGGCATCGTCGACCACCAGCCCCGTGGCCAGCGTGATGCCAAACAAGGTGAGCGTGTTGATCGAGAAGCCAAGCAGCTTGACGAAGATGAACGTGCCAATCAAAGAGACGGGAATGGCGATTGCCGGAATGAAAGTGCTCCGCCAGTCTTGCAAGAAAACATAAATCACCAAAATGACCAACCCAATGGCTTCCAGGAGGGTGATGAGCACGTCGCGGATGGATTCGCCGATGACCGTGGTCGTGTCGAAGGCTACCGCGGCCTTTAGCCCGGGCGGAAAATTCTTGGAGAGGCGGAGCAGTTCAGCTTTGGCGGCTTGGTCGACGTCCAGCGCATTCGCACCGGGAAGTTGCGTGACCGCCAGGCCGACCGCGTCGTGGCCATTGAAACGCAATAGCGTCCCGTAATTCTCCGCGCCCAGTTCCGCGTAGCCCACGTCCTTCAAGCGAACCAGCGTTCCGTCGGTTCCGGTTTTCAGGATGATGTTGTCGAATTGCGAAGGCTCGCTGAGCCGTCCCACGGCTCTGACGCTGATTTGAAACGAGTGCTCCTGCTGTGTGGGAGGCAGACCGATCTGGCCCGCGGCCACCTGCACGTTTTGTTCTTGCAGCGCGCGCAAAACGCTTGTCGCCGTCAAGCCGTGCTCGGCCATTTTTGACGGGTCCAGCCACAGGCGCATGGCGTATTTGCGCTCGCCGAACACGATGGCGTCGCCCACGCCCTTTACGCGCTTGACCGAATCTTTCACATAAACGTCCAGGTAGTTGCTCAGGAACAGGCTGTCGTACTGTCCCTCGCCCGCGTACACGCCGGCGCCGAAGACGAATCCGCCGATTTGTTTGGTGACGATGATGCCGGTGTTTTTGACTTCGTTCGGCAGGCGTCCGAGCGCCTGGCTAACGCGGTTCTGCACGTCCACGGCGGCCAGGTCGACATCGCGCGTCACGTCAAAGACCACGGTGATCTGGCTGGTGCCGTCATTTCCGCTTGTCGAGGTTACGTACTTCATGCCCTGGACGCCGTTGATCGCTTGCTCGAGCGGAATGGTGACCGCGGACTCCACCGTCTGCGCGTTTGCGCCGATATAAACGCTGCTGACGATGACTTGTGGCGGAGCAAGATCAGGAAAGTACGCGACCGGCAACAGCGGAATGGAAATGGCTCCGCCCAAAATGATGAAAAGGGAACAGACCGTGGCGAATACCGGGCGCTCTATGAAGAAATCAACGAACAAGGCCGGTTTCCGTCCTCGTTGGAGTTGGAGTGTTGTCGCCCATCTTGTCGGAAGAAATTATTTGCCCGTGGGGCTCTTGCCGTCGTTTTGAATCTGTTCGCTCACGGGCGTCCCATCTTGCAGGAATTGCATGCCGGAAACGATAATGTGATCCCCGGGCTTCAGACCATCCAACACGGCGAAGTCGTTTCCCACGGTGTCGCCGAGTTTCACCACGCGCTGGCGAGCGACGTGGCCGGTGCCTTCGTTGACGGCGACAAACGCGAAGAACTCACCATTGATGCGCTGGACGGCGAGCACAGGAATCACCGGCCCTTCGCGGACCCCCCAGGTAATTTGTGCGCGCACCTGCTGTGCGATCCGCACTTTCACCCTTGGATTCTGGACCGCCGCCTTGGCCAGCACGGTCTGCGTGTCGGGGTCCACTTGCGGCGAGACGAAAGTGACTTCCGTATCGCTCACGGTACTTCCCGCACTGTCGAACAAACGCACGGGCAATCCGGTTTTGAGATTGCGAGCTTTTTCGGCAGGAACGTAAATGTAAGCTTCAAGCGCACCGGGTTCGTCCACCGTAGTCAACAGCGTTCCCACCGTCACGCGATCCCCTACATGAACGGGAATGTCGCCGACAATGCCATCCATCGGAGCGCTGACGCTGTAGTAGCGCAGTTCTACTCTTTGCTGGTTTACCTGCTCGTCGAGCGCCTTGAGCTGCGCGACGGCTGCATCGTAGGCCGTCTGCGCGTTGTCCAGCTCTTGCTTGCTGATGACTCCGGCATCGTGCAATTTTTGTGAGCGCTCAAGCGAAATCCTGGCGTAGCGCACATTAGCTTCCTGCGCCATCCGCGATGCTTCCTGGCCGCTGACCGTCGCTTCCTGCTTGAGCGGATCAATTTGCAGCAGCGGCGTCCCCGCCGTTACGTGGTCGCCCGACTTCACAAGAATTTTGGTGATTTGCCCTTCCACCTGAGGATTAATGGCCGCCGAATGCCGCGACTTCAGGATGGACAAGTACTCCGCGGTTTCCGGAATTTTCGCTGCCGTCGCTACGCGCACTTGCACAGGCATGGCGGCTGCTCCACCACCCGGAGCATTCGCAGAGCTCTTCCCGCAGCCAAGCAAATACGAACTCAGTGCGAGAACAAGCGTCCAGGTCGCTATTCGCTGCTCGGCGCCCAAAGCACTCCTCCAGCTGCAGAATTCGGTATAGCGATTCGTACCAGTTTACGTTACTTGCGATTTTACGACACTCTGGCGTTGGGACATAATCCCGGAGGGGCTCGACTCTGAAGTAGGATGCCACGCCCGACCTTTGGTTAGCTGGGTTGCGGATTTCGCCGCTCAGTAAAAATCGCGGGAGTCGATGCGCTTGCCGGAGAGTCCCAGTTGCAGGACATCCATCTGACCCGGCCGGTCGAAAACTTTTCCGGGGAAGACGACCTTCAGTAAGACTCGCACTCCCCCAAACGCCGCTCCCACAGCGACCGCCAGCCCCATGAACAGAAGCGTCATGATGAGGATCCTGCCGAGGATCGCCAGCCAGGGCGGGTCAGTGAGCTTGTGGGTTGGCTCATTCCAAGTAACTTCCGTCTGGTAGTGGACTCCGCTTCGCAGCATCTCAGCGAAGGCAGCGGTAGAAGGCCGCAATACCAGCGAAAGCAGCGAACCTTTCCTTTCAACCGTCGTTCCTGCCTGCTTCGCAGCGGGGGAAAGCGCGGCCTCTAAATGGCGCAAGTGCTGCTCGGCCAACTGCGGCGTGGGGTAGTCAATCAGCAGGAGCACTCCGCTTTCTTTTGTCTTTTGGTAGCTCGCAAACATCGCCTCAGCTCCAAAATCAAACCCAACTTCCTCGGTGAGCGGCGCCAGGGCGGCCTCGCCCAGCCCGCTGAGCGCTGTCCGGAAGGCGACCGGTCCCAGAGCGTACCGTTGTGTACCGTCCGCAAAACCCTGCGGCAAATACGCACGAATCGGCGGTAGCGGCGTAGTATCAGCGGACTTTCCGACCATACCCGCAAGCTCCCGCAGATCGGCCGTGGAAGCAAGTTGCGGCTGATCCACCATCACCAGGAAATTTCCAATGAGCATGATGAGCCGGTCATGACCGATCGCCGTTAACTGCCCAACCGTGGAAGGCTCCAAGTCTGTATCAAGGAGCGCCGTATAAGCCTCATACGCCCCCGACGGGTCGTGAAATCGCTTCAGGCTTACCTTCAAGATCTGAGACCCGTTGGAGTACGGCCTCATGAGCCATTCTTCCAATCCCGCTTCGGTCAGGAGCGAGGCGTCCTGCTCTGCGGGTTTCACTTCGTCCGGAGAAGCGGTGGCGACCCAGTCCCCAAAGCGATCGGGCAATAGGATTCGAGGAGTGTTTTGCGCGCGGCAATCCGGAGCACTTGCAAGCGCGAGCGCTAAGACAAAGAAAAGAAGAGTGTGGCGTCGCATCCCTACCACTTATTTGACACCAACAGGCTACCTTTGGTTGCGCGATTGTTCAACCACAGCGCTCGCGCGGCCGCGCTCCGCGGCCTTTCTGCCCGGAAGGTTCACGGTAACGCTATTCATGTTCTGCAAGTAGCTGGAGATACCTTGATAAAGGCCCTCGGCTACTCTTTGCCGCTGCTCGGGCTGCTTCAAGAGCTTTTCGTCGGCGGGATTGCTGAGAAATGAGATCTCCGTGAGGATGGAAGGCATATCCGCGCCGATCAGCACGACAAATGGCGCCTTGCGCACGCCCCGGTTTCTCACGCTTTTGCTGGTTCTTTGCATTCGTTCGGAGAGCGATTGCTGGATGTCTTCGGCAAATTCCTTGGACTCGTCGATCTTTTCCGTCTGCGCGATTCTCTTCACCAGGCTCTCCAGCTCGTGCACTCCTTCTTGCGCCGTGGCGTTTTCGCGCGCGGCCACCTCCATGGCCTCCGACGTGCCTTTCAGGTTCAGGTAATAGGTTTCAATTCCGCGTGCGTCCATATCGCGGCTCGAATTCGCGTGAATGGAGATGAACAAATCCGCCTTCGCCTCGTTGGCGATACCGGTTCGTTCTTCCAGCGGAATGAAGGTGTCGTCCGAGCGGGTGTAAACCACGTCCGCGTTAGGCAGCCTCTGTTCGATGATTTTTCCCAGCCGCAGCGCCACGTCGAGGCACAGATCCTTTTCCATCAAGCCGGTCGGCCCGATCGTTCCCGTGTCGTGACCGCCGTGGCCCGGATCAATGACGATACGGCCAATCTTCAGCCCGAGCGTGCGCGTCAAGGTGGACTGTCCGTCGCGCAGAGGTTGCGGCGCGCTCGCCGGGCGGATCAAATCCGGCTTGGCGTCCGGCGTTGAGGTCTTAAAGGATGTTGATTTCCCTCTCTTCGCGCTCGGCAGCGTGTCCCGCGGGCTCGGCGTCGCATTGGCGCCCGCCTTGGGCCCGTCTAAAGTACCGGTGCTGACGCTTTTCGAACTCGCGCCGGGCCATTGTTCGGGGGCCGGAACTGGTTCTCCACTGGCGGGCTTTGCCGCAACCGTTTGCGTTGGGCCATTTGCGGCTGCTTCGGGTGGGCGAAACTCCTCCGCGCCTGTCTTTTCAGCGCGCTTGGCGCTCGACGTCCGCACCGGTTCCGCGCCAAAAGAACTTCCGTAGAGATCGATCACCAGTTGCGTCGGATCTTTTGTCAGCAGGGCGGTGTATTCTTTGACACCGTTCACATCGAGCGCCACGCGCACGACTCCCGCGTGGTTTTGCGCCACGCGTACCGCTGTCAGCAGATCGCCCTCGACGTGGATGCTACTCCGCGCGACCTCCGGCGTCAGCCGCGCCGCCTGCAAATCAAAAAAGATGCGGTCTGGATTGGAAATCCTTGCCGAGGAGAATTGCACGGTGTTGTCGAGATCAATCGTTACGCGCGTAGCGTCCCCGTTCAATGAAGCGCGAACGCGCCGCACGCGCGGAGTGTCCGCGGAATTCGTAACCGCCTTTCCGCCGGAATGCACCGGCGCGCTGGGCCGCGGCTCTTCCACGGCCAGGGTCTTTCCGAGCGCCGAGCCGTCACGATTTTCACGCGAGTTCGTCTGCGCCGAGGCGTCCTCGCTGTTTTGCAGCAGCGCCAATTCCGCAAGCGCTTCTTCCACCTCTCGCCTCCGCGGCGAGCGCGGATAGCGTTTCAAAAACTCCTCGTAGGTTTTCTGTGCCTGCCCGGGTTGCGCAAGATTATCGCGCTCGAGCTTGGCAATCCGCAGCAGCGCCTCCTGGCAATGTTTGTGCGCGGGGTATTCGCGCACCAGGAATTCGTAGGCATCGGCAGCCAGTTGGTAATAGCTGCGCCCGAAGCGATCGCCCATTTCGGTGTAGAGCTCCGCAACCGCGAGCAGCGAATCAGGAACCTCCGGCGCGCGCGGCGTAATCAGTTTCACGCGCCGGTAACTCATCACGATTTGTTTGTAATCGGCGAGCGATCGTTTATCGCTAGGTTTCGCGTTGAGCGCGGCGCGCTGCTCTTCGGCTCGCGCAAATTGTGCGGAGGCGGACTGGCGTTTTGCGGAGGCGTTGGGTTCCGCCGCGTTCGATGACCGCGCGGCGGCAACCGCGGTTGCGAGAAAAAAGCCTAGCGAAAAGGGGGCGAAGATCCGAAACAAACATTTTTTCTCCGGAGACATCCGGCTGCTCCCCCAAACCGTTCGCTGTATCTCCTTAAACATTCTAGCCGCTTTTACGGGCTCTCGCAGCCGTTCTCTAGCAATACTAATGCATTTCGACTCTCTGTTACGCGGTCATTTTGCGAGACTTAGTCTTAATATTCAACACTAAGGTACTGTAACCCGGCCTCGCGGATCCCGAGGCGAAGGGCCGGGCGCTTAGGCCCGGGTAGCCCGAATCTTGAAAACCTATGACTGAGAACGGGTTACTGTTCTCAGTCGTTCCTAAATACGATGCGTCCTTCGGGTGTGACGTCTCGGTGAATCGCGTGCCTGTTGGCAAACGCGTCAGGCAGGCGGCCGGACCCCGGCCGGAAGTAGGCGTTCTGAACCTTCTGTACGTAGTCGCGTGTCTCGCGGAATGCGGGAACTCCGTGGGCGCGGTCCACGGCGCCTTCTCCCGCGTTATATGCCGCCAGCGCCAGATCGAGGTTGCCATGATAGCGCTCCAGCAGTGTCCGCAAATATCTAACCCCGGCGTCGATGTTCTGTTGCGGGTCGAAAACGTCATACGCGCCATAGCGCTGGGCGGTGGTGGGGATCAATTGCATCAATCCCCCGGCGCCCTTATGGGAATAGGCCTTAGGGTTCCAATTGGATTCCGTTTCGATCACCGCGCGGACCAGCGCGGGATCGACGCGGTGGCGGTCCGCTGCTTCGCGGACCAGCTTCTCAACCCCATCCCGGTTCATATCCACGGCCGGGTGCGGGAGTCCTGTAAAGGAAATATCTCCCGGCAAGTAAATGTTGGAGCGCGATTTTGTCGTGGGGGCGAGCTTGACGGGAGCCGGGTTCTCGTTGATGAAAAAGCTGCGGCCGCTATTGTCAACGATCCTGGCGATCTGCGCGTCGGCCGGCCGGGCGCACAACGCGAGCGAACCCACGATCAGGCAGGCCATAAGTGTCGCAGTTTTCATCTCCATGGCTCGGGGGAAGCTCATGTCCTTCTTGGATTTAACCCCTGCCCTTATCGGGACCTAACCCCACTCCGATGCCCTCCTTCATATCGCTGCGAGGGTTCAGGCGTCAATAAACCGCGAGTACTAGGAGCGCTGCCCGATGGTTTGACTCGGCACAGGGCAAACGAGCCACTGACACACCTATCGCCCCTGCTGTCGGCCATTATAACCACGTTTCGATTAGGGAGGGCACTGTCTGCAAGGCTGTTTTCAGGCCAGCTGTATCCTTACCGCCAGCCTCAGCCAGATCGGGCCGGCCGCCGCCCTTGCCTCCTAGTTTCTCCGCCAGGGCCCCTATCAGCTTGCCGGCATGGACTTTGCTGGTGAGGTCTTTGGTGACTCCGGCGATCAGAGCCACTTTGCCGTTCTCGGGCGTGCCGAGAGCGACGACGCCCGAGCCCAGCTTTTGGCGGAGGCTGTCGACCAGCTGCCGAAGCCCTTCGCGGTCAACATTCTGCACTTCGGCGGCAATAACCTTAATCCCTTTAATGAGTTGCACGTGGGCAGCTAGTTCGTCAATCTGCCCCAAAGCTCCTTTGCGCTTCTGTGCTTCCAGATCCTTTTCAAGTTGCCTCACCGTCTCGGACAGCTTTTCGACTTGGGCGAGGACGGCGTCTTCGGCGACATTGAGCTGGCTGGCCAGTTGTCGAAGCGATCGGGCTTGCTGTTGGTAGTGTTCGAGGGCGCCAATGCCGGTGACGGCTTCGATGCGGCGCACTCCGGCGGCCACAGACTCCTCGCTTACGACTTTCAGCACGCCGATGTCGCCCGCGCGCTCGACGTGCGTACCGCCGCACAGTTCCTTGGAGTAGAAGCCGCGAGGAGAGCGGGGATCGGGAATCGTCACCACGCGGACGTTCGCCTCGGGATATTTGTCGCCAAAGAAGGCCAGCGCGCCGGAGTTGAGCGCCTCTTCGAGCGAGGTGACGCTGGTTTCGACTTGCGTATTCAAGCGGATTTCGTCGTTTACTTGCTGCTCGATGTCGCGCAGCTCGTCGGCACCCACGGGTGCGAAGTGCGAAAAGTCGAAGCGCAGGCGCTCGGGCGCGTTCTGCGAGCCGGACTGCTTCACGTGCGTGCCCAAGATGTTTCGCAGGGCGGCGTGCACCAGGTGTGTGCCGGTGTGATTGCGGACGATGCGGGCGCGACGCTCGGCGTCGGCGACGACCCGAACGCGGTCGCCCACCCGCAGCGTTTCCTTCGCCACCACCCTGTGCGCGATCAGTCCGGCAACGGGGTAGAACGCGCCAGTTACGTCCGCGAGTTCTTGTCGACCGGAATGGTCGTAGAAGGCCCCGGTGTCCGCGACTTGCCCGCCCGATTCGGCGTAAATGACGGTGCGGTCGAGCACGACTTCGCCGCTCTCGCCCGCCTTCAGTTCCTTGACGGGGCCGCTTTTCGAGATGATGGCCTCGATCCGGCAGTCCTTCGCCGACGTCCCGGAATAAAAGCCCGGTTCGGTCCGCAACGTTTCTGCCAGCTTCGCATACGCGGGATTCGCTGCCTCTTTTACGCCACCTCTCCAGGACGCTCTGGCTCGTGCGCGCTGCTCGTGCATGGCGCGGTCGAAGCCGTCCCAATCGACCGCCACTCGAGCATCACGTGCAGCATCTTCGATGAAATCGCGGGGCAAGCCGTATGTGTCGTAAATTTTAAACACGACTTCTCCATCAAGCCGCGGATGGCGAAGCAGGGGATCGAGCATTCTGAGACCAGCGTCAAGCGTGCGTCCAAAGCGGGTCTCTTCAGCCGTGAGCAATACAAGAATGTGTTCGAAGGCCGGTTCGCGAAGCTCAGGATAGGCGTCACCCATGAGCCCTTGAACGTCGATGGCCATCTTGAACAGGAACGGTTCGGATACGCCCAGGAGACGACCGTGACGAATGGCGCGGCGGATGATTTTCCGGAGCACGTAGCCCCGGCCCTCATTTGAGGGGAGAACTCCGTCGGTCATTAGGAACGTCGTGGCGCGGGCATGGTCGGCGATGACGCGTAGAGAAGCCGCGCCGCCCTTGCCTTCTTCGAGCTTTTCTTCTTTCTGGAAGTCGACGCCGCAGAGTTCGGCGGCGCGCTTCATCAGCGGCACAAACAAATCGGTATCGTAGTTGGAGATGACGCCTTGAAGGACCGCGGCGGTGCGTTCAAGGCCCATCCCGGTGTCAACGCAGGGCTTGGGCAATGGCGCCAGTTTACCGCTCTCATCGCGGTTGTATTGCATGAAGACGAGGTTCCAGATTTCGACGAAGCGGCCGCAGTCGCAAGGGAATTTGCATTCCGGAGCGGTAAGGCCGTGGCCGAGATCGGACGCGGCAGGGCCCATGTCGTAATGAATTTCGCTGCACGGGCCGCAAGGGCCGGTATCGCCCATGGCCCAGAAATTCTCCTTCAGGCCGGGGATGGCAACGATTCTGTCTGCTGGAACCTTCTGTTCGAGCCAGAAACCCTTAGCCTCTTCATCGACGCCGAGATGATAGCCCGAGACTTCCGCACCTCCAAACACGGTGGCGTACAGCTTGTTTTTGTCGATGCCAAACCATTCCGGTGAAGTCACCAATTCCCAGGCGTAAGCGATGGCTTCTTTTTTGAAGTAATCGCCGAAGGAAAAATTGCCAAGCATCTCAAAGAACGTGTGGTGGCGCTTGGTGAAGCCGACATTTTCAAGGTCGTTATGTTTGCCGCCGGCGCGCACGCATTTCTGCGCGGTGGTGGCGCGCGAATAGGCGCGCTTTTCGAGGCCGAGGAACACATCCTTGAACTGGTTCATCCCGGCATTGGTGAAAAGCAGCGTCGGATCGCCATGCGGGACCAGCGACGAGCTCGGCACGCGCTTATGCCCCTTGCCCTCAAAGAAGCGCAGGAACATTTCGCGGATCTCATTCCCGCCGAAGACTTTCTTTTCCTGCCCGCGTACCGCGGGCGCCGGCGCTTGCTCTTTTCCCGTCACTTGTTCCTCGTTCCTGCGTGCGAACACCACTCATGAATTATGGCAGAGCATCCAACGCTCAGCAATTGCAGGGGAGCAACACCGCTCGGCCCTTCTCGGTTTTCAACGCGGCCCGCGTTGGGTTCCCGCGATCATTCCCTGTTCTTCGGATTCTCCGACCCGTTCGCACCGGAAAGCTCCTCTCGCAACACGCGCTCACAATACTTCGAGTCCGTTCCGGCGCCTTTCCGTAGGTGCTTGCCGCACAACGATGGATTGGAAAGGGCGGAGTATCGGGCAGGGGAGCCAGGCACGATTGCCAGGTCTTTTTTTGGGGGCGCCTCGTGATCCCATGCAGCGCAAGGTGGGGTAAAACGCAGTGAGCCTGCTTGCGGCCATGGCGTCGTCGCGCAAACATAGGAATCGTAGCCAGCTCGATCAGGAGGAATCGCATGGGTGAAATGATTCAAGTCGAGCGGCCGGACGGAAAGACCTGTCCTGCTTATCTCGTCGCCCCCAAAGCGGCGAACGCGCCTGGCTTTGTCTGCATTCAGGAATATTGGGGGCTCAACGACCAGATCAAGAAGACCGCCGATCGCTTCGCCGAGGCGGGATATCGGGCCCTTGTCCCGGACTTGTATCGCGGCAAGGTCGCCAGAGCTGCCGACGAGGCCACGCACATGCTGTCGAACCTGAATTTCCCTGATGCCGCCGAACAGGACATCCGCGGCGCGTTGCAGGACCTGAAGCAAACTTCGAAAAAAAAGGTTGCCGTGGGCGGTTTCTGCATGGGCGGAGCGCTGACGCTTCTGGCCGCCCTGCGCGTGCCAGAGATGGATGCCGGAGCGTGTTTCTACGGTCTTCCGCCGGTCGATCCCGTCGAGTTCAAGAAGATCAAGATTCCCCTCATCTGCCACTTCGCGAACCAGGACGACTGGTGCACTCCCGCCAGGGTGAATGAGCTCGAGAACCTGCTCAAGCAGTCGAAATCAAGCTTCGAGATGTATCGCTACGACGCAAAGCACGCGTTCATGAATGAAGCGCGCCCGGAGGTCTATGATACGGCATCCGCGAAACTGGCCTGGGACCGCACCCTCAGCTTCCTAAAGAAAGCGCTCGCCTGAGCGATCGTGTGGCCAGGAGTCTGCAATGGGAGTAAGGAAGTAGAAAGAAGGAGGATGGCAAAGGCAGCGAGATTCATTCGGGGTCGGCGCCGGCTTCAGGAACGCTCTCCCGGGTGATGGACTTGAGTTCGCGGCGGACGACGTCGGCAGGGAAGCCAGCGCGAAGGAGACTGCGATAGAGCGAGGCGAGCTTGTTATCAACGATTTCGCCGCGAAACGCGCGCAGCTTGCGCTCGATGCGCTGGCGGACAAGTGCAGCCTCATCGATTTGCTGCGCGGTTTCTTCGAGCGCGGCTTCGATGTGGCGGTCAGGAACGCCGCGCGCACGCAGATCGCGGGCGATGCGGAATCTGCCCTGCTTGCGGGACTCCGTGCGGTGCCGGACGAACAGGCTTGCGTAGCGGCCATCGTCGATCAACCCGCCACTCTTGAGCCGCGTCATGACCTTCTTTACGAGCGACTGGTCTTCGCAGCGGCGCTCGAGCGCTTGCTTCATTTCATGGACGGAATGCGCGCGGCGCGTGAGCATCTTGACGGCGGCGTCGTACAGCTCGGATTCGGAGTCAATCCGCACGAGGCAAGAATAGAGCAAGAAGCGTCGAGTGGCTAGTGCCGAGAAGAAAGTCGAGGCCTTTTGGGGGGACATGCCCTAGCTCGACTCCAGCACCTGACAGCGTTCTGCGAGGAATCGTGCGCGCCGAAAGCGCTCGCGGGCAACGTGGGATCAGTGCGCCCTCATCGAGCCTCGGAAGTCGCCGCCGCACCAGGGATATCAGATCTGGCAGCAGGAAGGAATGAAGCACCCGAGGGAGGCCGGAGCCAGCCAGGTCAGAGCGGAGACGAACGACTGCTTCAGGTTATGTCGCCACACTCACGCGGGCTCGCTTCGATGAAGGTTCCTTTTCCCCATCGATAATGCAATGCATCCTTCTGAACGGCAGATCGCTGACTCTTTAGCAAGCGGTTCTCATCCCTCAGCGCCGTCGTGATTGCGGTTATCTGCGGGCGAAGCGCTCGAAGTCAGCCATCTGACGCTCCATTTCCTCGCGGGCGGCGTCGGAGGCCGAGCGGATGCCCTGGATGCGCAGTTTGAATTCGTCAGCGTTGGAAGCGCGCGCTAGCGCCTCGTCGATGGTGATCAGCTGCTTGGAGTACAGATCGAAGAGCGATTGATCGAAGGTCTGCATGCCGTACTGGCTGGTGCCGGCGGCGATGGCGTCATGAATCAGGCGGGTCTTGTCCGGATTGATGATGCAATCGCGAATATACGCGGTGGCAATCATGATTTCGACCGCGGGGACGCGGCCTTTGTCGTCGGCACGGCGGACCAGGCGCTGAGAGACCACCGCTTTCAGTGTGGCGGCGAGCTGCAAACGAATCTGCTTCTGCTCGGGCGGCGGGAAGACCGCGATAATACGCTGAATCGTTTCCGTGGCGTCAAGCGTGTGCAAGGTGGAAAGCACGAGGTGGCCGGTTTCGGCAGCGAGCAAAGCGGTCGAAATGGTTTCGAGGTCGCGCATTTCGCCGACCAGAATCACGTCGGGGTCCTGACGAAGGGCGGCGCGCAGCGCGGTGGAAAAGTTCGCGGTGTCGACTTCAACTTCGCGCTGGTTGATGAAGCTTTTTTTGTCGCGGTGCAAGAATTCGATGGGGTCTTCGATGGTGATAATGTGGTCGGCGCGGGTGGCGTTGATGCGGTCAATGATGGCTGCGAGCGTGGTGGACTTACCGGAACCAGTGGTGCCGGTGACGAGCACCAAGCCACGTTGCTCTTCGCAGATTTTGTTGATGACCGGCGGAAGATTCAGCTCTTCGGAGGTGCGGATTTTTGTGGGAATGACGCGCAGGACCATGCCGACGTTCCCGCGTTGCTGGAAGACGTTCACGCGGAAACGTCCGAGGCCCGCCACGCCGTAAGCCATGTCCAATTCCGCGGTTTCCTTGAATTTTTGCTTCTGGCGGTTGGTCATCATGCTGAAAGCCATCGACAGCATTTCTTCCGGCGTAATGCGAGGTACGTCGGTGAGCGGCGTGAGCAGGCCATCGACGCGCAAATACGGATGGTTCCCGACTTTTAGGTGCAAGTCGGAGGACTTGTTTTCGACGGCTCGGCGGAGCAGATCGTCAACGCTAGTTGCCATAGTCTGTAAACCCCGCAAAAGTGCAGCCAGTGTGCAGCTATTGAGCGACGGTAGCATCCGCAGGAGGGGCCGGCAAGGACGGCCGGACGGGCCGGTTGCGCGCTAGTTAACTGTCCGAAAGAGCACAGTTAGTTTTCGACGGCAGCCTCAAGTTAGAAGGAGGAGAATGGGAAACGGTAATCTGCGTGTTCGTTACTCCGTCCGGGATACGCCACGGCAGTCGATTGGTACAAGCGGGCGGAACGGCGGTGCTTTGGCCCCGTCACGGGGATGGAGCAGCGCCTTTTTGGGTGAACCGACCAAAATGGAATGAGAGGGTCCCGCAAAAACCTGGCATCACCGCCGGAAGAGTCGAAGTTTTCTCATGACGATCCGGACAGATTCCTGGCTAGAGGAACCCAGAGAATCTCGCAAGGCCATGGGCACCCCCGGCCAGGGAGGGTCACCGACCCGTTCGGGAATGTCTGGCCAGTTCTCGACAAATCTCAACCTCGTTTCGTCAGGGCATCACTCGCGCTCCTCACCCTGACAAGCGATCACGCTTTTTTCAGGTACAGTCCATCGTAAAGCAGGCCGGCGATGAAGCCTCCGGCCAGCGGACCAATCCAGTAAACGCCGTGGTGAGCCCAGTGATTCGCGGCCAGCGCCGGCCCAAACGCTCGGGCGGGATTCAGGGCGGCGCCGGTGAGCGGGCCGGCTACCAGAATGCCAATCGTAATGGTGAGGCCGATGCCGAAGCCGGCGATGGCTTTGAACGCGCCCTTTTCATCGATGGCCGTGGCAAAAACGACGAGCACGAGAAAGAAAGTGGTTAAGGCTTCGAGGGACATTCCTGCCCAGACCGGAAAGTCACGCGCCAGCTCCGGCGTGCCCAGAGCGACGGCGCGCCAGGTGTCATCGGGAATCACGGCTTTCAGGATGAACGCGGCCACGCCGCCGCCCAGGAGCTGCGCAGCCCAATACAGAAGCGCTTCAATCGTGTTGATGCGCTTGGTGACCCAGATGCCGATGGTGATTGCCGGATTGTAATGGCCGCCGGAAACATGGCCAAGGGCGGAGACCATGATGCCAATGGCGAGACCGTGCGCGAGCGCGATGCCGAGAAGGCCAAGACCGCCAGAGCTGCGCAGATATTGATCCGCGCAGATCGAGCCAGCGCCAAAGAAAATCAGGGCAAACGTGCCAAGAAATTCCGCGACAAGCTTTTGCGTGATGCTGTACATGGAGAATCCTCCCGAGGTGGAAAGGAAGATGCATCGGATTCGAACGGCTGCATTCTAGCCACAAACGTGCGGGGAACGCCAGTCCCTCGAGGAAGTCGAGAGCGGACAGCCCAAAGTTCTGAGGAAGTAGGCTTGGAAAGGGAAAGGCGGAAGGCAGAAATTCGAAATGCGGAGAGCCGGGAGCCGACGGTGGCCCGTGTGGCGAAGATCTGCGTAACGCAGGCCAGGGTTGGGGAATCACAATAGGGCAAGAAATCCGGGAGGTGAGCGTCATGGCGCGAATCGAGGGGGCGGATCCAAGCAAGCAAGGGCTTTTGCAGGGATTGTTCACACGAGTTGTCTATTCGCTGACGAAACGCAAGGTGGGCCGCACGGTGCTGCCTGTGCGTATCGCGGCGCACCACGCAAAACTGCTGTGGGGCTATGGGCAGATGGAGCAATCGCTGCTGGGCAGCCGGCTCGTGGAAGAGCCGTTGAAGAACCTGGGTGAACTGCGCGTGGCGACGCTGGTGGGGTGCCCGTTTTGAATGGACATCGGTTCTGCGGTCAGCAGGACCAACGGCATCTCGAAGGAAAAGATCGAAGCGCTCGGGGACTACGCTACGAGCCCGCTGTTTTCGGAAACGGAGAAGCTGGTTTTGGAATATGCCGACGCGATGACCGAGACGCCGGTGGAAGTGAGCGACGGTTTGTTTAGCAAGCTGCGAGCCAAGTTCACGGACTCGCAACTGGTAGAGTTGACGGCTACACTGGCATGGGAAAACTACCGCGCGCGATTTGACCATGCCTTCGGAGTCGAGGCGGAGGGATTCACGAAAGGAAGTTACTGCGCCATGCCAGTCGGCGCCGCTTGGAAGAGTCGAGCCGCTCGTCCGTAAGGGGCGCGACTGGATTTCCCTTTAAAGACGGTGAAAGGAAAGGCTCTTATACCTTGGCGGTTTTCGCGCGTGGTTGGTCGTGATGCGGGCGCCTTGCGCTCGGCTTGGATCCGGCCTTCTGGAATTTCATGGCGGCGCGCAAGAAGGCCAGCCAAAAGCGGTGTGGCGCTTCCGGCCGCGAGGAGAGCTGCGGCTGGAACAAAGTGGCGATAAAGAAGCGATGGCCAGGCAGTTCGACGGCGCGAGTCTCTCCCTGAATGCCGCGCGCGCTTACGCGGAGTCCGGCCGCCCGGAATTGCTTTTCATATTCTTCGTTCACGCCGTAGTTGCAGTAGTACTGCTCGGAGTCATCTTCGCCGCCGCAAATAGAATGCAGGCGGGTCCCTGGGAGGATTTTCAAGCGTTCCTCACCCGAGGCTTTCGGGCCTCCCTCACGGCGATTGGGCAAGCTGCAGGAAAGCGGCGTGACCACGTAGTGGGACGAGCCGGAATTGTTTTCCGCGCTGTCCGCGTCGGCAATGTGCAGCACATTTCGCGCATACTCTAACAGAGTATATTGGAAGCCCCCTCAAGTTCCGGTGAACGGCCAGTCCTGCGTGCGGGCAAATTCGATGCCGCGGAGCATTCCCGCAAAGCTTTTGTACGGACTCCCAGGCGAGGCGATCAGCCCGTCCCAGCGGCCGAGGATTTTCGCGGCGCCGGCGCTCGCGAGCGCCGATGTCGGGATCCAGCGCACCCTGAGCGGGACACTCAGCTTTGCGGCGGCATCGTAGAGCGCGGCATTGGTTGCGAAATGCGAATGATAAGCCGGCTCGAAGTCTCCGATGACGCCGATGCGAATGGCATTGCGCATGATTCGGCTCTCCCATCCTCAAAGTAGCGGTGGACACACACGAAAATCGCTCGTCGTATGAGAGCATAGGTGATCAAGAGAACCGAGAGCCAAATTGGTGCAAAAGGGTTGTTCTAGCGTGAGGCGACGCCAACAGGAGCGCCGACCGGCGTGAGCCAGTTGTGGCGGTCGGGCTTGGTGCCGCTGGTGATGGCGAAGAACTCTTCTTGCAGTTTGCGCGTGATCGGCCCAGCCACGCCTTTGCCGACTTGAATGTGATCGACCGAGCGGATGGGCGTGACTTCCACGGCCGTGCCCACGAAGAAAACTTCGTCGGCAATGTAGAGCATCTCGCGCGGGATCACGCACTCTTTGCAGGGAATTCGCAGGTCTTCGGCAATCTTCATGACGGCGTCGCGGGTGATGCCGGGAAGAATGCTGGTGGCCAACGGCGGCGTGTACAGCGTGCCGTCGTGCGCCAGGAAAATGTTCATGCCCGACCCTTCGCTGACGTGGCCATCGGAATCGAGAGCGATGCCTTCCGCGAAGCCGTTGAACGAGGCTTCCATACGGATGAGCTGCGAATTCATATAGTTCGCGGCGGCTTTGGACATGGCGGGGAGCGTGTTCGGCGCGATGCGCGTCCAGGAGCTAACGCCGACATCGACGCCTTTCGACAGCGCATCGGGGCCGAGATACGCGCCCCAGCTCCAGCAGGCCATGTAGAGGTCAATCGGAGAATTCAGCGGATTCACGCCGACGTCGCCATAGCCGCGCAGAACAATCGGCTTCACATAGCAGGAATTCAGTTTGTTGATGCGCACGAGTTCGCAAGCGATGTTCGAGAACTCGTCGACCGAGTGCGGGAGCTCCATGCGATAGATGCGGGCGGAATTGATGAGGCGCTGCATATGTTCGCGGAGGCGGAAAATGGCCGGGCCCTGCTCGGTTTGATAGCAGCGAATGCCTTCGAAAACCGCGGAGCCGTAGCTCACGACATGAGAAAGAACGTGCAACGTAGCCTCGTCCCAATTGATCCATTTTCCGTTGTGCCAGATTTTCTCCGTCGGTTGAATGGCCATCTATGTTCCCCTTGGATAATGCCGCTCGACCGCTGTGCGGCTCGAAAATTCAGAATACGGTACAGGAGTGCGAGCGTCAATGCGCTTTGCTATGGGCGGGCGGGAGCGCGAAATCCAAATTGGCGTGGCGAACCGGCGCTATTTGGCGGACCTGTCGGGAGCATTGACGGCATTAGGGGGCTGAATGGTCATTCTCATGGCCGGACGCAGCGAGTCCAGCACGCTCTCGAAAGCGACGAAGGCCGACTGGGATTCCCGGAGAATGCGGTCCGTGCGATTTTCCCAGACACCCAGGAGCACGAAAGGGATGGCAGTGGCGAGTACGAGAAGTTTGGCGCGGCGCGGGATCTTGGTTTCCGGCTCCCAGCGGAACAGCTGCATGGACAGGAAAAAAGTAAGGATCGCCCAGGACACCAGCGAGGCGATCTCCGTGTAACGGCTCAGCACGCTAGCGGAATTGACGATGACCTGCTGAAAGGCGTTCACGAGGTAGGTGGCGGGCAGGAAGAGCCCCACGCGCTGCACCACGCGGGGAAGATACCCAAGCGGGAAAGTGGCGCCGGAGAGGAAAATCAGCGGCAGCCAAATGAGCTGGTTGAGGACCTGCGTCTCCTGCATGGTATTGGTAACGCTGGCAATCACCAATCCAAGAGAGGCAAACGAAATGGTGCCTATGGCGACCAGGAGAAAAATGCCGAAGAGATTGTCGAGGGTGTGGACATGGAAAATCAGGCGAGCAAGGAGAAGCTCGAGAATCACCGTGGGGAGAGTCAGGGCCAAGTTCGCCACCACGCTCGAGGCGAGCAAGTCGCTAGCCGCGACGGGAGAAACGTGAAAACGCCGGAGAATGCCCTGTTCGCGAAACATCACAATCGTGGCGCTGAGTCCCCAGAAACTGCCCATCACGTTGAGCGCCAGGACTGGACCGAGGAAATAGGCGGCACCGGCGGGCACACTTTTGCCGAAAAAGCCCAGGTAGCCAAAAAAGAAAATGAACGGCATGACGATGCTGAAGAAGAAAAACATTTTGTTGCGCAACGCGAGACGGATGCGCATGTGCGTCAGGCTGGCAAAGTTGCTCAATCGCGTAGCCTCCTTCCGGTCATTTCGATGAAAACGTCTTCGAGAGAAGGCGTGGCGATTTCGAGGCTGACCAGTTCGTTGCCTTCCGCTTCAAGATGTTTGACCAGCGAGACGATGGTTTGGGGCGGACGCTGTGAATGCAAAACGTAAGTGCCATCGAGTTCCCTCGCATCCACGACACCTTCGAGATTTCTCAGCGTCCCGTTGGGCTCGGCCTTGGAAAGCCGCACTTCGATGCGCGTTGTCCCACCGGAGCGCGTTTTCAATTCGCGCGGCGTGCCGAGGGCGATCACTTTTCCATGATCGATGATGGCCACGCGGTCGCAGAGCCTTTCGGCCTCCTCGATGTAGTGCGTGGTCATGAGGATCGTTTTCTTGTCGCGCTTCAATTCCTCGATGATGTCATAGATTTCTCTTCGCACTTGGGGATCGAGCCCGGCGGTCGGTTCGTCGAAAAAGAGAAGCTTCGGGTCGTTGACGAGGGCCATGGCCAGGGCCAGCCGCTGCTTTTGGCCGCCGGAGAGCTGATTATAGAAAGCGTAGCGTTTTTCTTTGAGGCCGAAGCGCTCGAGTAATTCCTCCGGGTTGCGCCGCCTTTTGTAGAAGCTCGCAAACAGACGCAGAGCCTCCGTGACGCGGAGCTTGTCCGGAAGCGCCGTGGACTGCAGCGCCGCGCCGATCTCGTGCTTAAGCGCTTGTGAGTCGCACTGCGGATCCAGCCCGCAGACAGACACGCGCCCGCTGTCGCGGGTGCGAAGGCCTTCGAGAACTTCGACGGTGCTGGTTTTACCGGCGCCGTTGGGACCAAGTATTTCTTATACCGCTACTGCCTCCACCGAGAAACTGACCCCGCGCACGGCTTCCACGTCGCCGTAGCGTTTGACAAGGCTTTCCACTTGAAGGATGGCGTTGCCCATAGCCGCTTGTTCCGATCGGAGCAAGGAGATTTATAGGATACCGCAGATGCTCTGTTTGTGCGGATTCCCATGGTTTGCCAAAGGCCGTCGCTGTCTCTCCTTGACATTCTACATATGGACGTGTATATGTGTCGAATGTCTAGGAGAGGATATGCCCATCGAAAAGTCTGATCTCCTGCAAGGCACCCTGGATCTGCTGATCCTGAAGATTGTCGCGCTCGGTCCCGTTCATGGGTACGGGATCGCGCAGCGCATCCGACAGATTTCGAAGGAAGTTTTGCAGGTGCAACAGGGCTCGCTGTATCCCGCGCTGCACCGTTTGGAGAAGCGCGGCTGGCTCGATGCCGAGTGGGGCCAATCGAGCAACGGCAGAGAAGCGAAGTTCTATAAGTTATCGGCGAGGGGCCGCAAGCAGTTGGCGAGTGAGGAATCGAACTGGAATCGTTTGGCCGGCGCGGTGTCGCAGATCCTCGAAACCGCAAGTTAGGAGCGTCCTATGTCCTGGTGGAAGATTTTCTTTCCCAAGCGTGCGTCAGGCCCGCAACTCGATTCCGAACTGCGCTTTCATATTGACGAGCTCATCGAAGCCAACATCGTCGGAGGGATGCCACCGGAGGAGGCGCGCCGCCGGGCCATGCTGGAATTCGGCGGCCAAGAGCAGGTGAAGGAAGAAGTGCGCGACGTGTATCGCGTGCGGATCATGGACAGCGCCGTCGCCCATTTAAAATCCGCGATGCGCTTCATCCGCAAATCGCCTTCGTTTTCAGCCACGATCATCCTGACCTTGGCGCTCGGAATTGGCGCGAACAGTGCGGTGTTTTCCGCCATCGACGCGATTCTGCTGCGTCCTCTGCCGTTTCCCGAAGGCGATCAGTTGATGTTCCTGAATCAGTACAATCTCAGAGTGAAAAGCCCGCAGACCCAACTCTCGACCCTCCGGCTGGAAGACTGGAACCGGATGAATTCGACGTTTCAAGCCATCGCCGGCTATTACACCGGGGACAGCTCGGAAACGTCCGGCACCTTGCCGGAAAAGGCAACCGAAGCCTTCGTGACGCCTCGCTTCCTCGAGGTATTGGGAGTTTCGCCGGCTCTGGGGCGCGATTTCAGTCCGGAGGAGCAACACTTTGGCGGTCCGGCGGCACTGCTTATCAGCGACCGGTTTTGGCGGCGCCGTTTTGCCGCCGATCCAGCTGCCTTGGGCAAGAAGTTGCGGATCGATGGGTACTCTCAGTCGATTGTCGGGATTATGCCTGCGTCATTCGCTTTTCCAAGCCGCGACGTGGATTTATGGGCTTCCGTCCCGACGGATGCTCCGTATGCACAAGATCGAAGTTCGACGTGGTACACGACCATCGGGCGCTTGAAACCGGGAGTCACACTTGCGCAGGCGCGCGCCAACCTCGCGACGGTTCAAGCAGAACTGGGCAAGCAGTACCCAAAGACAGACGGGGAACTTGCGGTTGCGATTGAGCCACTCAAGGAGACAACAGTCGGCGGCGTGCGCGGTTCGCTGTGGATGTTGTTTGGATCGGTGTCGCTGCTTCTGCTGATTGCTTGCACGAATATTGTGACGTTGCTTTTGGCGCGGGCGACCCAGCGTGAGCATGAGATCTCCGTCCGAACTTCGCTCGGCGCGCCGCGCTCGGCGTTGGTCGCGCAGCTGCTGACGGAGACTTTTGTCTTGGCGCTTGCGGGAGCGCTGCTTGGCCTGATAGTGGCGGGCGGAGCGTCGAGAGTGTTTGGCATGCTTGCAGGCAGCCTGCCCCGCGTCGATGAGATTCACCTGGACGTGCGAATCGTTGCGTATTCCCTGTTATGCTCCGTGGTCGCGACCCTTCTCTGTGGCGTATTACCCGCGATTCGTGGAACGAGAAGGAATTTATCGAATTCCCTGGCCCAGAACGGCCGCAGTCAAGTCTCGGGACGGATTCCCCTGCAGTGGTTGCTGGTCGGCACCCAAGTGGCCCTGGCCGTCACCCTCCTGATGGGAGCGGGATTGCTGCTGCGCAGCTTTCAAGCCCTCGGCCACGTCACGCCGGGTTTTGATGCAAGCCACGTCTTGACTTTCCACGTGAGCGGCTCATGGGGAGAAACCGCGGACATGAGACGGCTGACGCAGCGGATCGACGGCATTATCGAGACCTTGCGAAATATGCCCGGCGTGCAGGGTGCCGCGGATTCGGCAGAACTGCCAGGCGTCCCGACGGAGTTCCAAACGGAACTCAAGTTTGCCGAGGGCCCAGCGGATCCGGAGCACAAAATCGTGGCGGAAAGCCGCTTCGTCTCGCCGGGATATTTTTCGACAATGCAAATCCCACAACTTGCGGGGGAACCCTGCCAAGAGCCGAAACTCCTTGTTAGCCCTAACAGTCCGGGCGGCGTCCGAATGGAGGCCGGCTCCCTAAACGTTCTGGTGAATCACAGCTTCGCCGACACGTATCTTTCGGGCTCGAATATCATCGGCCGACATCTTCAGGTCGTGGGAAATGCTTTTCTGCGGCCAGAAGACGGCGGCGAAATTCGCGGGATTGTGGGAGACGCGCGGGAAGAAGGTCTGAACCGCGAACCCGGTCCCACGGTGTACTGGTGCATCAGCGCTCCGCGCCCCGACCCCTACTATTTGGTTCGCACGCACACGGAACCGATGGCGTTGGCGGAGACGCTGCGCAAGGAGGTTCGCAACATCGAACCGGCGCGCTCCGTGTTCGACATCATGCCGCTCGAAGAGCATTTGACGGACGCCTTCTCGGAAAACCGGCTCCGCACCATTCTGCTGACGTTCTTCGCAGTTACTGCGGTGTCTCTCGCTTGCGTAGGCTTGTATGGAACGCTCAGCTACACCGTGAGTGTCCGACAGAGGGAAGTGGGCTTGCGCCTGGCTCTCGGAGCCTTGCGAGAACAAATCGCGAGACAGTTTGTCCTTCAAGGGCTCCGCGTTACCTTGCTCGGCTGTCTTGCGGGCTGTGGCCTCGCGGCCGCCTTTGCGCGGATCCTGTCGGGCATGCTGTACGGCGTTTCTCCCACCGACGCCGCAACGCTGTCCGCGGTCATTTTCCTGATGCTGGCTGTTGCCGGGGCCGCTTCTCTCGTGCCGGCCATTCGCGCCGCACAGGTGGAACCCATGCAGGTTCTGCGCGAGGAGTAGTCCCTAAACTAAGGGCGCTCTTCATTTCCACGGATCAAGCCGATTTGCTCTGAAGCAACTTTGCCAGACGGCCTCAGGTGGGAAAATAATCCAGTTGCAAATTCTGCGTGAACTTACTTGTGGCGCTTCGTTCGCGGGGCGGCGCGCTTCAAGGTCTGAATTCTCGACGGCTGCCAGCGGTGCCGTTTCAAGTCCACGCGAAATTCAACGACGGAAACACCTTCGGTTTCGAGAAGCTTTTTTTGGAGCAAAGCGTGCGGGCCACGAATGAGGATTTTGCCACGGTCGCCGATCACGCGGTGCCACGGAATGCCTTTTCCCGAAGGAGTGGCAGCCATGGCGCGCCCGGCGGTGCGCGCGCCTCCGGGCAATCGCAGGGCTCTGGCAAGCCCCCCGTATGTTAGAACCTTGCCTCGAGGAATGCGTTGCACGAGGCGGTATACGTTATCCCAGGACATGTGCGGAACACTCCAGAGATCCGAGAGTTCGAAAGCGCGAATTTGCGTATCGTAGGTGCGAGCACCCCGAAGAACAAGAGAAAAATGCGGTGAGGGGGTTTAATAAAATGGCTTAGAGTCTGCCGATGGCGGCGGGAAACGGGAATGGAGCCCGAGCAAAGCATACGGAAATCCAAAACCAATCGTTCTGGTTGAAAA
>Ga0182039_10000300_pt1 | contig 25423 bp, 22 predicted proteins | sample sta12Can44000111_FD_125975 | JGI IMG/M metagenome (GOLD analysis project Ga0182039, IMG submission 125975) | Lab enrichment of tropical soil microbial communities from Luquillo Experimental Forest, Puerto Rico - statanox.12C.anox.44.000.111 | ecosystem: Environmental > Terrestrial > Soil >...
CGCCGGCGTCATGTTCAAAAGAGAGGCTGGAATTGAAATGGTGCACGTGCCATATCGCGGCTCCGCGCCATTGGTGGTCGATCTGCTCGCAGGGCAAGTGCCAGTCGCCTTCGACAACGTCCAGTCATCCATCGGATACATCAAGGCTGGCAAACTGCGTGCGCTCGCCGTCACAAGTGCAACGCGCTTACCGTGGCTGCCGGACGTTCCAGCGCTCGGCAACTTCCTGCCAGGATATGAGGTCACCGGGTGGATCGGCGTCGCAGCAAAAGAGACAACAAGACGCGCCCGAGCGACCGCGATTGAATTCGATAAAGACGTTGCCAGCCAGTTCGATGAGTTCATGGTAAGCGCGGCCTAAAGGTGATCAATGACCCGATCACGCGGCGTGCAGGTTGTGGCGGGCGGCGCCATAACTTGCCTTTTCGTCGCCATTGGTAGTGCCACCGCGATTGACATCGAGCCTACCAGCGCGACGCTAACGCCGGAAGTACTCAAACAGATCGCCGAAGTGGAAAGCGAAATTGATCGTATCGAGGCGCAGGCGATCGATCGGCTCGCGACCCCGCCCGGTAATCAAGTCCAGCAAATCGAGCTTCTCGGCAAAGCGATCCTGTACGACAAAGAGCTCTCGGTGAACCGCAACGAAGCCTGCACTTTTTGCCACATGCCCGAAACCGGTTTCACCGGGCCGGTCTCGGAACTTAATCGCACGACCGGCTCCTATCCTGGATCAGTGCGCACGCGCTACAGCGAACGTAAACCGCAAACGCATTCTTATGCGCCGCTGTCGCCGGTCCTGCATTACAATCCAGGCCAGGACGACCTAGTCGGCGGTAATTTCTGGGACATGCGCGCAACCGGACGGCGGCTCGGCAACCCGGCAGCCGAACAGGCAGAAGGACCTCCGACCAATCCTGTCGAGATGGGGCTGCCCGACATTGCCTGCGCGGTTTACCGCGCATCGCAGCGACCATATCGGGATCTCTTTCAAAACGTCTGGGGCGCACAGGCCTTTGTCATTGCCTGGCCGACAGACGTCGAGCAAGTCTGTTCCCGCCCGGGACCACCGCCGGCCAGTGATCCGAAGCCAGTTCATCTCAGTGACGCCGATCGCGGGCGGGCCGCCGCGACTTTTGATCAGATGGCGCAATCGATCGCCGGCTATGAAGCTTCGGCCGAGGTCACACCCTTCACCTCAAAATTCGATGCGGTGATGGCTGGTAAAGCGCAGTTCACCCCGGACGAACAGGCCGGATATGCGCTCTTCCGCGGCAAGGCGAATTGCAACTCATGCCATCGCGATGGCGGCCCGGGCGAGGATCCGCTGTTCACGGATTTTACCGCCAGCAATATCGGCACGCCTGCTAATCCACGGCTACCTTATTATGTCGAAGATAAGCCCGACGCGCTTAACTATACGGCCAACCCGGTGGGACGCTCATTCATCGACGGCGGCGTGGGTAGCTTTTTGGTGAAAGGCCATCCGCTCAGCGAACCGTCTGTCCCCGATGCGCGGTGGCTACCGCTCGCACCTAAGAATAACGGGCGATTCCAGGTGCCCACGCTGCGCAATGTCGATAAGCGTCCTTATCCCGCATTCGTCAAAGCCTATGGTCACAATGGCTACTTCAGGAGCCTCAAAGAGATTGTGCACTTCTACAATACGCGCGACGTACTACCGCGCTGCCAAGCCGGCGACCCCGGCGAAAGCGTAACATGCTGGCCAGCGCCGGAGTCGATCGCGAATATGAACACCAAGACCGTTGGCAATCTCGGTCTGACTGATGCGGAAGAAAATCAGCTTGTAAGCTTTATGCAGACGCTCAGTGACGGTTACATGAGCCGCGATTAGGCATCAGCGAGACTTCACTTGTTTATTTAGATCCAACTTCGACACGACAAGGCGCCATTAAAGATGGCGCCAGATAACGCTGTCGTCCATTACTGATTTGGGCGGGCAATGCTTTTCAGGAACGTGTGAACTACAACTTTGTCCGTTTTCCACACTTGTGGAACTTATTGATGCTGAATTAGTTAGGACGGCGTCCTCCGTAGGGAGGAACTCGTTAGAAGCCTACCGCAGCTCGACACGATCGCACTAGTTGTTCGAGCAAGTTGATGAGTTTGGCCAAGAAGGCTCTTGGTTCCAGACCTTGGAAGGCTCGCCATGTCGTGCATTTCGATCCGTCGTATCCGCAACGAGATGCAAAGCGTACATCACGTGCAAGACAATTAGCCGGTTCGCGCCACCGAACGCGAGGTAGCCATGTCTTCAGCCTTTCGCTTATCGATCGGCTCATACGTGGCAGCGATTGCGGTCGGCGCTTTCGCCGCGACAGCATATCTGAGTGTCAATTCAGCCAACCCGCAATCGCTCGCGGACTATATCTCAGCTATCTGCACGAAGTCGTTCCGTTCCGCGCCTGCCGCGGAGGCTCCGTACCTCGCCGAGAATGTCAGCGCGATGACAAAGATGATGATCGATATGGGCATCAGGCCGTCGGGCGACGTTGACACTGACTTCGTTGCGATGATGGTGCCGCATCATCAGGGTGCCATCGAGATGGCGCAGGCTGAGTTGCGTTATGGACGCAACGAGCCGCTGCGGCGTATGGCTCAGGAAATCATCGTCACCCAGCTGCAAGAAATCACTGCAATGCGGTCGTCGCTTGGCCAGTCCTTGCCGCCCTCCCTACCATCGCCTGATCAGATCTCGAACGCTCCAAGCAACGATTCGAAATCCAGCAATTCGCCACAGCTAGTAGGGGAGAGGTAGCTTGCGACGGAGCGCAATAATGACCGTCCTGTTGGTCGCGACAGGTCTCGTCAGTGCCCGCTATGCCGCTGCCGGACAGGCTCCCGCGGCCGCGTCTGACCCCGATATTCCGATCAGCCATCAAGATCGCGTTTACTCGGCAGAGCAGTACTCGAATACTGTCTCCGTCACCGACCCCGTCGACAACAAGCTCATTGGCACCATCCGGCTTGGCGATCCGTTGCCGGCCAATCTCAGTCCCCTTTATAAAGGCCAGTTATTGGTACATGGCATGGGATTTTCGCCCGATCATCGGACCATCGCCGTTGTGGCCATCGGTTCGAATGCGGTGAACTTCATCGATACCGCAACTAATAGCGTGAAGCACGTTACCTATGTCGGGCGCTCTCCACATGAGGCGTTCTATACGGTGGATGGCAAAGAAGTGTGGATTGTCGTTCGCGGTGAGAACTATGTCTCCGTGCTTGACGGCACGACATACGAGGAGAAGTCGCGGATCATCGTTCCCAACGGTCCGGGCATGACGATCTTCTCGCCCGACGGCAAATACGGCTACGTCTGCTCCTCGTTTACACCGGAGACCGAAGTCATCACCGTCGCCGATCACAAAATTGTCGGTAAGGTTCCGCAAGCAAGTCCCTTCTGTCCCAACATCGCCGCAACGCCGGACAGCAAGCAGGTCTGGTTTACCCTTAAAGACACCGGCAAGACTCAAGTATTCGACGGGCAACCGCCGTTTGCACTTTTGAAGACTCTCGACACCGGTCCGATCACCAACCACGTCAACATCGTGCGCAATGCCAACGGCATGTTCGCTTACGTCACGATCGGCGGGCTCAACGAAGTTAAGGTGTTTCGCACCGACAACTTCGCGCAGGTCGCGACCATTCCAACGGGCAAGTTGCCGCACGGCATCTGGCCATCCGGGGATGGCACGCGAGTCTATGTCGCCCTCGAGAACGAGGACAAAGTCGCCGCAATTGACACGTTGAAGAACGAAGTGATCGCGACCAGTCCGATCGGCCAGGCTCCGCAAGCCCTCGTCTACGTGCCCGATGCCGTACCCGCGGCGAGCGGCGCCCTCAACGCGGCAATGACCAGGATGCCGAACGTCTCCGAAGGTGTCGGAACCGACAACTTGCAACCACTCGGCATAGCTGGTCAATCGGCGCAGCTGTGGCTCGCGCCGCCCGGCGCCAAGAAAGAGGCAAACGCGCCCACCAGCGTTTCGCTGTCGGACCAGGGATTGGTGCAAGTGCTGGAAGCCGCGGTCACTGGTCTAGACCCAGGAAAGCCATATGTGCTTGCGCTTGCGAGTGAGTCATCCGGCACTGGCGCTCTAGAACCATTGCAAGGTTTCATGACCAACCCCGCGGGTGCAGCCGTCGTTAATACAGTCGGACCGATCCGCCAATTGGTGCGTGGCGAGGACGAAATCCCGCGTCGCTACCTGGTGATCGTTCCAGGCACCGCCGATAACCACGGCGGTCCCGTTCAAGTCCAAAGGGAATAAAAAGTCCTGACTCGTCCACGATCCCTAGGGCTGAGGATTATCGAACCTCCCTCCAAAGGCTCATAGTCATTCGGCCGCTATAAATAAGAATTGAGGGTCGCTACTGGCTGGCAAAGCTGCCGCATGCTTGCGCTGGCGCTGTAGCTGCTCAATGCGGTCGGTCATTCTCCGTTTGTCGGCCTGCTCCTCGCGATCCATGAGTTCTCGATAATGGCGCGCAATGATCCGATAACGAAGCCGCACATTGGGCGAGTCCTCGCCATCGGCGAGCAACTCAAATTCCGCCGCCCGCTCTCGGTAGAGCCGCATCCGCACAAAATCGTCCAAGATTGACATCGCCAGCCGCGCCGAGCATCGACAAACGAACGTGGATATTACAAGCCAACCTCAAATATATGTTCCTCAGCATATATATGTTCCTCAGCATGTCCGAATTATCCACTGTATCCACAGTGCGGCAGTAGAGTTCCATCGCGGCCGTAGCAGCTTAATGTCCGCCCGTCGCTGCTTTATGCAATGCCACGGCGCCCGCCCCAAAGCATGCGGAGTGCCAATGGCGATGTAATCAGCAATCTGCATGACGGCGTCCCACCGCGCGGAAAGTTTGCGGCTTTATTTTGATATTCTCGATCGCGGCGAAGATGCACGGCTCACTGCGACCCTTGATGCACGGTTGCTTCGGAGTAGCGGGAATAAAAACGATCCACACGCTCTTGCCACATCTTTACGAAGACACCGGAAGTAAGATTTTCAACAGATTTCCAAATATGTTTGACTTCGGGAAGTGTATTTTCCCAAATCGCTCGCTTACACCACTGTTCACCCTTTTGTTTGCCTTCGTCTGTAGCGCACATTGATTTCCAAGCAATTCTGTCCGGATGATTGACGTGTTCCTCTGCTCCCCGCGTTCCTTGTTGATGGATCAAGTACAGGTCGCTGAAAGTCGCCCTTTTATGTGTACTCAGTTCGAACAGTATGGCCGCCGTGGCGAACTTGTAGGCGGCTGCAATAGCATTATCGCGCGCGCTAAGAATGTCTCCAGACCCATACGCCGCAAACTCGTCTTTGCTCAGTTGGAATAGACCAATATAGGACCCGGTGTGCTGCTTTGGATCAAAATCAGATTCAATCTTGGCGACCGCTTTCATAAAACTGAAGTCCAGGCCGAAGACCTCGGACGCTCGCTTGATTTCCTCAATAGGCGTTCCGATTGGAATATCTTTTAATACATTGAGAACAATATCCGCTGGTTTTCTGTCCGGTGGGACTTCGGAATAGGCGTAATCAGCGAGATACGAAAGCTGGCGCCACTTTGGTGAGTTCAGATCACCGTCATTGGGTCGGAAGTACTTTTCCAGCCGCACGAGTTTTGGGCTGAATACTTGTGCTTCGGCCTCTTCATCTTCTTTGAATGCCAGCCGGTCAGACTTCCCCACAAGCACGGCTTTATGAATGTTCCCAAGCTGGTTTGCGGGCAGGTTCGAAGGCTGCCCTTGATTATTGAAGATCAAATACGTTGCAACAAAAATCCCGGCTGCAACAGCAATTTTAGCGAAATGCGAACTTCGCAAGCCTACCCCCCAGGATGATTCTCACACAGTACATTGAGGAGTAGGGATTGGCAGAAGGATGGCGCGAAAACGGCGAAACGACGAGCATCAGCACACTTGCGAAGACGCGTTCAATCAGGGCAGCGTGCTGGTCGGGGGACGGAGGTTGAAAACCTAATTTGCACCTGTACGCTCACGCGCAGAAAAGCGGACCGTTTCTTCAAACTGAGATCCGCAGGCCTCGCAGGACCAGATATTCCGAACACAACGATCCGAGAGATGCTCTGACCATTGCGGCGCGATTACATCAGCACCACAATGCGGACATTCGCCGAGTAATATCCTATGCACTGAACGCTCCCATTCCACTCCCGCTCTTTTTGAAGCGTTGGAATGGGTGAGCGCTGTGACAGGCGGCACACCAAAAACCCGCCGTCGGTGACAGTTACTAGCGGAAGCCGCTAGGTCGCATGTAGCCGTAATTGTAACCGGGATTGTTAGGTGGCACAGCAAAGTAGTCGAACAAGCCATGGAAGGGATCGGAATAGCCATAATACGAGTCGGACAAGCGATAGTAAGGGTCCGCCACGGTCGGGCGCGATGTGGTCTCATTGATGCCGGGATGGCCATGCGCGCCGGCCGCCCCTCGGTTTGACGTGGTCTCATTGATCCCAGGATGGGAAACCCTGCCATGCGCCGCCCCTCGGGTTTTTGCCGTCGCCAGCGAAGTTCCGGCCAACAAAAAGGCCGTGGCGACCGCGATCCGCGCTGATCTTGTCATCCTGTTGTCTCCAAGCCGCTTGCCCTCCAGTTAAAGAACATACGCTCGGCGACGGCGGTTTCCTAGAGTCGCGACACCGAACTGGCGCCAGACGGCGCCAGCCGACGATGCGCCGGGATGAATTCATCCTATCACGGCCCGATGCAGCGGCGAGCACCGGCGGCAATCGCTCAGGCGTGGAACTTTCACAAGCGATTGGCGACAAAGGCACCGCGGCGCGTCGAAAACTCGAGAAGTCAGTTGAGCGCCGTGATCGAGACGTTGCCACGCTACCAGCGTCTCCCCCAACGCCGACGCCCCCAACCGCCGCCGACGAGCCGAAGCAGCAGGAGAAGCACGACGGCCCCTATGAAGGCGTTGAGGACGAGAGCAACGATGCCGGTGCCAAGATGGATGCCGAGCCGTGGCAGCAGCCAGTCGCCTATAAATGCGCCGATCAGGCCGACAATCAAATCTCCGATCAGACCGAAACCGCCGCCCTCCATGACTCGACCGGCGAGCCATCCTGCGACAATCCCCACGATTAAAATGACCAGGAGACTCTGATTGGATAGATACATGGCCAGCCCCCAAGCAAAAAAGTTTGCTTGGGCAATCTAACGCATGCGCTGGGTGCGGACAACCAAACTCCGCTCGCGTGGGATTTGCTCGCGACGCGATCCGCTGGTTTGGCGGCCTGTCAATTCGCTGTTGACAGAAAATCCCAATGCTCGAGCGCCATTCCGCGCAAAAGACAACCGGCCGGAGGCGTTCTTCGTCGCCCTAGACGAACCTAATGCAACGCTCCCGGCCGACCGGAAAACCCATCAACGGGGCGCCAGCGCCGTATCGCTCATTCGCCTGACGGCCTCGTCCGCTAGCTTTGTTGAGACCTCGGAGGCGCGACGCGCACTGTGCAGAAGAGCCTCGATATTGTCGCGGACTATGCGTGTTTGCAGCGCCATGCATTCCTGAGCCGTACGGCAGCCAAGAAGTTCTTCAAAATGCTCCAGATTTTCTTCGATGCGATTCTGTACAAAGCGCATCCATTCCCCGGAGACATTTTGCAGGCCGTCCACCACGAAAGTCGAGCTCTCAAGCAGGGCTTGAACGTTGCCAGCAGACTGCTGCATCGTCTCCCTCGCGGTATCCCCAGTGAGGCCGAACAGTTTCGAGAATTGATCCACCGACCGTTCAGCGATCCGAGTCGCCGCTTCGCTGCTACTGCGCCACGTGCTGCTCATGGTCTCGGCATTCCGCCGAAAAGCCTCGGTTCCCGCTCGCGCGGTTCGCTCCGCGGCGTCTGACATCGTGCGAGTAGTTTGGGAGGCTTGATCGGTCGCCCTTCGGGTCGTTTCGTGTACTGACTCACTCGAATCGCGTTCAGCTTGGCGCGGATTGGCCATTCCGTCGTCTCCATTGTGCAAGGGTTTATGTCGCCTCAGAATTCGTGAGGTATAGCTGTCGCCATTTTCATTTCCAGCTGAATGTTTGCACGCAAGACCGCTCGGATGTGAATTCAACATTCCGGACTTGGCAATTAATGAACGCCGAATTGAAATTGTTGTGCAACGTCAATGTGCGGCCAGAATAAGTTCCTGCAGTTCGGCAATGAAGTTACCGAATAATTTCGGTGCGACGCAATGTCGCTAAATGCTCCTCGCTTTCGGCCAGATTACGGCATGCGTATGCAAGCTTTGCCGGAACTGATCCGCAGCGAGATTTTTTGATGGCGGAATTCTGGCGCGTGGCTGGAAAGCTTCCGCCTGCCAGCCCCTCAAATCACTCGTCGTCGAGCGGGTCTCACGGTGAGCGCTGGTTAGCTTTTCAGCGGCGGAAAGTCTCGCGAGAACACCGGCTGTTTGAGAAACTCTTTGGGGTCGAAATGCCAGAACTGGCTGACGTTGGGATAAGATTTGATTGTCGTGTTGACGAGTTTGCCGCCCTTTTTCTCGACCTTGCGAATATAGACCGTGAAAGTGAGATTGCCGTAATCGTCAAAGCGCACGGGCCCACGTGGGGTCTCGGCAAGCGAAACCCGCCTGATTGCGGTGATTAATTTGTCGGGATCCGTGTCACCGCCGATCGCCTGGAGCGCCGATTCCAGGATTTGTCCGTTGACATAAAGTGCTGCGGCATAGAAGCCAATCGGAACATCGGCGCCGAAATATTTCTGCATCGAGGCGATGAAGCGCCGGTTGGCATCGGTTTCGAGATCAAGCGTATAGGGAATCGAATTTATGAGTCCGATCGCCTCATCGCCGAAGTTGCGCATGATGCTGTCGTCGGCCACGGTCGATCCGCCGAGGAGCGGCAGTGTGAGCCCCTGATCGCGATATTGTTTGATGAACTTGAGAGGATTAGCGCCCGCATAGACCAAGACGATGACATCGGCCTGTTTCGGATCGATCTGCGCCAGGTACGGCACGTAATCCGGCGTATTGAAGGGTGACCATAGTTTTTTGACGACCTTGCCGCCGGCGTTTTCAAAAACCGATTGGAAGCCGCCAACCTGCTCGTACCCGAACGCGAAATCGTCACCAGAGGTAATCGCCGCTTTCAGCTTCATCTCCCTGCTCGCATAATCGGCAAGCGGATAGAGACACTGCGCGGAACTGTCCGATGTCCGAACCTGATATGGATCGCGATGCCGCTGCGTCAGATCCTCGGCGCCGCCAAAGCCCATAGTCGGCACCTTATGTTCGCCAAGATAGTCCTTGATCGCGAGCCATTCGAAGGCCGCGAGGGGCCCCATGATGAGGTCGACTTTGTCGCGCTCGACCAATTCGATTGCCTTGGCCTTCGCGGTCGCCGGTATGCCCGCAGTATCGGCGACGACAAGCTCAATCTTTCGGCCCGCAAGCGTGGAATTCTTATCCTTTAGAAAACACGTGATGCCCTCCTCAAGATGCACGCCTCCGGCCGCCAGCCCGCCGGTTTTTACCGTCATCAGCCCGACCTTGACCGGTTGTTGTTGCGCTACGACAGGTCTCGCAACCGTAGCGATTCCGGCCGCCGCGCCCGTCGTGGCCAGAAATTTGCGTCGGTTTATTTTTCCTGCCCTGACGTTCTTTGGCATGGCCCGTCCTCCCCGTATCGCAGCTCGCTAACTGTATCCTCCGTGCGTCTTATTTTCCTTTATTTGACGGTGCCGTGAGCAGTTGAAACCGATCAAGACCTCACCCGCCTTTTAGGCCGCATTATCAGAGCGCGCCGCAGTTTTGGATTTGGCCCAATAATCCGGTTGCGCCTTCGTTGTTTTGAGAGTCTCGGCAGTTTCAAAGCCGGGCGCCATGGACGCTGAAGTGCCGGCCAGGACCTGATGATGCTCAATATTGAGGAGCCGCAGCCAACTTTGCTGGCCGAGCGTCAATCCGATCATGCAGCCGAGCTCGACCAATTCGGGCTCGGTGAACTCGCGATGCATGCGATCCCAGAAGGCATCGTTAGTGTCGAGCCGCCAGACAACGGCTTCGGCATAAGCAAGCGCCGCTTTCTGACGTTCATTGTATTTTGCCGACTTTTCGAAGTTCAAAAGGTCGAGCACGTGCTCTTCGATTAGCGCACCGCTCTTGCTCGCTTTAACTGAGCGCTGATTGCCGCAATATTCGCAGGTGACCGAGCGTGAAACGTATAGCCGGCAGAGCTCCTTGATCGAGTGATCGAGCACGCCGTTGCGAAATATGTTTTGCCAGGAGTCGGCAAAGAACCAAAAGCACGCCGGCACGTGGGCGCGGATGGCCGAGCTCTCCGGACGCGGCGTGCCTTCACGTTGGCAGCGCTCCATTTCCGCCCGCATCCGTGCGTCCATTTTTTCAAGCGGGACGTAGCTGATTCTCTGCTTGGGCATCTGCGTTCCTTCCTCTCACTTATTATGTCGTTATTTGGGTACAAAAATGAGCATCGCACAAGACCCAGGCCCTGTGTATTAGCGTCTCACTAGCATCAATTGTCACTTCGTCGGAGGGCGCAATCTCATCCGCTCACTTGTGGCATGTTGACCGTCACATCGACCGGCGAAGACACCTCATCCAAGCCTTCACAAATTTGCCCCTCCGATGAACCTGAATTGAACGCACATCTCACGGCTAATTCAGCATTGGCCTGGCAAACTTGGATCGTGCAAATCAGGCGAGTGTTTCGCCAACCGCTCAATGAGGAAAAAATCATGCGCGCTTTACGCAGATCCGTTGTTTTCGTTATTTCGTTTGCCCTGGTCGGAGGCAGCATGACGGCTGCCTTTGCCGAAACGCAGTGGGAACGCAACCACCCGCGCCGCGATCAGGTCAATGACCGGCTTGCAAACCAGAACCGCCGGATCGATCGTGAACTGAAGGAAGGCGAGATCAGCAAACATCAAGCCCGCCAATTGCACCGGGAAGGCCACGCGATTCGCCAAGAGGAGCGCGACATGGCCAGAGTCAATGGCGGCCGTATCAGCAAGGGTGAGCAAAAGGTGCTCAATCAGCAGGAGAACGAGGTCAGCCGACAAATTGGCCGATAGTCATCTGGCCAGGTACAAGCGTAAATCGTTCGAACACGCGCCACGGCTTTCGCAAGAGCCGCCGGGGCAGTGAAATCCAAGAAAAATCGATAAAGAGTCTATCTACTTCGCCGTGACCGCCGCGGAATAGCGCGTGTAGAACTGTGCCACGCGCTGCTGCCACATCTCTACGAATGCGCCGGACGTAAGATTTTCGACCGACTTCCAAATTTGTTTTATGGCTGGAAGCGTGTTCTGCCAAATGGCGCGCTTACACCACTTTTCACCTTTTTGCCGGCCCTCGTCGGTCGCGCACATCGACTTCCAGGCAACGCGCTCCGGATGGCTGACGTGTTCGGCCGCGCCTTGCGTACCTTGCTGATGGATCAAGTAAAGATCGCTTAGGGTGGGCTTATGATGAGTCTGAATTTCGAACAGGATTGCGGCCGTGGTAAACTTATAAGCGGCGGCGATGGCATTATCGCGCGGGCTGGTGATGCTTCCGGAGCCGTATTTGTCGAATTCGTAATTGTCCAGCTGGAATAGACCGATATAGGAACCGGTGCGCTGCTTGGGATCGAAATCGGATTCGATCTTTGCAACCGTCTTCATGAACGTGAAATCGATGCCGAAGGCATCGGAGGCCCGCTTGATCTCCTCGATTGGCGTGCCAACCGGAATGTCTTTGAGCGTCTCTAGAACTGTATCCGCCGGCTTCCGGTCAGGCAGAACTTCCGAATAGGCGTAGTCAGCGAGGTACGAAAGGTCCTGTTCTGGTTGCCCCGCGCCAACCGAACGATCATTGAAGAACGGACGATCGTCTTCGGTTTTTGATTGTCCCACGGTTGGGAGCGACGCGATGACAATCGTTTCTTCCCCGGCTTTTTGCACCTGCATCAACTTATCCGACTTCTGGGTGGGTACGACGCCATCCGGCGTTGCCGTATCTTTCGGAAACAGCACCGGCTCGCTTCCTGAAAACGGATAGATGACCGCGATCGCCAGAATGATAAAGGCGAGCTGCAACGCTCTTATTATCAATTGCAGATCCCCCGCAGCTCCCGTTCGCTGCCCGCGCCGATTCGATTTCAGCGGCGGACCCCTCGCCGTTTAGCATAGCACAGTGACACTACGCCGATTGTCACCGTTTATGAGTAATCCTGCTGCTTTGCGGTAAAAAAACAGTTGTGACACGTCTGAAAGAAGGCAATTCGCACTGATTTCCAGCTACCTAGGAGTCCGCCGGCGGCCTTTGTGCACTGCGGGAGCGCACCCACCGATCTTCTGGGAAAGGGTTGCTTTTCCGCCGACCTCGAGGACCGCCAAGCGATCTCGCGACTACTGATTCGGCGATAGCGGGCGGCCACGAACGTGCAGATCACGTTTGCAAGCCAGCACTGCTAGACCCGATCAGGCAACCTTAATGACGATTTTGCCGAAATGGGCGCCAGCCGCCATGTGCCGGTAGGCGGCTTGAGCGTCTGCAAAGCTAAATACTTTATCGATCACTGGCTTGATCGCGTTCGCTGCAACTGCGCGATTCATTGCCTCGAACATCTGCGTCGAGCCGACAGAAATGCCCTGCACATTGGCCCGGCGGGCGAAGATCAAGGCTGGATTGAGTTCGGTGGCGCCGCCGCTGAGCCCGCCGATCAGCGTGACTTTGCCCCCGGCGCAAATGGCGCCGAACGAGCGCGTCAATGTCGCTGCGCCGCCGACTTCGACAACGTGATCGACGCCCGTTCCGCCGGTGAATTCCATGGCCGCTTTTTCCCAATCGGGCGTGGTCCGGTAATTGATGCCAAAAGCCGCGCCGAGCGCCTTTGCACGCACGAGCTTTTCGTCGCTCGACGAGGTGATGATGGCGCGGATGCCCGTGGTGCGGGCAAATTGCAATCCGAAAATCGAAACACCACCGGTGCCTTGCAACAGGACCGTATCGCCGGCCTTGAGTTTGGCGTGCTCAAAGATCGCGTGCCAAACCGTGACCGCGGCGCAAGGGAGCGTCGCGCCCTCCTCTAGCGACAAATGCGGCGGGATTTTCACGACGCCGTCTTCCTCAAGCAAGGCGTAATCTGCAAGCATGCCGTCGATGCCGCCGCCGAGCGCACTTTTGTGTACATCGGCCGCCGGCGCGCCGCCGCTCCAGCGCTGAAAGAAATTCCCAGCGACACGGTCGCCGACCCCCACTCGCGTCACGCCTGGGCCAATTTCGACGACTTCGCCGGCCCCATCCGAGAGCGGAACAATATTCTCACGCACTGGCATGCGATAGCTGCCCCGCGCGATGGCGAGATCGCGGAAATTGAGCGAGCAGGCTTTCACCTTCACCAGCACCTGGCGATGTACGGGTTTGGGATCGGGGCGCTCGACCTGGACGAGCGCCTCGATCCCGGCGCCGCCTTTGGTCAATTGATAGACGCGCATGATTTCTCCTCCTTCTGATGGCGGCAGCAGCTAAAGCATGATCCCGAAAAGTGTGTACCGGTTTCCCGCCTGCACAAAGCCACAGCTGCAGCTGCTCCAGTGGTTGCTTCGGCGGGCGAAGGCCGGGAAAGATCATGGCCAGACAACAAGCTAAAGCGAAATGCCGAATCAACCTAAATCATTTCGCCTTAGCGTTTCGGCTCGTTGAAGGTGTTCTTGCGCGGCCGTGAGCGCGGCTGGCCGGGCAAACGTTGCGGCCGTTTAGGCTGTGGCGGCGCGCCTTGACCTGGCCGCTGGTTTTGGCCGCCGCCTCGGCGCTGGTTGTTCGGGCGTTGCTGCCCGGGTCCGCGCAACCGTTGCCGCTGGATCAGCATCTGCCGACCGATCGTGTGAGTCAGCGTGAGCCGCTGCAGGGCGCCGCGGTCACGCACCGCTTCTTGCGGAGGAATTTGATATGGCACCGCTGCGAGCCGGCCGCCGGGGCCGGCACGAAGCGCAAAGGCGCTCGCGCCTTGTGTGAGCGCGCCAAGGCTCGCGCCTTGCCGATTAAAGACCTCGATGCGTCCGACATGGCCATCCGCGTCGGGATAAAGCTTCACCGTCGGCGTCGCGGCACCGCCAGTCGGTGGCACTTCGACAATGCCGGTCGTACCGCGGATGCCGAGCGTCGCCTCCGGCGTCGCAATCTTCATCTCGCCGGTCTTAGCGACGAGGCTGGCGACAAAGGATGCGGTACCGGCCGCTACATTGAACGAAGCGAGATTGCCGCGGCCGCCTTGCTGATAGACGAAAGAGTCGATCACGATGCGGGTATTGGCGGAAAGACTGAATGTCGTCTCGTCGTCAAAAGTAATGCCCAAGGTGGAATTCACGTCCGTTTGCAGCACGTCTTTCGGGTAAATCACGTCAGTGACCTTCAGTGGCGTGCGAGCGGCGCTGCCGCGCGTCACCGCGGCAGTGCCAGTCAGATTCACGACTTGACCGATCGAATTGTCTTCGGTCGCCGCTGCCGTTTGGTTCGCCGGCAGGTTCTGACCACGCGACACGAGCGGCCAGAGGGCCGGGAAAACCGCCGCACCGCCGGTGAGCCATGTAATGAATTCGCGCCGCCTCATAGGCCCGCCCTTACGGGCGTGCATGGTAACGGTCTGACGCGCTGCTGCAATGCCCGCACGCGATCACTGCAGGAAGGCGGCAAGCTCACGCGCGCCGGGTTTTTTGATTTCCTCGTCCATGCGTGCGTCAGTTGCGGCAATGAGCTTAGCGACGACGTTGTTACGCTGGGCGACGGGATTGTCGGCATAGCCGCTCGGCCGGAAGAAATTCGCGGTCGGCACTTGTTCGCGCCACGCCAACGGCATGGTCACCATGTCGAAGCCATTGCCATCGCCGGTGAGATTCATCATTTCGAGTTCGGCCGCGGTAAGCGCTCGCGAAAATCCCTTTCTGCGCGCAAACACAATCGAATCCAGAAGTTTCTGTGTCTGCAGGATAGGTCCGACATCGAGATCAAGATTAAGCGCGTGCACGCCCAATCCTTTCGGCGTGTTTGCCAAGATCTCGTGCTGGCCCCAGGCATCCGGGACGCTGCGGGCGAACGCGACCATCCTGCGCAATATTTCGATTTTGCCGTCGAGCGATTGTTGCTGATCTGCAAAAATTCCGGATTTGGTATCAAACTGCCTGACGAACTCGTTGCCGTTCTCGGCCAGGATTTCTACCGAATTGGTCGCCAGCAACTGGTTGTAGCCGAGCGCGGTGGTGATGGCGCGACCGTGCTTGTTGTATTCGAGTCCGGCCTCGACGTCGTAATTTCCGTTTCCAGTTGCCTCGAAACCGTAAATCCGAACGATTTGATCACGCGTCAGGCCGGCGGCGAGCGCAATTTTGGCATAGGCATGCTTGAATTCGCTCTCGCTCTGCGGAAATCGCGGCGTGAATTTGAATTCCTGGCGCGCCGCGGCAACAAAGTCGGCTACTAGCGGCACATAGGCGGGACGCGACGGAAGTTCCAGCTTGAGCGGGTTCTGCGGTTTGGGTGGACCGGTATAGATGGGCGGCTGCACCAGCACATAATCGGTAATCGAAAGCTGCTCGCCGCGGGCGCGCTTGGTGTTGCGCAATTGCCGCTTTTCAGAAATTAGATTCCAATACGCATCCGATGCCGCGGCATAGCTTTGTCGCGCTTTGTTGTATTCATCGAGAGCGCGATGGTACTGCGCCATAGCCGAAGCGAGCTCGGGCGACAACCCAACGGCCGACCCGGCGTTCTGAGCGGAGGCGGGCGAAGCCCAGGGCACCGCAAAGGCGGTGAGCGCGATCGACAGGACCGCGGCCAGCAAATAATGCCTTCCCAAGTGCATAACCATGACGATCTTGTTTTCGCGCAGCGCGGGGTGAGATTTGCCCGGGACGATCTAATAGCCGATACTATGACGCAATGAGGGCGGCATTTTTGCCGCCCTCATTGATTCCAATAGCGCGCCGTCAAACGCCCAGCGCGGTCACTATTTGTTGATGGTATTGGCGCCCACAGTGCAGACCGTCTCGTCCTGGGAGCCGGTGCCGCCTGAGCAACCGATTGCGCCAATCAGCTTGCCGCCCTCGACCAAGGGAATGCCGCCGCGCGACGCGATGACATCGTCCAGCGTCAGAAGATAACTAAAGCCGCCCTTCTGAATGCCATCTTCGAATGCATGCGTCGGCCTGCGGTATCGTGCCGCCGTCCGGGGCTTATGTTGCGAAATCGCGATCGAGGCGAGCTGCGCTCCCTCCATGCGGGCAAAGCTGACGAGATCGCCATTGGGATCGACCACTGTGATATTCAGCGCCCAACCGCGCTTATTGGCTTCGGCAACGGCCGCTTGGATCGCTGCCTGCGCTCGCTCCATTGTAATCGGCGTGCCGTAGGGCGTCGCGAATGGCATCTTATCGGGAACGGCGTCGAGACTTGGCGGTGCCACGGGCGCTGCAGGCTGCTGTTGGGCAGAGGCGCCGGTAGCCGCGAACAATCCGGCCGCAAAGGCAATTGCTATCAATGTACGCAACGTCATGGATTTCCCCCCCTTGGTGGCAGCATTGCTTGCGCTGCCCATCGTCATCTTAACATTGTCGCGCAACGAAGAACCAGCCGCCCTCGTTTCCTGTCGCGATCACACATCGCGAGCAAGCATCGGTTGATCGATCGAAACATTTCGTCAACCATGATGTAAAAGACGGCAATGCGTTAAGCGTGCGGGCGAGCGGCGCGCAATGAAGCGTGCGAAGGCATCAGGAAAAGGCAAAAAAAGCGAACGGCCTCAGCCCGAGAGAGAGAGGGACTAAGGCCGTTCTGATGCCGGTTGGCGCCCCATCAATGCCCTACCCCGACACTGCCGTGATTGTGCCGCGCTGAAGTTGACCGATTGTTGACGTCCGCCGTGGTCGGCACCTTTGACCGCGGGCCATCGCGCGCTGGTAAACGACCTCTTTAGATTGAGTGGCAGCGGCACGCAGCTGCGATCAAGCCGAACGCGGCGCCTTTATGGCGTCGGCGCTGAACGCGACAGATTCTTGGCAGCAAGATCGGCAAGATAGCGGCGCCAATTCTCCTCGCGGTTTTGGCCAAGCTCGAACAAATAGTCCCAGCTGAATATTCCAGTCGAGTGCATGTCGTCGAATACCAACCGCACGGCATAATTCCCAACTGAATGCACTTCCAGGATCTCTACATTTTGCTTTCCAGCAACAGTTCGCCGTTCGCTCGGCGAATGACCCTGAACTTCCGCGCTCGGGCTGCATACACGCAAGTATTCGGCTGCAAGATCGAAGCTCTCACCGTCATCGAAGATAACGGTCAAGATCTTGCGATCCTTGCGCAAGCGCAATTCTGTCGGCCAGGGACGCGCCAAAGAATTCATCTTTCACATCGCTCGCAATGCTGTTTCGCAATATTCGTTACTAAAAACGTCACGATCTATTCCAGCGTAATGTGACCGTCGTCGATGACCTTCTTCCATTTCTCGTATTCGGATTTGGTGAAAGCGACACCCTCAGCGAGGGTCGTCCCCCGCGGCGTCAGGCCAAATGTAGCGAACGAGGCCTTAAGTTGCTCATCTTTGAGCGCCTTGGCGAGTGCACCGTTCAGCTTCGCGAGCACATCGGGGGGCACGGTCGCGGGCGTATATATGCCAAGCCAAAGATCGACATCATAGCCGGGCAAACCCGCTTCGGCGACAGTCGGCAAATTGGGATAGACTGGCGACCGCGCGCTTCCGGTGGTCGCGAGTGCAACGACGTTGCCCTTGCTGGTGTATGGTAGCGCGCCGGCGATGCTGGAAAATAGCATCTGTACTTTGCCGCTGATCAGATCAACATAAGACGGACCTACGCCCTTGTAGGGCACATGGACTGCGTCAATGCCGCTGCGCTGTGCCCACATTGCGGCGGCGAGGTGCGGCGTGGTGCCAACACCAGCAGACGCATAATTGAGTTTGCCGGGATTTGCCTTGCCGTAGGCGACGAGCTCGGCATAGGTCTTGATGCCGAGCTGCGGCGAAACGACCAGGACCTCAGGCGAGGAATTGACGATCGAGACCGTCACAAGGTCCTTGAAAATATCGTAAGGCATGGACTTCTGCATGATCGGATTGATGACGAATGCTGGATCCATGATGACAAGGTCGTAACCGTCCGGCGCCGAATGCGCGACATATTCGACGCCGACCATGCCGCCGGCGCCGGGGCGGTTCTCCGCCACGACGGTTTCGCCCAAGACCTCACCGAGTTTTTGCGCCACTACGCGGCCGGCAAAATCAACGATCCCGCCAGGAGCATAGGGCATGATCAAGTGGATGGGCCGGGATGGAAATGTCTGAGCGCGCGCCGGCGCGGCGAATGACAACAACATTACCGCCCAAAGCAGCAGACACAGTGGCGATCGCAAGCGAGTCATTAGTGTCTCCTCAATCGGAAGCAAGTTTGCTCTCCCGAACGGAACGCGTCAAAACCTTATCCTGTCGCACCCTTCGACCGGGCTCGCGCGCGCCCGATCAGCTCGACAAGCTTGGGTGGCGTGACCGGCATCTGCGCTATCTGCACATTGAAGGGCGATAAAGCGTCCTCGATGGCCGATATTACCGCGGCCGCCGCAGGAATAACGCCCACTTCGCCGACACCTTTGACTCCGAGCGGATTATGCGGCGACGGCGATTCTTTGTAGAGCGTATGCAGGCTCGGCACATCTTTCGCTGTCGGCAAAAGATAATCGGCGAATGTCGTGGTCACTGGCTGGCCGGTTTCGTCATAGCCCATCCATTCGAATATTGCGTTACCGATGCCATGGGCTATGCCGCCATGAATTTGACCATCGACGATCATCGGGTTGATGCGGCGGCCGGCATCTTGCATCGCGATGTAGCGTAGAATGCGCACGCCGCCAGTTTCGACGTCGACTTCGACCTCGGCGACATGGCAGGCGTTCGAATAAGCGAGCTGATCGACGCGAAATGTAGCACTGGACTCCAGTCCCGGCTCGATATCCTTGGGAAAGGGGTAACCGGGCGCGCCTTTGAGCACGCGCGCCACTTCGCCAAGTTTCACTGCAAGCTGCGGCGCGCCGACGACGCGGACTTCGCCGTTAACGATCTCCAGATCTTCCTCCGCTGCTTCCAGCATCTGACTGGCGAGCTTGCGAGCCTTGGCTGCGACCGCGGACGCTGCAATCTTCACCGAAGAGCCAGCTGTCACCGTCTGCCGGCTGGCAAAACCGCCGAGCCCAAGCGGTGCTGCTGCCGTATCTCCGGCGATCACCGTGACATCTTGCGCGCGTACACCGAATGCGTCGGCGCAAATCTGCGCTAGCGCCGTGGCGAGCCCCTGCCCCATTGGCGCAGCGCCGGTCGAAACCGTGATCTGGCCGGTCGGCGACACCCGGACATTGCCGAATTCGAACGGTCCGCGCCCCGTGCCTTTCATCCCGTGCGCGAGCCCGATCCCGATATAGCGGCCGTCGGCACGCGCGGCCGCCTGGCGGCGCGGGAAATCCTGCCACTGCGCCGCACGAATAAGTTCAGCCTGGCAGCCGGGATAATCGCCGCTGTCATACTGCACTTGCTCGCCGGCGCGCGATTTTAGAGGCTTCAGGTAGGGCATTTTTTCCGCGGGGATCAAATTGCGGCGGCGCAACTCCGCGCGATCGAGCCGCAGCAGATGCGCCAAACGATCCAGCATGCGTTCCATCGCAAAGGCCGCCTGCGGATAGCCAGCGCCGCGCACAGACGAAACCGGTGCCTTATTAGTATGAGCGGCGATGACATCGATCACCAGCGCCGGAACCATGTAAGGGCCGGTAAGCGTCGTGGCGGAATTGTAAGGGATGTTCACGTCTTGGAGCGCATAAGCGCCGATGTCGTGAACGAGCCGGCCGCGCATGCCGCGCACGCATCCCTCGCCGTCGGCTGCAAGCGCAATTGACCAATATTGATCGCGCTCTTGCGCCGCATTGGTGAAATGTTCGCGGCGATCTTCGATCCATTTGATCGACTGGCGAAGCGAGGTCGCGGCGGCGACAACGGCGACATCCTCAGGATAGACACACAGCTTCGGTCCAAAGCCGCCGCCGACATCAGGCGTTGCCACGCGCAGGCGGCTTTCATCGAGCGTGATGTAGTCGGCCAAAGCGGTGCGAAGATCGTGCGGCTTCTGCGTCGAAGCCCAAACTATTGTCTCGCGACCGGAAATCTCGGCGAGAATGCCGCGGCCTTCCATGGAATGCGCCGCGCCGCGGTGGACCCAGAGCTCATCGCGGACGACGTGCGCAGCTTTCGCAAAAGCCGTTTCGATGTCGCCGTAGCTCACTTTGTACGAAATGACGCAGTTCGAGCCGAGCTCGCGTCGCACCGGCGGCGCGCCTTCCGCACGGCAATCGAGAGCTGCCGCTACGACTTCGTAATCGACTTCGACCAGCGCGGCTGCATCTTCGGCCGCGTAACGGTCGGTGGCGACGACAATTGCTACCGGCTCGCCGACAAACGAGACTTCGCCATCGGCGAGCGCGAAGGCCCAGCTCTTCGCCAAATTAGTGCCGGAATTGGACACCCGGTTCATCCGCCGTTGCTTCATCACCGGCGCAAGATCGTCGAGCGTGAACACCGCGACCACGCCCGGCACTGCGCGAGCGGCGCGCGGATTAAAGCCGCGGATCAAGGCATGGGGATGCGGGCTGCGCGCGAACGCAGCGACTAAAGCGCCCGCCGCCGGAATGTCATCGACAAAGCGTCCCCTGCCCGTCACCAGCGCGTGGTCTTCGAGGCGAAGAACAGGAGCGCCAATCGTAGTCACTGGCCGGCGCTCGATATCGCCTTGGCCGCCCGGGCAAGCACATCTTTGGGCGTGGCGTAGACTTCGGCGAGCAAGCCGTCGATTGTCGGCGCGCTCACCGGATGGATTTCAAAATTCAACTTTTGCGCCTCGCCAAGAAAATCGGCATCGCGCATGGTCGCATCAAATGCCGCGATCAATGCGAGTTTGCGGTCTGCCGGAATGTCGGGTGGCGCCACAAACGGTCGCGCCATGGCCTGGCTCGCTAATAGCAATCGGATGATCTGCAGCTGCTCCGGCTTGGTCACGAGATCGGTCGCCAGCGGCACCGCGGCGATCTGCGGTTCTTTTTTCAGCGCCGCTTGCACGATGATGGTCGCCGCATGACTGGTAAGCCATTCGGCGTGACGCGTTTTGATTGTGCTCCACGACAATCCGCACAAGCCATCGACTTCGCCGCGCTCCATCGCCAAGACGACATCGTTGGTGCCTGGGTAACCACTGACCAGCTGCAGTTTGGCGCCGAACACATTCTTGTAGAGCAGCGCCCAAATATCGGGATCGGCGTCGGCACCAAGCCCGCCGAGCTTGGACGGCTTATTCAGAAAATCGTCCCATGTCTTGATCGGCGAGGAATTCCACGTGACACAAGTGGTGTCGTCATCGGTCATGCTGCCGAGCCAGCTGAACTTCCGGCTGTCGAACTCGACTTGACCGAGTAGCGGCGCGATTCCCATGCTGCGCGAGAATGTGCCAAGCACCGAGCCGTCTTTCGGCGCCACGGAAAAAAGATAGTTGGCGGCGCGAAGACTGCCGGCGCCGGTCATTTGCTGCGCGACGATGGAAGGCTCGCCCGGAATGTGCCTGCCGATGTAGCGCGCCAATAGCCGCGCATAGGCATCGTAGCCGCCGCCGACGCTGTAGCCGATGATCATCGAAACGCTGCGGTTCTTGTAGAAATCCGCCACGCTATCTGCCCGCGCTACATTCGCTAATGCCGCAAGTGCAGCGACGATCAGGAGCGATTTGCTGGCAATGCCAGACCTGTGCATGGAGATGGACCGCATCCTGAATCGCTACACCCGACTGACCCCGACCATGTCCGCCGCGCCGATCCTGTCCCAAATCCAGCGCGCGCAGGCAAGTAAGCGATCGTCATCATAGCGCTGCGCGACCAATTGAATGCCGACTGGAAGATTGTTCGAGCCGCGATGCGTCGGCAGCGTCATGGTCGGCGTGTGCAAAGCAGTCCACATCGCCTGCATGCTCGGATCGCCGGTTGACGCCAGGCCCTTCGGCGGTTCGCCCGGCACACAGGGCGTCAACAGCACATCGATGCCCTCGAAAATTTTCGACAGTAGCGCGCGACCCTGCTCGACGCGACGCCAAGCAGCAATGTAGTCCGCACGCGAGGTTTTTAGCCCGCTCTCGATATAGCGCTGCATCTGCGGCGACAGTGCCGCGCGATGGTTGTCCCATTCGAAAGCCATGCAGGCCGCGCGCTCAAAGTGATTGATCGTGCCGCGCGCGAGCGCGGGGAGGCCGGCGAAAGCGTCCGGCAAATTGACCTCGCGGACCACGGCGCCGGCCTTGCTTAGTGCTGCGGCGGCGCCTTCGACTGCGACCTTTGTTTCAGGTTGCGCTTTATCCCAAAGCTCCGTGCGGCAGAGCCCGACGCGCGGCGGCGTGCTCAGATTGCTTGCGGGACGCGGCTCGTCCATGCGCAATACCGTGGCGAGCAGCGCGATGTCGTCGATCGAACGAGCGATCCATCCAATCGTGTCGATGCTTTCGGCGGCCGGCTTCAATCCGGCTTTGTTGAACGTGTTGTAGGTCGGCTTATAGCCGAAGACGCCGCAAAAGGACGACGGCCGCAGCACCGAACCGCCGGTCTGCGTGCCAAGCGCCGCCGGCACCATAAAATCGGCGACCGCCGCCGCCGATCCGCTCGACGATCCGCCTGCCGTATGCGCGGCATTGTGCGGATTGGTCGTGGCTGAGGGCGCCATGCCGGCAAGTTCGCAGGTTGCGGTTTTGCCGAGGATGACGGCACCGGCGCGGCGCAAGAGCGCGACGCAGGCGGCGTCCGCCGTCGGCCGATAGCCACGATAGATCGGCGAACCCATTTCGGTCGGCATGTCGAAGGTGTCGATGACGTCCTTGACCCCGATCGGCACGCCGTGCAGCGGACCGCGCGGCGGTTCACGATCGAGCGCCCGCGCCTGGGCGAGCGCTAATTCCGGATTGAAATTCACCCAGGCTTTGACGACGGGCTCGCGCGCCGCAATTCGTTCGATGCAATCGCGCGCGACCGCTTCGCAAGTCGTCCCGCCTGATGCGATTTTTGACGCGATTTCGCTGGCACTCGATTGATTGAGTCCACGCTCGACTTTCACATCCATGTCTTGGCGCTCAGTTCTTGCCGGCGCGGCCGGCGGCCGTGCCGGCGAGCTTGCCGAATACAGTGCCGGACATCAGGCCGGATCCCCCCGGATAATTGAAATAGAACAAGCCGCCGACTAATTCGCCGGCCGCATAGAGGCCGCGGATGGGTCGATAATCGGTATTGAGCACTTCGGCGTCGGTGTTGATGCGCAATCCGCCAAAGGTAAAAGTGACGCCGCAGGTTACGGCATAGCCTTCGAACGGCGGCGCATCGATGGTGTTCGCCCAATTGCTCTTGTCGATCGCAAGCCCCTTCGTGCAGCGCCCGTCTTTGATATTGGGATTGAACGGCACGTCGGTTTTCACCGCCGCATTCCATTCTTTGATGGTTTTCAGAAATTCTGCCGCGTTCACTCCCTCGAGCTTCTGGGCGAACTCCTCAATCGTATTGGCCGTGACTTTAGTAATCTGCCGGATGCGGTATTCGTCGCGCTGCAGGTGTTTCACTTTCTGATCGAAAATTTGCCAGGCAAACTGGCCGGGCTGCTGCAGTACCACTCGGCCATATTTGGCATAGGTGTAATTGCGGAAGTCCGCGCCCTCGTCGACGAAGCGCTTGCCGTGCGCATTGATCATGATCGAAAACGGATAAGAATGTTTTTGGAATTGATCGCCGACCGCGAGGTCACCAAATTCCGGAGCATTCATTTCCCACTGCACGGCATGACAGCCTGACCAGTTGCCGCGCGGCGCGGCGCCGATATCAAGCGCCATGCGAATGCCGTCGCCGGTGTTGTAACGGGAACCGCGCACCTTCGCGAGATCCCAACCGGGCCCGAGATAGCGCGTGCGCCATTCCGGATTGGCTTCGAAGCCGCCGCAAGCAAGCACGACCGATCGGGCGCGCAGCTCGCGGACTTCGCCGCGCTCGCGCGCGCGAACGCCTTCGACGCGATTGCCGTCGAACAGCAGATCGACGCCGCGGGTCGCATAGCGAAGTTCGATGCCGCGCTTTTTCGCCGCTTCGGTGAGCATCGCGATTAGACCGGGTCCGCCGCCCACCGATTCAACCGTCAGGCCGCCCCAAAACTTGAACTTGCCGCCGATCTTGAATGCCTGGCGGCCATAAATCGGAATGAGCCGCACGCCCTTACTGCGCATCCAATTGAGCGAGTCGAAGCTTTTGGTGACCAGAAGCTCGACCAGATCGGGATCGGCATGATGTTGCGTGACGCGCGCCATGTCGTCAAAAAACTGATCGGCGGTGTAAGTGCCGAAATCGGTAGTTTCGATCTCTGCTGGCGTGAGATCGGGGACGAGTGTCTTGATGTCCTCGACGTCGTTATAGACGACCCGGATCGAGCCGGCGGTAAAACGGCTATTGCCGCCGGATTCCTCTTCCGGCGCCGCTTCCAGCATCAGAACCTTGGCGCCCTGTTCCTGCGCGGCAAGAGCCGCGCAGAACGCCGCATTGCCGGCGCCAACGACGATCACATCTGCGACTTGCGTTGCCATCCGCGATTACTCCGCCGCCTGCGCGGCGCCGCCATGCGCTTTCGACCAGGCCGCGGGATCTTTCATGAACTTTTCGACCTCCCGCAACTTGCCCTTGTCGAAGGTGCCGCTCTTCTTAGCCACCTCCAAAACGTCCCACCAGGTGGCGAGCGCGTGCAACGTCACGCCAAGTTCGCGCATGATCTGCTTTCCCTCGGGAAAGATATCGTAGAAGAAAAATACGAAGACGTGCTCGACGACCGCGCCGGCCTCGCGCAGCGCCTTGCAGAAGTTCACCTTGCTGCGGCCGTCGGTGGTCATGTCCTCGACCAGGAGCACGCGATCGCCGGGCTCAATATGACCCTCGATCTGCGCATTGCGGCCGAACCCTTTCGGCTTCTTGCGCACATATTGCATCGGCAGCATCAGGCGATCGGCCATCCAGGCCGCGAACGGAATTCCCGCGGTCTCGCCGCCGGCCACGGCATCGAACTGCTCGAAGCCAACCTCGCGCATCAGGGTCGCTACGCCGAAATCGATGAGCTGCTGGCGTACGCGCGGAAACGAGATCAGCCGCCGGCAGTCGGTATAGACCGGACTTGCCCAGCCGGACGTGTAGATGAAGGGCTTGTCCGCCATGAAGCGGACGGCCTCGACTTCGAGCAGCATTTTGGCCGTCAGCTCGGCGACGACCGCTTTATCGGCGAAGCAGGTCATAGCGATTTTTCCATTC
>Ga0182039_10000301_pt1 | contig 25423 bp, 22 predicted proteins | sample sta12Can44000111_FD_125975 | JGI IMG/M metagenome (GOLD analysis project Ga0182039, IMG submission 125975) | Lab enrichment of tropical soil microbial communities from Luquillo Experimental Forest, Puerto Rico - statanox.12C.anox.44.000.111 | ecosystem: Environmental > Terrestrial > Soil >...
AGCCGGGTCACCAGCGCGTGCTCGCGCGCGCCGCTGCCGATGACCAGAACTCTCATAGATAGAATGGCTTAGGGATTTCGTTGACCTCGAGGTTGAAATGCGCCTAGAATCCGCGGTTGCTCATGTTAGCCTAGCATATTTGGTTGTCTGCACATTTGAGCTAACTGTGACACAGCCACCCGAAAAGGGGGTGTTGAGGCGTGGCGGAAGTAAAAATTCAGGAGGGCGAGTCGATTGAGAGCGCTCTCCGCCGGTTCAAGAGGAAGGTTCAGCAGGAAGACATCATCAAAGATATCAAGAAGCACTCCTTCTATTTGAAGCCTGGCGACAAGCGGCGTGCGAAGCAGGCGTTGGCGCGCAAGCGCAATCGCAAGAAGCTCCGGCGGGAGCTGGAGTAGCGGGAACGACGAGAACGACGCCGACGAGGTAGCGACCGATGGAGTTCCAAGACCGGATCCTCAGGTGCGTGGATTGTGGCGCGGAATTCGTCTGGACGGCGGGAGAGCAGCAGTTTTTCGCCGACAAGAACTTCAAGAACGAGCCAAAACGCTGCAAGGGCTGCAAGGCCAAGCGGGCCGCGCGCCCTGCCGGCGGTCCAGCCGTGGGACGCGAGCGCGTCGAAACAGTCACAACGTGCTCGAACTGCGGCAAGGAAACGACGGTACCGTTCAGGCCGACGCAGGGGCGTCCGGTGTTCTGCAAGGACTGCTTTCAGTCCCGGAAATTCGCGGGCGCTGGCGGCGTCTGAGTCACCGGGCCGCCTCCCTCGTTTTTTGTCCAACCGAGCAGATACCCGTTCGGCGCGTGAGCCGTCCGGGGGGACGAGCCCCGGAGCGAGCTCGCCGGGCGGGAGTCCGCCTCCGCGCCCGGGGGGCGCACGGCGGGCCCGCTCGAGCCCGCTGCGTTGCGCCGGGGCGAAGGCGGATGTTAAGCTTCACACTCGCATTCTTTGGGGAGCCATTTCATGCAGATAGAGCAACGAACCGTCAGTGACGTGGTAGTGCTCGACGTGAAGGGAAAGATTACCCTGGGCGAAGGCGATGAGCTCCTCAAAGACAAGGTCAACAGCCTTCTCAATCAGGGCTACAAGAAGATCGTCCTGAACCTGGCGGACGTTCCCTACATCGACAGCGCCGGCCTCGGAGAGATCGTGCGGACCTACACAACGGTGAGCCGGCAGGGCGGCAGCTTGAAGCTGCTGAACCTCACCAAGCGCATCACGGATCTCTTGTCCATCACGAAGCTCCTGACCGTGTTCGAGACCTTCGAATCAGAGAGCGAAGCGGTCGGAAGTTTTTCGGCAGCCAAGGTCTGATCGGCCGCGCTGGATGGCGCGCAGCAAGTCTTCTCACGTGCCTTCCCCCGTTGCGGTCCCCGGCTCTGCCACGGCTCCGGGGGCCCCTTCTCCCCGGACCTCTGTCGTGGTGCCGGGACACTCCGTTGCCATCAACCTGATCATCTCGCTGCGTCCGTCGCAGTGGACCAAGAACCTGCTCGTGTTCGCGGGTCTGCTCTTCGGGCGGCGGTTGTTCGATCCGGCGGCCGTCGGCAAGGCCGCGATCGCGTTCACGATCTTCTGCGCCCTCTCCGGCGTCGTGTATCTCATCAACGACATCTCCGATCGCGACACCGATCGCAACCATCCGCTCAAAGCTCGGCGTCCGATCGCGTCGGGCGCGCTGCCCGTTCCCGTCGCCGTTGCCGGCGCTGCGGTCCTGGGCCTCACCGCGCTCACGGCCTCCACAACACTTGGCTGGTCATTTACGGCCGTCGCCATCGTCTACGTGACGCTGCAGGCGCTCTATTCCGGTCCGCTGAAGCAAATCGTCATCATCGACGTGCTGACGCTGGCAATTGGCTTCGTGCTTCGCGCCGTCGCGGGCGCCGTCGCCATCCACGTCGAGATCAGCCACTGGCTGCTCGTGTGCACCGTGCTGCTGGCACTGTTCATGGGGCTGGCGAAACGGCGCCATGAAATCACGCTCCTCGCCGGCGACGCCCGGATGCACCGTCCGATTCTCGGCGAGTACAGCCCGTATCTCCTCGATCAGATGATCGCCGTCGTGACAGCGTCGACGCTGATTACGTACATTTTCTACACCGTCAGTCCCGAGACGCAGGCGAAATTCGAGACGCCATTGCTCGGCCTGACCATCCCGTTTCCGCTCTACGGGATTTTTCGGTATCTCTATCTCGTCCACCGGCGGGAGGGCGGCGGCAGTCCGTCCGACCTGCTGCTCACCGATCGCCCGCTGCTCGTCTGCGTGGCGCTGTGGGCTATCGCCGTGGGCGTGATCATTTACCGGCCAATGTGAGGCGTCGCCAGGTGGCCGACTTCAATGTTCGCTCCGATTCCGTCAATGTCGAGCAGATCATGGAGCAGATTCGCTCTCGCATTCGCGAGAAGCGAGGCGTTGACTACACGGAAGAGCAGATTCGCGAGCTCGCCACGGTCAAGCTCCAGAAATTCCTTGATCCTCGCGGCGTCCGCTCCGATCTGCTCGACCAGTTCCGGCGGGCGCAGCCGTTGCAACAGCCGCCGGCGCTGCCGAATTACGCCTTCGAGGACAGCACGCTCTTCGATTCCCACCGTGGCGCCTTGCGGTTCATCCGCCGGCTCCTGAAGCCGGTTCTCAAGCTGTTCTTCAACCCCAACCCGCTCATTCAGGCGCTCCACATTCAGTCCGGCGTGAACACGATGCTCAACGAGCGCGAAGCACGACTCGAGGCTACGGAGTCGCTCTATTACGAGCTGATCCACAACCTTGTGGTCGAAACCACCCGCCTTGGCATCGAGGTCAAGAATCTGACGATGCGCATCGAATCGATGTCGAGCAGGATGGAATTCAGCGAGCGCCGCGCACGCGCCCTGGAGAGCGCTGTCAGCGACGTCATCTACCAGCCTGCGCCCGGCGACATCGTCGTCACGGCCCAGCCAGCCGCCGGCGGAGCGCCGCCAGCCGCCGCCCGAGACGCTCGCGGCTCATCGGCACCTCAATCTCAACGGACCGAGCATGCGTACATCGGGGCGCCGGGGCAGAGTCAGCCACGAGAGGGTGCCGCCACGGGCGAAGGGCCGGGTCAGCGGAGCCGGCGCCGGCGCCGGCGGCGCGGACGCCGCGGCGCCATTCCGGCAGCCGTTGTCATGCGCGAAGGGCCGCCGGCCCCCTCTGCAGGGTTCGCCAGGCCAGCTGCGACGCCGGAGGGCGCCACACCTGGTGGTGCCGAACCCGGTGAGCTCTCACCCCACGCGGAATCCGCCACGCGCGAGCGGGCACCCGCCCTCCCTGAGCCGCCGGCCGTTCCGCCCGCGCCGCCCTCGGAGCGCCCGGCGCCGGCCGAGCGCGCGGAGGCCCCACCCCCTTCGATGCCCGCCGTACCTCGGTCCGAGTCCGAGCCGCAGTGAAGGTCGCGATCGTCGTCCAGCGATACGGCAGCGGGATCAACGGTGGCGCCGAATTGCACGCGCGGTACATCGCCGAGCACCTGGCGCGGCATGCGGAGGTCGAGGTGCTCACGACCTGCGCCTCGGACTACGTCACGTGGCGGAATGAACTGCAGGCGGGCGCCGACACGGTAAACGGCATCGCCGTGCGACGTTTTCCGGTCAAGCACGAGCGCGACCCGAAGACGTTCGCCCGCTGGCAGGATCTGGTGTTCGAGCAGCCGCATTCCCTCAACGATGAGCTGGGGTGGCTCGACGCTGAAGGGCCCGCCTGCCCTGCGCTCGTCAACCATGTCTCGAAGCGCGCCGCCGAGTACGACTTCTTCCTTTTTTTCAGCTATCGCTACTATCACGCGTACCACGGCGCCCTCGCCGTGCCATCTCGGGCGGTCCTGGTGCCGACGGCCGAGCGTGATGAAACCATCGGCTTGTCGATGTTTCGGCCGCTCTTCCGCTCGGTGCGCGCGGTCATGTACAACTCGCCGGAAGAACGCATGATGATTCAGACCGTCGCGCGAAACGAGGGCGTGCCCGGGGTGGTGGTTGGCGTCGGCTCCGACGTGCCGGCAAACCCTCAGGCCGGCCGGTTTCGAGCCAAATACGGCATCCGCGGACCCTTTGTCATCTACGTTGGGCGCATCGACAGTAATAAAGGTTGCCCGGAGCTCTTCGACTTCTTTCAGGGGTACATCAAAGGCTGTTACGGCAAATTGACGCTCATCCTCATCGGCAACTCTCTGCTGGAGATTCCTGCGCAGCCCCGCATTCGTCACCTGGGCTTTCTCGACGACGCGGACAAGTTCGACGCCATGGCGGCCGCGGAATTGCTCGTCATGCCTTCGTATTACGAAAGTCTGTCGATGGTGGCGCTCGAAGCGTGGGCGCTCGGCAAGCCGGTCCTGGCCAACGGCAAATGCGACGTGCTGAAGGGACAGTGCCTTCGCAGCAACGCCGGACTCTTCTACGAGACGTTCGCGGAATTCGTCGAGACGTTGTCGGCGATCGAGAAGCACCGCTGGCTCAGCGCGTCACTCGGCCGGAACGGCCGGCAGTTCTTTCGGGATCACTACGACTGGAGCGTCATCGAACGAAAATACCTCGACATGTTCGAGCGGCTCCGGACGGAGCCGCAGGCGGGCACCGAGGGACACCAGGGGGGCTGGCTGGATCGTCGTCGTGTCGAGGTGCCGGCCGCGCGGGACGTCCTCGCGCGGCTTCCCCAAGGTCCCGCGCTTGGCTTGCCGGCGCCGGCCGCCAGGCGGCCGGCGTGATCAGCATTCATCAAGTTCTGGCGACGCTCGGCTACGGCGACGCCATCGGGCACGAAGTGCTGGGCATTCAGCGCGTCCTGCGCGGCGCCGGTTACGCCTCGGAGATCTTCGTCGAGACCGCCGATCATCGCCTCGAGGCGTGCACGCGCGATTACCGCGAGCTCGTGGACTTCAGCCGCCCCGACAATCTGCTGTTCCACCATTTTTCTCTGGGCTCCCGGGCGTCGCGGACAGCCTATGCACTGCCCGATCGAATGGCGCTCATCTACCACAACATCACGCCGCCCGAGTACTTCGTCGGCGTCCATCGAACGCTCGCGCGCCAGTGCTTCAGAGGCCGACGTGAGCTCCGCGCCTACTCCGATCGCTCCGATCTCGCGCTGGGCGACTCCGAGTTCAACCGTCAAGATCTCGAGGCGCTCGGCTTTTCACGTACCGCCGTGCTGCCGGTCGTTCCTGACTTCTCGCACCTCGATCACGCCCCCAACTGGATGGTGGCGCGCGACTTCGATGACGATTGGACCAACATTCTGTTTGTCGGGCGCGTGATTGCGAACAAGAAGATTGAAGATGTGATCCGGTTCTTCCACGCGTACCATACGTTCTACAACCTCCGCTCGCGCCTCCTCATCGTCGGCTCGCACAGCGGGTTCGAGCGATATCTGGCGTCGTTGCACCAGCTGGCGGCGGCGCTTGGCGCCAGTCATGTGCACTTCATCGGACATGTCTCGGATGAAGAGCTCGTCGCGTTCTACGAGGTCGCCGACCTGTTCCTGTGCGCCAGCGAACACGAGGGCTTCTGCGTACCGTTGGTCGAGGCCTTCTACAAGCAGGTGCCGGTCGTCGCGTTCGCAGCCACTGCCGTCCCGGACACGATGGACGGTGCGGGCGTCCTCTACTACGACAAGGACCCGATCCACGTGGCGACCTTGATCGAAGCCATCGTCTCGAACACGGCCCTCCAGGACCAGATCGTCGACGCTCAGCTCGCCGCGATCGGCCGGCTGCGGTCGAAGGACTTCGCAGGCACGCTGCTCGCGTACGTGAGGACGATCCTCTCCCGCCCGCCCGCGCCGCGACCAGCTGTCACGTTCGACTTCTGGCATCAGTTCGACGCGGCCCAGGAGCTGGAGGAGTTGAGGTTTGACCGGCCGGCCATTTACCAGGCACTGCCGACGAGCCGGGAATAGCGAAACGCGCAGCGAGCGACGAGTAACGAGAATGATCGTCAACCAATGGGTTCCCGCGGCGCACAGGGGCGACGCCATCGGCGACAGCGCGCGCCGGGTGCGCGACCTCATCCGTGGGCTGGGCCACGACGCGGAGATCTACGCCCTGACGATTGACGACGAGCTCAGAGACGACGTGCGCGCCTTTGCCGACCCCTCGTCGAGGCGGGGCGACCTGACGATTTTTCATTACGCGCTTCCGTCGCCGATGACCGCGGCATTCGCGTCACTGGAGCGCGGCAGGATTCTCCAGTACCACAACGTGACCCCGGCGGGGTACTTCGCTCCCTATGATCCCGGCCTCTTTCGACTCGCGGCGCTGGGCCGGCACGAACTGGCCACGCTCGTCGGTCACGCCGATCTCGCCCTTGGCGACTCCGAGTTCAACCGGCGAGAGCTGGAGGCGTTGGGCTTCCCGCACACGGGCGTCTTTCCAATCGCCGTCGACACGGCACGTGTCACACGGAAGGTCCATCTTCCCGCGCTCGAGGAGATCCTCGACGATGGTCTTGTGAACTTTCTCTTCGTTGGTCGAATCGCGCCGAACAAGAAGATCGAGGACCATATCAAGCTCGCCGAGGTCTACAAGCGCTACGTCGACGCATACTACCGTTTCATCTTCGTCGGACGCTACGATGTCGTGCCGCGGTACTATTCGATGATTCGCGCGCTGATGGCCGACTACCGCCTCCTGCACGATCGATTCATCTTCACCGGCCCGGTTCCTGACGACGAGCTTGCAGTGTACTACCAGCACACGGCCGTCTATGTATCTCTCAGTGAGCACGAGGGCTTCTGCGTGCCGCTCGTCGAGGCCATGGCGACCGGGGTTCCGGTGCTTGCCTATTCGGCGGCCGCCGTACCGGATACGCTCGGCGGATCGGGCGTGCAGTTCGCGCCGAAGGATCTCGAGGTGGCCGCCGAGCTGCTTGGCGAGCTGGCCTTCAACGACGATCTTCGCGCGCAGGTGATTGCGGGTCAACGGCAGCGGCTCGCCGACTTCGGTGACGAGCGTGTCGCCCGCGAGCTGTCCACGCTCGTCCAGTCCGCCGGAAACGGGTGACGGCCAACGAGCCCTTGAGTCATGAATAACGAGCCACGAGTACCGAGCCAGGTGTAAATGCGTCTCGCCTTCGTCATCCAACGCTACGGCGGCGAGGTGCTCGGCGGATCCGAGCAACTGTGCCGCCTCGTCGCCGAGCGCCTCGCGAGCAATCACGACATCGACGTCTTGACGACCTGCGCGCGCGATTATGTGACGTGGAAGAACGAGTATCCGGAAGGCGCAGACCGGGTCAAAGGGGTGACCGTCCGACGGTTCGCCAACGCGCGGACGAGAGACATCGACGCGTTCAACAGGTATTCGGATTGGATCCTCAACAGCGCGCACACCCGCCAGGACGAGATGGAGTGGCTGGCCGAGCAGGGGCCCTGGTGCCCGAATCTCATCGAGTATCTCAAGCGACACCAGCAACAGTACGACGTCCTGGTGTTCTTCACGTATCTGTATGCGCCAACGGTCCTCGGGCTCGACGTCGCGCCCCAGCGAGCGGTCCTCGTCCCCACCGCGCATGATGAGCCGGCCATCCGGCTCCAGATCTTCAAGGACGTGTTCAGCAAGCCGGCGGCGCTCTGCTATCTGACCGAAAGCGAGCGCTGCTTCGTCCACGAGTTCTTCGTCGATCGCCCGCTCATCGAAGACGTCGTCGGCGTCGGCGTCGACATCCCGCAGGGCCAGCCTTATCCGCGAATGCCGCCGGCCCCGCCGGTCGAAGACGAGCTGCCCGTACCGGAAGGAACCGCCCCGGCGGCCGCCGAAGACAATCCGCAGCCACGCGAGCTCCCGTCGCACCTGACGGAACGCGGCTCGGCGTTCCGCCGCCGTCATCGCCTTTACGGGCCAGTCGTGCTCTACGGGGGTCGCATCGATCCGGGCAAGGGCTGCGAGGAACTGCTGCAGTACTTCGGCGAGTACGTCAGGGAGGGCGGCGACGCCACGCTCGCGTTGATGGGCGTCAAGCTGATGCCTCTCCCAGAGGACCCGTCGGTCATATTCGCCGGGCTGCTGTCGGATCGCGAGCGCGTCCAGGCGCTCGAGGCGGCAACAGTCGTCGTGTGTCCGTCCCCCTTCGAGAGCTTGTCTCTGCTCGCGCTCGAATCGCTCGCGGTTGGCACCCCGATTCTGGCGAATGCGCGCAGCGCAGTGCTGGTGGAGCACTGCGTGCGCAGCAACGGCGGGTTGTATTACGCCGACCGCGACGAGTTCGTCGAGTGCCTCAAACTGCTCCTGTCGGACCCGCGCCTGCGCCAGAGACTCGGACAGAACGGCCGCGACTACGTGCGTCGCAACTTCCGGTGGGACGTCGTGCTCGGCAAGTACGAGCGAATCTTCGCCAAGGTCCGCAGCGCGCGTTAATCGATCGCGGGATTACGGGACGGCGAAGGTGCGGGCGGCACGGGCGGCGCCGGTTCGTCTGTATTCGGATCGTCCTGGCCGCCGCCCCCATTCCCCCCGAGGACCCGCTTGCGTCGCGGACGGATCTCGTACCGCTTGATCATCTCGTTGAGCGTCGTCGGCTTGATGTGCAGCAGTTCCGCCGCGCGCTTCTGAACGCCACCGGCCGCCGCGAGCGTGGACTCGATCAGACGCTTCTCGAAGTCCGTGATGACGTCCTTGAACGAGATGCCCTCCGGCGGCACGACGAACTGCGGCATCTGGAAGTTCGGCGCCTTTCGCACGTGATCCGGAATGAGCTCGACGCCGATCCGCGGGCCGGGCGCCAGGACGACCGCGCGCTCGATGACGTTCTCGAGCTCTCGCACGTTGCCGGGCCAGTCGTACTCCGTCAGGAGGTCGAGCGCATCAGGCGTCAGCTCCAGCGCCAGCTTCTTATTCTCGTTGCCATATTTTTCGAGGAAGTGGTGAACGAGCAGCGGAATGTCGTCCTTGCGGTCGCCGAGCGGCGGGAGCTGAATCGAGATGACATGGAGCCGGTAGAACAGATCCTCGCGGAACTTCCCCTCCTCCATCATCTGACGGAGATCGACATTGGTCGCCGCGATGATCCGGACGTCGACCTTGATGGTCTCCATGCCGCCGAGGCGCATGAAGTCCCGCTCCTGAATGACGCGGAGCAGCTTGGCCTGCGTTTCGAGCGGGACGTTTCCGATCTCATCGAAGAAGATACTCCCCTTGTCGGCGAGGTCGAACAGGCCCTTCTTCGGGTACACCGCGCCGGTGAACGCGCCCTTGACGTGGCCGAAGAGCGTGGACTCGAGCAGGTCGGGCGGCAGGTTGCCGGAATTGACCGTCACGAACGATCGCTCCGCCCGCGACGAATTCGCGTGGATCGCGCGCGCGACCAGCTCCTTGCCCGTGCCGCTCTCGCCCTGAATCAGAATCGTCGACCGGCTCGGCGCCGCCTGGATGATGAGATCGAAGACCTGCCGCATCCGCGGGCTCTTGCCGATGATGTTGGCGAACTTGTGGTAGCGCTCCTGGATGTTCTGCCGAAGGTTCCGGTTCTCACTGACGAGGCGCCGCCGCTCCATCGCGTTGCGGACGACGACCAGGACCTCGTCGTTCTTGAACGGCTTGGTGACGTAGTCGAACGCGCCGGCCTTCATCGCCGAAATCGCGCTCTCAACCGACGCAAACGCGGTGATGATGATGACCGCCAGGTCGTCGTCGATGCGCTTCAGCTCGTCGAGCGTCGCGATGCCGTCGAGTCCAGGCATCATGATATCGACGATGGCTGCATCGAACGGCAGCGCACGCGCCAGCTCCAGCCCCTCTGCGCCCGACGAGGCAAGGCGGACCTCATAGCCCTCCCGCGTCAGCAGCGTCTCCAGAATCTCGCGCATGATCTCTTCGTCGTCTACGACGAGGATCGTGCCTTGTCGGGAAGTGGGCATACGTCTTTTTCAAGTCCGGCGGTAGCCGGAAGCCGCCGGGGCGGTGGGCGCCGCGGACACGGCCGACGCAGCGGACCGTGGTGTCTCCGCCGCCCCAGGCTGCGCCAGCGGCAGTGTCAGGGTGAACCGCGTCCCCTGCCCGACCGCGCTGCTGCAGTGAATCGTCCCCTCGTGCTCCCGCACGATGCCGTAGGTGATAGACAACCCGAGCCCGGTGCCGCGGCCGATGGACTTCGTCGTAAAGAACGGATCGTAGATTCGAGCCAGCTGCTCCGACGGAATGCCGGAGCCGGTGTCGGCAATTTCCACCACGACCAGCGAGCCGTCAATGCGCGTCCCGACCGACAGCCACCCGCCCCGCGGCATCGCGTCCTTCGCATTCAGGAACAGGTTCAGGAACACTTGCTGCAGTTGATGCTCCATCCCCAGCACCAGCGCGCCCGAGGCCGCCAGCTCTTTCCGAACCCTGATCCTGGCCACCTCGAACTGATGCTCGAGCAGGGAGAAGACGTCCATGATCACCGCGTTGAGATCGACGTCGATCCGCTCGGTCCCCGATGTGCCCGGCCGCGACAGGTTGAGGAGGCCGTTGACGATCTTCGCGGCCCTGAATGTCTGCCGCTCGATCTTCTCGAGCAGCACTGTCTTGGGATCGGCCGGGTCCGCGCCTTCGAGCAGCATCTGCGTGAAGCTCGAGATGCCCGTGAGCGGGGTGTTCACCTCGTGGGCCACGCCGGCTGCCAACAGCCCGATCGACGCCATCTTCTCGGAGATCTGCAGCTGCTCCTCGAGGCGCACGCGGTCCGTGATGTCTTCTATCAGTAGAATCATCCCGGCGATCGCAGTGCCGCCACCCGGGTTCTGCAGCGGTACTTGGGTGGCATTGACCAGCCGCTTCACGCCGTCGCCGCCCGCCGGCGACAGCGGCACGCGGTACAACGTCGCGCCATAGGGATGCTCCGCGCGCGCCGCGCGCAACGCTTCGACGAAGTGCGCATCGAAGAGCTCGCCCAGCCGCAGGCCCACCGCGGCCTCACGCTCGATGCCGGAGAAGCTCTCGAGCGCCCGATTCCAGCGGACAATCCGCTCGTCGACGTCGAACACCACCAGTCCGTTGTCGAGCGACTCGAGGATATTGTCGTTGAACTCACGCATGCGGCCCAGTTCCTGGGCCTTCAGGTGCAGCTGGCGGTACAACCGGCCGTTCTCAATCGCCGTGGCAACCTGACCCGCTACGGCGGTGAGGAGCGTAAGGTCCTCGCTGTTGAACGGCTCCTCGGTCGCCTTGCGTGCCAGCGCCAGTACGGCAATCGCGCGCCCTTCGAACGTACATGGAACGAAATAGAAAATCCCGGCATCACGCCAGAATTCCACCTCCTCGGCCTGAAAGCGCGCGGCGGCAATCGGGTCGTCGAGCGCGACGGTCTCGCCCGCATCGAGTCGGGCCATCATCGAGGATCGCCTTGTCAATCGTGGCACCGGCGCCCCGAAGCCATAGTCGCCGATCGCCACGAAATCAGTCGACTCGTCGTCGCCGAGCGCCCCCGCGCCTTCGGGTCCGCTCGGAGCAAGCATCAACGCCATCCGATCGACGAGCAGTGTCTCGACGACTCTCGCAACCAGGCGCTGGCTGAGCCGAACGACGTCGAGGTCGCTGTTCAGGTCGCGCGCGAATGCCACAAGCGCGCGGCGATAGTCGTATCGATCGCGATAGAACACGCGGTCGAGCGCCTCCTGCAGCGCGTCCTTAACCGGCCGAGCCAGCAGCACGATGACCATCGTCGCCAACAGCGCAATCACCCAGTTGTGCTGATCCTCACCGTCCACGAAGACAAAGCCCGTGAGCTTGGCCAGCGCGAAGTACAACGCGACGCTGGCCGCGACGAATGCGGTGTATGCGAGGGCGCGCTTGACGATGACCTCGACGTCACGCAGCCGATACCGGATGATCGCGCAGGCGAACGTCAGCGGCAGCAGGCCGAGCGGCACGGCCGTTAATTGAAACGCGAGCGGGGGATCGGCGCCGAGCGCCCAGGGCAGCGCGTAGCCCAACGTGAACGGACCCGCACCGAGCGCCGTCCCCCACGTAATCCAGCGCAGCTGACGTCGCCCCGTAATCGTCGTGATCTCCCGCGACGCGCGAGCGAGCACGGCGAGGGCGGCCACCGACGCGATCAGCAGATACACGTAGTCGGCGCGGTCGAGCAGGTCGATCGCTGACGACAACCACGACCCCGAAACGCGGCCTTCGGCCCCCCGGGCCAGCGCGAAGACGCGCGCGGCGGTAAGGCCGGCGGCCGGCACGTAGATGAGCGGCACGAGCCATCGGTCAGCCGGCGGACCCGGTCGCTCCGGAAACGCGATGGTGAAGTGCAACAGGAGCGGCGGCAACAGGGCGAACGCCACCGCGTCGCCCCAATAGAACACCCAATCGAGCCCGTCGAACGGCCCGTTGAACGAGAAGGTGAAGACGCCGAAGAACGCAACGCACAGCCAGAAGAAGTGGAGCGTCGCCTGATCGTGCGGACGCCGAACACGGACGGAAGCGCCAACGAGCAGCGTGAAGAGACCCACCGCTGCGAGCACGAAGTACATGGAGCTTCCGCGGGGCGCCGGCGCCAATGAGACGCCGAGCACTTGCCGTGTGTTCAGCCGCAACAGGGTGTAGGTGAGCCGCGCGCCGTCACGGGCGCGGTGCTGGAACTCGATAACGTCGGCAGGTGATTCGACCGGCGATCCGTCGACGGCCAGGAGCACGTCGCCCCGCTGGATACCGGCCGCCACGGCAGGGGACCCGGCGGCAACGTCGAGCGCCGTTACCCCCTCGGCTCGCGCGCCCCAGAGCACACCGTCTTCGACCTCGTGCCATCGCGAGTACATCGCGATGTTGGCAATGCCCAGCGCAATGAGCAGGATGACGACGGCGACCGCAAACGCCGTCCGGACCCAACCGAGCCAGCCCCGAACTGATGCGTGTTGGACACTCACGGGGACACTTTGCCGGGCGCTGAGGTAGCAAACCTCATACCCCGCAGCACCTGTCGCTTTCATCACCTAACCGCTTGAAAATGTTCGACTTTCTTCGATTCAACCCCGCCGCGAAACACCGGCCACTCCAAGCAAGCGTAGTACGGCCTTCAATATTGTGGATCGTTGGACCTCTTCGGGGGAAGAGACGCTTGGATGAGGCCTAGAACCTGAGCGCCAGGCCGCCGACCACGCGTTTGGGCGGCCGCACCACCAGCAGCTCATCGTAGACGGACTGATCGGGTGCCGTATCTCGGAAGAAATTCCGGACGCCGACCAGCATCTCCCATTTCGCCGTGCTGAAGTCCATGAACGGCAGAGACTGGCGAACCTGCACGTCGAAGCGCGAGTCGAGCGCCGCATGATCGCCGGATGTGAGGAAACCCGGGTGCGCGAACGCGTTGCTGACTCGATAGACGACGAGCACTCGCGTGGACGTCTCTGGCACATCGGTCACGACCGAAGCCGCGACATCGTGAATCCGATCGAGTCCCGGGCGAACGGGCAAGCCCGTGAAGATCCAGACGTACGGGGACTCTTCCTGTTCGGGACGTGCGCGTACCGTTGAGTACTCAACCGATCCATGCACGCGCCCGGCGAGGGACGCGCGAATGCCGGCGCTCAACCCCAACGCGTCGATGTTGCCGCCGTTGCCGACGAAGTAGTGACCCAGCCGCGACGACGGCCCCGGCATATCGAGACCGAAGACCGTGACGAGTTGATGGTCGGTGTGTTGCTGAAATGCGCGGACCGACACCGTCGCGGCGGCAATGTCACGCTCGACCCCCAGCTCCGTGTGCCGCGTGTACTCCGCCTGGAACGGTTCGGTGGGCTCGAGCGACGCAAACGTGCGCTGCGGCGGGAGCCACACCGCATTCTCCATCCGCGGAGAGAGCTCCTCGGCGCCTGGCGCCACGGCGCGGCGCGACACCATGGCGCTGACGCGGAAATGATCCACGGGCTCGATGGTCAGCGAAACACGAGGGCTGAGGAGGTTCGGATGTTCGAGGTAATCGTAGTGCGCGTACGCAGCGCCGTAGGTGATCGTGACCGTCGGCGTCACCGAGAAGGTGTCGAACCCATACATGGCGCCGGCGTTGCGGCTCCCGTCAGTTACTTCGCTGAGCGTGGCGAAATTGCCGCCGTCATAGTGCTGCGTGCTGTACGACCACCCCAGATCGTAGCGATGACGAGCGGGAGCGCGCGTCGTGTACTCACCCGCGACGATCCACGACGAAAGATCGCCCTGCGTCAACGCTGCCCTGACGGTCCAATCGGCGCGATCGCCGACCGGCGCGCCCAGAGACAGGTACGCGATGCTTCGCGAGAAATTGTCCCCGGTGAAGAGTCCCTGCGGCGTCTCGAAGGAGCTGGCCGTCAGCAAGTCCACCTGACCGGAAAACGGCGTGCTGGCCACCAGGCTCGAAGCCAGCCGCGCGGGCGTCCCCACGTAGCCGAGGACCGAGCCGCTGCCGAAGACGCTCGGCTCCGGCGGCATGTCGCCGACGGCGATTTCCTCAGGAACGTTCACGTCCTTCAGAATCGCGCGTCGGGCGTGCCGAAGCCGCCACGCCACCTCGCCGTGGTCGTCGTGACCTCCGGTGGCAGATGTCGAAGACGTCCCGGTACTCTCGCTGCCGTCATCTTGCCCCGTTCCAGTGACTGCGGCCGCACCACGCCCAACGTCGGACGGCGCGTCGGGTTCCGGCACGGGCGCCACAACGCCAGCCAAGCCGGCGGCAGCGAGCGGGAGCGACCCGGTCGTGCCCGAGGTGCCTGGCGTGGACATCGCGAACGGAGCAACCGCCGAGGCTGGAATGACCACCCGGTGCAGCGCGATTGAGGAAGCGGTCCGGGCGCTCGATCGCACCTCGACCACCTGACCTCTGGACGCGACGTAGCCGGAGAGATGCGCCCGAACGAGGTACGGCCCCGGTGTCAAGGTGCGGAGCTCGAAGCGTCCGGATCGATCCGTCACGGCCACCGCCGTCGTCGTCCCGAGTGCCGACACAATCGCGCCCGCCACCGGGAGACCGCGATCGTCTTGCACGGTCCCCAAGATCGAGCCAGGGGCCAGCGACGCCATGTGCATGACGGGCTGGGGCTGGCGTAGACCCTCCTGGGCGAACGCCATCGTCGAGGCACAGGAAAGCACCACCCCGCCGACGAGCGCCGACAAGAGGAAAGTGCTTCGCATGCTCCTTAAGACGTGACGGTGAAGTTGACGTCCCGAGTCAGCGTTTTGTTCGCGATCTTGTCGGTAATCTTGATCTCGAGGCGATAGTCCCCTTCCGGAAACGATGCGAGCGGGACGGCCTGCCCGGTCTGCAACTGATGGCCGGCCGCGAAATCGAAGTTCGGCGGCAGCGTCTGCGCGTTCAGGTTCTGCGGCGACGTCTTGTTGAAGAACTTCTCGGGCTGCCCGGCCGGCTTCTGATAGAAGTTGTATTCGACGGTGATGTCCGGCTTGTTCGCCGCGTCGACCTTCGGGTTATAGATCAGCATGAAGGTCGAGAGCTCCGAATTCTTCGTGAACTTCGTGTCGAAGAGCGGGACGATCTCCATCGAGCCCAGCGCGTAGGGGCGGTCCGCCTGCTGCTGCGGTGTGAGCGGCGCCGGCAAGGGCTCGATGTGGCTCGCGATGATCACGGTGCTCGTGTTGAGCTGCGTCGCATTCCAGAAGTCTGGAACGGCGACGCTCTGCTTCAGGAGCGATATCTTCGGAGGCGGCGCGTTCTTGGGCGCTTTGTCCGGCGCGGCTTCCTTGGCCACGATATACACGTCGTAATCGCCTGTGGGAACCGTAAACGATCGGGAAATCCGCATGGGCGCCTGGCCCGCCGTCACGGGTACGAATGTGATGTCTTCGTACGCGTACTCGCTCTTCTTCTTGTCTTTCTCCTTATCGTCTTTCTTCTGGCCGGCCGTTCCTGTCTGGGACGCTTCGTTCGGAGCGTCTTTGGCGACGACGCGCCAGTAGACGGCAACGTTACCGGTCGCCTTCGACGGATCGATCGACACGGTGAAGGGAACGTACTCCTTGTTCCCTTGCGCCTTCAGCATGTCCTCGTGAACCCACTTCAGGTCGAGATCATTCGGCACCGCCTGCCCCGTGGCAGCCCCGTCGACGATCTTGACGATGTTCTGAATTTCCTTTTTCTGCGCGTCGGTTTGCTTCCGCTCGTTCTGCGCGAAGACGACCGCCGAGAACGCGAGGATGGTGCCGACGACGGCGAGGAATCCGCGCCGATGCTTCATAAGAATAGACTCTCCCAAAATAATGCCGTTCACGAAACAGCTCATGATAGGCGTCCGGTGAAGGTCAAGTCAAACCCTTCTGGCGCCAGCACTTCAGGCGGCTCGAGGCCCTCCTGCAGTGTGTTATCATCCCTTTCTTTTCACCCAGCTTCCGCCCGGCCTCCATGAAGCTCATCGACGTCTCGGTCCCCCTCGACGCAAAGCTCCCGACCTACCCGAACAACACGCCTTTCACGCTCGAACCGATCAAACGGCTTGCCACTGGCGGCAGCTCGAACGTGTCGTCGCTACACATGAGCGCGCACTGCGGCACCCACGTCGACGCCGCCCGTCACTTCTTTGAGACCGGCCCCGGCGTCGACGCGCTTCCGCTCGAGATGCTCCTCGGCCGTGCACGCGTCATCGAGGTGACATCGCGCAAAGGCGTCACCGCCGAGGACCTCGCCGCCTTCAACCTGTCCGAAGACGTCCGCGTGCTGATCAAGACCTCCAACTCACGGTTGTGGGGCTCCCCGGAGTTTCATCCCGAGTACGTCGGCGTCACCGAGTCCGGCGCGAAATACCTCGTGGAGCACGGCGTCAAAGTCGTGGGGGTCGATTATCTCTCGGTCGAGCCATTCCGCACGCCCGGCGCGCCGGCGCATCACGTCCTCCTGGGCGCCGGCGCCATCGTCATCGAAGGGCTCAACCTCCGCGACGTCGAGCCGGGCGTGTACGAAATGTTCTGCTTGCCGCTCCTCGTCGTCGGCTCCGATGGCGCACCCGCGCGCGTCGTCCTGCGAAGGAGCTGACGGCACATGCCGGCGCCCGTCGACGACGCCCTTGTGATCGTCCTCGCAGGCGGTGCCGGCGAGCGACTCTTTCCGCTGACGAAGGAGCGTGCCAAGCCCGCCGTCTACTTCGGCGGCCCGTACCGCATCATCGACTTCGCGCTCAGCAACTGCATCAACTCCGGCCTCCGTCGCGTCTACATCGCCACCCAGTACAAGTCGCTGTCGCTCAATCGCCACATCCGCATGGGATGGAACATCGTCTCTGAGGAGCTCGGCGAGTTCATTGAGATTCTCCCGCCTCAAAAGCGCGTCGGCGAGCACTGGTACCAAGGCACCGCCGACGCCGTGTACCAGAACCTCTACTCGATCACGCGCGAGAGCCCGCGCTACGTCGTTGTCTTGTCCGGTGATCACGTCTACAAGATGGATTATTCCCGCATGCTGCGGTTCCACCAGGACCGCTGCGCCGCCGTTACGCTCGCAACCATCGAGGTGCCGGTCACCGACGCCTATCGGTTCGGAGTCGTGATCGTGGACGAAACCGAGCGCGTCACCGGATTCCAGGAAAAGCCGCGCGATCCGACGACGATTCCCGGCTCGCGTGACTTCGCCCTCGCCTCGATGGGCGTCTACATCTTCGACACCGACGTGCTCATCCGCGCGCTCGAGGCTGACGCCAACCAGCAGACGACGCATGACTTCGGCAAGGATGTGATCCCGGCGCTCATTCATCGCGCGCCGGTCCTCGCGTATCGGTTCTACGACGAGAACAAGAAGGCATCGAAGTACTGGCGCGACATCGGCACCCTGGACGCCTACTTCGAGGCCAACATGGATCTCTGTCAAGTCAACCCGGAGTTCAACCTCTACGATCCCGAGTGGCCGCTGCGAACGTACCAACCCCAGGCGCCGCCGGCAAAATTCGTCTTTGCGGAGGCGGGCAAACGCTGCGGCCAGGCGCTCGATTCCGTGATCTCGCCCGGCTGCATCGTCTCAGGCAGCAGTATCTATGGCAGCGTGCTGTGCCCCAACGTGCGTGTGCACAGCTTCTGCCACATCGAGCGGTGCATTCTGATGCCGGGCGTGCGCGTCGGCCGGCACGCCCGCATCCGTCGCGCGATCATCGACCGCGACGTGCTCATCCCCCGCGGCGCGCTCATCGGTTACGATGCCGAGGAAGACGCGCGACGCCACACGGTGAGCGATGCAGGAGTAGTCGTCGTCACGACGGCCGATGAACCGCTCATCGGCCCGCTGACCGAGGCAGCGCTGCACTTCGAGGCGGAAGCGGACCGCCGCGGCGGCGGCAGCTAGGGGGAGGTCGTCTTGAGAGTCACGCACGTGCACGCGCGCGAGATCCTCGATTCGCGCGGGAACCCGACCGTGGAAGTCGACGTCGCGCTGGAGCGCAACGCACGTGGGCGCGCCGCAGTGCCGTCGGGCGCCTCGACGGGTCAACGTGAAGCGCTCGAGCTTCGCGACGGGGACCAGTCACGTTACGGCGGCAAAGGCGTTCGCCGAGCGGTCGCGAATGTGAACGGCGAAATCGCGAAAGCCCTGATAGGGCGGGACCTCGACCAGCGGGCAGTCGACCAGACCATGATCGCACTCGACGGCACGCCGACAAAGAGCCGTTTGGGCGCAAACGCCATGTTGGGCGTGTCGATGGCGTTCGCCCGCTCGGCCGCAGCCGCCGAACAGGTACCGCTCTTTCGACATCTTGCGGCGCTCTACGGTCACGATCGCTTCACGCTGCCGGCGCCGATGATGAACATTCTGAACGGTGGCGCTCACGCAGACTCGAGCGTGGACTTCCAGGAATTCATGGTGATGCCGCTCAATGCGCCGTCGTTCAGCGAAGCGCTTCGCTGGGGCGCGGAGATTTTTCACGCGCTCCGCGCGATTTTGAAGACCCGCGGACAGTCGACCGGCGTGGGTGACGAGGGCGGCTTCGCGCCGAACCTCGCGTCCAACCGCCAGGCACTCGAAGTCGTGCTCGAGGCGATCGGCAAGGCTGGCTTGAAGGCCGGGGCCGACGTCTGGATTGCGCTCGATGTCGCCTCCAGCGAGCTGTGGGCGGGTGGCGGGCGCTACACGTTCAAGAAGTCCGGCGAGCCGGATCGGACGTCTGACGCGATGATTCGCCTCTACGAAGACTGGATTCGTCAGTATCCCATCGTGTCGATAGAAGACGGGCTGGCGGAAGGCGACTGGAGCGGATGGCAGCGGCTGACCGCAGCGCTCGGTTCGCGCGTGCAGCTGGTCGGGGATGATGTGTTCGTCACCAATCCGGAGATCTTGAAAAAGGGGATCGCCGACGGCGTCGGCAATGCGCTCCTTGTCAAGCTCAATCAGATCGGCACCGTCACGGAAACGTTGGACGCCGTGCGAATGGCAGCCAAGGCCGGGTACGCGACAATTACCTCACACCGCTCGGGCGAAACCGAGGACTCGACCATTGCCGATCTCGCAGTCGCGACGGCCGGGGGTCAGATAAAGACGGGCTCGGCAAGCCGCACTGATCGTACGTGCAAATACAACCAGTTGCTGAGAATTGAGGAAGAGCTCGGCGCCGCCGCCACCTTTGCCGGCCGGATGGCCATCAAACAATGCACACCCTGATCCTCCTCCGCCACGGCGAAAGCACCTGGAACCGCGAGAACCGGTTCACGGGGTGGACCGACGTCGATTTGTCGGAACGCGGACGCCAGGAAGCCGCGGAAGCGGGCCGCCTGCTGGACGAGGGCGGCTACGCCTTTGACGTGGCCTTCACCTCGGTACTGAAGCGCGCCATTCGGACGATGATCGCCGCGCTCGATGCCACCGAGTGTCTGTGGGTTCCGGTCGAGAAATGCTGGCGTCTGAACGAGCGCCATTACGGGGCGCTCCAGGGACTGAACAAAGCCGAGACGGCGGCCAAATACGGCGAGGCGCAGGTCAAGATCTGGCGCCGAAGCTACGACGTCCCGCCGCCGCCTCTGGCGCCGGACGATCCACGGCACCCTTCGACCGATCCGCGTTACGCGATGCTGACACGGGACGAACTTCCGGTTGGTGAATCGTTGAAGGATACGGTCGCCCGCTTTCTCCCGTACTGGCACGAAACGATCGCCCCAGCGATCGCCTCCGGCAAGCGCGTCTTGATCGCCGCGCACGGCAACAGCCTTCGCGCGCTGGTCAAGTATCTCGACCGTGTCTCCGATTCGGACATTGTCGAGCTCAACATCCCGACCGGCGTTCCCCTCGTGTACGAGCTCGACGATCAATTGATCCCGCTCAGTCACTATTACCTTGGGGATCCCGCCGCCGCGGCCGCGGCCGCCGATCGCGTCGCCATGCAAGCCTCACAAACGAAGCGGCAGCAGGCGTCACGAAAACCGGACTGAGGCAATCGGGGCGGAACGGCTCGCTGAAAAAGCGGGAGCGGAAGAAAGCCGGCGCGCGCGAGGCGAGCCGGCCTGTCGGTCTATTCCACCGCCTCGGTTGTTTCGTCCGCGGCGATGCGGAGGGAGCGCAGGAATCGTCGGTCGTTGGCTGTCACTTCGAACTGCCGCTTGGGCTGAATCTCGCGGAGCGCCTTGGTCGGCGCGCCGACCTTGGCAGGGGTCGAGGACTGCGACCGGCTGACGAAGCCGACCACCGCTTCGAGAGTGACCTTCATCTCGAAACCCGCCGCGCGCGCCTTCTCGCGGCACGCTTCCACCTGGGGATTCTCCGCGACTGCGGCGGCAATCGCGTCGGCCAGCTCTCGTGCGAACCGGTTCACGACGTCGTCCATCTCTGGTTCCTCCTGCGCACCGGAGCTGGGACCCGGGGCGCCTCCCGATCGCACCCTGCCTACACCAAGGCGGTGAACAGGGACCGGGCGCCTGATGTCATCTGTATCGGAGTGAAACTGTAGGTAGGATGAGTTTATGCCCGAGACGCCGATCTGTCAAGCAGTTACGGCCGAAACGACGGGTTGCCTCTCGCGTACAATCTGCGCGTGTCCGTTGTGCGCACTCCTGACGACCTGGCCCCATGGAACCCGGCCACCGAGCTGGGGGCGCCCGGCGAGTTCCCGTTCACCCGCGGCATCCAGCCCACGATGTACCGCGGCCGGCTGTGGACGATGCGTCAATACGCCGGCTTCGCGACAGCCGAGCAGTCCAATAGACGATATCGCTACTTGCTCGCCCACGGCGTCAACGGTTTGAGCGTCGCGTTCGATTTGCCGACGCAAATGGGCTATGACTCCGACGCTCCGCTCGCGGCCGGTGAAGTCGGCCGCGTCGGCGTCGCGATTGACACGATCGACGACATGGCGGCGCTGTTCGACGGGATCCCGCTCGATCGCGTCTCGACCTCGATGACCATCAACGCGACGGCGATCATCCTGCTGTCGCTCTACGTTGCCGTCGCCCGCCGCCAAGGGATCGACATCCGCGCGCTGTCCGGCACGATTCAAAACGACATCCTCAAGGAGTACGTCGCGCGCGGCACCTACATTTATCCTCCCCGCCACTCTCTCCGGATCGTCACAGACATCTTCGCGTTCTGCGACCGAGAGCTGCCGAGCTGGCACACGATTTCGATCAGCGGCTATCACATCCGCGAAGCGGGGTCGACCGCGATCCAGGAAGTGGGCTTCACGTTTGCCCATGCGATTGCGTACGTGCAGGCCGCCATTGACGCCGGTCTTGACGTGAACCGGGTCGGACAGCGGTTGTCGTTCTTTTTCAACGCCCACAACGATTTTCTCGAGGAGATTGCCAAGTTCCGCGCCGCGCGCCGGCTGTGGGCGCGCATCATGCGAGATCGATTCAAGGCGACGAGTGCGCGGGCACAGCAATTGCGGTTCCACGCGCAAACGGCGGGCAGCACGCTCACCGCCCAGCAGCCCGACAACAACATCGTGCGCGTCGCCGTCCAGGCGCTCGCGGCGGTCCTCGGTGGCACGCAGTCGCTTCACTGCAACGGGCGCGATGAAGCGCTGGCGCTGCCGACCGAAGAGTCGGCACGCATCGCGCTCCGCACCCAGCAGATCATTGCGGCCGAAAGCGGCGTGGTGAACACGGTGGACCCCGTCGGCGGGTCGTACGCCGTCGAGGTCCTGACCGACGAGATCGAACGGGGCGCAGTGGCCATCCTGGATCGCATCGAGCACGCCGGCGGGACGCTGGCCGCCATCGAAGCCGGCTTGATTCAGCGCGAAATACAGGGATCCGCGTACCGGGCCCAGCTCGCAATCGAGTCGGGGGAATCCGTGGTCGTCGGGGTCAACTTTCATTCGGGGGGGCGCTTCCCCCAGGATCAGTCCGGAGAAGGCGCCTCGACGACAGGGCCGGCCGTTCCCCTCTTTCAGATCGACCCGGAGGTCGAGCGGCGACAGATCGAGCGCGTCCGCGCTGTTCGAGCGTCCCGGAACGCGTCCAAATGCGCCGAGGCACTCGACGCGGTCTCGAGCGTCGCGCGCGGCGATCAGAATCTGGTGCCCCCAATCATCGCCGCGGTCGAAGCGCGCGCGACGGTTGGCGAGATCGCCGACCGTATGCGCACCGTCTTCGGCGAGTACGAAGACGCAAGCGCCGTCTGACGCGTCTGAACGGGACTGCCCATGGCTGGCGACACACTCCTGAGAGTCGAGCACCTGACCACGGTGTTCGACATGCCGAGCGGCCCCCTCCGCGCCGTTGACGACGTCGGCTTCGAGATTCGCGCCGGTGAGACGCTCGGACTCGTCGGCGAATCGGGCAGCGGCAAATCGATCACCGCGCTCTCGATCATGCGGCTGGTGCAGCCGCCCGGACGCATTGCCGGCGGCCGCCTGCTCTTCAGGGGCCGCAACTTGATGGACCTCGGCGAGCGCGAGATGGAGGCCGTCCGCGGCGCCGAGATCGCGCTCGTGTTCCAGGAACCGATGACGGCGCTCAATCCGGTCTTCACGATTGGCGACCAGATTGCCGAGACCCTGGTCGTGCACCGTCGCGCGACGAAACGTCGGGCGCGGGACGAAGCCGTCGAGCTCCTGCGGCGCGTCAGAATCCCGAGCCCCGAATCACGGGTCAGGGACTACCCTCACCAGCTGTCCGGCGGCATGCGGCAGCGGGTCATGATCGCCATCGCGCTCGCCTGCGGCCCGTCGCTCGTCATCGCCGATGAGCCGACCACAGCGTTGGATGTCACCATCCAGGCCCAGATTCTCGACCTGCTGCGCGAGATGCAGTCCGCCCTCGACCTGTCCCTGCTCCTCATCACCCATGATCTCGGCATCGTCGCCGAAACGGCGGATCGCGTCGCCGTGATGTACGCCGGGCGCGTCGTGGAAACCGGCCCCGTGCGCGCGATTCTGCGAAGCCCCCAGCATCCCTATACGCGGGGATTGCTCGCGTCGATGCCGAGCGGGATCCCCGGCCAGCGGCTCCGCGCCATCGATGGATCGGTCCCGATGCTGGGACAGCTGCCACCGGGGTGTGCATTCCACCCGAGATGCCCGGATCGCTTCGACCGCTGCATGACGGCACCGCCATCTGACTACTCTGTCGGGCTGCAGCAGTACGCGAAGTGTTATCTGTACGACCAGGCAGCTGGCGGCGGCGCGCGCCTTGACGATGCCCATCCTCCTGTGGGCGGCCGCTGATGGCGCTCATCGAAGTCGCCCATCTCGTGAAGCACTTCACACGCGGCGGCGGGCTGCTCAGAAGCGGAACGCGCGTGACTGCGGTCGACGACGTCAGCTTCAGCATCGACGAGGGCGAGACATTCGGCCTGGTCGGCGAGTCGGGAAGCGGCAAGACCACAACGGGCCGCTGCATGCTGCGGCTCGCCGAGCCAACCGCCGGAGCTGTGCGTTTCCGCGGCGAGAACGTCCTCGAGTTCTCTCGGGCCCGCATGCGCGCCGCCCGGCGCGACATGCAGATTGTCTTCCAGGATCCCTACTCATCGCTCAACCCACGAATGCGCGCGGGCCAGATCGTCGAGGAGCCACTCGTCGTTCACAAGATGGGGAAGCGCGCAGAGCGGCGGCAGCGCGTCGAACAGCTGTTCCAGCTCGTCGGCCTGGATCCGACGCACCTCGAGCGCTACCCCCACCAGTTCAGCGGCGGCCAGCGTCAGCGGATCGGCCTTGCGCGCGCGCTGGCCCTGAACCCCTCGTTCGTCATTCTGGACGAGCCCGTATCGGCACTCGACGTGTCCATACAGGCCCAGGTGATCAATCTGCTGATGGATCTTCAGCAACAGCTGAAGCTGACGTACTTGTTCATCGCACACGATCTGCGGGTCGTTGAACACATTTGCAGCCGCGTCGCGGTGATGTATCTGGGCAGGATTGTCGAAATGGGATCGGTGCCGGCGCTTTTCTCCGCGCCTCACCATCCCTACACTCGGGCGCTCTTGTCCGCGATTCCCGTCCTGGACCCGGATGCGCCGCGACGGCGAATCGAGCTCGATCCCGCCTCCGTCGATCGAGACGCCGCGCTCAGAGAGATAGCGGCTGGGCACTGGGCCGCTATCTCGCCGCGCTCCTGAGCTACGCTGCGCGCCTTACGTCGTTCTCTATCATCCCATCGCGAATGTGAATGGTCCGATAAGCAAACTGCGCGACGTCCGACTCGTGCGTCACGAGGACAATGGTGTTCCCGGCTCGGTGCAGGCGTTCGAAGAGCCCCATGATCTCGGCGCCTGTTTTTGAGTCGAGGTTGCCCGTGGGCTCGTCGGCAAGGAGAATCGACGGGTTGTTGACGAGCGCGCGGGCAATGGCCACGCGTTGCCGCTGGCCGCCCGACAATTCATTGGGCCGGTGCGTCATACGCTCCGCGAGCTCGACTTTCTCCAGAGCCGTCTTCGCCCGCGCCTCGCGCTCTTTTGCCGCCACGCCGGCGTAGACGAGCGGCAGCTCGACGTTGTGCAGCGCCGTCGCCCGCGGAAGCAGGTTGAAGGTTTGAAACACGAATCCGATTTCTTCGTTTCGAATCCGCGCCAGCTCGTTGTCGTTCATCTGACTCACCTGCTTGCCGTTCAAGAGATACGAGCCCCGACTCGGCGTATCGAGGCAGCCGATGAGGTTCATCAGCGTCGACTTGCCTGACCCGGACGGTCCCATGATCGCGACATACTCTCCGCGCTCAATCTGAACGGACACGCCCCGCAACGCGTGAATCTCCTCCGTGCCCATCACGTATGTCTTCCACAAATCAACGGTTTCGATGAGAGCCATAGTCTTTAAGACTCAGACGATTTCCCTCCGATCGGCGTTCCGCTAGCCGTACTCTTCCTCGTAGGTCGCCTTCAGCTTCGCGACCACGGCCGGATCCGCGAGCGTCGTGGTATCTCCAAGCGCTTTCCCCTCGGCGATGTCGCGCAGCAACCGGCGCATGATCTTCCCCGAGCGCGTCTTCGGCAGATCCGCCGCGAACAGCACGTCGTCGGGCCGCGCGATCGCCCCGATCTTCTTGACGACGTGCTCCTTCAAGTCATCGATGAGGGCCTCGGTCGAGTGAGACCCCTCTTTGAGCGTGACGAAGG
>Ga0182039_10000316_pt1 | contig 24732 bp, 21 predicted proteins | sample sta12Can44000111_FD_125975 | JGI IMG/M metagenome (GOLD analysis project Ga0182039, IMG submission 125975) | Lab enrichment of tropical soil microbial communities from Luquillo Experimental Forest, Puerto Rico - statanox.12C.anox.44.000.111 | ecosystem: Environmental > Terrestrial > Soil >...
CGACGCCCGGCGATTGAGGGACATACAGGAGGCAGCAACGCTGCCGACTAGCGCATTGAGCGCGCCGGAGCTTTAGCGGAGGAAAGCCAAGGAGGCCGTAGGCCGACGCCCGGCGATTGAGGGGCACGCCGAGCCTTAACACCCCATTCCTTCACATATGCGCATTTGCCTGTCCGGCTCTTGCCATGTAGCATACCGAACTAAGGATAAGGCGGGGGAATGGCGAGGGAAACCGATGGCCGGAAAGGTCGTCTATGACCGGCTTGTATTGTTCCCCGGCGACGAGGTCTTCTCGGAGGGCGATCGGGGTAACTGGGCCTATCTGATACAGTCGGGCAAGATCGCCATCGTCAAGGCCAAGCCTGATGGGGGCGAGGTGGTGCTGGCCGTGCTCGGTCCCGGTCGGCTGTTCGGCGAGATGGCTTTGATCGATGATCAGCCCCGCATGGCGACGGCCCGCGCTTTAGCGGAAACCCAGCTGATCCTGATCGACCGCTATACCTTCAACGCCAAGGTCAAGAAGTGCGATCCTCTGGTGCGCGAGTTGTTGCAGAACTTCACCAACAATCTGCGGGCCATCACCCAGCGCAAGCTGACCGATGGCGATCTGGACGATCTGATCGATCCGGAAGATTGTGTTCCGCCCGGACAGGCATAGCCGAATTTTCCCCATAACCCCATGGCGCGAAACAGCTTTCGGGAGCATGATAGGTCCAACGGCCCATCAAGAACCGGGAGCGAGACCATGGCCAAGATTGCTTTCCCCAAGGATTTCATGTGGGGGGCTTCCACCGCCGCCTATCAGATCGAGGGCGCCGCTTGGGACGACGGGCGGGGGCCTTGCGTCTGGGATAAGTTCACCGCCGACGGCAAGATCATGGATGGCTCGAACGCCCATCGCGCCTGCGATCATTATCATCGCTGGCCGGAAGATGTGGCGCTGATGAAGAAGGCCGGCTTCAACGCCTATCGCTTCTCGATCGCCTGGCCGCGCATCTTTCCTCATGGCGGCACGGGTGCTGTGAACCAGAAGGGTCTCGATTTCTATGACCGGCTGGTAGACGGCCTGTTGGAGGCCGGCATCAATCCGATGGCCTGTCTCTATCACTGGGATCTGCCCCAGGCGCTGGAAGACCAGGGCGGCTGGCAGGGGCGTGGCGTCATCGGGCCGTTCGCCGATTATGCCCGCGCGGTTTCGGCCAGGCTCGGCGATCGCGTCAAGGACTGGATGATGCTGAACGAGCCGAACGTGGTGGCCATCTTCGGCTATGGCGTCGGCGAGCATGCGCCCGGCCATAAGTTCGGCGAGCAGGGTATCCTGCGGGCTCTACATCACCAGAATCTGGCTCAGGGCGCGGCGCTGCGGGCGATCCGCGCCGAGCTTCCCGATGCGCGCCTGGGAACGGTCTGCAATCTGCAGCCCTGCCGCGCCGAGTCCGATAAGAAGCAGGATATCGAGGCGGCGGCGCGCTGGGACGCGGTGTGGAACCGGGTGATCCTGGACGGTCTGATGCGTGGCCAGATCCCCGCCTTGCTGGCCGACAAGATGAAGGATTTCGTGCTGCCCGGCGATGAAGAGGCGATCCGCTTCCCCATCGATCTGTTGGGCATCAATTATTATTCCCGCATGACCATGAAATACGAGAAGGGTCGGCCCTTCGACGTCTTCTGGGGCGATGCCCACTGCAACCGCTGGACCTTCATGGGCTGGCCGGTGCAGCCGGACGGGCTCTATGACCTGCTCCATGAATTCAAGCGCGATTACGGCAATCCGGCGGTCTATATCGCCGAGAACGGGGCCGCTTACGACGATCAGGTGGATTCCGACGGCCGCATCCGCGACAAGGAACGGGTGGCCTTCATCCGCGACCATCTGATTTCGGTGGCCAAGGCGGCGTCGGAAGGCTGCAACGTGAAGGGTTATCTCTGCTGGAGCCTGCTGGATAACTTCGAATGGGCATTTGGCTTGTCGAAGCGCTTCGGAATCGTCAGGGTCGATTATCAAACCTTGAAACGTACGCCAAAAGACAGCTACCGCTTCCTATCGAAGGTAATAACGGATAACGCCGTCTAGTAATAGTTGAAATTGATGCCCTGAGGGGCGGTGCAGTGCATACAACTCTTGTGCGCATTGCCTCTCGGTGGCATCGTGTAAGGCCTTTTTCCGCCCAAATAGCCATGGACCGTCTGGCATGCCTTCCAGTGGCCAGTTTATCTCTCCCGCCTCATGCGTTTATCAGCCGATCCGCCCTTCGCAGTTTTGGAAGGGGGCCGATGCTTCTGAACGCATCCTGGTCCTGACCGCCTGGTTGGGAACCATTCTGTTCGGGGTGAGCCTGGGGCTGGCCAGTATCGTCTTCGAATGGTCGGGCTTGCCGGTGCATTTTGCCGGCGTCGATGTTTATGTCGATCTCTATCCGCCGCTGATTTTTGCGACGCTCTGGACCCTGTGGTTCGGCTTCTGGTGGGGCTTCGTGCCGGCCTATCTGTCGACCCTGGTTCTGGCGATCTATTCCGGCATGCCGGTGGGCTGGTCGTTCCTGTTCGCCTTCGCCGATCCCTTGGGGCTGGCGCTGTTCGCCATGGCCTATCGGGCCATTCCCATTCCCTATGACATGCGGTCTCTGAACGCCATTCTGTTTTTCGTGCTGTTGTCCTTCGTGGGGGGCATCTTCGGCTCGACGGGGTCCTTCATCTGGATCAGCACCGCCAAGGTGGCGGTCAATCAGGTGTTGCCGATCTGGGAAGGCTGGTGGCTGGGGGGCTTCATCCAGAACCTGCTGGTGGCGGCGCCGGTGCTGTTCCTGCTCAGCCCGGTGATCGTACGCTGGAGGAATCTGCGCCATTGGGGGCAACCGGCGGACCATTCGGCCAAGCGCCATGTGCTGTTGGGCGGGGCCGGCATTCTGGCCGGCGTGCTGCTGTTCCTGTATCTGTCGGTGCATCTGAACGTCATGCATTTCGACGCCATTTCCGCCGACGGCACGGCCGAGGGCATGCGCAAGGCGACCCAGTCGCTGGTGGAATCCACCCATGCGCTTTATTGGGTGATGGCTTCGATCGTGCTGTTCGCCTCATATTTCGGCTATCAGCTGTTCGAACATTGGACCTCGTCGATCCGCCGGGCGGCGCGGGAACTGGCGGTGGCGAACGCCGATCTGATCCGCGCCCGCGATCTGGCGGAAGAGGCGGCGCGGGCCAAATCCACCTTCCTGGCGACCATGAGCCACGAAATCCGCACGCCGATGAACGGGGTGATCTCGCTGGCGGAAATCCTGGATCAGACCACGCTGGACACCGAACAGCACGGCATGGTGCGGGTGCTGCGGGATTCCGCCAATGCGCTGCTGACGGTGATCAACGACATCCTCGACTTCTCGAAGATCGAGGCGGGCAAGCTGGATCTGGAATTCATCCCCTTCTCGCTGGTCGAGATGGTGGAAAGCGTCGCCAACCTGCTGTCGCACCGGGCCGAAGAAAATGGGCTGACCCTGTCGGTCTGGGTCGATCCGGCCTTGAGCGACCGCCGCTGCGGCGATCCCATGCGGCTGCGGCAGATTTTGATCAATCTGGCCGGCAACGCCATCAAGTTCACTCAGGCCGGAGCGGTGGAGATCGAGGTCTCTCCGGCTGCCGATGGGGCCGTGCGCTTCTCGGTGGTCGATACTGGCGTCGGTATGAGCGAAGAGAATCAGGCGCAGCTGTTCCAGCCCTTCATGCAGGTGGATGCCTCGACCTCGCGCAAGTTCGGCGGCACCGGGCTGGGGCTGTCGATCAGCCGCCGGCTGGTGGAATTGATGGGCGGGTCGATCGGTCTGCAAAGCAAGCTGGGCGCCGGCTCGACCTTCTGGTTCGAGATTCCCCTGGCCTGTCAGGTCGGGCAGGAGCAGGCGCTGTCTCCCGATATGCGCGGCATGCGCGTGACCATCATCGATGGAGACGATCCAGCCCGCACACCGCTTTGGCGTTATCTCGACTGGGCCGGGGCCACTCTGACCTCGGTGCCGGTAGGGGCCAAGGCGCTGCCCTTCCTGCGGGACCTGACCGAGCGCTATGAAGGCCCCGATGTGGTGCTGATCGACGCCGCCAGTCATGCCGACGGCCTTGATCTGGGCGCCAGCATCATTAGCGACGCCAAGATCGCTTCGGCCAAGGTGGTGTTGCTGGCGTCCTTGAGCCAGGTGTCAACCCTGAGCGAGGCCCAGCGCAACGGCTTCTTCGCCGCCTTGACCCGACCCGTGCAGCGCCAAAGATTGTGGCGGACGGTGGCGGCGGCCATGCGTCGTTCGCAGCTGGACGACGCCTTCCAGGTGCAGCCCAACAACACGGTCAGCCGCTATGTGCCGCCGACCCTGGACGAGGCGCGCGCCGCCGGCGCCGCCATCCTGGTGGCCGAGGACAATCCCACCAACCAGCTGGTGATCGGCAAGGTGCTGGAGCGTCTGGGCTATGCCGCCGTGTTGGTCAGCAACGGCCAGGAAGCCCTGGATATGCTGGCGCGCGAGCGTTTCGGGCTGCTGATCACGGATTGCCATATGCCGGTGATGGACGGCTTCGAACTGTCCCGGCGCATCCGTGACGGTGGCACCCAGCATGCCCGCAGCCTGCCGATCCTGGCCCTGACTGCCGACGCCCTGAAGGGCACCGAGGAAATCTGCCACGCCGCCGGCATGGACGACTATCTGAGCAAGCCGGTCGAGACCCAACGTCTTGACGCCGCCATCCTGCGCTGGCTGCCCCAGGCGGCGCGTCTGCGCCAGCCAATGCTGGGGAATGTCGCGCTGCGCACCCGGTCGTCGTCGGGCGTTTCCGCGCCCGCCTCGCCCGAGGCTCGGCCCGTGCTGGACCGCGAGCGGGTGGCCTTCCTGTTTGACGGTATGAATACCGAAGCGCAGGAAATGCTGGAGATGCTGGTACAGTCGGTAGAGGGCCTGCTGGATCAGATGCGGGGGGCGATGTCCAACCATGACGCCGATCTGGCGGCCCGTCACTGCCATTCCGCCGCCGGAGCCGCCAACAATGCCGGCGCCAGCGCGTTGGGCGGGCTGCTTTCGGCCATGGAGCTGCAGCTGAAGCAGGGCAGCCTGGATCAGGCCCGCCTGGGCTTAGTGGATGTTACCGTCGCCTTCGACCGCCTGAAGATCGAGGTGGCCGGGCTGGCGGTGTAACCAGCAGGGCACCGCCAAAGCCCAGCAGACGCCGCCCCAGATCCAGGCCTGGGGCACGTTGAAGCCCGACATCGCCACCGCCAGGGCTCCGGCCGCCGGCAGGACCAATCCGCCGAACCAGTCGCGGCGATGGCAGCGGGCGGTCAGCACCGCCAGCAGGGTGGGGATGGCGAACACCAGCGAATAATAGTCCGACGGAATTTGCGGCGGCTCGGGCTCTTGCAGCAGCAGAATCGGGCGGATGACGCATAAGGCCACCGCGCCGCCCTGATAGAGCAGCAGCAGGCCGCCATAAGATCCTAGGAAGCCCTTCAGCCAGCGATGCGGGCGGAGCAACAGCGCCAGCCAATCGCGGTGATGCGGCAGCGGATAAATGAAATGCCTGGCCAGCGCCCGCAGACAAGCTTTGGCCGACAGCAGCGAGGCGGCGAACAGTCCCACCGCCATGCCGGCTCGCACCCAGCCGGAAATCCAATCCAGCAGGAATAGTCCCTCGAAGCCCAGCAGCAGACCCAGCCAGGGGGCGAGAGCCGCAGGTGCCAAGCATGGCAGCTGCTGCGACAAGCGAGCATTGAGCGAGCGGCCAAGCAGGCGGATGCCTGCGCCCGGCGAGGGGCTTACGTGATGCAGCCGTTCTGCATCACGGTACAAAAGAGCCGCGGCTTTGGGCACACGGCGGGCGAACAGCGTGAAGCCCAGCCCACCCAGGATCAGCGCCGCCCCCGCCGGGATCGGCCAGCGGCGCTCAGGAATTGCGGGGCCGTCGAAGCTGAACTTCGGGCGGCCTTGGGTATCGAACAGGCCCCAGGTGCCCCCCGCCACGCCCTCGGAATAGCGCTTCCAGGGCTGGTCATAGGATTCGACGATGTTATAGGACCAGTGATGCCGCGCGGCCATGGCGGCGATGGCGCGGACATAGGTGGACTGTTCCACGACGCCGGGGGGCAATCCGCCCTTGGCGCGGCCGCCGCTGGGCCAGCCGGTTTCGGCGATCAGGATATCCTTGCCGGGGAAGCGGGCCTCCAGCTTGCCCAACGACTCTTCGACGAAGGCCAGGGCCTTGTCCATCGAAGCCGGAGCGCCATCCCAATAGGGCAGGATATGGGCGCCGATGAAGTCCACATGATCGGCCAGCTCGGGATATTGCAGCCAGATCGACCAGACCTCGGCGATGGTTACGGGAACGTTCGATCGACGCCGGGCCTCATCCAGATAGGGGATCAGATCGGCGATCGGCATTTCCTTGACGGTCAGCACTTCATTGCCGACCACCAACGCCTTGACCGTGTCGGGATATTTGGCGGCGATGGCCAGGGCGCGTTCCAACTCGGGATGGCTGGTTTCGGGATGGCTGTTGATCCAGGCTCCCAGCAGCACCTTCAGCCCCAGCTTCTGGGCCATCGGCACCACCTGTTCCTGGCGGGCGTCCGAGGAATAGACACGGATGCAGTCGGTATATTTGGCGATGCGGGTTAGTTCGCGCTCGATATCGGCAGGGTCCACCGGCGGGCGCTTGCCGAAGATCAGCACATTCTCAGGGTGCGCGAAGGAGACGCAGGCCAATCGGTGCAGCGGAGGTTGGTTGACCGGCACCGGGCGTCCGAACAGGGCGCAAACGAGAACCGCCAGCAAGGCGCTGGCGGCGAAAACGATCAGGGGCAGGCGGCTTGTCTGCATTACCGGGCTTTGCGGCGATAGCGCAGATAGATCGGCTGGCGGCCCTGCTCGATGGCCTTGGCCTCGTAGCGGGTCAGCGGCCAATCAGCGGGCTTGACCGACGGGTCATCGACGATGCTCTCGAATTCAGAACGCAGCGCCATCTGCTCGGGCGCCCATTCCTTATAGACGGCGTCGTCGGTGCCGATGCGCAGTTCGGCACCATCCTTCATCAGGCGGGCCATCTGGTCCAGATTGGCCGGACCGATGAAGCGGCGATCGGCATGGCGCTTTTTCGGCCAGGGATCGGGGAACAGCACGAAGGCCCGCTCCAGACAGGCGTCGGGCAGGGCCGGGAACAGGCGGCGGATATCTTCCGGGAAGATGCGCACATTGGTCTGGCCGCCCTTGTCCAGATGCGCCAGCAGGCTGGCGATGCCGTTCAGGAACACTTCGCCGCCGATCAGGCCGACATCGGGGTTCTGAGCCGCCTGCCAGGCTAAATGCTCACCACCGCCAAATCCGACTTCCAGCCAGAGGGCGCGAGGCGCATGGGAAAACAGCGAAAAGGGGTCCAGGGTTTCGCCATGCCCGGGCTCGGGAATGGTCAACTGGGGGAGAAGAGTCTCCACCAAGCCCTGACCGGTCTGGCGCAAGGGCTTGCCCTTGCGCCGACCGAAGAAACGAGGCCGTGATCCGGCCTCGCCCTCAGGGATATAGATGCTCATTAGGCCAGAGCGGACTTCAGAGCGTCCACCAGATCCAGCTTCTCCCACGAGAAGCCGCCGTCGGCGTCCGGGTTGCGGCCGAAATGGCCGTAAGCGGCGGTGCGGGCGTAGATCGGCTTGTTCAGGCCCAGATGGGTGCGGATGCCGCGGGGGGTCAGCGACACCAGCTCCTGCAGGGTCTTGGACAGCTTGTCCTCGTCCACCTTGCCGGTGCCGAAGGTATCGACATAGACCGACAGCGGATGCGACACGCCGATGGCGTAGCTCAGCTGGATGACGCATTTGTCGGCCAGACCGGCGCCGACCACGTTCTTGGCCAGATAGCGGGCGGCGTAAGCGGCCGAGCGGTCCACCTTGGTCGGGTCCTTGCCCGAGAAGGCGCCGCCGCCATGGGGGGCAGCGCCGCCGTAGGTGTCGACGATGATCTTACGGCCGGTCAGGCCGGCATCGCCGTCCGGACCGCCGATGACGAAGCGGCCGGTGGGGTTCACATAGAACTGGTCTTCCGAGCACATCCAGCCTTCGGGCAGGACGTTCAGCACATGCGGACGCACGATCTCGCGGACCTGCTCCTGGGTCAGGTCCTCGCCATGCTGGGTCGAAACCACCACCGAGGTGGCGCGCACCGGCTTGCCGTCGATGTACTGCAGGGTGATCTGGCTCTTGGCGTCCGGGCCCAGGCCGGGCTCGGCGCCGGAATGACGGGCTTCGGCCAGAGACTTCAGCACGGCATGGGAATAATAGATCGGGGCCGGCATCAGCACCGGGGTCTCATTCACGGCATAGCCGAACATGATGCCCTGGTCGCCAGCGCCTTCATCCTTGTTGCCGGCGGCGTCGACGCCAACGGCGATGTCGGCGGACTGGGAATGCACCAGCACTTCGACCTTGGCATTCTTCCAGTGGAAACCGTCCTGCTCGTAGCCGATATCCTTGACGGCGGCGCGGGCGACGGTCTCCATCACCTCCTTGGTGATGGAGGAGGGGCCGCGCACTTCACCGGCCAGGGTGATGTGATTGGTGGTGCACAGGGTCTCGACGGCGACGCGAGCTTCGGGGTCGGCGGTCAGGAAGGTATCGACGATGGCATCGGAGATGCGGTCGGACACCTTGTCGGGATGGCCCTCAGAAACGGATTCGCTGGTAAAAAGGTAATTGGACTTCGACATGTCGATCCTCCGAAATCCGGTTGCAACGGGACCTAGGGGCATCGACGAAAGCGGCATCGGTGCTCCCACTTAGCCGTGTTTAACGTGGCGGCAAGCGGTCAAATCCTCCACGCCCAGAGGCAAAAGCGACTGGGGGGATTTGTTGGTACAAATTTCTGCTGAGGCTTTCAAGCGATTTCGGATGCGCCGGGGCGGCGCGATCAGTCGAAGTCGCCTTCCGACGCCGGGCGGCGGCTCTGCTGTTCGTCCAGTTTGCTCTGGGCGGCTTTGGCCAGGGTGCGGGCCAGTTCATACAGCTGATGGCGCAATTCGGCATTTTCGATATTGCGATAGATCATGATCATCTGGCGAATTTCCTGGGGCGACGGGCTGTCGTCCAGGGTGGTGACCAGTTTGCCGGGGGCCTTGGCCAAAATCTCTTCGGGCATTTCCTCGAAGAAGAAAGCCGGCGAAACGGCGAGAACCACGCCGATCTGGTGCAGGCGAGAGGCGGAAACGGTAGAATCGCCGCTTTCGTATTTTTGCACCTGTTGAACAGACAGCTCCAGCCCATTGGCCAGTTCGGTGCGGCTGATATTCAGATGGCGGCGGCGATCACGAATCCGCCGACCGACATGGACATCGACCGGACCACGGGACTTGCGGGTGTCGGAGGAAGTGTCGTCATGGTCGGTCATGCATATACTCGTATCAGAGGTGCCGGTAGCCAAGCTTGCAACGGCTATTTACAACTGAGGGGTGCTGACAAATTGTCTCACACCCATTCCGTGTTTACCCTAGATAGCAAAAACGTCAAGTGGAAAATCGGACTTACAGACGAATGGGTTGCTGGATTGGGGTGTTGTGATAATTCTGCGATAGAATATTATGTGTTCACAACTTTCGGTAATTTTGCAAAAAGAAAGGGGCGCCAGCCGTTTGGGCGCCCCTTTCGCGAAGGTTTCCGGGCTATAAGGGCCCGGAAATTATGGGAAATTACTTGGTCTCCGGGTCGGCGGCAGTGGCAAGCGCCTTGGCCAACTCGAACACCCGCTTGCGCACCGAGGCGTCGGTGATGCGGTAATAGGCTCGGACCAGTTCCAGCGTCTCACGCTTGGTCATCGGATCGGCTTCGAAGCTGCCCTGGGGCTCTTCGGCCAAGCCGGCGATCATCATGCGGGGGCTCTGCTGGGAAACGTCATTGGTCATGTCGTCATAAAAGAACGACACCGGCACATCCAGCACGCGGGAAAGATCGAACAAGCGCGAGGCGCCGATGCGGTTGGCGCCGCGCTCGTACTTCTGCACTTGCTGGAAGGTCAGGCCGATGGCCTCGCCCAGCTTTTCCTGGCTCATGCCAAGAAGGGTGCGGCGCAGGCGCACGCGGGCGCCGACATGCACGTCGATGGGGTTCGGCTTGCCAGACGGCGTGCGGCCACGGCCGGAACGGCGGGGGGCGTCGGACTTGGGTTGCTTGGCGGGATTCGCGGCTCGGGGCATGGTCAATTCCACAAAATTCAGGTGTCTCGCGGGGCGCCGTCAGGAGCATGACAAAATGTCACAGCATGACCGAACGGCAGATGTTGCAGATTAGTCATACGCACGTATGCAAGTCAACAGGCAACATTTACCAAAGAGTGTGTTTCTTATCGGCGAGAGTCTCGGATGTTCGACAACCGACGACAACCCACTGACGTTACAATAATAACAAATAGTGGCAAAAACACCATCATCTTGCCGATTAGGGCAAAGAGGGTGGGGGTGGAGAGCGGTCGGGGGAGGGGACTATCCAAATAGCCACTCCCGCCTAACGGGAGTTGGTCCAAGACCCTGCCAAAAGGGTCTACAACTGCTGTTATACCCGTGTTGGCGTCGCGGACCAGGGGGAGCCCTTCTTCAATGGCCCGCAGACGGGCGGCGGCGAAGTGCTGGTAGGGACCAGCCGAGATGCCGAACCAGCCGTCGTTGGTGATGTTCAGCAGCCAGGCGGAACGATGGGCTTCGTCCACCACTTCGCCGGGGAAGATAGCTTCATAGCAGATGATCGGCGAAACTGGCGGAAGTCCTGGTAGATCAAGGGTTTGCGGGCCGGGGCCGGCGGAAAAATCAACGGCGCCGGTAGCTATTTTGGGCAGCGGCAAAACTTTGCTATAGGGCACATATTCGCCGAACGGAACCAGATGCGCCTTGTCATAGCTGGCCAGCACATGGCCCGACTGGTCCACGGCTTCCAGGCTGTTCCACAGCTGGCTGATCTGACCATTCGTCACCTCGGCGCGCGGGGCGCCGGTCAGCAATAGGCCTTTTGGCGGAACTGCCTCGGTCAGGGACTGGCGCAGGCCGGCGTCATGCTCGATGAAGCCGGGGGTCGAAGTTTCGGCCCAAATGACCGCCGACAAATTCTCGAAACCGGGCTTGGTCGACAGCTCCACATGCTTTTGCAGATGCAGCCAGCGCATGCCGGGCGCCCATTTTTCCGCCTGATTGACATTGGCCTGCACCAACCGCAAGCCCACATCCGGCCAGACCGGCTGGGCGGCCGAGGGAATGCGCCACAGGCCCCAGGCTCCGGCCAGCACCAGCAGCAGATGGCCGACCAGGGCGGCGGTACGGCCTCCCTTCTGTCCCAGCACCGCCAGCGAGCCGGCGGACAGCCAGGTCAGCAGCGACAGGCCATAGACGCTGAAGACGGCGGCGATCTGCGCCACCGGCAGCACGGCGATCCAGACGCTGCCCAGCAGATTCCAGGGGAAGCCGGTCAGGAACCAGGAGCGGCACCATTCCAGGAACACCCAGGCGGCGGCCAGCATCAGCAAGCGCGAGACGCCAGCCGGGGCGAGGCGGCGTGCCAAAATGGCGGCCAGACCGATGAACAGGGCCATGAAGGCCCCCAGGCCGAACACGGCGAAGGGAATCATCCAGCCGAATTTTACCGGGTCCACCATCATGGCGTAGCCGATCCAATAGAAGCCGGCGGAATAATGGCCGAAGCCCCACCACCAGCCGGCGGCGAAAGCGCCCTTGGTCTTCGGCGCGCTGTCGATCAGGATCAGCAGGGCCGGCAGGCTGAGCCACAACAGTGGCAAAGCATGAACAGGCGGCATGGCCAGAGCTGCGAGCAAGCCAAAGAGTACGGCGGTGCCTCTGCGGCGCCAGCCGGTCAAGGCCGCCAGACGGGTGGCGGCGGTCTCTAATGTCATCACGGTTGCTCGCTCTCCGGCTGAGGCAGGTTGCGCAGGCGCAGGCGCTTGATGCGCCGGGGGTCGGCATCGACGATTTCGAACTCGACGCCGCTGTCGGGATGGCTGATCAACTCGCCACGGCTGGGCACCCGCCCGGCCAGGAAGAACACCAGCCCGCCCAGGGTATCGACGTCTTCCAGCTCTTCCAGTTCTTCATCGTCAATGAAGCTGCCGACCTGGGCGAGGAATTCTTCGAGGGGCAGGCGGGCATCGGCTTCGACCACGCCATCGGGGCGGCGGATGAAGTCGGGCTCGGCGTCGCGGTCATGTTCGTCCTCGATCTCGCCGACGATCTGTTCCACCAGATCCTCGATGGTCACCAAGCCGTCGATGCCGCCGTACTCGTCCACCACCAGCGCCATATGGGTGCGCTTCAGGCGCATCTCCAGCATCAGATCCATGACCCGGATCGAAGGCGAGATGAACAGAATCTTGCGGACGATGCGCTGCAGGGCGAAAGGCTTGCCCGAGGCCAGCATGATCAGCACATCCTTGATATGCACCAGCCCGACCGCGTCATCCATGGAGCCGCGATAGACCGGCAGGCGGGAATGGCCCTTCTGATCGATCAGGGCGATCAGCTCTTCCAGGCTGATCTTGCTGTCCACCGCGACGATGTCGGCGCGGGGCACCATCACGTCATAGGCGGTGAGATCGCGCAGATGCAGGATATTGCCCAGCATCTTGCGTTCATTTTCGTCGATGGGAAGGTCTTCTTCCTCGCGTTCCTCGAACAGCTCTTCAAGGGTTTCGCGCACCGATTCGCCGCTTTTGGCGCGGCGAAGCGTCTTCAGCCATCCGCGGATGGCCTGGACCATGGAGTCGTCGTTGGCCCCGCTCTCACGGGGCTTGCTACTGCCAGAGGTGTCGTTCATCTCTCGTCTTCGGTCCTGTAAGGGTCGGCGATGTCCAGCATGCCGAGAATGGAGCGTTCCAGATGTTCCATCTCTTCGGCTTCGTCATCTTCCATATGGTCGAAGCCCAACAGATGCAGCACGCCATGCACCACCAGATGCGCCAGATGGTCGGGGAACTTCTTCCCTTCCTCTTCGGCCTCGCGGGCGGTGGTCTCGTAGGCGATAATCACGTCGCCCAGCAGCAGCGGGCCGTCTTCCGGTTCCGGCGCGTCTTCATCGTCCAGTGCGGCGAAGGACAGCACATTGGTCGGCTTGTCGATGCCGCGATATTGCAGGTTCAGCTGCTGTACCATGGCGTCGTCGGCCAGCACCAGACTCAGCTCGGCCCGCTCCAGCGGCACGCCTTCCACCAGAGCGGCGCCGGTGGACAGGGCGATGGCGGCCACCTGACGGCAGCGGTCCTCGATACCCGGCAGCTTGTCCGCCCAGGGACCGGCTTCGATGGAGGTGATGATCTCGGGGCCGCTCATGCCTTGGCCTTCCTTTCCTTGTCGCGGGTGTCATAGGCCCGCACGATGCGGCTGACCAGACCGTGACGCACTACGTCGCGGTCGGTGAAACGGGAAACACCGATGCCCTGCACGCCGTCCAGAATCTCCAGCGCGTCTTCCAGGCCGGAGCGGGTGCCCGACGGCAGATCGATCTGCGACAGATCGCCGGTGATCACCATGCGGGAATGCTCGCCCAGGCGGGTCAGGAACATCTTCATCTGCATCGGCGTGGTGTTCTGCGCCTCGTCCAGAATGATGAACGAACTGGCCAGGGTGCGGCCGCGCATGAAGGCCAGCGGCGCGACTTCGATATCGCCGGACGCAAGCTTCTTCGCCACCTGGTCGCCGGGCAGCATGTCATGCAGGGCGTCATAGAGGGGGCGAAGGTAAGGATCGACCTTTTCCCGCAGATCGCCGGGCAGGAAGCCCAGACGCTCACCGGCCTCGACGGCAGGGCGCGACAGGATGATGCGGTCCACCTCGCCGGTGATCATCATCGACACTGCCTTAGCCACCGCCAGATAGGTCTTGCCGGTGCCGGCAGGCCCCAGGCCGAACACCAGCTCGGACTCGTTCATCGCCTTGATATAGTCGGCCTGAACCGGGGTGCGGGCCTGGATATGGCGCTTGCGGGTGACGATGGTCGGGGCGTTGCCGTTGCCGCCGGTGATGCCGCCCATGCGCAGAGCGGCGTCCACATCGGCATTCTCGACCGGATAACCACGCTTCAGACGCTGATAAAGCGCATCGAGGGTCGAGGCGGCTTCCGACACTTTGTCGATGGCGCCGGTGACGATCACCGAATTCCCGCGCGAGGTCAGCTCGACGCCCAGCGTCTCGCCGATACGATCGAGATGCTGGTTATGCGGTCCGAACAGCATGGGCAGCAGGGCGTTGTCGTCATAATCACGGATGATCTGATGGCTGTCGCTCATCCCGGTCTCTCCCTATTGCACCAGCTCGCCGGCCAGTGAGTTGGGGTGGGCCTCGACGATCTTGATGCGCTGGATGCTGTTCATCATTTCAGCCGGCGCCTGAACAAACACCGACTGCATGAAGGGGCTGCGGCCGATCAGCTGGCCCTCGCGGCGGCCCGTGCGTTCCAGCAACACATCGAAGCTTTTGCCGACGCAGCCTTGGTTGAAGGCGGCGGACTGCTGGCCGATCAGGTCGTGGAAGGCGGCAAGGCGGTCTTCCTTCACCTTCTCGTCGACCTGCTGCTCCATAGCCGAGGCGGGGGTGCCGGGGCGGGGGCTGTATTTGAAGCTGTAGGACTGAGCAAAGCCGACCTGACGCACCAGCTCCAGGCTGTTCTCGAAATCCTGATCGGTCTCGCCGGGGAAGCCGACGATGAAGTCCGACGACAGCGCCAGATCGGGGCGGGCAGCGCGCAGCTTCTCGACCAGCTTCAGATAATCGGCGGCGGTGTGTTGGCGGTTCATGGCCGCCAGAATGCGGTCCGAGCCCGACTGCACCGGCAGATGCAGGAACGGCATCAGTTGCGGCACCTCGGCATGGGCGGCGATCAGCTCGTCGTTCATGTCGCGGGGATGCGAGGTGGTGTAGCGGATGCGCTGCAAGCCGTCGATGCCGGCCAGTTCGCGGATCAGGCGGCCCAGGCTCCAGCCTTTGCCGTCCGGGCCTTCGCCGTGATAGCCATTGACGTTCTGGCCCAGCAGGGTGATCTCGACTGCGCCCCCGGACACCAGATGGCGGGCCTCGGCCAGCACCTTGGCGGCGGCGCGGGAATATTCGGAGCCGCGGGTGTAGGGCACCACGCAGAAGGTACAGAACTTGTCGCAGCCTTCCTGCACCGACAGGAAAGCCGAGGGGCCTTGCGCTTCCGGTTCCGGCAGATGGTCGAACTTCGGCTCGGCGGGAAAATCGGTATCCAGCACCTTGCCGCCGGCGCGGGATGCGCGGGCCACCATCTCGGGCAGGCGGTGATAGGTCTGCGGCCCCAGCACGATATCGACGTAAGGAGCGCGGGCGATGATTTCCTCGCCCTCGGCCTGCGCCACACAGCCGGCCACGGCGATCACCAGCCCCTTGCCCTCGCCTTCCTTGGCCTGCTTCAGATTGCGCAGCCGGCCCAGTTCCGAGAACACCTTCTCCGAGGCATGTTCGCGGATATGGCAGGTATTGAGGATGACCATATCGGCATCCTCGACCTCTTCGGCGGCGGAATAGCCCAAAGGCGCCAGCACGTCGGCCATGCGGGCCGAGTCATAGACGTTCATCTGGCAGCCGTAGGTACGGATGAAAAGCTTCTTGGACAAGGTAACGATATCTCGAACTGAAAGCGGGGCACAGCGCCCCCTTGAAGCTGATAACTAGCATTGGGTCTGGCGAAGTCAAGCGACCCTTGCGTTTCCGAAGGCAAAGGGCCGGGTTATTGGCGGAACGGCTGGACGATGCGACGGAAGGTTTTCTGCATTTCAGGAATGAAGACCGTGTCGCCATCGCGGATCAGAGTCAGGGTAAGAAGGGGGCGTCTGGGATCGCCATTCCAGCCACCGGCGTCTCTGCTGCGTTCGCGGAATTCCAAGACCAGGGTTTTCTCGTTGGGCATGGAGATCGATTGGATGGGCAGTTGGTCGAGGCTGATATCGTGCCATCCGGGCGTGACTCTACCGAACAGGTAAAAATGATTCGGCCCCAGCAGGTCAAACAGCAGCCAGTTTTCATTCTTCGTCTTTTTGGGGTTGCAGACTTCGTTCTCGCATCCGACAAGGGCCGGGGTTCCATTGGGTGCAAAGGTCAAAAAGCGCAGCCACTCATCGGAAACGCCCGGCTGGATTGGCGAGGGCGTGGGAGCGCAGCGGTAAATCGGCTCTCTAAGCCGACCGTCCTCGCGAATAGAGGCCATGGAATTCGCGGACAGAATGCGCCACTTCATGGTCTGGTCGGTTCCGACCAGATGAACTACCAGATCATCGCCACTACGCGTCACGTCGCGGATGACGGCGAAGCTGTAAAGGTCCGGCGGTTCATAATCGGTCAATAATCCGCCGGAATGCTGGAATTCAAACTCGTATTGCGAATAGTCGAGGTGATCGACGCAAAGCTTTGCGCCATCAGGTGGCGTTTCCGTCTTGTCACTCCCATCGACAGGATCAAGAAGCCAGCCTCCCGCCAGATACTCTTGGGCCGTTTGCGTGCGGAAGTCTCTGTTAGGCTGCTGGGCGCAGGCGGCAAGCAAGAGGCAAAGGCCGAAAAGACAAAGCGGGCGCATGGCATGCTTCCTCAATGGGGAAGAAAGGATGTTACATCCCTGCGCGCTTATTTGGCGATTGGTATTCCCGTTTAGTGGGATGCCCGCAACGGAGCCTGGCCTGCATTGGCTTTGATCAAGCCCTTGGCCACCACATCATGGCAATGATCGGTCAGGGCCTTGCGCGAACCGAACTCGTCAAGGCGAACCACGGGATGGAATTCGACCTCGACCTGGGTGCGGCCCAGGCCGAGGAACTCCCACAGATGCGGGGCCAGTTCCATATCGCCGTACCAGGCATAGAAGGGGCGCCAGACCATGCCGATGGGCAGATTGTCCAGGCGGGTATAGGCCACCGTCACCGGCTGCACCGCCAGCGGGCGGCCGTCGGCCACCGGAGTTTCGGCCACCGAGAACAAGGCGCTCTTGAAAGGCAGTACGCGGTTGCCGTCGTTGCTGGTACCTTCGGGGAACAGGATCATGGATTCCTGATCCTTGCCGATGCGGTTCAGCATCTCGTCGCGCTGGTCCAGGCTCTTGCGCGGGCGGCGATCGACGAAAGTGGTGCGGCCCAGCTTGGCCAGCAGGCCGATGCCCGGCCACTGGCTGACCTCTTTCTTGGCGATGAACACGGCGGGCAGCACGCTGCCCAACACGATGATATCCAGGTAAGAGGCATGGTTGCAGACGAACAAGGTCGGGCGTTCGCCGGACGGCGTGCCCTTGATCTTGACCGTGAAGCCGACCAGACGGGCGGTGACCTGCCAATAGAAGCGGGCATAGCGCCGCACCAGTGGCAGCGAAGCCCGGCCGCCCAGCAGGATCACCACATAAAGCGGAATGACCGCCAGCGTCCAGATCAGGAAGGCGGCCAGTCGGAAGGCGGCGGTGACGGTGCTGTGATAGGGCTTCACCGCTTGCCTCTTACAGGCTGCGCGAGGCGGTGCGGTCGTAATGGCGGAAATATTTGTCGGTGACCAGGTCCGTCTTCACGATGACGCAAACGTCGGTGGTGTTGAACTGATGGTCGATCACCGCGCCGTCGCCGACGAAGCCGCCCAGGCGCAGATAGCCCTTCACCAGCGGCGGCAAAGCCACCAGCGCCCGCTTGGGATTGATCTCGCCGGCGGGGATGCGGTTCATCTCGGTGAACTGGCCCGGCAGGGCGCGGGGGCGGAAGTCTTCGGGGGCCAGATGATTGTGATAAAGATAGCTCAAGGGCAGGGCCAGAGCATCCGGGTCGGTGCCGGGCAGGCTGGCGCAGCCGAACATCAGATCGATATTGTGGGTAAAGACATAGCTGGCGATGCCGCGCCACAAGGTCTGCATGGTCATCTTGGTGCGGTACTGGGCATCGACACAAGACCGGCCCAGTTCCATCACATTGCCCTGGAACGACTGAAACGGCGCGATGTCATATTCCGACGCCGAATAGAAGCTTTTGAACTTCGGGCTTTCGCGGCGCTGCAGACGATAGGTGCCGACCACGCCTTCCGGGCCGTTGCCCAGCTTGGGGTCGATCACCAGCAGATGGTCCCAATCTTCGTCATGGCTGTCGAAGTCGCGGCCCGTCGCGGCCATCTCGGGCGTCGGCTTGGCTCCCATCTCGTCATAGAAGACGCGATAGCGCAGACGCTGCGCCGCTTCGATTTCGGCGGAACTGACAGCCAGCCTGACGTCCAGGCCGCCGGTCTCGGACTCTTCCACCTCGGTCATCTCGGCGCTCATGATGCCTCTTTGCAGTTGCTGCCGGCGGTCAGGATGAAAAACGGGCCTGCCGGCTTGCCCGGACAAGGCCGCTCAGTGGCCGTCTTCGTCGCTCGGCGTGCCTAATGGAACGGCGTACAGCTCCAGGCGATGACCCACCAGCTTATAGCCGTAAGTGCGGGCGATTTCCCGCTGCAGAGCTTCGATCTGGGGGTTCTGGAATTCGATCACCTTGCCCGACTGCACGTCGATCAGATGGTCGTGATGCGCCTCGGGCATCTCTTCATAGCGGGCGCGACCGTCGCCAAAGAAGTCGTGGCGTTCCAGGATGCTGGCTTCCTCGAACAGGCGCACGGTGCGATAGACGGTGGCGATGCTGATGTTGGGGTCGATGGCCGTGGAGCGGCGGTGAACCTCCTCCACGTCGGGGTGATCTTCGGCTTCCGAAAGCACACGGGCGATGACCCGGCGCTGCTCGGTCATCTTCATGCCTTTTTCGATACACCGCTGTTCGATACGCGAAATCATGTCGCGTTTTTAACCGATAGTTCAAAGGACTCGCAAGGACAAACAAAACGGCGCCCTGCCGGAAGGCGGGGCGCCGTCGATGTCTTGCAGACGAAAGGCCGGATCAGACGGTAGCGCGACGGCGCTTGCGGGGCTTGGTGCCCAGGCCGATCTTCTTGGCCAGCGAGCTGCGATGCTGGGCATAGCTCGGGGCGACCATCGGATAGTCGGCCGGCAGGTTCCAGCGGTCGCGATACTCTTCCGGGGTCATGTTGTAGGCGGTCTTCAGATGGCGCTTCAGCATCTTCAGCTTCTTGCCGTCTTCAAGACAAATGATGTATTCGGGGGTCACCGATTTCTTGACCGGAACGGCCGGCTGCGGCCGCTCGGGCGCCGAGGGGGTGGTGCCAACCGAAGCAAGGGTGCGGTAAACTTCGTTGATCAGCTGGGGCAGCTCGACAAGCGAGACGCTGTTATTGCCGACATGTGCCGCGACGATCTCAGCGGTGAGTGCCAGCAATTCATTCTGGTTGGATTGCTCGGACATTGATAGTTGGCCTTATAAATACAAACTCCGTTGCCTTATATAATTTTTTCCAACAGGCTTGGCAATAACGAATGTTAAACTTTAAAAAACTTCTGCGATGTGGTGACTGACGTGGCAAATCATACATTGGATATAACCGGCGAAATATGCCCGCTAACCTTCGTGAAAACAAAGTTGTTGATCGAAAAAATGCTGGTTGGGGAGACTTTGCAGGTTAGACTTCAAGGTGACGAACCTTTGCGAAACGTGCCGAAGTCCGTGCGTGAGCTAGGTCATGAAATCTTGTCACTGGAACCGGAAGCAGGAGAAGGGGCAAAAGGCGTGCATCGATTATTGCTGCGCAAAAGTCGATGACAGGCGCAAAATCTCTTCAAGGTTGATATTTCTGGATATGTGCTCCCCTAAAAGATTAAGGCTCTCGTCGACCTGGGCCTCGTATCGCAATGTTTGTCTTCGGCTTGGTTGAAGTCTTGCTAGTAATTCCCGGCGAAATTCGTCGGAGGCGAAGACTCCGTGCAGATAACAGCCGATGATGGAGCCATCTGCCGATTGTGCGCCGTCGGGCTGACCGGCCAGGATCAACAGCGGGCGGTCGCGGTCGGGGCCGCGGGTGACGCCCATATGCATCTCGTAGCCGCGCACCGGCTGGCCCAAGCCTTCGCCTTCGACTTCGCACAGGGTTTTCTCGCCGGCCATCACGGTGTCCACCGCCAGCAGGCCGAGGCCCGGCACGGTGATGGCCTCGCCCTCGATGCCCTGGGGGTCGGAAACGCTTAAGCCCAGCATCTGATAGCCGGCGCAGATGCCCATCACCGCTCCGCCCTGGCGGGCATGGGACAGAATATCGATGTCCCAGCCCTGGGCGCGCAGAAAGGCCAGATCGGCGATGGTGGCCTTTGATCCCGGCAGAATGATCAGATCAGCCCCGGCCGGCAGAGGGCGGCCCGGCGGCACGAATTCCAGCCGCACGTCTTCTTCGGCGGCCAAGGGGTCGAAATCGTCGAAATTGGCGATGCGCGAGATTTGCGGCACGACGATATGGATCTTGCCGCTGCCGCCCTGATCCTTCAGCGAGGCGGCATCCTCGGCGGGCAGGCGGGCGGCCTGGGGGAACCAGGGGACGATGCCCAAACCTTTCCAGCCGGTGCGCTGTTCGATCAGATCGATGGCCGGCAGGAACAGGGCCGGATCGCCACGGAACTTGTTGATGATGAAGCCCTTGATGCGTTTGCGCTCGGTTTCCGGCAGCAGGGCGTGGGTGCCCACCAGCGAGGCGATGACGCCGCCCCGGTCGATGTCGGCGACCAGCACCACGGGAATATCGGCAGCCTCGGCAAAGCCCATATTGGCGATGTCGGCGGAGCGTAGATTGACTTCCGCCGCACTGCCTGCCCCTTCGATCAGAACCAGATCGCGGCCTTCGCCGACCTTGCGGAAGCTTTCCAAAACGCGGGGCAGCAGGGATGGCTTCAGGGCGTGGTAATCCTTGGCCCCGGCATTGCCCAGCACTTTGCCCTGCACGACGACCTGAGCCCCGATGTCGGTCTGGGGCTTCAGCAGCACCGGGTTCATATGCAGGCTGGCGGGAATGTTGCAGGCACGGGCCTGCAAGGCCTGGGCGCGGCCGATCTCGCCACCGTCGGCGGTCACCGCCGCATTGTTCGACATATTCTGCGGCTTGAAGGGGGCGACCTTCAGCCCCTGCCGGGTAAAAGCGCGGGCCAGGCCGGCCACCAGCAACGATTTGCCGACATCCGATCCGGTGCCCTGAAACATCAGGGCCTTGGGCGAGGATTGCGGCATTACTGGCGGGTCAGGCGGTCGCGCAGCTTGTCGGCGTCCGGGTTGCTGGCGGCGTTGTCCAGCACCAGGGCGCGGCTGGAGACGTTCTGATTATAGTAATTGGCGTTCCAGCTTTCGCGGGGCGACAGCATGGTTCCTTCCAGCGACAAGCCGCCATAGAGGCCGACGCCGCTCATCGAGATGGCGATGATGTCGACGCTGCCGTTGCTGGCGGCGGAAGCGCCCATGCCGGCTCCGACCACGGCGAAGGTCACGCCCATATCGCCGCCGAACTTGAACTGATTGGCCAGCACCGCATGCAGGGCCTTGTCGGTATTGATCAGGAAGACGATGGAAACATCCTCCAACCCCAGCTGAAGTCCGAAGCTGCCGCCCGACAGGGTGTAGAAGGCGGGATAGGACCAGCTGCCATCCGCCAGCTTGGCCAGCAGTACGCCGTTGCCATATTGGCCGCCCAGCAGGAAGCCGCCCTTATAGAGGTTGGGAACGATCAGAATCGCCTTGGCTTTGGCCAGATCATTGGGGAAGCGCTTGGCGAAATTGCCGTCGGTCTGGATGCGCTCGAGGGTGGCGCTGGAATGGTTGATCACCTGTTGCTGGTCATACTGGGCCAGGGCCGGAGCCGCCGGGAACAGCAGAACGGCCATCAGGGCCAGAATGCGAATGCGCAGGAACGTCATGCAGCAACCTCGTCAGAATTCCACGCCCGGCTGAGCCTTCACCCCTTCGCGGAAGGGATGTTTCACCAGGGTCATCTCGGTCACCAGATCGGCGGCGGCCACCAAAGCCTCGGGGGCGTTGCGGCCCGTCACCACCGCATGCTGGCGATCGGGGCGGGCGGACAGTCCATCCAGCACCGGCTCCAGATCCAGATAGCCATAACGCAAGACGACATTCAACTCGTCCAGAATGACCATGGCGTAAGAGGGATCGGCCAGCATCTCCTGGGCCTCGTCCCAGGCGCGGATAGCGGCGGCGATATCGCGGGCGCGGTCCTGGGTTTCCCAGGTGAAGCCTTCGCCCATGGCCTTGAAGGTCACCAACTCGCCGAAGCTTTCCAGCACCCGGCGCTCGGCGGTGTCCCAGGCGCCCTTGATGAATTGGATGACGCCGACCTTCATGCCATGCCCGACGCAGCGGATCGCCATGCCGAAAGCCGCCGAGGACTTGCCCTTGCCGGTGCCGGTATGGACGATCAGCAGACCTTTCTCGCCCGACTTCTTGGCCATGATCTTTTCGCGGGCAGCCTTTTTCTTGGCCATCTTGTCGCGATGGCGCTGCTCGTCGGGCTCGGCGGGAACAGACGTGTCTTCGCTCATGACAGCTCCTTCAGGATGTCGGGAGTGGAATTGCGCCGGGGCCGCCACAGGCCGCGGTCGATGGCTTCTTGCAGGCGTTCGATCATTTCCTTGAGCGCCGCCGGATTGGCCTCTTGCAGGAAGTCGCGCACGGCCTGGTCTTCCAGATAGGCCTCGAAGACGGCGTCGAAATGATGGTTTTTCACGCAGCGGGCGGTGGCGGCGAAGGCGAACAGATAATCCACCGTGGCCGCCATCTCGAACGCGCCCTTATAGCCATGGCGCATGACGCCAGCGATCCATTTCGGGTTCACCACGCGGGCGCGGACCACGCGGGCGATCTCTTCCTCCAGCGTGCGGATGCGGGGCGTCTCGGGCCGGGAATGATCGGGGTGATAGACGGCGGGGGCCTGCCCGGACAGTACCCGCACGGCGGCGGCCATGCCGCCCTCGAACTGGTAGTAATCGTCGGAGTCCAGCAGGTCATGCTCGCGGTTGTCCTGGTTCTGGATCACCGCATCCGCTTGCTTCAGGCGGGATTCGAACAGGCCATGTTCCGCCGACCCCTCGGTGCCGCCGCCATAGGCATAGCCGCCCCAGGCGACATAGGCGCGGGCCAGATCGGCGTCGGTACTCCAGCCCCGCTCGTCGATCAGGGCTTGCAGGCCGGCGCCGTAAGCCCCCGGCTTCGAACCGAACACCCGATGGCCGGCGCGGCGGGCGGCGTCTGGCTGCCCCAGGGCGGACAGGCGCTGGGTCTCGGCCTGCACATGGGCGGCCAGGGGATTGTTGTCCGGGCTTTCCTCCAAAGCGGCAACCGCGCGGGCGGCGCTGTCGAACAGGTCGATCAGGCCGGGGAAGGCGTCGCGGAAAAAGCCCGAGACCCGCAAGGTGACATCGACGCGCGGACGATCCAACACGGTCAGCGGCAAGACCTCGAAGCCGGTGACCCGGCGCGAGGCGCTATCCCAGGTGGGGCGCACCCCCAGCAGGGCCAGAGCCTGGGCGATGTCATCGCCGCCGGTGCGCATATTGCTGGTGCCCCAGGCGGTGACGGCCACGGCCTTGGGGAACTCGCCATGATCTTGCAGATGCCGTTCGATCAGCAGGCTGGCCGACTTCCAGCCCAGGGTCCAGGCCGCCGGGGTGGGCACCGTGCGGCTGTCGAGGGAATAGAAGTTCCGTCCCGTCGGCAGTACATCCGGGCGGCCTCGGGTCGGGGCACCGGAAGGGCCGGGGGGAACGAAGCGGCCGGACAGGCCTTTCAGCAGCCCCTCGATCTCGGCAGGGCCGCAGGCATCGATGGCGGGGGCAAGGTGAGTGGATATCCAGTTCAGGACGGCGGCGGTGTGGGGGCCGATCCGGGCGTTTCGGGAATTTTCCCTCACCCCCCCGCCCCCTCTCCCGATTTCGGGAGAGGGGGTGTCTAGGGCCCCCCTCTCCCGCAGGCGGGAGAGGGGGCGGGGGTGAGGGAAAAACTCAAAATCGCTGGCAGACACACAAGCCTTCTCCACCAGCCTTTGCGCCAGCAGCTCCAGCCGTTCCACCGTGTCGCCACAGGTCCGCCAAGCGCCTTCGCCGGCCAGACACTCCGGGCGCGGGCCAGTCCAGGGTGCGGCCATCTCGCAATCCAGCGGATCGAAGTCCAGCTCCAGATCTTCCACCAAAGCCCGCAGCAATGAATTCTGCTCAAGCGCCGTTCCGCGCGAGATACGGGCCAGAGCCACCAGCAGATCGGTGCGCTGCTGTCCCTCGGGCGAAAGGCCGAAGATATGCAGCCCGTCGCGGATTTGCAGTTCCTTCAGCTCGCACAGATGGTTGTCGAGCTTGCGCAGGGCCTCGTCCTCGTCCTCGTCGGGATCGATGCCGCAATCCTCGTCCAGACCCGAGGCGCGGGTCAGGGCGACGATCTCGTCCCGCAGCACCTTGATGCGGCGGGGATCGACGGCGGCGGCTTCGTAATACTCGTCCACCAGCTGCTCCAGCTGGCGCAGGGGGCCATAGCTTTCAGCGCGGGTCAAAGGCGGGGTCAGATGGTCGATGATCACCGCCTGAGCCCGGCGCTTGGCTTGGGTGCCCTCGCCGGGATCATTGACGATGAAGGGATAAAGATGCGGCAAGGGGCCGAACACTGCTTCCGGGAAACAGTCCTCGGACAAGGCCAGCGACTTGCCCGGCAGCCATTCCAGATTGCCATGCTTGCCCATATGCACCAGGGCGTCGGCGCGGAAAGACTCCCGCAGCCAGGCATAGAAGGCGAGATAGCCATGCGGCGGCACCAGATCGGGATCGTGATAGCTGCTGGA
>Ga0182039_10000319_pt1 | contig 24697 bp, 22 predicted proteins | sample sta12Can44000111_FD_125975 | JGI IMG/M metagenome (GOLD analysis project Ga0182039, IMG submission 125975) | Lab enrichment of tropical soil microbial communities from Luquillo Experimental Forest, Puerto Rico - statanox.12C.anox.44.000.111 | ecosystem: Environmental > Terrestrial > Soil >...
ACCCGTTCGCCGGATTTCAGCAGCAGGGCAGCCATGGTCAGGGCCAGCAGCAGGGCGCGGTGATGCTTGCTCTCCAACGAGGGCGAGGAATGCCAGCCCATCGAGCCCGAGCCATCCACCCACAGCCAGACCGGCTGCGAGGCGGTCCACTCTGTCTCGCGCACATAAAGATGTTCCGACCGGGCCGATTGCCGCCAGTCGATGGACGAGGCGGGATCGCCCGGCTGGCTGCGGCGATATTGCCAGAAATCGGCGCCGTCGCCGCTGCGCTTGCGGCCATGTTCGCCGATGCTGAAGGATGCGGCCAGCCGCTCGGCCTCGGCCAGCAGCGGCGGCAGCTCGGCGGCCAGAACCAGCGCCTCGGCCTGGGCAAGGTTGGGAGCCCCCGCCGCCAGGATCATCAGCACACCGATGCGATCAGGCGGTCGATGATGTCGCTGGTGGTCACGCCTTCGGCGCGGGCCGAGAAGCCCAAAGCCATGCGATGCTTGAGGATCGGCGTCGCCAAGGCGGCGACGTCTTCCACCGACGGGGTCAGGCGGCCTTCCATCAGGGCGCGGGCGCGGACCGCCAGCATCAAAGCCTGGGCAGCGCGAGGGCCGGGCCCCCAGGAGACATGGCGGCGCACGGCCTCCAGCGGGCTGTCCTCGGGCCGACCGGAGCGCACCAGAGTGAGGATCGCTGAAACCACGCTTTCCCCCACCGGCACATGACGCACCAGCCGCTGGGCATCCATCAGCCCGTCGGCGTCGAACACCTGTACCGCACGGTCTTCATGGGCGCCGGTGGTGGCCAGCAGCATGCGCCGTTCGGACTCCAGATCGGGATAGCCGACATCGATCTGCATCAGGAAACGGTCCAGCTGCGCCTCGGGCAGGGGGTAGGTGCCTTCCTGCTCCAACGGGTTCTGGGTGGCCAGCACATGGAACGGCTGGGGCAGGTCATAGGCATGGCCGGCGACGCTGACCTTATGCTCCTGCATGGCCTGCAAGAGCGCCGACTGAGTGCGCGGGCTGGCGCGGTTGATCTCGTCGGCCATCAAAAGCTGACTGAAGACGGGACCGCGGATGAAGCGGAAGCTGCGCTCGCCGCCGGGGGCTTCCTCCAGAACTTCCGAGCCCAGGATATCCGCCGGCATCAGGTCGGGGGTGAACTGCACGCGCTTGGCGTTCAGCCCGAAAACCGTGCCAAGTGTTTGAACCAGACGGGTCTTTGCCAAACCGGGGACGCCGATCAACAGAGCGTGACCGCCCGCCAGCAGCGTGATAATTGTCTGATCAACCACTCCGGCTTGGCCGAAGATGACCTTACCGACAACCTCGCGGGCTTCTTTCAGGCGGGTCTTGAGTCCGTCCGCCTCCTCCACCACCTTTGGAGAGAGAGGCGGCTGATCAACGGAGGGGGATTGGGATGCTGGGATCAATTCATCACTCCGAGGGCAGGACGAACGCATTCATGGTCGCAGGTTTAGACGATAAGGCGATGCCCAACCCCTGCCAAGACCCGGCTATCTTACGGCCGGCCCGTTGCGGTAAATTGGATATGCGGATCGCCCGCGACGGCAAATGGTTTTACCATGGCTCGCCGATTCCCCGCAAAGAGATGGTGTGCCTATTTGCCACCATGCTGACTCGTCGCGCCGATGGCGGCTATTGGCTGGTCAACGAGCATGAGGAATGCGAGATCGAGGTCGAGGACGTGCCCTTCCTGGCCGTCGAGCTGTTTACCAGCTGCTGCAGCGGCGAACGCTGCTTCTCGTTCCGCACCAATGTGGACGAGATGGTGACGCTGGATGCGCAGCACAGCCTGCGGGTGGTGATGGACGGGTCGGGAACCCCTCCCTATCTGACTGTGCGCGATGGACTAGAGGCAAGACTGACAAGATCTGTCTATTATGAGCTGGTGGCGCTGGGCCACGAGGAAATTATCGACGGCGAGAAACTGTACGGCATATGGAGCAAGGGCATCTTTCACCCCCTGGGCAAGCTGGACGATCTGGTCTGACCCGCGACGAGATCGTGCGGCGGCTGGCCGAAGGGCCGCGCCGCCACGACCGTTCGGACATCAACACCGCCCACAATCTGGCAAGCCATCCCGAGGAGCGCCCGACCGGCGGACAGCCTCATAAGGAGCTGACGCCAGCCTCGGTGCTGGTGCCGCTGGTGAAGCGCGAGTCCGGCTTGGCGGTGCTGCTGACCCAGCGCACCGCTCATCTGGCCAACCATGCCGGCCAGATCAGCTTCCCCGGCGGCCGTATGGAGGAAGACGACCAGGACGCCGTCGAGACCGCCCTGCGGGAAACCGAGGAAGAGATCGGTCTCGACCGTGAGCATGTGGATGTGCTGGGTTTTCTTGATCCCTATGTCACCATCACCGGCTTTGTCGTCACTCCGGTGGTGGCGCTGGTGTCGCCTCCCTTCGAGTTGACGCTGGACAGCTTCGAGGTCGCCGAGGCCTTCGAGGTGCCGCTGGAGTTCTTCCTGGACGCCGCCAATCACCAGCGGCATTTCCGCACCACGCCCCAGGGGCAGAAGCGCTATTACTGGGCCATGCCCTATCAGGACCGTTACATCTGGGGCGCCACCGCCGGCATGCTGGTGAACCTCTCGGAAGTGCTGGGCTGAAGGATGGAACTGCCCGAAGGTCTGAAGCTGCCGAAGGACGAGCCGGTCGGCCAATTGCCGCCGCAGCCTTGGATGCAAGCGCCGGAAACCCAGGCGGTGATCGCCGCTCTGACCGCCGAGGGGGCCGAGGTCCGCTTTGCCGGCGGCTGCGTGCGCGACGCTGTTTTGGGCCGCCCGATCCGCGACATCGATATCGCTACCCACGAGCCGCCCGAGCGGGTGATGGAATTGCTGGGCAAGGCCGGTATCCGCGTCATTCCCACCGGCATCGCCCATGGCACGGTGACGGCGGTGGTCAATCACGAGCATTTCGAGATCACCACCCTGCGCCGCGACGTCGAGACCTTTGGCCGGCATGCCACGGTGGCCTTCACCGATGACTGGACCGAGGATGCCGCCCGGCGCGATCTGACCATCAACGCCATGTTCGCTACCCCCGACGGCATGATCTACGACCCTTACGAGGGTTTGCTGGACCTTGGGGCCGGACGGGTGCGCTTCGTCGGCAAGGCCATGCAGCGGATCGAGGAAGACCTGCTGCGGCTTTTGCGCTTCTTCCGCTTCCAGGCTTATTACGGCAAGCCGCCGGCGGATTTGGAAGCCTTGCTGGCCTGCCGCGCTTTGGCTCATCGGCTGCCGGAACTGTCGGGCGAACGGGTCAGCGGCGAGTTGTTCAAGCTGTTGCTGGCCCCCGATCCGGCGGCGGTGCTGCTGCTGATGCGCGGCGAAAAGGTGCTGGGACATCTGCTGCCCGAGGCCGGAACCTTTGGTCGTCTGCGGCTGCTGGTGTTTCTGGAAACCCGGGCGATGGTGCGCGACAGCGTCAAGCCAGACCCCTTGCGCCGACTGGCGGCGGTGTTGTCCACCGACAAGGCGGGAGCGGCGGAGGTGGCCTCGCGCCTGCGGCTGTCCAATGCCGAGACCAACCGGCTGGTGGCCTTGAGCGACCCTGATGAATGGCCGCTGGAAGGCATGGACCAGCAGGCGGCGCGGCGGATGCTGCATCATCTGGGGGCCGAGACCTTCCGCGATCTGGCGCTGATCGCCTGGGCCGGCCATCGCGATCAGCAGATGCGTCCGCCGGCGGGCGAAAGTGAGCGCTGGCAGCAACTGCTCGATCTGGCCGACGATTGGCAGCCGGTCAGCCTGCCGGTGAAGGGGCAGGACCTGGTGGCGCGCGGTGTGCCGCAAGGGCCCGAGATCGGCCGCATTCTCGCCAAGCTGGAAGGCTGGTGGGAGGCCGGAGATTATCGCGCCAGCCGCGACGAGGCCTTGGCGCAGCTGGATCGGATTTGTGTCGAGGAGACAGTATGAAAAGCCTCTGCGTGTTCTGCGGCTCCAGCGCCGGGCGGGACGAAGCCTATGTCGAGACGGCCCGCCAGTTGGGGCGGCTGTTGGCCGAGCGGGGGATCACCCTGGTCTATGGCGGCGGCGCCATTGGTCTGATGGGGGCCTGCGCCGAGGCCTGTCTGGCGGCGGGCGGAAAGGTGGTCGGCATCATCCCTGAACATCTGATGCGCATGGAAGTCGGCAGTCTCGATCTGACCGAACTGCATGTGGTCAAGACCATGCATGAACGCAAAGCCATGATGGCCGAGTTGTCCGACGGCTTCATCGTGCTGCCGGGCGGTGTCGGCACCATGGAGGAATTCTTCGAGGTCTGGACCTGGGGCCAGTTAGGCATTCACCGCAAACCTTTCGGCGTGCTGAATGTGAAGGGCTATTACGACGCGCTGTTCAGCTTCATCGCCACCATGGTCGAGCAGGGCTTCCTGAAGGTGCAGCAAGCCGCCATGACTCAGCTGTCGGAAGACCCGGAACAGCTGCTGGAGGCGCTGGCCGCCTATCAGGCCCCAACCAATCCGGCTTTGCTGAAGCTCTCTGAAACTTAATGGGGTGGCAGAGAAAACCTCGATAGTCCTCGTCATTCCCGCGCAGGCGGGAATCTATGCCTGGATGCCCGCCTGCGCGGGCATGACGATAGAAATGGGGGGACAACCATGCCCTCCGCGGATGGCCGCCTTGCATGGGCATAGGTTTAGCAGGGGCTTGGCCGGGTTGATCCGGCGAGCGGGCTGCGCTATCTGTTGCTGACAATTTTTCTCCCGCATTAGCGAAAGCCTCCGCCCTTGCCCGCGCCCATCACCCTCTCTGCCCTGAAGACCGGCGGCAAGGTGGCTATTGCCCGGGCTCTGGCTTTGCTGGAACAGGCTCCCGATAGCCCCGAGGTCATCGATCTGCTCTCGGCCGCTTATGAAGCGCCGCAGGCCCATGTGGTCGGCATGACCGGCCCGCCGGGCGTGGGCAAGTCGACTTTGATGAATGCCCTGATCTCCGGCTGGCGGGCGCGTGGCCGCACGGTCGGCTGCATCGCCGTCGATCCCTCGTCGCGCCGTTCGGGCGGAGCCTTGCTGGGCGACCGCACCCGGCTGTCCACAGACCCCGAGGATCAGGGCATCTTCGTCCGCTCGATGGCGGCCCGTGACCGGTTGGGTGGATTGGCTGGGCTGACCGTCTCGGCCATGGTGCTGATGCGCGCCCTTTATGATGTGGTGCTGATCGAGACCGTCGGCGTCGGCCAGTCCGAGACGGATGTGGTGGGCGTGGCCGACAGCGTGATCTTCTGCGTTCAGCCCGGATCGGGCGACAGTTTGCAGTTCATGAAGGCGGGCATCGCCGAGATTCCGCATCTGGTGGTGGTGACCAAAGCCGATATGGGCGCCGCCGCCAGCCGAGCCCGCGCCGATGTGCTGGGAGCCTTGTCCCTGGCCGAGGAAGAGGGTGGCTGGAGCATTCCGGTGCTGATGGTCTCGTCCCAGCAGGCCCAGGGCATGGATGAGCTGGTTGGCACGCTGGACCAGCATCTCGATTATCTGAAGGCGGATGGACGGTTGGCGCAAGTTCGTCAGGCTCAAGCCGGGCAGTGGCTGCTGGAGGCGGTACGGGAGCGCTTTGGCCGTGAAGGTGTGCGCCGGGCCGGCGATCTGACCCTGGCGGCGGGGGAGTCTCCGTTCCGTCGCTTGGCCGAGGTGGCGGGGCGGCTGTGATGATGAAAAAGCTGCTGTCTTCCGCTCTGCTGTCCATCGGCCTGCTGGCTGGTCCGGCGTCCTGGTCGGCGTCTCCGCCCCCCGATGCGGTGTGGAAAAACGTCGCCGACATGGCCGAGGGCGATCGCCAGCTGGCGCAGACCTCGCTGATCGATATGTTCGGCGAGGATGTCAGCCTCTGGCCGGAATGGCTGGAGATCGACGGCGTCTATATCCCGCCGGGCAAGAACCGCTCGATGCTGGTGCTGCGTTTTCCCATGCGCAAGGACTGCGGCGCTTGGGGCTATCAGATCCTGAGCCCGGTGACGTCCGAGGGCACGCGCACCAAGATGGGCGAGCCCTTCTGCGGCAATGATCTGACGCTGGTCAATCAGGCCTTTCAGTCCTTGCCCGACATCCAGTTCGACAGCCAGGGCAGTTCCGACGCCGAAGGCAACTGGAGCTTCGCCGCCGCCCGCTGGCGCTGGGACGGTAAGCAATGGCTGAAATATCCGCCGAAATAAGCCGACCAACACAAAGGGCGCCTCTGATAGAGGCGCCCTTCGCGTTTTCGAGCCTGGGACGTCGGCTTAGTTGGTCTTGGCCGGGGCCGAAGTCGGGGTCGAGCTGGCGGGGGCGGTAGTCGCCGGGGCGGCGGCCTGCTGCTTCACGGCCTTCTCGGTCTTCTTGGCGGCGGTGTGGTGCACCTTCTTTTCCATCTTCTTCTCGGCGACAACCGGCTTGGCGGTCTGACCCTGAGCCTGCGAGGTCACCTGGGCGGGGGTCTGGGTCTGGGGGGCCGTCGCGTCGGCAGCGAAAGCCGCGCCGCTCAGCATCACACCGGAAACCACCAGGGCGGAAATCATGGTCTTAAACATCTGTCTGCTCCGTTTGTCTGTTCGCGTCCCGGTTCATCCCGGCGACAGGTATAGTTCTAGGCCCGGCTCGTGGCGGAGTTGTGACCGCTAAACCCCAGATCAAGGTCTTTTCGAGCGTCCTGTGGCAGAGCCGCCATAATTGCGGCGAAGTAACGCGCTCTTTGCCGTTATCGGTCCTGACGCTCCGTCATGGAACCGTTGCCGGAAAATGTACCAATGAGAACATATGGGAAATCAGCGACTTAGGCTGTGTGATGAACCCATATCGGGCTGCAAGGTCGACATGCAACTTATTGGTGATTTAACTTTATTAAATTGTCAAAAATTTTGCAGTTTATATGACAAATTATAATTATTTCGTTAATGCGTTAAATTTTTTCTTTTTTTATAAGAAATTTTCACGTAGAACGCGATCAATCCAACGCATTAAACCATTTAAGAATGAAAGGCGGAGCCTCTCATGTTGCATCTTCTGTCTGCCGTTACGGCCGAATCGTCCTTTTGCAACCAACAGTCGTCGGTTGGAACTGCTCCTGCCCATCGTCACGTCGATACTCGCAGCCGCACGGCTCTGGTGTTGGGCGGAGGTGCTCCGAACTCGGCCATGATGGCCGGCGCCCTGGCGGCGTTCGAAGAGGAAGGCATCCATTTCGATGTGGTTTCAACCTCGGGTGCTGGCGGCCTGATGGCCCTTCTGTGGATGGCTCCCAAGGACGCCACTCCGGACGAGGCTCTGCGCAACTGGCTGAACTCTTATGTTCATGACGATATCTACGAGAAGTTCCCGGTGGCCTATAAGGTCTTCACCAAGCCGGGTACGGCGGCTGATATGTATCGCGACATGATGGCCCCGTTCATGAAGACTTTCATGGGCGGCACCGACAATTCCATGCAGCGGCTGATGAGTGACTGGACGCAGCTGATGTCCGCCTGCCTCTGCCCCAATGGGTTGCAAAGCTCGGATACCGGCCTTTGTGCCCGTCTTCCCTGGGTCGAACAAATCGTCGATTTCGACAAGATCAAAGACATGGACAGCCACTTCTATATCAATGCCTACAACATTGATCAGAAGCAGATGGAAAACTTCTCCCGCGAAGAGATCACGCTGGAACATTTCAAGGCGGCCTTTGCTTTTCCCTTCATTTACGGTCCCTACCAGATGGGTGCGGATCATTATTATGAAGGTGCTTCGCACGAATGCCTGAATTTCCGTGGGTTGTATGAAAATCACCCCAATCTCGACACGGTAGTCGTCCTGGACGTGATGGGGCAGGACGGACTTATTCGACAGCCTCGTGATTTATACGATTCTTGGGTGCAGTCGATGATAGTTCCGCTTGTGCAGGTGGCTAAAAACAATCTAGAACTGTTTGCCTTGAAGGAAAATCGCGGATGGCAGCGTTCTAAGGGGGCGCGGGCCGACCTGATGGTCATGCCCTTCGACCTGAGCGAAGAGGATCAGAAGACCTCTCTCGACTGGTCTTACTCCAACGGTTCGCGGCTGTTCGAAATCGGCTACAGGTCGGCGCAGGAGTTCCTCAAGGGTCAGGGTGCGAAACTCAAGGCGGCCAGCGAAATCGAAAATCTGGCACTGACCGCCTGATCCTGACCCTTATCCTCTTTGTCGCCGGTCTGCGCGGAGCAGTGGAAGAGGAAGGAGAATATCATGGGATTCGAGTCGCTATTTGGTGACCGCAAAGCCCAGTCGCGCGTTATGACCGCAGAAGTTGCGTCCTCGTCGCCTCCGGCCGGTGAGGGGACGCGAACTTCGGCCTTTGACGAGGCGGGTCCGGAAATTCAGAAGACCATCCGGGCCATGGCGGAACGGGTTGGGCGTCTGGGCATCGAGACGGTCGAGATCGACGGACGCGTCGATCAGGTTCTGTCGCGCGCTGATGATCGCAAACGTCAATTGGGCAAGGTCGTGCAAGCCATCCACGACATGACCAAGTCGAATGTCCATATCACTAAGACCGCCGAGGTTACCCGCGATACCATGGCGACCGTGGCCTCGGCCATGTCCGAGGCGCGGCGGACCTCCCAGGCGGCGCTGGATACGGTGGTGCAACTGGTCGATGGCGTCAGCAAGATCGAAACCAAGCTTCCCGACCTGCAGCATTCGCTGGGCCAGGTGGCGAATGTCTCGCAAGACATTCATAAGATCGCCAAGCAGACCAATCTTCTGGCCCTGAACGCCACCATCGAGGCGGCCCGCGCCGGTGAAGCCGGCAAGGGCTTTGCCGTGGTGGCGAACGAGGTCAAGGATCTGTCGCGCCAGACGGCCAACGCCGTCACCACCATTCAGAACACGCTGGGGACTCTCAGCACCCTGGTCGATACCCTGATCGAGACCTTGATCAACGAGACCAAGTCCGCCGCCACCATCGCTTCGGCCGCCAAGTCGGGCGAGGGCGATATCGGTGGCGCCGTCGAGCGGATCGAACGGGTCAGCCGCGACCTGATCCAGCTGAAAGATCAGGTCGAGGCGGTGGTGGTCGAGGCCTCGCGCAATTCCGATCAGTGCCGCTGGATCGAGAACGAAATCGATGTCATCGAGGGCGCGACCAAGGATTCGGTCGAAGATATCGATGTCATCAAGCAGCGCACCGCCACCTTGCTGGGCATGAGCGAGGATATGATCACGCTGACCGCCGAGGCCGGCATCGAAACGGTGGACACGCCTTTCATCAATCTGGTGGTGGATCGTGCCGCCGAGGTTTCCCGCATCTTCGAACAGGGCGTGGAAAAGGGCGAGATCAGCATGGGCGACCTGTTCGACACCGATTACAAGAAGGTGCCGGGCGTCGAGCCGCCGCATTATGTGGTGCGTCACACCGAATGGTCCGCCCGCAAGCTGGCGCCGCTGGTCAATGCGGTGGTGGACGGTTCGCCCGATATCGTCGCCTGCACGCCGGGCGATGTGAACAACTATTACCCCATCATCAACGAAGCCTTCGCCAAGCCGCCGACCAACGATCCGCTGTGGAACGCCTCGCATTCCCGCGCCCGCACCAAGCAGCTGGACCGCACGTCGCTGAACCAGATGAAGACCACCAAGCCGTTCCTGGTGCAGACCTATCGCCGTAATATGGGCGGCGGGCGGTTCGACCTGATGAAGAACGTCTCGGCCCCGGTCTGGGTCAAGGGACGCCAATGGGGCATCCTGCGCATCATGGTCAAGGTGAAATAATCCCAAGTCGCGCTCTCGACTTTTCGGCGTCTCCAGCCTATATTGAATGGCTGGAGACGACCCGGAGGCCGCCACCATGTTTGCAGATAATACACTGACGCCGAAAGAAGCCGTCCGCCTTTGCGCGCTCGGCACCATTGCCACCCAGCCGATGCGTTATGGCGCCTTGGCCGGATCGGTGCGCCATTTCTGCAGCCGGGTGATGGGGCCCTCGCTGGATTTGATGGGCCTGTCCATTGAGCTTCTGCGCTATGAAGGCTTGGTGGAAGCGGTTGAAGGCGAGGGGATGGAGGACGATGCCGTCCTGGCCATCACCGAGTCTGGCCGGCGCGAGCTGCATGGTCTGCTGACCGCCAAGCTGCGTCCGTCTTCCGATCTGTCGAAGCTGGTGATCGCGCTGAAGTTCCGCTTCCTGCATCTTCTCGACAAGAAAGAAAAGCAGCAGCAGACGGATATGCTGTTGGATCTGTGCGATTCCGAATTGGCTCGCCTTGAGGATCTGCGTGACGCCTCGGCCGGCGAGGGCTTAGCCCTGCATGCCTGGCTGGATCATGACATTGCTTTGCTGAAGCAGCGACTGTCCTGGCTGGAAGAGTTCCAGCGGGGGCTCTGAGCTTTGTAGAATTTGCCGGTTTAAAGACCCCCTCGCCCAGGATCGGGTGAGGGGGTTTTCATTGTTAGCCGGCCATCACATAACCGCGCAGCTGATCCACTTCCATGGTGGCCTCTTCCAGCCGGTTTTTGACCACGTCGCCGATCGACATGATGCCGATCAGCCGGCCGTTTTCCACCACTGGCAGGTGACGGATGCGGCGTTCGGTCATGGTCTGCATCAGGCTTTCCATATTGTCGTCGGGGCTGCAGGTCAGAACCGCCTTGGTCATCAGATCGCTGATGGACATATTGCCGACCGAAGCGCCATGCAGGGCGACGCCGCGAGCGATGTCGCGTTCCGACAGAATGCCTTCGATCTTGCCGTCGCCATCCACCACGATGATGGCGCCGATGCGGTGATTATGCAGCAGTTGGGCGGCTTCATGCACGGTGATGCAGGCGCTGCAGGTGGCGACCTGATTGCTGGATTTCGCTTTCAGAATGGTTCTGACGATCATGCCACGTACTCCCAGTCATTGTCGTAACGGGGGTGCAGGCTCTTGCCGGCCCCGACCCACCCACAATGGATAAGGGAGTTGCTGATCAAGCTTTCAAGAGCCGGCGATCAGTTCCAGCCATTCCTGTTCGGTCAGCACGGCAACGCCCAGGTCGCGAGCCTTGGTCAGCTTCGATCCGGCATCCTCGCCGGCGACCACATAGTCGGTCTTGGCCGAAACCGAGCCGGCCACCTTGGCGCCCAGGCTTTGCGCCCGCACCTTGGCCTCGTCGCGCGACATGGTGGACAGGCTGCCTGTGAACACCACCGTCTTGCCGGCCACAGGGGAATCCGAGGCGACGGGGGCGGCGAAATCCTCGACCGCGATCTGCTTGGCCAGATCATTCAGCACGGCAAGGTTATGCTCTTCGGCGAAGAACTCGGCGATTTCGCCGGCTACCGATGGGCCAACCTGATCGATGGCGGTGAGATGCGTCCAAGCCTCGCCTTCGCGGTCCTGGGCGGCGGCTTCCATGGCGGCGCGCCAAGCCTTCAGGCTGTGATAATTCAGCGCCAGCAGCCGGGCGGTGGCCTCGCCGACCTGACGGATGCCCAAGCTGTAGATGAAGCGATCGAGGGGCACCTTGCGCCGGGCCTCGATGGCGGCGAACAGGTTGGCGGCCTTCTTGTCCTTCCAGCCGTCGCATTTGGCCAGCTGGATCAGATTGCCGGGGCCGAAATGCGCCTCCAGCCGGAAGATGTCGGCGGGTGTGCGGACCCAGCCCTTCGACCACAGAAACTCAACATTCTTCTCGCCCAGCCCTTCGATATCCAAGGCGTTGCGGCTGGCGAAATGGATCAGCCGCTCCACCGCCTGCGCCCCACAGCTGAGGCCGCCGGTGCAACGACGGATCGCCTCGCCCTCGGGCTTGACTGCATGGCTGCCGCAGACCGGGCAGATCTCTTTGGGCTCGAAGGCAATGCTGCCCTCGGCATGGCTGACCACCGAGACCACCTGGGGGATCACATCGCCGGCCCGCTGGATGATCACGATATCGCCCTCGCGGATATCCTTGCGCAGGATTTCATCCTCGTTATGCAAGCTGGCGCGGCTGACCACCACGCCGCCGACGGTGATCGGGGTCAGATGAGCGACGGGGGTCAAAGCGCCGGTGCGGCCCACCTGAATCTCGATCTTTTCGAGCGTGGTGCGGGCCTGCTCGGCGGGGAATTTATGGGCTACCGCCCAGCGCGGCGTACGGTCGCGGCGACCCAGGCGGTTCTGCCAGTCGATGCGGTTGACCTTATAAACTACGCCGTCGATGTCATAGGCCAGACCGGCGCGATCCTCGCCCAGCTTGGCGAAGAAGCCCAGCGCCTCGTCGATGCCGGCGCAGAGCCCGGCGCGGGGATTGACCCTGAAGCCCCAATCCTTCAGGCGGTTCAGGAACGCCCAATGGCTGTCGGCCACATTTTCCGAACATTCGCCCAGGGCATAGCAGAACAGGCTTAAGGGCCGCTGCGCCGTCACCGAAGGATCGAGCTGACGCAAGGAGCCGGCGGCGGCATTGCGGGGATTGGCGAAGACCTTGCCGCCGCTTTTCTCGGCGGCGGCGTTCAGGGCCAGGAAGCCTTCGCGGTCCATATAGACCTCGCCGCGCACTTCCATGACTGCCGGAGCCGGGCCGGAGAGCTGGCGGGGCATCTCGGCTTCGGGCAGGGTCAGCATATTGGCGGTGACGTCTTCGCCCTCGGCCCCGTCGCCACGGGTGGTGGCGCGGATGAAACGGCCGTTCTCGTACAGCAGATTAATGGACAGGCCGTCGATCTTGGGCTCGGCCACCAGTTCCACCTGATCTTCCTCGCCCAAGGACAGGAAGGACTTCAGGCTTTTGATGAAGTCGGCCACTTCCTCGTCGGAAAAAACATCCTTCAGCGACATCATCGGCTGAAGATGCGGCACCGAGCGGAAGCCCTCGGCAGGCGCTGCACCCACCTTGCGGCTGGGGCTGTCGGGCTTGACCAGTTGGGGATAGGCGGCCTCGATGGCCTCTAGCCGATGGCGCAGGGCGTCATAGTCGGCGTCCGAAAGCTTAGGCGCATCGTCCTGATAATAGGCCTTGTCCAACTGCCTGATCTCATCGCTCAAACGGGCGATCTCGATGCTGGCTTCCAGGGGATTGTCGGGAATCGGCTGGGCGGACATTCGCACTCTGTCTTCAAGAAGAAACGGGACCGGAGGTTAGCCGATCCCGTTTGTTTTTGACAGAGGCTGAAGGATTAAGCCCCGTCGCGCCAGGCCAGCACCATATTGCGGGTCTGCTGCGCCAGTTGCCGCCGCTGCGTCACGTCATGCAACAGAGCCTGGGGGAATTTAGTGCGCAAATCATCGTCGGGCAGTACATCGGCGATCAGTACGATGCGTTGCTGTTTGGATGGGTTTTCTACCTGATGGGGGAAATTGACATCGGCCACCCAGCCGATGCCGTCGGGATAGGCGACCGGCTCGTGGCTTAGCAATGTGTGGGCCTCGGGCGGGGCATGCAGCGGGATCAGCAGGCGGGTCTCGGCGGAATAGGGGGCTTGTTCCTCGTAATGCCAGGGCAGTACACCATTGGGCGGCTGGCGCAGGATATGAGCGCCCAGCATCCGCCAGCCTTCGCGGGCGAACAAAGCGGCGGCGGTCGGCATGAGGTCCAGGCCAGAGGTCGGAAGGCCAGGATGTCCCCAAACGGCGGCGCGGCTGATCAGATCCAGGCTGGACCAACTGCTGTCATTGGCGCGGCAGTCGCGGATGCCGGCTTCGGCCTTGGCGTCCAGTTCGGCGAATTCCGCCTGTAAGGCAGGCAGATCGGCGCGGAAATCGCCGAAAGAGCCATGCAGAACCAAACCGCAGTCGCGGGTCAAATCCTGCCAATCCGATGGTTGCGTCGCCATAGCCGTTCCCTTTGAAAGCAGTCGCAGGCCGGCAGCCTAGCCGGGGCGGCGTCTGTCATTCGTGGGAAGAGGTTCAGGCGGGAAGGGGCTGATGGCCCTGGAACAGGTTCAAGTCCAGCTCGCGGACCACGCAGGCGCGGTTGCGCCCCTCATGTTTGGCGCGGTAAAGGGCGGCGTCGGCATGGGCCAGCAGGGCGGTCAGGGACATATCCTCGCCCGCCTCGCCGGGGGTCAGGGTGGCAACGCCGATGCTGACGGTGAAGCTCAACTCGCCGCAGCCCGGAAGCTTGACCGTCTGTTCGGACACTCGGCGGCGCAGGCGCTCGGCAATCAGGAAGGCGGCTTCGGTGCCGGTATTGGGCAAGGCCACGGCGAATTCCTCGCCGCCGCAGCGGCCTAGCAAGTCGGGTTCACGCAGGGACAGCCGGCAGGCATCGGCAAAGGCCCGCAGCGCCAGATCGCCGGCAGCATGGCCGTAGCCGTCATTGATCTTCTTGAAATGGTCGATATCCAGCGCCAGCACCGAGAAGGACCGTCCCATCAACCGGGCATGATCCAATTCCAGCCCGGCCATATGGTGGAAGTGACGACGGTTGGGTACGCCGGTCAGTTCGTCCAGAGTCGCCAGCGCCTCCAACTCGGTCAGATGCGCCTGGGTCGAGCTGAAGAATTTCAGCGACAAGGCCAAGTCTTTGACATGGCCATGCTCGTCCAGCACCACCGGCACCCGGTCGATCAGCAGGCTGAGCAGCGCCTTGCCGCTGGCGATCTCGCTGGGATGGTAAGGCAGGCCGGGCAGGGCGCAGACCGCCAGCTTGTTCTGGCCCAAGGGCAGCACGAGGCGTTGCCAGGTTTCTTGCCGATCGCCGGCAAAGCCAGCGGTATAGGACCGCCAAAGCACGCAAGACTGGCTGCGGGCGAAACCATATTCGAATTCCAGCATACCCCGCTGCTGCGGTGGCAGGATGTCATGGGGCAGAAGCTCGATGATCTTGCCGGTCAAATCCTGGCCGAAGCGCTCGGCCAACGCCGGGCCGTAATGCAAATATTGGCTATAAAGATGATCGCAGCCGATGATCACCAGATGTGCGGCTTCTTGGGCGAACAGGGTCAGCGGATCGGTGATGACGCCGGTCTTGGGGAAATGCCCGCGCCACAGCTCCAGAAGCTTGGCCAGACGAGGATTCATCACGCTTTCGACCAGCTTCTGCACGGGGGCGATATCCTCTATAGGCTGGGTGAGAGCAGGCTTTCCGCCGCCGCGCGGGCCTGATCGGTGACTTCCGATCCGGCCAGCATACGAGCGATTTCCTCGCGCCGCTGTGACGGTTGCAGAGGCGCGACGCGGGTGACCGTGCCGCCCTGGCCGTCATCGCCCTTGGCCACATGCCAGTGATTGGTTCCCTTGGCCGCCACCTGGGGCGAATGGGTGACCACCAAGACCTGAAGGTCCGAGGACAGCCGGGCCAGACGTTCGCCCACCGCCGCCGCCACCGCGCCGCCGATGCCGCTGTCGACTTCATCGAAGACGATGGACGGCACGGTGCCGACGCGGGCCAGCACTACTTTTAGCGCCAGCATAAAGCGCGACAACTCGCCGCCCGAAGCGATCTTACCCAGCGGGCCGGGGGCGCTGCCGGGGTTGGTGGCAACTTCGAAGGCGACGCGGTCCATGCCGGTTTCGGACCAGTCGGATTCCTCCATCGGGGCGACGCGGGTCTGGAAGCGGGCGCGGTCCAATTTCAGCGGCGGCAGTTCGGCGGCAACCGCCTGATCCAGGCGGGCGGCGGCCTCGACACGGGCGCGGGACAAAGACTTGGCGGCCTCGGCATAGGCGGTCTTGGCGGCCTTCTCGACGGCGGCCAGCTTGGCAAGGCCGCTGTCTCCGGCTTCCAGCGCCGAGAGTTCCCCGGCCATCTTGTCGCGCAAGGTCGCCAGATCATCCACGGCTACCCCATGCTTGCGAGCGACAGCGCGTAAGGCGAACAGCCGTTCCTCGACCTTTTCCAAGGCGCGTGGGTCAAGGTCGATGGAGGCGGAGGCGCGGTCCAACAAGGTGCGGGCCTCGGAGGCTTCGTCGGCGGCGCGGTCCAAGGCGGCGATCACCTCGTCGAGGCGGCCTTCGGCCTTGTCGGCCACCCGCTCCAAAGCCCGTTGGGCCGAACGCAGACTGGCTTCCACATCGCCCTTGCCGGACAGATATTGGATAGCGGAATTCATGCCTTCGACCAGCTTCTCGCCATGCATCATCACGGCGCGCTTTTCAGCCAGGCTGCTTTCCTCGCCGGGGCTGGGGGCCAGGGCGTTCAGTTCTTCGACAGCATGGCGAAGGAAATCTTCCTCGGTCTTGGCCTTGGCAAGCGCCTCTTCCGCCTCGCGCTTGGCCTTGGCGGCGGTCTTCCAGGCGGCATGGGCGCTGCGCACGGCAGCCACATCCAGCCCGCCCGAGGCATCCAGCACGGCGCGATGGGTGGTGGGGTCAAGAAGGCCGTGGCTTTCGAACTGGCCGTGGATTTCCACCAGACTGTCGCCCAGGCGGCGCAGCAGGCCGACGCTGACAGGCTGGTCATTGACGAAGGCGCGGGAGCGGCCGTCCGAGCTGACCACGCGGCGCAGCATCAAGTCTTGGGTGGGGTCCATCTCCTGCTCGGCAAGAATGGCAAGGGCGGGATGGTTGGCGGAAAGCGAGAATTCGGCGGTCACCGACAGCTGGTTGGCGCCCTGGCGCACCAGCCCGCTTTCCGAGCGAGCCCCCAGCGCCAGCCCAAGCGAGTCCAACAGGATCGACTTGCCGGCGCCCGTCTCGCCGGTCAGCACGGTCAGGCCGGGCTGGAAGGCGATGTCGAGGCGGTCGATAAGGACGACGTCACGGATCGACAGGCCAAGGAGCATGTTGCCTCGATTACCAGGGCCAGAGATGGGTGTACCAGCCGGCCTCGCTCTTGCTCTGCTCGGTCGGGGTGCCGGTCACCAGCGAATAAGAATCGCCATACCAGTCGCTGCCCGGATAGTTGTAGCCCAGCACGGCGGCGGTCTTCTTGGCTTCATCGGACAGGCCCAAGGCCTCGTAGCATTCGATCAGACGGTGCAGCGCTTCGGGCACATGGGTGGTGGATTGGAAATTATCGACCACATTGCGGAAGCGATTGACGGCGGCCAGATACAGTCCCTGCTTCTCGTAATAACGGCCGATGGCCATTTCTTTGCCGGCCAGATGGTCGCGGGCCAGATCGAGCTTCAGCTTGGCGTCGCGGGCATATTTGCTGGTGGGGAAGCGGTCCATCACCTCTTGCAGCGCCTTCATCGCCTGATCGGTGATCTTCTGGTCGCGCTGGATGTCGGCGATCTGCTCGTAATAGCAAAGGGCCTTCATGTAATAGGCATAGGCCACGTCTTTATGGCCGGGATGCAGCTGGATAAAGCGGTCCAGCGCGATGATCGCCTCGTCGAACTTGTTGCGCTGATACTGGGCGTAAGCCGCCATCAGCTGCGCCTTGGTCGCCCAGACCGAATAGGGATGCTGGCGGTCCACCTCGTCGAAAGCCTTGGCGGCGCCCTGATATTCTTCCTGGCTCAGCAGGTTCATGGCGTCGTTATAGAGGTCTTCGACCGGGCGTTCCTTGTAATCGTCCTTGGCCTTGTCGCCGGAGCAACCGGCCAGAAGCGGAGCGGACAGCAAGAAGGCGAGGAAAACGGCGCGGGCTTGGCGAAGACTGGGCATGACCTGCTCTGGTTACGGTATGGGCCGGGCCGAATATATCACGGTGGCGTCAAGACACCACAAGGAAGCGGGGCTATTTGTCATCTTGTCGGGCCGGGCGATCATAAAGGCTGGTCCGACGGCGGTTCAGATGGCTGGCGATGTCATGTTCGGCCAGATCGGACAGCCGCATCAGCCGCTCGGCCATCTGCAGGCTGGTCTCGACGGTTTCGGGGATCACCGCCGATGCTCCGGCCTTCAGCAGGTGATCCTGCTGTCCCAGATCATGGGCGCGGGCGACCACCGGCAGATGCGGCGCCAGACGGCGGATGGCCGATACGGTTCGCTCCGCCAGCCGGGGATTGTTGACGGTGACCACGGCGGCTCGCGCCTGTTCGATGCCCAGCGCCTGCAAGATGGCGTCCTGACTGGCATCGCCATAGAACACCGCCTCGCCCCGGCCATGGGCCGCCACCACCAGGGCCGCGTCGCTGTCCAAAGCCACCGAGGTCAGGCCGCTTTCATTTAAGACCGAAGCGATGGTGCGTCCGACCCGACCATAGCCGGCAATCACCACATGGCCGGAAAGCTCCTCATGCCCGCCTTGTGATCCGCCGCTGGCCGCCTGCTGTTTATGCCGATGGCGCACCAGCCGGTTGGCCGCCGCCGCCAGCAGCGGGGTTAAGGCCATGGACAGGGCCACCACCGTCATCAGGCATTGCCCGTCGCTATGGTTGACCACCTTCAGCTCCATGGCGCGATCGAACACCACGAAGGCGAACTCGCCGCTCTGGGCCAGCAGCAAAGCGACGCGGATGGCGTCTTCGCTCTTCAATCCGCTCAGGCGGGACAGTGGAAGCAGGATCAGCGCTTTGCCGGCCAGCAAAGCGGCGGTCAGCAACAGGATGATCCCGGCATGGTCGGCGGCGAAGGGCAGGTCGATCGACATGCCGACATTCATAAAGAACAGCCCAAGCAGCAGACCGCGGAAGGGCTGGATGTCGCTTTCAACCTGATGGCGATAGGGCGAATCCGCCAGCAGCAAGCCGGCCAGGAAGGCGCCCAGCGCCATCGACATGCCGGCCAGGGCGGTGGCGACGCCAACAGACAGCACCAGCAGCAAATTGGCGGCGCTGAAGACCTCGGGGGCATGGGCCGAGGCGACGAAGCGATAGGCCGGGCGCAGCACCAGCCGTCCCAGCAGGAAAATCAGCAGGATCGCCGCTGCCGCCTTGGCGCCCGCCAGCCCCAAAGCCGGCAGGATATGCTGGCCGCCACCCGCCAGCAGCGGCAGCAGCGTCAGCAGCGGCACCACCGCCAGATCCTGGAAGATCAGGACGGCGACAGTGGCGCGGCCATGATGGCTGACGGCTTCGTTCCGCTCGACCAGCAGGGTCAGGACAGTGGCGGTAGAGGACAGGGCCAGAGTGCCGCCGATGATCACCGCCGCCGATGCGCCTCGTCCTAACCCCAAGGCGGCGGCCAGGATTGCCGCGCCGGTCAGGACCAGCTGGGCCAGCCCTAGCCCAAAGATATGTTTGCGCATGGCCTTCAGACGGCTGAAAGACAGCTCCAAGCCGATGGCGAACAGCAGAAACACCACGCCGAACTCGGCCAGCGGGCGGGTGGTGTCGGCATCGACCACCGGGCCGGGGGTATAGGGCCCCAGCACTACGCCGGCGATCAGATAGCTCAAGACCGATGGCAGGCCCAGGCGACGACCAATCGGCACCAGCACCACGGCGGCCAGCAGCAGTTTCAGCACATCGATCAGGATCAGGAAATCAGGCATTGGAAAACTTGAGCGCCAGAGTCGGTCGGGGCGGCATGGTAACACTGCCCCGAAAAGGGCGCAGGCATAAAAATAGCTCCCGACCGATTGGTCGGGAGCTAAGGGCTGTATGTAGGATTTTAAAGGAAATGCTTAGGCGCTGGCGGCGATCAGCCGGTTGGTGGTCATCGGCAGCTCGATGGTGCGGCGGACGGTGTCCTGGGGGCTCACCGGAGCGTAAGTCCAAGCACTGGAGTCGGCGAACAGAGCCCGTAGCAGGGTATTGTTCAGGGCGTGGCCGGTGCGGCAACCAGAGAAAGCGCCCAGGATCGGGCCGCCGGCCAGATACAGGTCGCCGACTGCGTCCAAGGCCTTGTGGCGCACGAACTCGTCGTCATAGCGCAGGCCTTCTTCGTTCAGCACACCCTGGCCATCGCTGGCGATCACCACGGCATTGTCCAGCGAACCGCCACGGCCCAGGCCGGCGGCGCGCATGGCGGCCACTTCCTGCTCGAAGCCGAAGGTGCGGGCGCGGCTGACATCGGCCTTAAAGGCGCCGGGGGTCAGGTCCAGCAGGCATTCCTGGCGGCCGATGGTCGGCACCGGGAAGTCGATTTCCATATGCACCGAGAAACCGCTGTCGGGAACCAGCATGGCCGACTTGTTGCCGTCGCGGACGACGACCGGCTTCAGCACCTTGACGGCGCGGCGGGGAGCCGACTGCTCGACCACGCCGGCGCATTCGATCAGGAACAGGAACGGAGCTGCCGAACCGTCCATCACCGGCACTTCCGGGCCGTTGATCTCGATCTCGGCATTGTCGATGCCCATGCCCGACAGAGCGGCCATCAGATGTTCGATGGTGCGGACACCGACGCCGTTCTGGTCGGCGATGCAGGTGTTCAGGCGGGTGTCGCTGACGGCATCCCAACGGGCGGGGATCAAGGCGCCGGCGCCGGCGATGTCGGTGCGGCGGAAGTGGATGCCGCTGTTGGCTTCGGCGGGGCGCAGGGTCATGGTGACCTTGTTGCCCGAATGCAGGCCGACGCCGACGCAGGAGATGGAAGTCTTCAGGGTTCGCTGCTTGACGACGCCAGCGGTGGGGCGGACGGCGGAGGCAATCTTTTGAGCCTCGGGAGCAACGTCGATTTCGTACATCGTAACAAGCCTTTGCGGTGAACCCGTTTTTGACGCTGCTAGATGTAGCAGTGGCGAGTCCACAGGGCAAATCAATCAATATTACGGAATGTTACAGCCGGAGTTGTGAGGTAATATATTGATATTAAATGGATTTTTTCGATCCCGCCAAGAGAATTCGAACCTCTGGCATCGGTCCCTTCGCTGCAATGCGACAGTGCAATGCAAAAGCGGCGGATGGAGGGTTCCATCCGCCGCCTTTGAGCGCGTAGGTGATGCCTGCGGTAAGGCTTAGTTGGCCTGACGACGCAGGAAGGCCGGGATCTCCAGCAGGTCCTCGTCCGACGAGCGGGAGGTCTGCAGGCGGTCGTTCGGGCTGATGCGGGTGGACGCCGCATTCACCTGGGTTTCCACCGGGCGGTGGGCAGCCGGCTGATGCATGGCGGGCTCGGCGCGCTGGGGAGCGGGCTGGGCGGGGCTGTGCATCTGCGGAGCATGGCCGGGATGGCCATGGGTGGCGGCCGACGGCTTGATGTGACCGGCCAGACGGTTGAACAGCCCGGCGGGACGACGGACTTCCTGGCCCATCTCGGCCTGATGCTCGGGCGCACGGGCTTCGGGAGCACGGGCGGCCGGAGCGTCCATGCGCAGGCTGCCCTGGGCGGGCTCGGCGCGCACGGTCATCGAGGGCTCGGCACGCATCACCGGAGCAGCGGGAGCCGCGACCGGAGCCGGAGCGGGCTCGCGGACCTGCATGACGGGCTCGGCCTGGGCCTGCTCGTCTTCCAGATCGACAGAGCGGGCGACCACCGGCTCGAAGTCGGCGGCGGGCTCGGCCATCAGCGGCTGGGCGACAGCGGCGGAACCCGAGAAAGCCACGCGCTCGGCCAGGGTCGGGGCAGCCGGAGCGGCGGCCTTCGGCTGGAAGCTGGAGACGGTGGCGGGACGGGCCTGCGGCTTCTGGTCCATCAGCGAGATGACGGTCGGCTTCGGCATCACCTGCTCGGCGGCGTCTATCCCGGTGGCGACCACCGAAACGCGGATGCGGCCGCTCATGTTCTCGTCGAAGGTCGAACCGAAGATGATGTTGGCTTCGGGATCGACTTCGTCGCGGATGCGGTTCGCGGCTTCGTCGGCCTCGAACAGGGTCATGTCCAGGCCGCCGGTGATGTTGATCAGCACGCCGCGCGCGCCCTTCATCGACAGGTCTTCCAGCAGCGGGTTGTTGATGGCGGCCTCGGCGGCGTCTAGGGCGCGCTTGTCGCCCTCGGCCTCGCCAGTGCCCATCACGGCCTTGCCCATCTCGCCCATCACGGTGCGGATGTCGGCGAAGTCCAGGTTGATCAGGCCGGGCTTGATCATCAGGTCGGTCACGCCGCGCACGCCGGCATACAGCACATCGTCGGCCATTTTGAAGGCGTCGGCGAAGGTGGTGCGCTCGGACGCCACACGGAACAGGTTCTGGTTCGGGATGATGATCAGGGTGTCGACATATTGCGACAGCTCGTCGATGCCCTGTTCGGCCAGACGCATGCGGTGCTGACCTTCGAAGCTGAAGGGCTTGGTCACCACGCCGACGGTCAGGATGCCATGCTCGCGGGCCGCGCGGGCGATGACCGGAGCAGCGCCGGTGCCGGTGCCGCCGCCCATGCCGGCGGTGATGAAGACCATGTTCGAGCCGGTCAGCTCGGCCATGACTTCCTCAAGGCTTTCCTCGGCAGCCAGACGGCCGATATCGGGGCGGGCGCCAGCGCCCAGACCCTGAGTGGTGGTCAGGCCCAACTGCAGACGGCGATCGGTGCGCGACTGCGCCATCGCCTGAGCATCCGTGTTGGCGACGATGAACTCGACGCCTTCCAGATGGGACTGGATCATGTTGTTGACGGCGTTACCGCCGGCTCCGCCAACACCGATGACGGAGATACGCGGTTTTAACTCGTCGTTAGAACCAGGATGGAAGTTAATCATATCACACACCCTCCGCGCTCAATTTGAATCGTTGAATCACAAACCGAGTCTCGACACTAGAAGTTTTTTCTTAACCACGAGCCAAATCGTCCGAATGGCCCGTTCCCGGCTGACTCTGTTGTTCGTGCGGCCTTTGCCGGGGCCTCCGCTTGATGGATCACCGCATGGCGCAAAAGCCCGGCGCAGGTGGAAAAAGCCGGGCCCGCCGTCGCCTCGGGCAATCCTGCGATGCCCACCGGCTTGCCGATGCGGATTTGTTTATCAAGAACCATTCCGGCGAGATCGCGCACACCCTGCATGGTGGCGGCGCCGCCGGTCAGAACCACCCGGCGGCCAGCCTGCTTGTCGAAGCCGCCGGCTTCGAGGTGGCTGCGCACCAGTTCGAAGGTCTCTTCGAGCCGGGGGCGGATGATCTGGACCAGCATGGACCGGGGAACCTGATTGGTGGCGCCGTCCTCGTCCTCGCCCACCAGCGGAACCTTCAGGATCTCGCGGTCGTCGGACGGAGAGGGCAGGGCGCTGCCGTAAAGGGTCTTCATGCGCTCGGCATGGACCAAAGGCGTGGACAGGCCGCGGGCGATGTCGTTGGTGACATGCACGCCGCCGACCGGAATGGTGTCGGTATAGACCAGATGACCGCCCTGAAAGACGGCGATGGTGGTGGTGCCGCCGCCCATATCGATGCAGGTGACGCCCAGTTCCTTTTCGTCTTCCACCAGGCAGGCCAGGCCAGAGGCATAGCCCGAGACCACGCGGGCCTCGATATCCAGATGGCAGCGATGCACCACGGTGGAGAGATTGCGGATCGGCCCCTGGGTGGCGCTGACCAGATGGGTGGTCACCGCCAGCTTTTCGCCGAACATGCCGCGCGGATCGCGAATGCCTTCGTTGCCGTCGACGGTGAAGCCGATCGGAATCGAATGGATCAGATCGCGGTCGCCCTGCTGCTGGGCATGGTGGCGGGCATGCTCCAGCATGCGGCGGATGTCCTGCTCGCCGATTTCATGACCATTGACGGCGACTTCGACGGTGATGTTGTTCGAGACCGGCAGCCCGCCCGAGACATTGACCACCACCTCGCGGATGCGATCCTCGGCCATCTGCTCGGCGGCATCGACGGCGGCGCGGATCGAGGTCTCGGCGGCTTCCATATCCACCACCGCGCCGTTGCGCATGCCCAGCGATACCTGATGGCCGATGCCCAGCACGCGCAAGCCGTCGTCCGTAGCCTTGGCGATGAAGCAGCAGACCTTGGTGGTGCCGACATCAAGGGCGGCGATCAGTCCGTGGCGAGGCTTGGTCTTGGACATATCAGGCGTCCTTGCCGGGCTTGGCGTTGCGCTTGGCTTTCTCGACGGCGGGCGAGTCCTCCTCGGCGCCGCCCGAGGAGCGCAGCACCAGACGGTCGGGCAGACGCATGTCGATCAGAGTGATCTTGCGGTCCAGAACCTGCTGATCCTTCTCGATCTGCGCCAGCTCGTGCCAGGAGTCGGTGGGGTTCTCTTCCGGCAGGCGGACATCGACACCGCCCTGGGCGCGGTCGAACGACAGGTTCCAGCGACGACCCGACACCCACTGGGCGGCCTTGACGCGCTTTTGCAGATCGGGCTCGGAAGCCAGCATCGCCAGCAGGGCGGCGGCATGGTCAGGCGCGCCCTCGCCGACGATCAGCGGCAGATCGGGGAAGTCCTGGACCTGATCGCCGACCACCAGACCTTCCTTATCCACCAGATAGTAATGGCCCTGGTTCTGCCAGATGGCGATGGGATCGCGTTCGGTCAGCAGCACATGCAGCTCGCCCGGCAGGCGGCGCTCCAGCGTGGCGGACTTGACCCAGGAAATTTCTTCCAGACGCTGGCGGGTGGCAGCCAGATCGATGCCGAACATCGGATCGCCCCGCTGCACCTGCAAGGCGGCGATCAGGTCTTCGCGCGGGGTGCGATGGCGGCCTTCGACATAGATGTCTTCCAGCTTGAAACCGGCCTTGGCCGAGGCGTCCACCATGCTGGTGCGGGCGGCTTCGGTCCACTGTGCGCCCTTGCCGCTGACCACCAGCCAGGTGGGAGCGCCGGCCATCAGCGCCAGCAGGCTGACGCCGAAGGCCAGACGGCGGGCCCGCTTCAAGGCATAGGGCGAAATGCCGCGATGGCGCGGATTCTGGCGCAGCTTCTGCGGCTGGCTGCGGGCAGGCTGCTGCAAACGGCCGCCCGACGGAGTGCCGAAGCGGTCGTCTACTTGAATGGTGATGTCGTTCAGGCGTCGCATGCGGCGTTCTCCACCATCCAGGTCACCAGCTCGACGAAGGAGATGCCCGCCGCCTCGGCCTGTTCGGGAACAAGCGAAGTGGCGGTCATGCCGGGCTGGGTGTTGATCTCC